>Ga0207646_10004710_pt1 | contig 14704 bp, 17 predicted proteins | sample KBSK5502metaG_FD_184343 | JGI IMG/M metagenome (GOLD analysis project Ga0207646, IMG submission 184343) | Corn, switchgrass and miscanthus rhizosphere microbial communities from Kellogg Biological Station, Michigan, USA - KBS K5-50-2 metaG... | ecosystem: Host-associated > Plants > Roots >... | reverse complement strand
GGGCCCTCTCGATGCTCGATCCCGACGAGCCGAGGCCGATGCGGGCCATGGCCGACGGGCTCGCCTGCGATGCATCCATGGCCACCTGGCTCGTGGATCGCCTCGAGGAACGTGGCTTGGTCGAGCGCCGCACGCCGCCCAACGACCGGCGGGTCAAGACCATAGTGCTGACGGCTCTCGGGATAAAGACCAGGGAGATGCTGCGCAAATCGTTCTGGGACCCTCCTCAGGAGTTGGTGGATCTCGATATCCAAACCTTGGAAGCCCTCAGCGCCGCGCTGAAAAAGCTTCCAGCGCGGCGGGGCCACGGGGAGATGGGATGCTGAGCAGCGGCCGCCGCCGTGGAGCCGACAGCAACCCCAGGGGTGCCGGTGAGTTGATCCGGGCAGCAGTCCTATCGTGGCCGGCGTGCAAGAACTGAATCCATGTCTGGTCCTTGCGCCCGTATCGAGATCGAACCGATCGCGATCCTGAAGGATGTTTGCGGACTCGACTCAGTCCAGACACTCGAGGTGCTGGAGTGGGTAGGCAAAAGCTTGATCGTGGCAAGCAAGACGAGCTCCTCCGGTCCGGGCACCCCGCAAACGCTGAGATCGAAGCGTTAGCTCAGGCAGGTATTAGAGACAACTGATGGCCTTCTAGGTTTGTCGGTTTCGGCCGATCCAGCCTAAGTGGGTGTGTTGAAAGCTGTCGTTGTACTTAAGGCCGTAGCCAAGCACGCCATCCATGCCGATGTGGGCGATCCACACCAGGCCGAGCGCCAAAACGAGCGGCTTCGCCTGCCACCAACCAAGCCCAACCACGATCGCCGGGAGCGGCGCGGCGTGGGCAACGTTGTACAGGCGCGCTCCGAGTTTGGTCCCACCGAGGTAACCGACCATCAGCAGGTCGGGCGCGAGAAGAGTTACCGGAACCAACCACCAGGCTTGGTGCGTCGCCGAATAGGCGACAAGCGAGCCGACCAGAAGCGTGGCGCCCTCGACGCGAAGCCAGCGGCGCGGCGCGCCCGTGACAGTGCCATCGCTGACGCTGGCGACGCCATCCGGCTGCTTGCTGGCGGCTTCCACCGAGTTGTGGGATGCGGGTGATGTTGCGATCGAGGACACGCTATCACGAGGCGATAAGCACGCCTGACAGAGTGAGGCGTGGTCTCCGTCTCCCTACCTACACTGCAGCCGTGGCAGTTGCCAAGCGAGCGGCAGCGGGCAAACTACCCGCAGAGTCGACGAGCTTCGTAGGTCGGCGCCGATTGCTGGCCGAGGTGAAGGCGGCATTCGCGAATACCCGCCTGCTGACCCTGGTGGGACCCGGCGGTGTGGGCAAGACTCGGCTCGCGCTACGCGCCGGCGCCGATCTCCGACGCACCGTGCGCGACGGCGTCTGGTTCATCGACTTTGCCGGTCTAGACGATCCTCATCTGGTTGCCAAGGCAGTGATAACAAGCCTCGGGGTAGCGGACAAGTCTGGGCAGTGGCCGACCTCGCTCCTTATCGCTCATCTCGCCTCGCGCGAGGCGGTCTTGATCCTCGACAACTGTGAGCACCTCCTGGACGCCATCGCCGTCCTTGCCGACGTCGTCTTGAAGGAAGCGGCCGAAGTTCGCCTCCTGGCCACGAGCCGTCAGCCGCTGGGCATCTCAGGTGAGCGTGTGCTCCAGGTGCCGCCGCTCACTCTGCCGGCACTGGTCGGATCCAATGCAGCGCAAGGGATTGCGCATTCAGAGGCCGCGGCGCTTTTCGTTGAGCGCGCCTCAGATGCTGGCATCCAGCTCGATGACACAGATGCCACGCGCCAGTTGGTGTTCGATCTGTGCCGCCGCCTCGACGGCATGCCCTTGGCCCTTGAGCTGGCGGCAGTCAGGTTGAGGACCATCGGACTCGACGAGCTGCTCGAAAGGCTGAGCGATCGTTTCGCCCTCCTGACCGGCGGCAGCCGGGCGGCGCTGCCCAGGCAGCAAACCCTGATGGCCGCCATCGACTGGAGCCACGACCTGCTTAGCGGCCCGGAGGCGACTGTTCTGCGCCGGTTGGCCGTATTCCCCTCCGAGTTTGGGCTTGATGCAGCTGAGTGGGTGGCGGGCGGGAGGGACATCGACCCAACGTCGGTGCTCGAGCTCTTGTCCGGCCTGATCGAGAAGTCGTTCGTGGTCCGATTGGGTCCAGCCGCCGGCGCACGGTACCGGCTGCACGAGACGATGCGCGAGTACGGGCTGATCAAGCTTCGCGAAGCGGACGAGGAGGCCGCAACGACCAAAGCCTTCGTTCGCTTTTACTCCGTCATGTGCCAGAAGGCAGAGGAAGCCGCGCAATCAGCTCTCGTCGTTGAGTGGCTCAAGCGGATGGATGCTGAGGCGGACAATGTGCGCGCCGCTCTCGCTCATTGCCTCAATGGTCCCGACCATGCCATCGGCATGTCCATGGTGGCCAGGCTTCTGTGGTACTGGACCGCGCGCGCTACGAGCGAGGGGGCGTACTGGCTCGACCGATTCCTCGAGCGCCAAGATGCCGACGCCTCGGCCCTGGCGCGGGCTCTGTATGCGCGCAGTTTCATGGCCATGACGCAGGGAGACGCAGCGGCGGCGCAGCCGATGCTCATGGAGGCCGAGGAGAAGGCTCGTGCCTCGAATGATTTGCCGCTGCTTGCCCGGATCCTTTCTGTTGCGGCCGGCGTCCGGGTCATGGGCGGCGACCTCGAAGGTGCCCGGTCTCAACTCCGCGATGCGATGACTCTGACTCACGGGCTTGACGACCCCGGCGCCGACGCGATGCTTGCCCTGACAGAGGTCTTCATCGCTCTCGGCGACTCGAACCCGGAGGCGGCAGGTCGGGTCTATACCGAATGGGCCAACCGGCTTCGGGATCGAGGCGACATCCAGACCCTCAGCTACCTCCTTTCGACCTATGGCTTCTCATTGCTCCAGAGCGGCGAACCGGACAAGGCGCGGCCGCTGCTCGAGGAGTCCCTGGCCATCGAGCGGCGCCTGGAGAACCGGGACAACATCGTTTACCTGCTGGATGGGCTGGCCTGCCACGCGGCCATGGTCGGCCGGCCCGAGCGTGCCGCAAGACTTCTGGGTGCCGCGGACAGCCTGCTGGCCGAGACAGGCATGCGGCTCATGGGGCATATGAAACCCCTGCTCGAGCAGGCGCGAGAGAGCGTTGCCGCTTCGCTTGGAGGTCCAACCATGGAGGCCGAGATGCTTGCGGGCAGGCGGATGGCGATGGACGAAGCGATCGTGTACGCGCTCGGGGAGAAGAAGGCTGCCCGACCTGCGACTCCTCCAATCAAAAAGGGCAGGATGGCGCTGAGCAAGCGGGAGCTCGAGGTGGCCCGACTCATCTCAGAGGGCCTGAGCAACAAGGAGATTGCGGCGCGCCTGTTCCTATCTGAGCGGACTGTCGAGACTCACGTGTCGAACATCCTCAACCACCTCGGGATCAACTCCCGGGTCGAGATCGCGGGCTGGGTGGCTCAAGAGGTGAGTCCGGGCTAGCACGTCCACGACTTCGTAGACCCGGGCCGAAGGCAGCAGCGCAATCTCGAGGAGGCGTTGGACGTCCTCTCGGCTGGCCGCGCTGACGACGCAGGAGAGCCGGCCATCGTCAACGACGTAGACGGCGCTGAGGATCTGGCGGCCGGGACTCACACGATCAACGCGCCGGGCGGCCGCGCCCAGACTGTCTCCAATCCACGAAATGTCCGCTCCTGCCGGGACTCTCAGCCTCACCTCGGCCATATAGCGGTGGGTCATGACACCAGCTTGCGCGAGGCGCTGTCCAGATTCGTCGGTGGGAGTACGGGTTCAACACGTAGCGAGGCCGCCGCCGCCGACTACGTGCTCAGTCCGTACTGCCCCTGATGGCGTCGGTATAGCCAGTGCAGAAGATGGTGCCAGGGCAATCGCCCACCAATCAAAGGCACACGCAAGGAGTGCAGGAAACATGATCGACACGAAACGGACAAACAACGGCTACGCTCCCTCTACTTCGCAGACTTCGGTGGGGCGCTCATCGAAAACCAGTGCTGTGGAGGGGTCCCGCATGATCGTTTCGAGGGTCATCGGCGCGCTCTTCCTGGCGGGGTTCCTCCTTTATGGAGTGGGCTTCTCGATGGTGACCTCTGTTGTCGGCACCTCCAACTTCCTGTCGACGATCGCGGCCAGTCAGGGCATCTTGGTGGTCGGCGCCTTCATGATGTTCATGAACACCGGAGTGGACCTTGGGAAGGCGGTTCTGTTCTTCCCGATCCTGGAGAAGCACAGCAAGAGAACCGCGCTTGCATATCTGGTGACCATGATTGTCGAAGTGGTCCTGCTGGACCTCGGAGTGCTTGCCCTCCTGCTGATCGTTCCTCTGGCCAAGCACGCCGGCGACGCCGGGGCGCAGACCTTGGGGTCGATCCTCGTTCAGACCAACGCGATGGCCTACCAGCTTGGGGAGATGGTGCTGGGATTCGGAGCCACACTCCTATGTGTGCTGCTCTACCGGACCCGGCTGATCCCCCGGTGGCTGGCGATTTCGGGCTTGATCGGCTACCCGTTTCTCGCGGCCGGGACAATCGCGGAAGTCTTCGGGGTCCACATCGGCCTATACCTCACGATGCCCGGTTTCTTCTTCGAGCTCGTGCTGCCGGCCTGGCTCATCTTCAAAGGTTTCCAGCCGGCGGCATACCTCGGGCAGTCCGTAGTGACTGCAGTCGACGAGATGCGCGTCGCGCGCGTCAGCAGCTAGACGCGTCAAATCGCGAATTCAACGCCGGGAGTGTCGAGGCGGTCGGCAAGGCTGTGACCATGGCTGATCAGGACGCTGGCCGGGTCACAGCCACGGTCTCGGACCGAGCCTCCTCGTGGGCATCGAGCAACCGCTGGTCACCTCTGGACGGAGAATCGGAGGTGGGTCGCCCCCGGGGTGTCGATCGTGCTTGTCCTCTTCAGTTCGATTCGCCGGCCGCCGAGATCCTCGAAGAGTCGGGTGCCGTCGCCGAACAGGACGGGGATGACGTGGATCTGCATCTCGTCCAGGAGTCCCGCCTTCAGATACTCCTGGATGATGTTCGCTCCGCCCAAGGACATCGAGCCGGTCAACTCGGAGCATCGTGCCGAACTGGAGGGAGTCTGAGAGTCGGAAGCGCATTGCGCGTGCTTCGTGCTATTCAAAGATTGGGGCTCGGGTCTTCGGTGTTCGCCCCGCCCTCCTGCACGACGAGCAGCTGCATTGTCGATGCGGCAAGCCGGAAGGCCATCGCCTCCTGATAAGCGGGGTCGGCGAACCAAGCATGAACTTGAGCCATGCTTGGGAACTGAAGGATGACCATACGGTCCTTGTACTCCTCGCCCTCGACAGTCGTGACGGGCTCACCGCGAGTGAGGAACTTGCCGCCATACTTTTTCACGGTCGATGGGGTGCGGTCGGTGTACTCGCGATAGATCAGCGGATCGTGGATCGACATCATGGCGACGACATAGGCGGGCATAGGTTTCCTCCCTGGTGAGTGTTGTGTCTCAGCCCCGGTCGCGCCGCGCTCGCGTGATGCGGGCGCGGGCGATTTCATCAGCGACATCGGAGCTGGGACGGTCTGTGGCATCCGCCTCGCGCAGCAGGCATAGGATGGTGTCCCGCAAGCCGAGGATGCGCTGTCGCGAGGCTTCGCGGGAGGGCGTGCCGAAGATCACCGTCGAGGCGCCCATCATGCCGCCGGCGTTGACAACATAGTCCGGGACATAGGTGATGCGACGCTCGCGCAGCGCCTCGCCATGGCGAGGTTCGGCGAGCTGGTTGTTGGCGAGGCCGCAGACGGCGCGCGCCCGAATCTCCGGCACTGTCACATCGTTGAGGACGCCGCCGAGCGCACAGGGGGCAAAAACATCGACATCCTGCGCATGGATCGCCTCCGGTGCCACGGCCTCGGCCGCGAAGCTGTCGACGACGCCGCGGACCGCTTCGTCCTTTACGTCCGCGACAACGAGTTTGGCGCCCGCCTCGTGTAGCTGCCGCGCCAAATCGCGGCCAGTCGCGCCGAGCCCCTGGATCGCCACGCGCAGGCCCCTGAGATCTGCCCGGTTCCAGACATGAGCGGCCACAGCTTCGACGCCGCCGAAGCCACCCAGTGCGGTGAACAGCGACGGATTGAAACCGTCTGGATACTGGCTTGCGCGCGCGAAGACGAAATCGCAGTTCTCGGCCAGGATGTCGGCGTCGGCCAGGCTGACGCCTACATCGATCGCCGTCCAGTAGCGCCCGCCCAGCGCCTGCACATGCCTGGAGAAGGCGCGCAGCAGATCGGGCTTATCGGCCCGTGAAGGGTCGGCGATGATGACGCATTTGCCGCCGCCGAGCGGCAGCCCGGCGAGGGCGTTCTTGTAGGTCATCCCTTTGGACAGGCGCAGCACGTCGGTCAGCGCCTGGTCGGTGGTCGCGTAGGGATACATGCGGCAGCCCCCGGCCGCCGGCCCCAACGCCGTGCTGTGGACAGCGATGATCCCGCGAAGCCCGGTCCGCTCCTCGTGGCAGAAAAGAACCTGCTCGTGATGATCGAAGTCTGCGTGGGCAAACAACAGCCGTGCCCTATGCGGGTAGGTAGGCGATGGCGTCCACGTCTATGAGGTAATCAAGAGGCGGCTTCCCCTCAAATGCCATTCGGGCAGGCAGATAGCTGGTGAAATAGGTGCGATAGACCTCGTTCATCGCCGGCCAGTCGCCCGCGTCGTGCAAGTGAATCGTGACCTTCACGAGATCGTCCATGGTCGCGTCGACGGCCATCAGAATCGCCTTGATGCTGTCGAAGACCTGCCGGGTCTGGACAGCGATCTTGCGAGCAACGACCCGGCCGGTCACGGGATCGACCGGTACCGTGCCGGAGATGAACAGGAAGTCGCCGGCTCGTACAGCCTGCGAATACGGTCCGACTGGTTTCACAGCCTTGTCGGTGGAGACCACCTGCTTGGACTTAGCCATAGAGCTCCCTCCTTGCTACCTTTCCGCTTCTCTGTGATGTCGGTGCTGTTCGCCAGGGCGACCGATCGTTCAGTATAGTAGGTGATGTGATCGGAGCGGTGTCGCGCGCGCACGCCTTGGGTCCCGCGCAGCAGCTGGGGCGTTCAATCCGCGCCCATCGCGAGGCGGCTCGGCTGTCGCTTGGAACGCTGGCAGCGAAGAGCGGGGTGTCGAAGGCCAACCTCTCGACCATTGAGGCGGGCGCGGGAAATCCGTCGCTCGAGACCCTATGGCGGCTGGCGGGGGCCTTGGGCCTGTCGCTGGGAGTGCTCTTGGGTGAGGCGGAGCCGCCACGCACCAGGTTCCTTCGCGCGGGCGAGGGTGCTCCCTTTGCGTCCGAGTCGGGGCTTGCCGGGGAGATGCTGTTGACGGAAGGGCGGCCGCATCGGACGGAGATCTTGGCGCTCGAGTTGCCGGGCGCGGGCGATTACCGGTCGGGGCCGCACCAGGTGGGGACCGAGGAGTTCGTCCTGTGCATCGCCGGCACGCTCGAGGTCGGCCCGATTGATCAAGAGCAGTTCCTGAGGCCCGGCGATTCCCTTTGGTTTCCAGCCGATCGCGACCACCGGTACGCGAGCCGTCGCGGCGCTCGCGGCCTGAGCGTGATCAGCTATCCGACTTTGAGGGAAGCGTGACGGGAGCGGTACCCTTGCGAAATGCGACCCCTTCGGTACTCCATCAACGTCACATTGGACGGGTGCTGCGATCATCGTGAAGGGTTCGCGGACGAAGACTTACATCGTCACGCGGTCGAGAACCTCAACCAGGCCGATGCCCTTCTCTTTGGCCGGGTGACTTACGAAATGATGGAATCAGCCTGGCGGCTGCCGGCGCCGGCGGGATCGAGACCTGATTGGATGGAACCCTTCGCCCAGACGATCAACGCGGCAAAGAAGTACGTCGTCTCGAGCACCCTGGAGCAGGTCGATTGGAATGCGGAACTCGTGCGCGGGGATCTGGGTAAGGCCGTTCAGCAACTCAAGCAGGGGTCGGGCAAGGGACTGTTCGTAGGAGGTGTGAAGCTCCCAATGGCGTTGACGGAGTTGGGGTTGATCGATGAGTACGAGTTCGTGGTGCAGCCCCGGCTGGTCGGCCACGGGCCGACCTTGTTCGCGGGGCTATCCAAGCATGTCGACTTGAAGCTCGTGAGCCGGCTGGAGTTCGGCTCTGGGGCAGTGGCGATGCGGTACGAGCCGAGACGGTAGCCGTCGGGGTTTCTCCGAAGGCGGTGAACCCTCAGAAGAGTTCCTCGGCCAGCGCGACGATGATGCCCGCGGGGCCTCGCATGTAGCAGAGTCTGTACTTGTCCTCGTACTGGGCCACCTCGCCGACGAGCTCGGCGCCGTTGGCCCGCAGGCGAGCGACAGTGTCGTCGACGCTTTCGACTGTGAACATGACGCTCCGGAGGCCCAGCGTGTTCGGCGGAGCGATCGCTGGGTCGATCTCGACCAGTTTTGGATTGCGAAACTTCGTCAGCTCAAGGCGGCCGTGCCCATCTGGGGTTCGCATCATGACGATGTCGACTTGGACACTTTCGAGCCCGTTGACGCGGTCCACCCACGGGCCCTCGACCGGCATCTCGCCTTCGCGCGTCATGCCGAGCGCGCTGAAAAAAGCGACAGCGGGTGCAAGGTCGTCGACGACGACGCTGACGTGGTCCAATCTCTTGATCGTCATGTCCCTAGTCATAGCAGAGGCCGTGCGCGGCGAGTTCAGCCGAGGTGCTCTCCCTAAGTCATCGCGGTCCGGCGAGTAAGTCATCCAGTCGGAGCCGCCGGCAAAGAAGTAGTCGTCCGCCAGAAGCCACGAACCGATTGGCCTACCTAGCTTGACCTTATGAGCACCAACACGGCACAAACAAAGGAGAGCGAGATGACGGCCCAGAACAACCTGGAGGAAAACAAGCGGATAGTTCGCGAGTTCATCGAAGCGGCGTTCAACCAGCACCGCGCCGACAAGGCGGCTGACTACATGACGCCGGACATCAAGTGGCATGGCGGAACCCTGGGCACAGTCGAGGGTCGCGACAACTTCGCCGGCTTGATCGGCGCCATCGTCGGCGCACTGCCGGACCTCCGGAACGTCGAGCAGGACATCATCGCGGAGCGGGACATCGTGTCCGTGCGCGCGGTCGTCGAGGGCACGCACAAGGGAGACCTCCTCGGGATACCAGCGTCAGGCCGGCAAGTTCGGTGGGATGCGGTCGACGTGTACCGCGTGGCAGACGGAAAGATCGCCGAGGAGTGGGCTGCGGACGACCTGCTCGCATTCGTCTACGGGGTTGGCGCCTACACCCCTCCGTGGCTCGCGCAGAAGTCGTAGCGGTTCATCGCATTTGATCGTGCGGCGGGGCGCCACCAGTAACAGGGGGCGAACCCCGCCGCTTACCGCGTGAGAGCCGGCTCGATCGATCCAAGAGCCTGAGCGAGCTCTGAGCGCGAAACGATCCCGAGTTTCGGGAAAACGCGATACAGGTGGGCACCCACCGTGCGGTGCGAAAGAAATAGGCGGTCGGCGATCTCGCGATTGGAAAGGCCGGCTGCCGCCATCTGCGCGATCTGCAGCTCCTGCGGCGTGAGCGGTTGTTGCGTTTTCGGGGCCGGTTCGGCGTTTCGTTCGCCGGAGGCACGCAGCTCCGCTCGGGCTTTGTCCGCCCAGGGCTGCAGGCCCAGCGCGTCGAACGCATCCCTAGCCGACCGCAGATGCGGCCTTGATTCGGTGATGCGGCGCCGCCGTCGCAGCCAGGCTCCAAATGCCATCTCCAATCGCGCGTAATGGAACGGCCACTTCGGATCTGAGTCGAGTGCCTTCTCGTAGAGGTTTTTCGCTTCCGATTCGTTTGCGAGAAGCGCGCGACCCAGGCGGACGCCGATCAGCACCAGGGGCGCCGTCGTCCGCTCGGCCATCGCCTCGAGCTCGTCCATCAGGTGGCGCGCGTCATCGAGTCTTCCGGCCCGAACCGCGCAATCGATCACGAGTGGTGCTGCGGCGTGGGCCACCAGCTCATGGAACGCCGGCCCATCCGGAAGGAACATGCGCGACAAGTGATCGACGGCATCCGACTGACGTCCCGCCGTCGTGGCGATGACGCCGCGGGCAAACTCGCTTTTGGCAAGCAGCAGCGAAAGGCGCAGCGCACTCAAGTCGTCTCCCGCCTCGCCGACGAGCTCTTCAGCAGCCCCTTCATCGCCCTGCAGGCCACGCAAGACGGCACGTCCGATCCGGCTGATGGCGGCCCAGATCGGCTGACCGGTCTCGATCGCGAGGCCGTTCCCTTCCTCCATGGCGCGAACCGCGTCGCTCAGGTGGCCCGCATTGAGTCCCGCCCACCCGCGCACCACGAGCAGCTGAGCCAGCAGGCCGAGGCGCCCCTGTGCACGCAAGGTAGGAGACGCGCGATCCATCAGCTCGATTGCCTGGGGGATATCACCCACTGCGTACGCTGCAAAAGCCAGGAGCTGGGTCCGAGCAGGATCCCCGTCGTCGATCCGGGCGGCCTCGCGAACCCTCGGCCCAATTCGAGCTGACGTGTCGATTGGCGCGGTCAGGGCCAGGATTTCCAGTGCGCGCGGATCCAGATCGTCGGCTGCGATCTGCTCGACGGCCTCGGCTACGAGAGTCTTTGCTTCAGCACCGGGGTCCGCCCACCAACAGCGCAGCGCGGCCGCCTGCAAAAGATTGAGCGCGAGGTTGCGGTCGCCTCCGTTGGCTGCGTCGCGGGCTACGCCCACCAGCCGTCCGACAGCGTCGGGATCGCCTGGCGCACCGTCGTTGAAGATCTCGCGCAGCCAGGTCATTCGCGCGACGTCGTGGGAGGTGAGCTGCAGGGTCGCGGCGGCATCGAGAAGCCTACCGACGGCCGGTCTGTCGCCTAGCTGGAACGCCAGCTCGGCTGCCCCCAGCAGGCGCTGGGCACGGGTCGATTCATCCGGAGTCAAGAAAGCTGCAAGCTCGAGGGCGCCTAACGCGGTCGATGTCGCGCCGCGTTCCTGCGCCCGGGCGGCGACCGCCTCGAGGTCCGCGGCGGCGCCCTCGTCCTGACCGAGCACGGACTTGGCGCGATGCCATGCGCGCCGATCGGGGTCCGTGGTGACCTGGGTCAGCAAGAGGTGCGCGTTCCGCCGCTGTGCTGCTGTTGCCGATTGGTCCAATGCAGACCGGATCAGCGGATGGCGAAATCGAACCGTGGAGCCTGCGATTGCGATCAGGTCCTCCTCGAGCGCGGGCTCGAGAACATCCACCGTCACCTCCGCCTCGACCTGTCTGCCCAACGCGGACAGGACGTCTCCGACGCTGGGGTCCTTGTCCAGAGCGGCGAACAGCAGCGCCGTCTGCGTGTGCGCCGGCAACCTCGCAGCCTGGGCGGAGAACGTGCGCTCGAGCCGCTCCGTCAGCGGCAGGCTCCTCAAGGCGCCCTCGCGGCCGTCGGTTCCCTGATGTCTCAAAGCACGGGGCAGCTCGAGCAGCGCGAGCGGGTTGCCCAGTGCCTCTTCGAGGACGAGCCGGCGGGTCTGATGGTCGAGCTCCGGTGCTACCCCAATGAGCAGTTCTTTCGCGGCGGCCTCGCTAAGCGGTCCAATGCGAATCTCCGGTACCTGCGCAGATAGAACTGGGCTGTGAAATCCCTCGCGCAAAGCAATGACGAGCAGGATGTGCGTTGACTCGAGGCGCCGGGCGATAAAGGTGAGGACCGCGGTTGTCGGAGGGTCCAGCCACTGCACGTCATCGGCGACCAGGACGACCGGCCTCTCGTCGCCGACTCCGTCGATCAGATTCAGAGTGGCGAGGGCGACCAGGAACATCTCGGGCGGAGTTCCCGCTCGCATCCCCAACGCAGTGAGCAGTGCGGTTCTTTGGGGGACTGGAAGGCTAGCGGCTGACTCCAGGATAGGTTGTAGAAGCTGGTGGAGGCCGGCGTAAGGAAGCTGAGCCTCCGACTCGAGACCAGTTATCGCGAGCACTCGATAGCCGCGGTCGCGTGCCTGCCTGGCCGCCGTGTCGAGGAGAGATGTCTTACCGATGCCGGCCTCGCCGATCACGAGCAGCGCGGCACCGTGCTCCGCCGCTCCCGCGAGGGCAGCCTCGAGTTGAGCAAGCTCGGCGTCACGCCCGATCAACCCCGCCCCCACGCAACGAAAATACGCGACCCCGGGGTCTAAGTCATTCCGGCCCCGGCTTTAAGTAGTTGAGGCAGCGCATCGATTCGAAAAACAGTCGCCCGCCAGAAGCGGAACCGCGGTGGCCTCCCTATCGTCGCTTGCATGAGTACAACGAACGGAGGAGAAGAAATCAATGGCAACCACCGCGCCTGCCACCGCCGCGATTCGTGATCAGCTAGGCGATCATCTGCTGACGCCGAAGAACACGGCCCTGCTGGTGATCGACTATCAGCCGAACCAGCTGGCGGGCGTCCGGTCAATGGATCGCGACCTGCTGCTCAAAAACGTCGTCTCGACCGCCAAGATCGCGAAGCTGTTCGGCCTTCCGATCGTGCACTCGACGATCAACGTCAGAACGGGCCGCGGCAAGCCGACGCTGCCGCCACTGGCTGAAGTGCTCGCTGACAACCCGCCCGTTGACCGAACGACGACCAACGCCTGGGAAGACCCGGACTTTCTCAGCGCGGTTCGCGCCGCGGGCCGGCGCAAGCTCATCATCTGCGCCCTCTGGACCGAGATCTGCATGGCCTTTCCCGCTCTCGACGCAATGCGGGAGGGCTACGATGTCTATCCGGTCGTCGACGCGATCGGCGGCACTTCCGTCGAGGCCCATCGCGCGGGCCTGGAGCGTGTGGTTCAGGCGGGTGCAAAGCCGACCAGCTGGGTTGCGCTCGCGGTTGAGCTCCAGCGCGACTGGGCCCGCCCGGAAACGGTGCAGCAGGTCGTCCAGATCGTTCTCACCGAACGGCTGCTCAAGGAGGAGTGACACCGGGATGGCCGCCTTCACCGAAAAAGAGCTCGAGTACCTCCGCAGCCAGCGCCTGGCGCGGATCGCGACAGCGGACTCCGGCGGGCAACCGCACGTGGTCCCTCTCGGTTTCAGGGTCTCGGCTGACGCAGCCGCCATTGAAGTCGGCGGCCGCAATTTTGGCAACACCAAGAAGTACCGCGACATCCGTGCCAACCCCAAGGTGGCGATCGTCATCGACGACCTCGCCAGTGTCACGCCGTGGAAGCCGCGGGGCATCGAGGTCAGGGGGACGGCGACGCTTCAGGATGGAGCAGGTGGCCCCGTGGCATCAGATCAGCCCTGGGCGCGGATCAAGCCCGAGCGGATAGTGAGCTGGGGCATCGACTGAACTGCACAAAGAAACGAGTCGGTTGACTCATGCGAAGCAGCCGACGCCGCGCTGACGATCTTGAGCATAAGTGACAAACCGAACCTTGTACCGGTCCACGGCGCACGAGATATGAGCACGAGTCCCCTTTCGATTGACGTGTACGTCGCCCCGATGCGGCCGTACACCAGTCCCGATCACCTCGGGGCGGGTGAAGTCGCGACGTGGGCGCCGTCCAGCAGCACGCTGATCTCCGGGCCGACCGAAGGGATCCTCATCGACGCGCTACTGACCTTCGAGAACGCGAACAACATCGCTGCGTGGGCGAAGAGCTTCGGCAAGAAGGTCACCGGTGTCTACATCACCCATGGCCACTCGGACCACTGGCTCGGCCTCGCGCGCCTTCTGCAGCACTTCCCCGAGGCTCGCGGCTACGCGGCTCCGGAGGTTGCAGCTCGCGCTGCCTGGGAGGTGGAGTTCAACAAGAGGAGCAGGTACTGGACGTCGCGCTTCCCGGGCGAGCTCCCCGAGACGCCCGTAGTGCCCGAGGTGCTCAACATTGACGAGATCCTGGTGGACAGTCAGGTCGTCAACCTGATCCACGTTGGCCAGGGTGACATTGACGGTTCGACGATCTTCCACGTACCGCCGGCAGACGCCGTTGTCTGCGGTGATGTGGTCTACAACAACGTGCACATGATGATGTACGAGGCCGATGAGGCGAAGCGCGAGGCCTGGATCGCGAGCATCGACGCGATCGCCGCGTTGAACCCGAAGATCGTCGTCGCCGGTCACAAGAGCGTAGGGGCGGCGGACCTGCCAGAGAACCTCGCGGCCAGCCAGCGGTACCTGCGTGACTTCACCACCCTCGCGAAGAGGGGCGGCACGGTGGAGGACTTGGTCCGCGGCATGCTCGAGTTGCATGGCGAGCGCGACCAGCCGCACACCTTATGGATCTCGGCCCGAGCCGAAGTCACTCGACGGGCATAAACCCGTCGCCCGCATCTGCGGGGGTTGTGGCCGGGTCACAGCCCCGGAGCCAGCTCGCTGGCCGGCATCATTGCCGACGAGGCCGCCGATAAGGCGAGGGCTTGGCGCCGCGCCGACCCCAAGGCTGCCTTCGTCCGCATCGGAGCTACGATGGGCGACCGACGAGTTACTGGGTGCTGAGCCGCCGCAGCAAAGCATCGGCATGAACGACGCATCTGCGTCCCAACAGATCGATGCCATCGTCCGGAAGACCACCGGCTGGAGGGGAGAGAGGCTGGGCCAACTGCGGGCTCTGATCAGGGTCGCCGACCCCGGCGGAATCGAAGAGGTGAAGTGGAAGAAACCCTCCCGCCCCGAGGGGGTGCCCGTCTGGTCCCACGACGGCATCGTCTGCATAGGCGAGACCCTCAAGAACGCCGTGAGGCTGACGTTTCCAAAAGGGGCC
>Ga0207646_10004706_pt1 | contig 14709 bp, 10 predicted proteins | sample KBSK5502metaG_FD_184343 | JGI IMG/M metagenome (GOLD analysis project Ga0207646, IMG submission 184343) | Corn, switchgrass and miscanthus rhizosphere microbial communities from Kellogg Biological Station, Michigan, USA - KBS K5-50-2 metaG... | ecosystem: Host-associated > Plants > Roots >... | reverse complement strand
CGGCTCCTGGGCCGGGGGGCGCGAGGCCTCTCGCGCATTCGATTCGGCAATCGCCTGCTCCTCCGCCTGAAGCCGGTGTAGGAAGATGGCCAGATCGGCGCTCCCGGGCGCCGGCGTGTAGGAGTAGAGAACTGCCTCCAGATCGCGCAGCATGTCGGAGGCATTTCCATACCGGTCCTCGGGCTCCCTCGACAGGGCCTTCAGGACGATCGCATCGAGGTTTTTCGGCACCTCCGGATTGATCGATGACGCAGCCAGGACGTCCGCGGCCCGCACCTTTTCTAATACTGTCAGGTCCGAATCGCCGCGGAAGAGCTTCTGATCCGTCAACAGCTCGAAGAGCACCGCCCCGAGCGAGAAAATATCGCTGCGGCGATCGATCGGCTTACCCCAGGCCTGTTCGGGAGACATGTATTGAACCTTGCCTTTGAGCGCCCCCGACTGGGTCTGCGAGGCCTTGGAGGCCGCCTTGGCGATCCCGAAATCGCAGAGCTTGATGTCGCCTTCGTAGGAGATGAGGATGTTCTGGGGGGACACGTCGCGGTGCACGATCGTCAGCTCGTGACCCTCGGTGTCGCGCCGACGGTGAGCGTAATCCAGCGCGGCGGCGACCTTGGTGGCGATAAAGACCGCGACCGGAATGGGCAACGGCGTGCCGACTTCGCGAGCGCTCTGAAGAATCGCGCGCAGGTCGCGGCCATCGACATACTCCATCGCGATGAAGTAGCCGCCGCCTTCGATCTTTCCGAGATCGAAGATATGCACGATGTTGGGGTGATTCAGCTGCGCCGCGAGCTTGGCCTCGTCGGCGAACATCGTAATGAATTCCTCGTTGTCCGCCAGGTGAGGCAAGATCTTCTTGATCGCGACGATCTTCTGGAATCCCTCCACCCCGCTGCGGCGCGCCTTGTACAGCTCGGCCATCCCTCCCGAAGCGATGCGCTCCAGGATCTCGTACTGTCCGAACCGGTCGGGCCCGGAGCTCGAGACGGAAGCCGGCTCTAAGGGCCGGGGGCGCGTCCCGGACGTGGCTGGCGTCGGCGGTGCGCTCGGGCCCGACGGCTTGTGACGAACCGACATCTTGATGCCCGAAAGGGTGTCCGAGATCATCTTGTCGATCTCGGAGTCGGTCGAGAAACGCGCGGATGGCGGGGGCGGCGTGTCGGTCGTCGCGATCGGCCTCGAGGCGGTCGCCCGAGCCGATGGACGCGAGAGGATTCCGGAAAGGGTATCGCGAAGCCGTTTCTCGACCTCTTCTTCGGTCGCATGCGAAACGGCGCGCGCCGAAGGCTGCGGAGCCCGCATCCCAGAAGGAGCCGGGATGCCAGAAGGAGCCGGGATGCTCGAGGGAGCCCGCCCGCCCGAAGGAGCCACCTGCCCGCCGACATCCTGCAGAACGTCGGAAAAAATGTCCGACGCAGTCAACGCCGGCTCCGACTTGAGTTCCGCAGTCGAGAGGCGGAGCGTCCGGGCCGACAGGTCGGTCGACTCGATCGCGGAGCGGACCGACGAGCGCAGGTCTTCGTCGCTAAAAGGACGAACGAGCAGATCGAAGGCCCCCACGCGCTGCGCATCCGCCTTACGGTTGGTCCCCTTGTAGCCGGAGACCATGAGCAAGATCGGAGGAGCCGTGGCTCCCCCCTTCCGGCGAATCTCTCGTATGACCTCGGCGGAGGGAAGGCGAGGGAGCATCCCCGACAGAATCACCAGGTCGAAATGGGAGGAGGAAAAGGCGTTCAGGCCCTCCTCTCCGTCGTGCGACTCGGCGATCGTGAACTCATCGGAAGGGAGCAAGGAACGGACGCGCTCGCGGGAGCGCGGCTCATAGTCGATCAGGAGAACCCGTTTTGCCATCTAAAGGTTAGATCGCCGCAACTATGTTAACCCGGATTATTCACGGATACTCGTGCGGCGGGCCTGACTCCGGGTTTCGACTCGGCCGCCGGTCGCGCAGCGATCGCCGCGGCCGAAGGTCGCCGCACATATAATCCGAGCGAACTCGCGACTGGAGAGACTCCCATGTCCGGACACAGCAAGTGGGCCACGATCAAACACAAGAAGGGTGCGCTCGACGCCAAGCGCGGGCGCCTCTTCACGAAGCTCATCAAGGAAATCACCATGGCCGCTCGGCTGGGCGGCGGCGATCCCGTCGGGAACCCGAGACTGCGCAAGGCGATCGACGATGCGAAAGCCGTCAACATGCCGGCGGAAAACATCAAGCGGGGAATCCAGCGCGGGACAGGGGAGCTTCCCGGGGTCACCTATGAGGAAGTCACCTACGAGGGCTACGGCCCGGGGGGAGTGGCCGTGCTGATCGACGCGATGACCGACAACAAGAACCGGACGCTGCCGGAGATCCGGACGATCTTTTCCAAGCACGGCGGAAACCTCGGGGAGTCGGGCTCCGTTCGGTTTCTCTTTCAAAAGAAGGGCTACATCTCCATCGAGAAGGAAAAAGCGACGGAGGACGCGGTCATGGAGGCGGCGATCGAGGCCGGGGCGGAGGACGTGCGAACGACGGAGCAGGCGCACGAGATCGTGACCGATCCGGAGACCCTCTCCTCGGTCAAGGCTCATTTCGAGCAGAAAGGGCTCCCTCTGGCGGTGGCGGAGGTCGACATGATCCCGACCACCGAGGTGTCACTGGACGCGCGCAAGGCCGATCAGATGATGAAGCTGATGGAGGCGCTCGAGGATCACGACGACATCCAGCACGTCTGGGCCAACTTCGACTTCGAGGAGGCAGGATAGCTCTCAGCTCTCAGCTATCAGCTTTCAGCTCTGACCATCCGCTTGGGGTACGTGCTCGGCTGATAGCTGACGGCTGACAGCTGACAGCTCGCGCGAATGCGCGTTCTCGGTTTCGACCCGGGCACCGCGGCTACCGGTTACGGTGTGGTTCTTTTCGAGCTGGGCCGTCTTCAGCTCGAGGGCTGCGGCGTGTTGCGGCCGCCGGGGGCGCTGGATTTTTCGGGACGACTGGCGTTTCTTTTCACGGGTGCGACTCGCCTGCTCGAAGAGCGCCGGCCCGCCGCCGTTTCCGTCGAGACGGTCTTCGCCGCTCGAAATATCTCATCCACTCTCAAGCTGGCCCACGCGCGCGGCGTGCTGCTAGCCGCGGCGGCGCGCTGCGGTGTGCCCGTCTTCGAGTACGAGCCACGACTGGTGAAGAAGGCCCTCGTGGGCTACGGAAACGCGGAGAAGAACCAGGTCCGCAGCATGGTTCTCTCCCTCCTCGCCCGGCAGCGGGCCCGCGTTCCGCTCGACGCCGCGGACGCGCTCGCCGTCGCAATCTGTCATATCCACGCGTGCCCGCGTGGCCGGTAGACGGAAGACGTGAGACGGGAAACGAACCGAATCGCACCCGGCTTTCCGTCTACCGTCTTCCGTCTCCCGTCTCCCGGCTTTATCATCGTCGTCCCATGTCGTTCCAAGGCTCCATCCAGGAATTGCCTGTTCCCGACATCATCCAGCTCGTTTCGGTTTCGGGCAAAACGGGAATGTTCACTCTCATCCGAGGTGCCGAGCGTGGATTCATCTACCTGAAGAATGGGCAGATGGTGCATGCCCGACTGGGCGAACAGACGGGAGAGGAAGCGATCTACGCCCTCGCGATCTGGTCCTCGGGAGACTTTCAGTTCACCCCGGCAGAGGAAGCCGACACTGTCTCGATCGAAAAGTCCAATACGAGTCTGTTGATGGAGGCGGCCCGCCGGCTGGACGAGTGGAAAGTTCTTTCGCGCAAGATCCCCGGCGTCGACTACGTTCCGGTTCTGTTGGCAAGGGCATCGGAGCCGGTGACGCTTTCCCCGCCCGAGTGGAACATGATCATCAAGATCGACGGCAAGAAGACGATCGAAGAGCTGGCGGGGACCATCGGGCTCTCCTCCTTCGAGGCATCCAAGGTCCTCTATGGGCTCATCACCGCCAGCTTGATCGAGATGCGCTCCCGGGATTCCATCCGTCACGCATCGACGGCCACCCCGTCGTCTTCTGCGGCCTTCCTCGGAGACGAGAAGAAAATCCTGATGATTCTCTGCACGCGGGTCAAACAGGAGGCGGAACTCGCGCTGGGCGAGGCGAACCTTCCGGGCATCGAACGGCCATACAAACAGGCTCTCGCAGAGATCGACCGAGGCCGCGGAGTGGAGGCCGTCCGCGATCTCATCCGAGTGACGGAGAAGGCCATTGCTTCGATTCGGGGACCCGCTCGCATGAAGGCGTTTCAGGACAAGATGTCGCTGGTCATGCAGCCCAAGGCCTAGCCGTACCGTCGCTTCCGCTTGCGAGGGACCCTGCGCCACCGGCGCACCGGCGCTCGGCTCGCCCAAAGGGGCTCGACCGAGCGTCTGGTCCCTCGCGAGCTTCCGCTCCCGCGGCGCGCGCCTCCTCCCCTCTGGGAGACTTCGCACGCCGCGAACCAGATGTCACGGAGTAGCAGGACTAGTAGGCTCTCAGCCTTAACTCTCTCGGCCGCCTGCTCGCGCAGTAAGCGCCGCGGCCGAAAGCCATGAGCGAGGAGCATGGAAGAGAAGAGCTTCCGCCTCCCTAAGGCTGCGACGAGCGGTCCGGCGACGGAGCGGTTTTGACTTTGGCGGCCTGGCCGGAGAGTGTGCCGACTAGGGAGGCGGCCCGACGACGGGCGGCTTGATCACGAGGAACAGGGTTCGAAACCTTCCTCGCCCGGGATCCCCATCGGGCTGACCGCCCGGTTTGTCGTCGGGTGGGGCCGCCGGACTCCGCTTCCCGCTGTCTTGGAAGACCTCCCGATAAGTCTCGCTAGGCGTGAGGCGTAAGGCGGGGAGGCAGTGCGGGCAGACGACTTTTTGCCCTTTTGGAGCCGCGCCTGACGGCTAACGCCTGACGGCGGACGACCGCGCAAAGATGTTTGGCAATCTGCCTTTTTTAGCTTATTCTATTCGGCAGATCTCTCGGTTTCCCCGGCGCGCGCGAAAGGAGAACGCATGAAGGCCAACCGCAAGGCGCTCCTCGGGTTGTTGGTGTGCCTGGGGAGCGCGGTCGCTTCCGCACAGGTCGCCCCGAATAACCAGGGCGACATCGGCCTCTTTACAATGCCGACTGCGGACACGCCCCGAGCGGGCCTGCTGACCCTCGGGCTTTACGGCTGGAAAGAGCAACTCGTGGCCGGCAACCTCGCCTTCAGCGACACACCCGATCGCAACCGGCTCTACAGCCACTGGGCAGGCGCCGGGTCGATAGGGCTCGGCCTGACTCGGGGATGGTCGATTTTCGCAAGCGCAGGCGAGGATCGCTTCGAGAGCCGAGGGGGCTGGACGGGCGGCGCCTTGAACAGCGTTCCCTTCACCAGTGGCTTCCGCGCCGACGAACCCCAAAAGATTCGCTTCGGCACCAAGGTGCGTCTGATCTCCGAACAGGATTCGGATCTCCGGGTGGCGCTTTTTCTCTCCGGACAGGTTCCCGTCGGGCACGCCAACATCCACGTTGATGAACCTCTCGTCACCGGCACCGACGCGACTCGCGTCAAGTCGCGTCGCGCGGACTGGGAGTGGGGAGGCGTCATCACCAAAGGGATCTTCACGGGCGAAGCCTCCTACCAGCTCTCCGGCCGGCATGACAAGGACATCCGCGTGGCGAACCTGTTCCGCGTGGGGCTGGGAGTCGATGTGCCGATCCTCCCCCTCATTCACGTCATTGGAGAGATCGACCGAACGCTGCCGGACGGCGGTGACCTCCCGGCTGACAGCTACTCGATGCTCGTCACTGGCGCCCGCATCTATCTCGGACACAGCGGTCTTGCCGTGTCGGCGGCCTTCAACGCGAACGTGGACCAGCTCTTCCGCCACGGCTTTTCTCCCTCCCCCATCGGCGGGCTCGTTGGCCTGACGTATGTCGCCTGGCCGCCCCTGCCGCCGCCGCCAGTTGTCATTCCGCCACCGGCTCCCGCGGCTGCGGTAGTCGAAGAGAAGACCCAGGAGACTGTGACGACGACGACAGCTCCTCCTCCGCCCACTCCGCGAACGACGCGCGACGAGATCTTCTTCGATGCGGGAAGCGCCCGGTTGACCAACATCGCCAAGGCGGTTCTGGATGGAGTCGCGCTGCGGATGAAGAACGACCTGAACGCCACGGCCGTCATCACCGGCTACTCCGACAACGCCGGTTCCGAAGAGGCCAACCTCGCCATCTCCGGAAAGCGGGCCGACGCCGCCAAGGAGTATCTCGTCACGCGGCATGGCATCGACCCCAACCGCATCTCCACGGCCGCCAAGGGCTCGGCCGAGCCTGCCTATGACAACGCCACGGTGGAAGGGCGCGCCAAGAATCGCCGGGCAGTCATCGTCGTGACCCTGATCTCGGGAAGTTGAGCCGAGAGGAGAGAGACCGCGCAAAAGAGCCCCCTCCCGCCGAGGGGGCTTTTTATTCTCCGCCTCCGGATTCTTCTCTCTCCGCTCGCGCGCCGGGCCTCGGCCTTCTGTCCGTCGCCGCTCTGATTGCGCTTCTCTATTACGGCCGCGCGATCTTCATCACGCTGGCCTTCGCCATGTTCCTCGCCTTTGCCATGCGGCCGTTCGTGTCCCTCCTCGAGCGGGCACGCGTGCCGCGGGTGCTCGCGATTCTTCTCCTCCTCTTCGTCCTGGTCGGAGCGGTCGCTTTGATGGTGATCAACGTCACAGCACAGCTCAACCAGTTCTACGTCGACCTTCCCCGCTACCAGAATCGCATCCGGGACCTCCTGTCTCGCCTGACGGAGTTTGTGAACAGCCTCCGGGAGCGGATGGGCAGCATTCTTCCGGAGGAATCGCGATCCATCCGGGAAGTCAAGATCACCGAGTCGCCGTTTTCGACGACCAAGGCGATGCTGAGCCAGGTCGGCGCGACGCTGGAGCTGGTTCTCTACGTGGCGACGGTCCCCTTCCTGACCTTCTTCATGCTGAAGGACCGCGAGAAGTTCGGCCGCGTGATCGACGGGATCCTGGCACGCAACCGGAAAATCGGAAGAGGCGACGTCACGGGTGCGATCTCGCGGACGATGACGGGTTACGCGCTCGGCCTCGCGTTCGTGATGATGATCATGGCCGCCGCGACGACGATCGCGCTCATGCTGATCGGCATCAACTATTACTACATCCTCGGACCACTGGCGGGGATGGCGATCATGCTCCCCTACGTCGGAATCATCCTCTCGACGGTTCCCGCGATCGCGATCGCTTACTTCCAGTACGGAGGCGAGAAGGCCCTGATTGTCTTTATCATCTACTCGGCGCTCCAGTTCCTGGAAGGCAATGTGCTGACCCCGCTTGTTGTCGGCGGCAAGGTCCGGCTCTTTCCGCTGGCAGTGATGGTGGCCTTTCTCTTCTGGGGCCTGCTCTGGGGGTTGCCCGGTGCGGTCCTGGCGGTTCCGATGACTTCCGCCATCAAGGTCGTCTGCGAGAACGTCCAAGGTTGGGAAGGCGTCGCGCGATTGCTCGGAGAGCCGGACCCGATGCAGTAGTTATCATCAGTTATCAGTTCTGATACAATCTTTATATTGTGCTCTTTGACATGAACTGAAAACTGAGAACTAAAAGCTGAGAACTAAGAGCTCTTTTTCCCCAGCGACAAGAGACTCCCCAGAAATCCGGCGATCACTCCCACGACCGGCAAGAGAACCGCCAAAGGCCATTCGAGGAAGCGAGACCAGAGGAGGCTCAAGACGGGGTGAGGATGGCGCGCAAGCAACTTGTCGGCGAGCTGCCATGTTCCCCAGAGCATCACCAGGGCGACCGCTCCCCCGATCAGCCCCTCCGCCGAGGCGTAGAGCCAGAACGGAGCTCGAACGGCGGTCTCCGTGGCGCCCATGAGGCGCATGATCTCGATCTCGTCCCGATGGAGGTCGAGCGCGAGCCGGATCGCCGAGCCTACGGAGAGGATCGCAGCGAGCGTGAGGACCACGCCTAGAAAGATTGCCGCCCCGCGCAGGAGGCGCACGCCCTCGCGAAACCGCCGGTCGAAGCCCTCTTCGGAGTCGGCGGCCTCGACACCCGGCCATCCCCGAGCCGAAACGGCGATCTCCGATGCCGACCGCGGGGGAGCCTGCGGACGCAGGAAGACCTCGAGCGTCGGAGGAAAGGGAGCCTCCTTCAAGTTCGCCAGAGCGGCGGCGAGATCCGGATACGTTCTTCGAAATCTCTCGAGCGCGGCGTCGCTCCCGACGATGACGACCCGGGAGACGCGGCTGTCCGACGCCACCCGGAGCGCGATCGAACGCGCGTCCGCGGCGGGCTCGAGCGTCAGGACGAGGGGTGGAGATTCTCCTGCAGAGGTCACCAGCCGGGCCAGGTTCCTCGAAAGAAGGACGAGCAGCCCCGGGACGTACAGCGAGAGAGCGATGAGCGCGATGGCCATTGCTGTCTGCCGCGGCCCGCTCCGGGCCACCGACCACGCCTCGCCGACGACGTAGCGGGGCTTTACGCCCATGGGCGGGAAACGGGAAACGGAAAACAGAAAACGACGTTCACGATCCCGCTCGTTTCCCGTTTCCCGTTTCCCGTTTTACGGCTCCGTTCACCCCAGTGGCAAAAAGGGCGCCTCTCGCATGAGGCCGGCGGGCTTGTCCGCGGGAAGCATGCTCTCCGAGACGCGTCCGCGCTCGAGCGTCAGAACGCGCTTGCCCACCCGGCGCACGAGGTCGAAGTCGTGCGTCGCGACGAGCACCGTCGTTCCCCGAATGTTGATCTCGACAAAAAGGCGCATGATCTCTTCCGACAACACCGGATCGAGGTTGCCGGTGGGTTCGTCGGCAAGCAGAAGCGTGGGCTCGTTGACGATCGCGCGCGCGATCGCGACCCGTTGCTGTTCGCCGCCCGAGAGCTCCTCCGGATGGGCGTTCATCTGATGATGGAGTCCGACGCGCTTCAAGACCTGATAGGCACGGCGTTTCTGCTCCGCCCGGGGAAGGCCGAGCACGCTTTGGACAAAGGCGATGTTCTCGAACACGGTCTTTCGCCCGATCAGCTTGAAGTCCTGAAAGACGACGCCGATCGTGCGGCGAAAGTAGGGCACTTGCGAGTCGGGCAGCACGCCGATATTCCGTCCGTTGACGAGGATTTGCCCTGCGGTCGGCGGTTCGTCGCGGAAGAGCAGCTTCAGGAACGTTGACTTGCCCGCTCCGGAAGGACCGGTCAGAAAAACGAACTCTCCCCGATCGATCGAGCAGGTGACATCCGTCAGCGCGTGTCGGAAGCGGCCGTATTCCTTGGAGACACGGAAGAGCTGGATCATGGCGCGCTCCCGGCCAGAGCGCGCTCCAGCGCCTCCCGAACCTCGCTCGGGTCGGCGCGCCCGGCGGTCTTCTTCATGACCTGACCGACGAACCAGCCGAATGTCTGGGTCTTGCCGGAGCGGTAGAGCGCGGCCTGAGAGGGATTCCCCGCGACGATCTCGGCGACGACCTGCTCCAAAGCGCCCGAGTCGCGCAGGCGCCCCAGGCCTTTCCGAGCCACGATCTCGGAGGCCGCCGCTGACGTTGCGACCATCTCGGCGAACACTTCCTTTGCGGAGGCGGTCGAGATCTCCCCCTTCTCGAGCAGGCGCAGCAGCTCCGCCAGCCTCGCTGGAGACGCGGGGAAGGACAGCGCTTGCTCCGGCGAGATTCGCGTTTCCTTCATCCACCGGAGGACTTCCCCCGTGACCCAGTTGGCGGCGAGCCTGGGCGGTGCGTCTTTGGCCAGCTCTTCGTAGTAGTCGGCGAGCTCGCGGGCCGCGCTGATCGTTTCCGCGTCTGCGGGTGGAATCCCATAGTCGGCGGCCAGCCGCGCCTGCCGCGCCCGCGGCAGCTCGGGAAGCTCCGAGGCGGCCTCCGCGATCCATGCCTCGTTGACGAGGAGCGCCCCCAGATCCGGCTCGGGAAAGTACCGGTAGTCGTGAGCTTCTTCCTTGCCTCGCATCGAGACCGTACGGCCGGCGGCCGAGTCCCAGAGGCGGGTCTCCAGAACGACGCGCTGCCCGCTCTCGAGAGCGCGCGCCTGGCGCTCGATCTCATGCTCGAGCGCGCGCGCGACGAAGCGGATCGAGTTCAAGTTCTTGATCTCCACGCGCGTCCCGAAGGGCGCGTCCGGGGAAAGGCGCACCGAGACGTTGGCATCGCACCGCAGGTTTCCCTTTTCCATGTCCGCGTCGGAGACTTCCGTGAAACGCAGCAGCCGCCGCAGCTCTGTCAGATATGCCGCGGCCTCGTCCGGAGTGCGCAGGTCCGGCTCGCCCACGATCTCGACCAACGGCACGCCGGCTCGATTCCAGTCGACGAGCGAGACGCTCGAGGGCACGTCCGCGTAGGGCGTGTCGTGCAGAAGCTTTCCGGCGTCCTCTTCGAGATGGATGCGCACGAGCCGGATCGACTTGGCGCCATGGGGCGTGTCGATGTCGATCGCGCCGCCGGTCGCCAACGGCCGATCGTATTGCGAAATCTGGTATCCCTTCGGCAGGTCGGGATAGAAATAGTTCTTGCGCGCAAAACGGGAGTCGTGATGGATCTTTGCTCCCGCCGCCAGCGCCAGCCGCATCGCCAGCGTCACCGCGTGGCGATTCAAGACCGGAAGAGTTCCCGGGAACCCGAGGCAGACCGGACACGTCGCCGAGTTGGCCGGGACCCCGACCGTGACCGGACAGGGGCAGAACATCTTGGAACGGGTGAGCAGCTGAGCGTGGACCTCGAGCCCGATGACGGGGAAAACTCGCGTCCTATCAACCGTTTCGAGCGAGGACACTGAAGAATTCTAACACCGGAGCTTCCAGCTTTCAGCTGTCGGCTCTCAGCAAACCGAGCCCCTACAATGCGTCCGTGGCAGGGAGCGACTGGCTCGAAGAGATCAAAGACAGCGTCGTCGTTTTCTGGCCGGTCGATGCACCGACGGGAGTCCTGATCGCATTTTCGGGGCGCGGCGTCGCGCCGGAGAGCGAGCCCTCTCCGACCACCTTTCTCGGCCGACGGTTCGCCGTCGCGCTTGGACTCGACGGTCTGCCGCTCGTGCGCGCGACTCAGGTCCACGGCGACCGCTCGGTGTCGATCCGGGAGACACCAGCCGAAAGAGAAGTCCGCGATGCGGGCGAATGCGATGCGCTCGCCACGGACCTGGCCGGCGTCGGCCTGATCGTACAGACGGCCGACTGCGTTCCCATCGTGCTCGCCGGTGAGCAGGCGGTCGGCGTCGTTCACACGGGCTGGCGCGGCACGGCGAAAAACGCGGCGGGCGCCGGGGTGAGCGCCCTCCTCGAGCTCGGCGAGAGGCCGGAGCGGCTGCGGGCCTGGCTCGGTCCCTCGATCGGAGCCTGCTGTTACGAAGTGGGCGGTGAGGTGGCCGCGCAGTTCGCCGGAGAGCTCGTGTGCAGCCGCTGCGGCGGCGGATTCCTTCTTGACCTTCGGGCGGCCAACCGCGCCCAGCTGCAGGCCTCGGGTCTCCTCTCCGAGAACATCTCCGTCCATCCCGCCTGCACGAAGTGCGGCGGCGAACGATTCGCGAGCTATCGGCGAGACGGACCGCGTGCCGGAAGAATGATTGCCCTCGTCGCGCGCCTCGGAGATCGCACACTCGGTCGAGACCTATAAAGAAACCCCTCGCTCGGCCGACCCGGCGACAGTCGGGGTCGCGGCGCGCGTAGTCTCCCGAAGTAACGGAGGGAGGAGGCGCGCGCCGCGGGAGCGTAGCGCGGAGCGGGCGACGAGGCGGGCGGTCGAGACTTTCAGCCGCGGCGGTCGCTGCGCGACCGGCGGCTCAGAGAGTTAAAGCCGAGAGCCCTCTTGGTTTCCCCGACCCATGACATCTGGTTCGCGGCGCGCGAAGCCTCCCAGAGGGGAGGAGGCGCGCGCCGCGGAAGCGAGAGCGCGCGAGGGACCAGGCTCGCGGTCGAGCCCCTTTGGGCGAGCCGCGGGCCGGTGCGCCCAAAGGCGCAGATCCCTCGGAAGCGGAAGCGACGTTTATGCCGGCTGTAGATCCGCGTAGCGCGCGATGAATTTTTTCTTGCCGGCGCGATCGAAGTAGACGGTCAGTCGCGTTTCGTCGCCCGATCCTTCCTGCGAAAGGATGACACCGTAGCCATAGCGCGGATGCCGGACGCGCCGGCCGCGCCGGAGGGGTGCCGGCTCTTCGTTCTCGAATTCCGCCTCGACTTCTCTCTGGAAGATCTTCGGCGCGGGAGCTCGACGTTCCTCCCGCTCTTCCAGGATTTCGGCCGGGATCTCCTCGAGAAATCGGGAGGGGCTCCGCATTTGCAGTTTTCCATAAACGAGGCGGCGTCCGGCGGTCGTCAGCGTCAGCTCGTCCTTGGCGCGCGTCATCCCGACGTAGAGGAGTCGCCGCTCTTCCTCGAGCTCCTCCGGATCGTCTGCTGACTGCCCGTGCGGCAGATACCCCTCCTCGAGCCCGACGACGAAGACCGCCGGAAACTCGAGACCCTTGGCCGCGTGGAGAGTCGAGAGCGTGACCGCGCCCCCGCGATCCGCGACCTCCTCATTGGTCGCGAGCGACACCGTGTCGAGATACTCCGCGACGCTCGCCCCCTCGGCATTCGACCGCTCGAATTCCCGGGCCGAGTTGACCAACTCCTGCAGGTTCTCACTGCGCGCCTGGTCTTCCCGGTCTTCCGAGCGGGCATAGATCGCGGCGTAGCCGGTCGTCTCGAGGAGGTGCTCGAGCAACGCCGACGGGGACCAGGTGGCCGCCTTCTCGTGCAGGTCCTCAACCAACGAGCGGAAACGGCCGATTGCCAGGCGCGCCCGGTCGGGAATTCCCGATGGCGAGAGAGCCGTGACGTCCCAGTAGGACCGCCCGCTTTCGCGGGCCGCCTGTCCGAGCCTCTCGAGCGTAGCCGAGCCGATGCCGCGGGCGGGCACGTTGATCACCCGGCGGAAGGCGAGGTCGTCCCCCGGTCGCAGCGCCAGCCGCAGGTAGGCCAGCGCATCCTTGACCTCCGCCCGCTCGTAAAACTTCATCCCTCCCACGACGACGTAGGAAATGCCGCGGCGCAACAGCTCGTCTTCGAATGGCCTCGACTGGGCGTTGGTGCGATAGAGAACTGCGATCTGGGCGGGCGGGTGCCCGCCCGCTGCGACCGCGCCGACGACCGCCTCCGTCTCCCTCCGATCTTCATCGAAGCGCCAGAGCCGCACGGCCGCGCCCTGACCCCGTTCCGCGCGAAGCTTCTTCTCCCGGCGGCGCCGGTTGTTCGATACGAGCGCCGAGGCCGCGCGCAGGATTCCGTCGGTCGAGCGGTAGTTGCTCTCCAGCGCGACGACACGGGCGCCCGGAAAATCCCGGTCGAAGCGCAGGATGTGCTCGACCTCGGCTCCCCGCCAACGGTAGATCGCCTGATCTTCGTCTCCGACGGCGCAGAGGGAGTCGGCGGCCTCCCCCAGCAGCTTCACCAGGGCATCCTGAGAGGAGTTGGTGTCCTGATACTCGTCGATCAACAGGTGTCTCACCCGGCAGCGCTCGGCCTCGAGCAGGTCCGGGCGTGCGCGCAGCAGCCGGACCGGCCGCACGATCAGATCGTCAAAGTCGACCGCGCCGGCATTGCCGAGCTTCCTCTCGTAGAGGCGATAGACGCGCGCGATCCGCTCGCCCGCGAAGTCCGACTGCCCCGCCTCGAAGTCTTCGGCCGAGACGAGCCCGCTCTTCGCGTGGGAAATGCGCGCCCGCACCGAGCCGGGTGGAAGCATCTGTTCGGAGATCGAGAGCTCTCCCATCGCTTCCTTCACAAGCGTGAGCTGGTCCGCCGTGTCCGCGATCGCGAACCGCGGCGGCAGCGACGCGGCGGAAGCGTGGCGGCGCAGGAAGCGAAGCCCCCAGGCGTGGAAGGTCCCGACGAAGGACTGAAGCCTCTCGGTCCCGAGCAGCCGGCGTGCACGTTCGCGCATCTCCTCCGCGGCCTTGTTGGTGAAGGTCACCGCGACGATCGTGCGCGGATCCGCCCCATTCTCGATCAGCCGCGCCAGCCGGTGCGTGATCACCCGTGTCTTACCCGAACCCGCGCCGGCCAGGACGAGGAGGGGGCCCTTCTCGTGAAGAACGGCCTCCTGTTGTTCTGGATTGAGGCCGGTTAAGGAGGGAGCGTCGGACATGGGCCGAAGCTATCAGCTCTCAGCTTTCAGCTATCAGCTCTCTTCCGGACCCGCCCGGCTGACAGCTGAGAGCTGACAGCTGAAAGCTCTTTACTCCACCGTCACGCTCTTCGCCAAATTCCTCGGCTGATCCACGTCGCAGCCTCTCCGCACCGCTATGTGGTACGCGAGTAGCTGCAAGGGAATGACCGACAGGATCGGCTGCAGCTCCGGGATCGACTCCGGCAGCACGAGCAAGTGATTGGCAGCGCCCGCGATCTCCGAATCCTCTCGAGTCGTCAGGACGATCGAGATCCCGTCGCGGGACCGGACTTGAATGAGGTTGGACAGAGTCTTGTCGCGCCATCCGTCGTGCGGGGCAAGGACGACCACCGGGAGGTTCTCGTCCACCAGCGCAATCGGCCCGTGTTTCATCTCTCCGGCCGGGTACCCCTCGGCGTGGATGTAGGAGATTTCTTTCAACTTCAGCGCCCCTTCGAGCGCGATCGGATAGTGCGGTCCGCGGCCGAGGAAAAGGAAGTCGCGCGCGGCATGGAACTCCCGCGCAAGCCGCTCCACCTGGGGCTCGAGCGATAGGGTCTCGCCGACGGCGCTGGCTAAGTGACCGAGCGCGCGCTGCTCCTGCTCCGTGA
>Ga0207646_10004704_pt1 | contig 14713 bp, 13 predicted proteins | sample KBSK5502metaG_FD_184343 | JGI IMG/M metagenome (GOLD analysis project Ga0207646, IMG submission 184343) | Corn, switchgrass and miscanthus rhizosphere microbial communities from Kellogg Biological Station, Michigan, USA - KBS K5-50-2 metaG... | ecosystem: Host-associated > Plants > Roots >... | reverse complement strand
CAGCGCGCTCGTTCGGCCAGAAATCCTCATTCACCCCGGATTCTAAGGCTACTCCAGCAGCTCGCGGAGACGGACGTATCCTTCCCGGCTCACGGGCACGCGCGTGCCGTCGGCCAGGATGGCCACGTGGTCGTTCTTGCCGTAGGGCTCGAGGGCCCGGATGCGGTCGAGGCGCACCAGGAACGAGCGATGGACGCGCACGAAGAGGGAGGGATCGAGGCTGGCCTCGAGCCCGGCGAGGGTCTGGGCCTTGAGCAGCGTCTTGCCCTCCGTACGCAGGGCCACGTAGTCGTCCTGGGCCTGCGCGTAGTCCAAGCGCTCCACCGGGATGACGTGGATGTGAGCGCCGTCCTTCACCACCACCCGGTGGGCGTACTGCCCAGGCGGGCGGACGGCGCGGGCGAGCACGACGGGGTCGGGTCGATCGCCGACTCGGGCACGCGCGCGCGAGAGGGCCTCACGGAGACGCTCCGCCCGATACGGCTTCAGCACGTAGTCCACCGCGTGCACCTCGAAGGCGCGGAGGGCGTGGCTGTCGTAGGCGGTGACGAAGACGACCGCGACCTGCGGATCCAGCAGCTCCAGGACCTCGAAGCCGTCGAGCTTCGGCATCTCGATGTCGAGGAACACCGCGTCCGGCTTGAGCTCGGCCGCCGTCTTGACCGCCTCCAGCCCGGTGGCGGCCTCGCCGAGGATCTCCACGTCCGCCTCCGCGGACAGCATCTCGCGGAGGATGGCCCGCGCGGGGGCCTCGTCGTCGACGATCAGCACGCGGATCACCCGACCGTCTCCGCGGGCATCGAGATCGCTACCCGGAAGGAGTCGTCGTCCCGCTCGGCCTCGATCCGCGCGCGGTCGCCGTAGCCCGCGAGGAGACGGCGGCGGACGTTGGTGAGCCCGACTCCCACTCCCGGCCGCGGCGGCGCGTCGGGATCGAACGGGTTCTCCACGCTGATGCGCAGGCGCCGCCCGTCCGTGCGGGCTTCGATGCGCAGCACCCCGCCGTCGGGGCGGGTGGCGATGCCGTGCCGGATGGCGTTCTCGACCAGCGGCTGGAGGAGGAGGGGCGGCAAGAGGCAGGCCCGCGCCGCTTCGTCGACCGCCTCCTCGACGGACAGCCGCGCTCCGAGCCGCAGTCCCTCGATCGCCAGGTACGTCCGCGCGACGGCCAGCTCCTCCTCCAGCGTCACGCCGGGGTTCTCGCCGAGGGCGAGGGTCTTCCGGAAGAACTCGGCGAGCAGGACGCACATCTCGCGGGCGCGCAGGGGATCCACGGACACGAGCGCGCTGATGGAGTTCAGGCTGTTGAAGAGGAAGTGAGGATGGACCTGGGACCGCAGCGCCCTGAGCTCCGCCTCGCGGGCGAGGATCGAGAGCTCCATGGAGTGCTGCTCCGCGCGCCGGGTGGCATCCACACCCAGGAGGACGTAATGGAAGGACACGGCCAGGAGGTAGACGAGGGCCCCCGCGGCCATGACGCCCGCCGACTGGGCCTGGTACGAGGCTTCGATTCCGGCGCCGGGCCGCGTCGATCCGACGAGGCGGGCCACGGATCCTCCGAGGTAGCGCGCGGCCAGGCCCGTGAGCAGCGCTCCGCCCGCATGGGTGAGCACGAGACGGGAGACGGAGGTCTCGTAGACGGGCAGCGCGCGGCACAGGTACCAGACGGGGAGCAGCAGGAGGGTGGCGGCCACGGACAGGGGGAACGCGATCAGCGCCGCCGGCGCGGGAGGCAGCGCGTTGCGGCCCTGGGCGAGGAGCGCCGTCCCGGCGAGGGCCACCGGCAACGAGGCCGTCATGTACACCGCCAGGCGCCGGCCGTCGGCGAGGACGGGGTGCACGCTCAGGACCCGATCGCCACCGCGCCCATGATCGCGTGGCCGCGCACCACCAGGCGTGGGCCGCCGGACGCGGGCATGGAATCGACCTTGTTCTCGAAGGCGCCCATGAAGGGGACGACGCGCGCGTCCACCGTCCAGCCGGCCGGCACCTTGATCTCGATCCCTCCCCAGAACGCGACGACGTCGAGGTAGGCAGTGCCGTTGGTCAAGGCGGCCTTCCGCAGGTCGATCTCCACGCCGCCCATGACGGCGGTGATGGACCCCCCGCGGAAGTCAGCGGAGTGATGGCTGCGCTTGAGGTAGCCGATGAGCGCCATGTCCGACAGGTAGGGCGAGTCCTTGACCGTAACCACCTCCGACCGCGGCCCCTCGACACCCTGCCAGAGCAGGAATGCGCCGACGGCCACCATGAGCAGCGTCCAGGAAGTGCCGAAGGTGAGGATGCTGGTCACCTGGAACAGCCCCCCGAGCATGAGGAACGCGACTCCGGCCGCGCGCTGACCGTCCTCCCGCGGCTGCCGCACCTTGACGATGCCGACTCCGATCAGGAGCAGTGGCCACCAGCGGCCCAGACCATCCGTGCGCAGGACGCCCGCGCTGTCCAGGGTGAGGACGAGGCCGATGGCGATGAGGACCATTCCGAGCGTGGTGCGGCTGCGCACCGTGCCCGTGGGCGATTCGTTCACGACGCGCTCCCCGCGGACCCCGGCCCGCGGTCATCGGGCCGGTCGCTCCGTCGCTGCGACTGGAGCAGGATCACCACCCCGACCACGACCAGGACGACCGAAGACGTCTGCCGGAGCCCCCAAGGCACGAGCCCGAGGCCCTGGAGCTGCAGGAACGTCCCCATGGCGGCGAGGATCATGCCGAACACCTGGTTCGCGTCGTTCCGGGGGGCCAGCAGGAGGGGAAGGCCGCCGGCCACGAGCATGAGCGGCCAGAACCGGAGCCACAGGAAGAACGGGCCGCGGTCCTCCATGGACGAGGCGGTCGTGGCCTTCCCCTGGGAGACGAGAGTGCCCTCGGAATCGAAGACCTGGAGCTCCCAGACGGAGTAACCATACGGCGTACCGCGCCGGGTCCCCATCACGCGGACGTAACGGGCCGTCTGGCCGAGCTCCTGCTCGTCGATCCCACCGTGCGCGTCGGTCACTCGGCGTGCCGTCGTCCAATTGGAACCGTCGCTCGAGACCTGCACCTCGTAATCCTTCGCGTAGGCCTCCTCCCAGTGGATCCGGATCCGGCTCAGCGGAGCGGCGGCGCCGAGGTCCACGGTCAGCCACTGCGGATCGCGAAAGGCCGACGACCACCGCGTCTTCTCGTCGCCGTCCACCGCGTTCCCGGCCACGAACTCAGACTTGGGCTCGCCGAGGTCGATGCGCCCCATGTCGTGCAGGGTGAAGAGTACGCCCATCACGACGAAGAGGCTCCCCCACACGATCTTGGCCACCCGCTCCTGCAGGATGGCCCGGGCCTTCGCCTCCGCGCGCTCCATCATGTCCACCACCTCTCGCGAACACGATGCGGCCGGACGGCCTCCGTGCGCACGTTCAATTCGGTGAGTGGGGGACTGGAACCGGTGCGTGGTGGATTGACCGTCCGCCGACGCCGGCCCTCCATTGGCCGAATCCACCATGACGTGCAGACCGCGCCGCCGTAGGTTGCGTCATGGAGGTGGATGGCGATGAGTGAGCCACTCCTGGCATCCGGCGACCGTCTGGGTCCCTATCGCGTGGACTCCCCCCTCGGCGCAGGAGGCATGGGCGAGGTGTACCGGGCCTTCGACACCCGTCTCGGCCGCCCGGTCGCGGTCAAGATCCTGTCCGGCCGCCGCGCCCACGACGCGGACCGGCTCCAGCGTTTCGAGCAGGAGACACGCGTCGTCGCCTCCCTCAGTCACGCGAACGTGCTCGCCCTCCACGACGTCGGCTCGCAGGATGGCGTCGACTACGCCGTCTTCGAGCTGCTGGAGGGCCAGACGCTCCGCCAGCGGATGGAGAGCGGGCCGGTGCCGATCTCCAAGGCGGTCGATTACGGCGTGCAGATGTGCGAGGGGCTGGCCGCGGTTCACGCGCGGGGGATCATCCACCGCGACCTGAAGCCGGACAACGTTTTCGTGACGCGAACTGGACAGGTCAAGATCCTGGACTTCGGCTTGGCCAAGCTGGGCGCGCGCGGGGCGGGTCTGCTCGACGGCGGCAGCGACGCCCGCACGCCCACCGAGCCGGGTCTGCTCGTCGGGACCTGCGGCTACATGGCCCCCGAGCAGGCGCGCGGACGTCCGGCCGACGCGCGGTCCGACATCTTCTCCCTGGGCGCGGTGCTCTACGAGCTGCTGAGCGGCCGCCGCGCCTTCACGGGTCAGACCCCGGCGGATACGCTGGCGGCGCTGCTCACCCGGGATCCTCCCGACATCTCCGCGATCTCGCGGCCCGTCCCCCGCGGCCTCGAGCGCGTGGTCCGGCGTTGCCTCGAACGCAGTCCGGAGGAGCGGTTCCAATCCGCTCGCGACGTGGCCTTCGGTCTCCAGGCGGTTTCCGAAGCCGGTGTGTCTTCGCCGCTTCGCCGCGCGGGCACCGTGACGTGGCCAGTCGCGCTGCTGGCCCTCGCCGGTGTCGCCCTCTTCGCGAGCACGAGCGGCGCGAAGGTCAGCGGCACCGCGCGCGGACGCGGTCGGTGATCTCGAACGTGCTCGGTGGGTTCTCGCCCAGCCCGAGCGTGTGAAGCATCTCGTGGATCACCATGGCCTCGGCCACGGACCCGCTCGCGAATTCGACCTGCGCCAGCCGGCTGGTGGCCCGCGCGCCGCCCGCGGGGCACACGAACACGCGGGGCACGCCCGGGATGGCCGTCATCATCACTTCCCGATTCCGGCATGCGGGCAGCGGCGACCCGTCCAGGAAGGAGAGCTGGAGGAGGTAACCGGAGACACTGACTCCCCAGGGCTGCAGGTTCGATTCCAGGGTCCGCCCGCCGCCGTCCTTGAAGTCGGTCAGCAGCTTCCCGCACTCGGGGTCATCCAGCTTGGCGGCGGCGCGCGCGCGCACGCGTTCCACGACGCTCCGGTCGTAGGCATTGAGCGGGCGGTCGTACGCGATGGGCTCGCGTCCGGCCTCGAGCGGTCCCCCGCACGGCAGGACGGCGGCGAGCATGGAGATCCGGGTGAGTGAGCGAAGAGCGGACATCGGCGACTCCTTTCCGGGAGCCGCCTGGCCAGGCGAGATCCGTTACGTACTCACGAAGATGCGCCCGGCGGCGCGCGAAGTCCTGGGGGAATTCCGACGTTTTCCCCAGGAGTTCCGGGACCGTTGATGCGCGTCTCCTTCCAAGGGTTCGTCCTCGACACCGCGATGCGCCAGCTCTTCCGCGGTGGGGCGGGAGTGCACCTCGAACCCAAGGCCTTCGAGCTCCTCGAGCTGCTGGTGGCGCGGCGCCCGGAGGCGGTCGCGAAGACGGAGATCCAGCGGCGGCTGTGGCCGGACACCTTCGTGTCCGAGTCGAGCCTCACCGGGCTGGTGGCGCAGGTGCGCAAGGCGCTCGGCGATGACCGGCGCCAGGAGCGATTCCTGCGCACGGTCCACGGCTTCGGCTACGCCTTCAGCGGAGAGGTCGCCGCCGCGGCCGGGAAGGAGCCGGCGGCGCCGGCACGGCTCATCTGGGAGGACTCGGTCTTTCTTCTCCAGCCGGGCGAGAACGTGCTGGGGCGGTCCGAGGAGGCGACGGTCCGCATCGATGCTCCGGGAGTGTCACGCCGTCACGCACGCATCGTCGTGACGGACGATCGTGCGACGATCGAGGACCTCGCGAGCAAGAACGGGACGTTCGTGCGCGAGCGGCGGCTTGACGGGCCGACACCGCTCCACGATGGAGACCAGGTACGCCTGGGCCGTCAGCTCCTCGTGTTCCGGCGCGCGGGCTCGGCCGCACCCACGTGGACGGAGAGCCCGCCGCCCTCCGCATCCTGAGATGAACTTCCCGTTCCGCGCGGCCGGCGAGCGCGCGGGGCGTCAGCCCCGGCCCACCGCGCGCACGCCCGCGATCGAGAAGGTGGAGATGTGGGCGGCGACGCGGTCGATCTGGGCGGGCGTGGGGTCGAGGACGAAGCCGAGGCGCTGCGCGATCGGGTTCGGGAAGTAGGAGACGGCCTGGGCCTGGACGCTGGCCACGCAGCGCAGCACGCGCGGGTCGCGCGGATCACAGCCGATGATGCGCGCGATCACTCCCGAGAGGTACTCCACGCGGGGCCGCACGCCCCGCTCGACGAGGTCGTCCAGGGCCGGGGTGGGATCGTTCATCTCGCGCGTGATGAGCCGGTGGATCGCTCCGCTCCCGGGCGCGAGGACGCGGTGGAGGAAGACGCCGATGTAGCGGCGCAGCTCCTCCTCCGGCGGCTGCCCCGCGCCGGCCGCGCGCGCCGCCTCGCTCGTCTCGCGCATGGCCGTGATCGCGCCCTGGAGGACCTCGCGATAGAGGCCGAGCTTGTCCCCGAAGTGGTAGTTGACGGCGGCGACGTTCGCGCGGGCGGCACGGCAGATCTCGCGCACGGTCACGCGCTTGAAACCGCGCTCGGCGAAGAGCCGTCCCGCGGCCTCCAGCACGCGCGCCCGCGTCTCGGCATCCTCCTTCACAGCGTGCGTTTGAAGAGGCGCGTGGCCAGCGTCATCGCGATGGCGGAAAAGACGGTCAGGAAGAAGAGGTCGTAGCCGATGGCCCCGAAGCCGGTGTTCTTGAGGAGCAGGCTCTTGAACGCATGCACCGCGTAGGTGAAGGGATCGACCACCGCGATCACCTGCATCCAACCCGGAAACCCCTGCTGCGGATAGACGGCGCCGCTCGGAAAGTAGAGCACGGTGTTCAGCACCCCGAACATCGCGCGCGGGAGGAGGGGATCGGTCACGCGCACCATGAGCAGGAACATCAGGCTGATGAGGGCGAAGGCGGTGACCACGACCACCACGAACAGGCGGAAGAAGCGCAGGGGGTCGAGCGGGTTCGGGATGCCGGCGATGAAGGAGCCGATGACCATCAGGAACATGCCCGAGATGACCGCCTTGATCGTGCCCGAGATGTTGAAGCCGGCGATGAGCTCCAGCTTCGTGATGGGGGTGACCAGGTAACCTTCGTGCAGGCCGCGCGCCTTGTCGTCGATGAAGATGATCCCGCCCCCGATCATCACCATCATGAAGATGGACATCACCACCGAGCCGGGCAGCAGGTATTGGACGTACGGCACGTAGGGATACACCTCGACCACATCCAGCCTCGGGTCGGTGGCCACGCGCGCGACGAGCTTCACCGCGGGCGAGTAGGACGAGAGCATGCTCTGCAGGGTCCCGGCCAGGGCCACGGAGACGAAGTTGTCCGTGTTGTCCTCGATCAAGGCGAGCCGCGGCTCGCTGCGGGCCAGCACCCGCCGCGAGAAGTCGGGGGGGATGGTGAGCACGCCGTTCACGCGCCCGTTGCGCAGGTCGGCCAGGGCCTGACCGGGATCGGCGTAGGAGACGGTGTCGATGGTGTGCGCGCCCGACGCGATCGCCGAGGCCATCTCGCGGACGCGCACGGCGGGGACGCCGTGGTCCTGGTCCACGACGGCCAGCTTCAGGTGCTTGACGTTGCCCCCGAAGGCGTAGCCCAGGACCACGAGCTGGACGATCGGCATCATCATCGACATGGCGATGAGGACGGGGCTGCGGCGGAAGCGCCGCATCTCGCGCTCGATGATGGCCCAGGTGCGGCCCATGCTAGTTCCTCCTCAGCATGAACGGGCTGTCCTGGGCCGAGGCGGCCTGCAGCTCGTCGCGCAGCCCGCGGCCCGTGTAATGGACGAAGACGTCGTCGAGGGTCGTGCTCTGGACGGACAGCGACTGCACGGCGATGTCGGAGCGGGCGGCCTCCTCCATCAGGGCCAGCGTGGTGGCCGGACCGTTGCGCGTGCTGATGCGGAAGATGTGGTCCTCGCTGCCGACAGCCTGGACGTCGGGGAGGCGCTGCAGCCGCTCGATCCAGCCCGGAGGCACCGTGGAGAAGCTCACCTCCACCGTGTTCTGACCGGGAATGGAGGTCTTGAGCTTGAGGGGCGAGTCGAGGGCCTTCAGCGCGCCGTGGTCCACGATCGCGATCCGGTCGCAGAGCTTGTCCGCCTCGTCCATGTAGTGCGTGGTGAGGAGGACGGTGAGGTCCCGCTCGGATTTGATCTTGCGCAGCATCTCCCAGACGGCCACGCGCGAGACGGGGTCGAGCCCGGTGGTGGGCTCGTCGAGGAAGAAGATCCGCGGCTCGTGCACGAGTCCGCGCGCGATCTCGACGCGACGGCGCATGCCGCCGGACAGGTTCTTGACCGGGGCCGACCGCCACTGCGTCAGCTCCACCGCGGCCAGGAGCTCGTCGATGAGCTTCACGCGCCGGGCCCGCGGCACTCCGTAGAGCTTGGCGAAGATGATCAGGTTCTCCTCGACGCTGAGCTCGAGGTCACTGGTCAGGGCCTGCGGGATCACGCCGATCGAGCGGCGCACGCCGTCGGCCTCTTCCTTCACGTCGAAGCCGCTCACGAGCGCGGTACCGGCGGTGGGGGGGAGAAGGGTGGTGAGCATCCGGATGAGGGTGGACTTGCCGGCCCCGTTCGGGCCCAGGAGCCCGAAGATCTCGCCCTCCTCGACGGTGAAGCTCACGCCGTCGACCGCGGTGAAGTCGCCGAACTTCTTGACGATGCTGCGGACGTCGATGGCGGGCATGGGCGCTTCCTACCGCACGGGCAGCGACACGTAGGCCGTCATGCCCACGGCGAGGGCGCGGTCGCGGTTGTCGACGCGGAGCCGGACCTCGAAGGTCTTGATGTCGCGCTTGGTGCGGCTCACATCGCGCTGGGTGGCGTAGGCGGCGTCCGCGCCGCGGTAGAAGACGACGCCGGGACGCTCCGCCCCCGAGGGAAGGCGCACGGTGAGCGTGTCCCCGATGCGCACGCGCTCGACGTAGCTCTCCTCCACGTCCGCGCGGACCCAGAGGTCGTCCGGGTTGACGAGGGTGACCACCGGCTGTCCGGGAGCCACGTACTCGCCTCCGCGCACCGCGCGCACGTCGACCTGCCCGTCGATGGGAGCGTGGATCTCGGCGTAGGCCAGGCGCACGTCGGCCTTCGAGCGCTGGGCCGCCGCCGCGGCCTGCGAATGCTGCATCGCCTGCACCTGGCTGCGGCGCACGTCGACCTGGGCCGCATTGGCGCGCGCGAGGGCCACCGTGGCCCGCTGCGCCTCCACCTGTTTCTTCAGCGCGTCCAGCTTGGCGCGGGCGGCGTCCGCGGCCGCGCGGGCTTGATCCAGGTCCTGGGCGGAGGCGATCTGCTGGCGGGCGAGGTCCTGCGTGCGCGCGTAGGTCGCGGTGGCCGCGGCCAGATCGGCGGCCGCCGCCTGGACCTGGGCCTCGATCGAGGCCAGGGTCGACTCCGCCTGCGCCGTCTGCTGGCTCGTCTGGCTCTGCTCGTAGCGCAGCGCCGCTTCCGATTCGCGCACCTGCGACGACAGGCCGGCGGCGTTCTGCGTGTAGTAGGCCGTGTCCGCCCGCAGCTCGTCCGGGGTGAGGGTCGCGAGGAGCTGGCCCTTCTTCACGACGTCGCCCTCGCCGACGAGGATCTGGCCGATCTGGCCGGGCACCTGGGGACTCACGATGACGTCGTTCGTGGTGACGATGCCGGTGAGGGTGAGCGTCTTCGGGCGCATGCTCGAGTACGCGTACGCACCGGCGACGGCGACGATGATCAGGGGGAGCAGGATTCGAAAGCGCTTCATGATGGCCTCAAACAGATGTATAAAACAAATGTTTAACTCTTGTCAAGGCCTTTGCCCTGCAACTCGGAGCTGCGCGTCGAACCCGACCGGAGTTGTCGCGCATCCGACGGGGAGCTAGAATCCCGCTACTCCACAGGTGCCGCTCCCGCGGCTTCAGTTGCGAACGAACCCGGGCTTCGGAGGACGCTCGCATGCGAATTCGTGCATCCGTGCTCGCCTCGGTCCTTCTTCTCGCCGCTTGCGGCGCGCACACGCCGGCCACCCCCGCCTTGGAGCCCACGCCGGCCCCGACGCCCGTCCCCGCTCCCACCCCCAGCAGCGCCCGTGTGGCCTGCGGCGTGGGCCCCGGCACCGGCGACGGCCTGGAGGAGCATTGTCCGCGCACCTCGGCGAGCTTCCTCGACGAGGTGGACGCCGCCATCAATCGCGTCGTGGATCGTCACCCGGAGCTGTTCGACCTGGACCACAAGGCCGGGGCGGGCGGCTACTTCGTGCGCGACATCGACGAGTTCTATCGCGTGGTCGTGCAGGAGATCGCCGACGGCTCCCACCTCTGCGCGATGGTGGACGCCGACCTCGAGATCGCGGTCAAGCGCAACAACGCGTCCAGCGACCAGTACAAGCTGATGTGGTCGTCCGGCTACCTTCGCCGAGGAGACTCGTCCTACCGGGCCACCTGCGTGCCCGCGTGGTTCTGAGGGCGACGCCTACCGCCGTCGGGCCGCCGCCAGGTCGCCAAAGCTGCGGACGATGGCGATCAGGTCGGATTGCGTCACCGGCTTGGCGATGTGCGCCTGGTAGCCGGCCCGCAGGGCTTGGGTGCGGTCCTCCGGGCGCGCGAACGCGGTGACGGCCACCGCCGGAATCGTGCCCCCCTGGGCCGGTTCCAGCGCGCGGATACGCTGGATGAATTCGTAGCCGTCCATTTCCGGCAGGCCGATGTCGCAGACGAGCACGTCGGGACGAACCGCGTGCAGCATCTCCAGCGCGCGGGGGGCGCTCGGTGAGCTGGCGACCTGGGCGCCGTGGGCTCCGAGCCAGCGCTCGATCAGGTCGCGCGAGTCGGGGTCGTCTTCGACGACGAGCACGGTGAGGTCGTGCAGGGATGTATCGGGTGCGGCCGCATCGCCGGCCGGCTCCGGCCGCTCCGAGCCACTCGGCCGGGCCGAGGCCCTCTCGACGGGAAGGGACACGGTGAAGCTCGCACCCTGCCCTTCACCGCCGCTGGCCGCGCGCACCGTGCCTCCGTGCATTTCGACGAGCTGCTTCACGATGGTCAGTCCGAGGCCGAGCCCGCCGAAACGCCGACTCGTCGAGCTGTCGGCTTGCCGGAAGCGGTCGAAGATCGACGACAGGAGCTCCGGCCGTATGCCGACGCCGTTGTCGGAGACGGTGATCTCCGCGCCGGCATCGATTTGCCGGAGGGTGACGCTCACGCGCCCCCCGCCCGGCGTGAACTTGACCGCGTTCAGGAGGAGGTTGCAGAGCACCTGCTGGAGTCGGGCGGGATCGGCCAGGGCGATGCCGACGCCCTCCTCCACGTCCGTCTCGAGCTCGAGCCCCTTGTTGTCGGCCGCGGACTGGACGGTCTGCACCGCGTCCTGAATCACGGCCGGCAGATGGACGCTTCGCAGCTCCAGCCGGAGCTTCCCGGACAACATGCGGCTCATGTCGAGGAGATCGGAGACGAGCTGGGCCTGAAGCCGCGTGTTCCGCCTGAGGACGTCCACCGCGCGCGCTCTTGTATCGGCGTCGGACTCGTCGTTGGCCAGGATCTCCGTCCACCCCATCATGGCGTTGAGAGGCGTCCGGAGCTCGTGCGACACGATGGCCACGAACTCGTCCTTGAGCCGGTTGGCGCGCTCCGCATCCGCACGCGCGACGCGCTCGTTCTCCAGCAGCCGCTCGCGCTCGAGGAGCGCCGTGTAACGCTCGCTCTCCACCTGCCGGCGGTCGGTGACGTCCCGAAAGACGAGCACGGTACCTGCGATCCGGCCGTCACGGTGGCGGATGGGGGCGGCGCTGTCGTCGATCGGCCTCTCCGTGCCATCGGCCGCAATCAGCAGCGTGTGATTCGCCAGGCCGATCACGATCCCGTCCTTGAGGACCCGCTGGACCGGGTTGTCGGCCGGTCGTCGCGTGATCTCGTTGACGATGTGGAACACGTCCGTGCACTGTTTGCCGCGGGCGTCCTCGCGCCGCCAGCCGGTGAGATGCTCGGCCACCGCGTTGAGGAACACGATCTCGCCCCGCGGGTCCGTCGCGATCACGGCGTCGCCGATGCTCTCCAGCGTGGTCTGCAGCCATTCCCTCTGCTCGGCCATCACATCCTCGACGCGTTTCTTCTCCGTGATGTCGCGTGCGATCTTCGACGCTCCGACCACCTCTCCGGCGGCATCGCGGATCGGAGAGACGGTCAGGGATATCGCGAGCTCGCGGCCGTCCCGTGCCACGCGAATTGTCTCGAAGTGGTCCACCCGCTCCCCATGCCGGAGCCGGGTCAGGATCTGCTCCTCCTCCGCCTCGCGGCCGGGAGGGATGATCAGGGAGATCGGCTGGCCGATGGCCTCCGCCGCCGAATAGCCGAACATGCGCTCCGCGCCCGTGTTCCACGACTGGATGACGCCGCTCAGGTCCTTCGAGATGATGGCGTCATCCGAGGACTCGACGATCGCGGCCAGATAGGCCGGCGCCTCCGGGTCCGCGTCTCTGCGGCGGAGCCGAGGCAGACGGCGCAACAGGCGCGTAAAGGCCATCGTCCGATGGTCGCATGCAATCTCATGGTCGTGGGTCCGGCCCGTTCCACGAACGAGTGAGGGGTAGCCTAACGTGCTGAAGGTCAAGCCCTTGCCATGCTGCCCTCAGCGCGACTCACGCGCGGCCGGGGCTCGCGCCACGACGTTCGGGACGTTGCGCTGCCTGAGCAGGTCGTTCAGCGCGGCCAGGTCCTTGCTCCGGACCTCGTCCAGCCGCGACTGGCTCGCCGCCAGCCGCTGCTCGAGCAGGGCATGGACTTCCTTCTCCTGGTCCGTGGGCGGGAAGTCGTCGCCGGCGAGGCCGTTGGCCAGGTACGTGAGCTTGCTGACGATCTGGGACGGCCACCGGGTCCCGTCCTGTCCGCGTCCGGTCAGCTTCCGCTGGATCAGCGCGTCCTCCACCTCGACGAGCTTCGTCTCCAGGGCCTGGGCGGCCGATCGAACCGGCGTCCCCTCTGCGCCGCCGTCGACCAGCGGCGTGAGGGCGCTCAACTGGCTGCGCAGCGATTCGACGACGTTGACCATGTCCGCCGCCGTCTCGAGGTCTTTCCGGATGTCGAGCAGCATCGCGTACTGCGCCCGGATGTCGGCCTCGCTGCCGCCGGAATGCGGGTCCTTCCGCAGCGTGAGCGGCTGTGTCTGCTTCTCCTCGCCCACCGTCATCTCCACGGTGTACGTCCCCGGCGGCGCCATCAGGGTCAGCCTGCCGCCTTCGGGCAATGCCCGCCAGCCCTCGGGCCCGAGCCGGACGTCCGGCGCGTAGGCCGGGCTCATCCGCAGCCGGACCTCCCGGGACGGCTCGTGCCGCAGGTCCCAGACCACCCGGTTGATGCCCACCTGCTTCGTGCCCTTGATCGTGCGCACGAGCTGGCCCGACGCGTCCAGGATCCGCAGCGTGACGTCGCCGCTGGGGGCCGACTTCAGGAAGTAGTGGATCGTGGCGCCGTAGGTGGGGTCCCGTCCCGCGGTGGGGTCGTTCGAAGAGGCGTAGTTGAGGTTGATCGCGCGGAAGCGATAGGCGGGCCGCGGCGCGAAGAGATGGGCCGGTGCGCCCAGCACCTGGGGTGTGAGCTGCTGTAGCGGAGTGATGTCGTCCAGGATCCAGAACCCCCGCCCATACGTGGACACGACCAGGTCGTTGAAGTGCTCCTGCACCACCATCCAGTACACGGGAGCGTGCGGAAGGCCGGCCTGCAGCGGCTGCCAGCTCTCGCCGTCGTCGAAGGAGACGTAGAGGGCGCTCTCCGTGCCGAGGTAGAGCAGCCCCTTGCGCAGGGGATCCTCGCGGATGCAGTGCGCATAGCTCGTCATGCTGCGGGGGACGCCGCTGGTGATCGCCTTCCAGGTCTGGCCGTAGTCGCTCGTCCTGTAGACGAAGGGATCGCGGTTGTCGACCTGGTGGAGGTCCACCGTCAGGTAGGCGGTGCCGGCGTCATGGCGCGAGGGCTCGATGTTGCCGACGGTGCCCCCGGGCGGCAGGCCGGGGATGTTCCTGGTGACGTTGGTCCAGGTGTGGCCGCCATCGCGCGTGAGCTGCACCTGGCCGTCGTTGGTCCCCGCCCAGATCAGTCCCTTCTGCCGCGGCGATTCCGCGATCGCCATCACCGCGAACGCGTACTCGACGCCGATGTTGTCGGGAATGAGGCCGCCGGAGCTGAGCTGCCGGCCCTTGTCGTTGGTGCTGAGGTCAGGGCTGATGACCTGCCAGCTCTGGCCGCCGTTGGTTGTCTTGTGGACATATTGGCTGCCCACGTAGACCGTGCCCGGGTCGTGGGGTGAGAGGGTGAGGGGCATCGTCCAGTTGAAGCGGTACTTCAGTTCGGCCGGAGGCCAGCCGCCCGTGGATTCGGGCCAGACCTCCACGCGCCGGCCCTGGCGCGTCCTCTCGTCGTAGCGCACCACGATTCCACCCACGCTGCCGGAGCCCGACGCGCTGGACCAGATGACGTTGCTGTCGGTGGGGTCCGGCGTGGCCCAGCCGCTCTCGCCGCCCTCCACGCCGTGCCACATGCTGCGCGGGATCAGCGCCGGTATCGGCGGGCCGCCCCCGGGCCCCGCCCCTCCCTCGCTGCCGCGGCTGTTGCTCGGCCCGCGATAGGAAGGCCCGTCTTGCCGGTTCCCGAGCACGTTGTACGGGATCTCGTTGTCGACGGTGGCGTGGTACATCTGCGCGATGGGGAGCTGCACGCGCTCCCAGGTGCGGCCGTGGTTGATGGAGATGCTGGTGCCGCCGTCGTTGGCCACGATCATGCGGTCGGCGTTGGTGGGGTCGATCCAGATCTCGTGGTTGTCGCCGCCCGGGCTCTTGGCGAAGGGCTGCATCTCCAACGTCTCG
>Ga0207646_10004702_pt1 | contig 14718 bp, 11 predicted proteins | sample KBSK5502metaG_FD_184343 | JGI IMG/M metagenome (GOLD analysis project Ga0207646, IMG submission 184343) | Corn, switchgrass and miscanthus rhizosphere microbial communities from Kellogg Biological Station, Michigan, USA - KBS K5-50-2 metaG... | ecosystem: Host-associated > Plants > Roots >... | reverse complement strand
AGCGCGGCTTCAAAATTTTGAATATGTTCCTGCACAAAAGGAATGTCTTTGTAAAAGAGTTGTTCCTGCAGCGCTTTGTTGGCCGTGCTGATGATCGCTACTTTGCGCGAGCGCACGATGGGCAGCAGGTAAGCGAGGCTGTTGTGGGTTGGAATCATAGACTGGCCAGCGAGATACAGGTGACTCCGAGACTCGACCTGAATACACCTTACCGGACGTGAAGGCACCTCGCGGACTGCGACAACATAGCGGAAGCGATTGCGCCCAGGGCTGTAGTTGCGCAGCCGCTCCTTATGGGCAATAGCCTTGCGCTCTAGTCGAAAGACCTGCTCGTCCGTTGTGAACGCGAGCGTCCATTTTGGGCCACAATCCTTCCCTTTGTACCGGGAGCGCCCACAACGTAGCGAGGGTCGGAAGCCAAGTGAACACACAAGTTCATATACGTCCTGCGCGAGTTGTAGGTTCGTCGTTGTGAACTCAACCGCGCCATCGCGGTTGACCGTGCCATCCGTATCGAGGAGTCCAGCGAGAAGGGCGCGGCGCTGCTGTTCGGACGCACGCAGATAGATCGTGGGTATGTGCTTGTTAAGGTGGAGTCCGAGCGCACGCAGACGACCAGTCATGCCGGGCTGCCATCGACTTACAGCCTTACCGTTCTCGTCATCAACTGTATACAGGTATGGGTGGCTCTTCAATGATCGGACGGTGTAACCTTCCTTCTCTATCTCAGTGATGAGGGCAGGATCGGCGGTTGTAATCTGGTTGTTGCGGCAATTGCCGTCACCGAGCCAGACGCCGAGGAAATATGGCGCGATAGGCAGGTCCGCGTCTGGCAGCACGAGCGGGCCAGCGACCGGGATAGCGTGATTTGCACGCGCAGGTGAGCCAACCTTTAGTGTGGCGGCCATCCTCTCAGTAGTGACCAGGGTATACGCTCGACCATCCCTGCGCTGTTCGCTCAGGTCTCTCGCCAGGCGGCCCCGAGCAGCAGTGAGGAGCGTCCGGCGCGGGTAGCGTGCGGGTCGCTCCTCTGCGTTGACGGGCGCTATCTTGCCAGCAGCTTGATATACGCTCCAGTGGTGGCCTCCGATGAGCGCTGTCGCCTCATCTACCGAGAGGGTGTTGTCGTTTTGGGAAAGAGCGATTAGGCGGTCAAGCATGGCAAGCTGGTCCGAGGTGACGAAGTTCTTGGCCGCGTAGACGCTAGTCCGTGGTCGACTGGACCAACTCCGGTCGACGCTTGTGTGGGACGCCCACTCATGCTCGGCATCTGCGACGATCGACGAGCCATCGGAAAACACAACCTCGTAGCATGTGCGGTGGTACATCACATCGAATGCCGCCATGACGCGAGTTGGATGACCCTTCTCATCAAATACTAAGTCGCCTCTGACGAGATCACCCATCCGCTTCCACCCGGTCGGCGTCGGAATTGGTGTGCCCACGTCAAGAGCTTTACCGGTACCGGTGGCAGCTTCGATAACGGCGTGTGTGTATTCATTGAGCGACCGGGCAACCAGCGTTGCCATTTCGATCTGCGCTTGCCGCTCTTCGTAACCGGCCAGGCGTTCGGAGAGGATACCCCCATGACCGAGATCGGTAGCGACGATCTGGTGCAGGCGAGCATAATTCCTGGTTGATGAATCCGCTGGTAGCGATGTTCTGCTTCTCTTTTTTGTAGCTAGCTCTTCTTCCTCCTCGTATGCCCTGTCATTTTCATTATGCGCATCATCCATAGGGACGCGATTCATCTCATCCTCGTCGTGTTTCTTACCAGTGGTGGTTTCAACCTCATTATTCTTATTTGAAGGTATAGCAGTCTTATCTATTGCAGACGGGCTGACCGGCAATATTGCGTGCGGCCCGTCCTTGTTCTCCGTCATGGGTAAACCCATCAGCGCCCGCAGGTAGGCGTCGGAAAATTTCAGCATGTGTTCGAAGCGGTCTTCAGGATTAGGGGAGAGCGCTTTGAGCAACACAGTCTCAACGGCCGGCGAAATCTTGTCGTTCAAACTGCGAGGTGAAGGTAGTGGTTCGTGTGCTTGTTGGTGCAGTAATGCTTCGCGTTCGGTTGCTGTGTAGGGTCGACAGCCACATAGCCACTCATACACCATAACGGCCAGCGAGTACTGATCGCTGGCGGCGCTAAGCCTGCCTTGCAGGTGTTCAGGGGCTTCATAAGGAAGCGCGGGTGTCTTATAGTCCGTTGCCTGGAGCGGCTCCTCTAGCATGGGCGAGAAATCAGTGAGCCAGATTGCGTTATTGGCACTGGCTAGTATGTTGCCGGGGTGGAGGTTGCCATGCAGGATATGCGAGACATGCGCGTATTGAAGTGTATCGGCTATGATGGAGAGTACCGGCCTGATCTCATTGGGTGTATAACGCTTGCCTGCGACAAATTGATTGAGGATGGGGCTGCCCTCCACGTATTCGATGACATAATAACCGTGATCTTGTTGTTTTTCCGTGTCCGCGATGACGCCAAAATCCTGTAATTCGGTAATGTTGCGATGTTTGATCTTTTTAAGCTGTTTGGCGTGGGAAAGAAATGCCTCTTTAGCTTCATGCGTGGCAAGTGGTATGCTGAAGAGCTTGAGAATGATATATTTTTTTCTGCGCTGTTCGCCTTTCCCCAGGTAGGTACGGCAAGTCGTACTCTCGTTGAGCAGCCGGATAATAGCATACGACCCAATTTGCTGTGGTCCTGCATCTCCCATGTAGGCGCTCTCTTCCCCCCGAACTGTGAACGGATGTTTGTCATGCACCAGCAGTATAGCATAGGGGTGCAGTCGGTACAATATTCGTGGCTGCCTTTCCTTGACAAGCAGCACTCAATCGGCTATATTAGTGTCGATCATACACTAATAACAAGCTATTTAGCAAGAGTGCTTGATTTACTTCAAGTCACGTTGAATCTCACGGTATAATGTGCATGTCGGGTAAGTTGCCGGGAGTAGAGATGTGTATATCTGAAGGTTACAGCAATTTGGAAAGAGATACGTTATAGAGCATGGAAAAGACAGAAGCGCAGAACGAAATAACAAGCGGTAGTCACGAAAGCACGCAAACCGCTGAGGCCAAGGCGCATCATTATGATGCGAGCAAATATGACCGGCCATCGGTGACGGTGGATGTAGTAATGATGAGCCTGCGGCAGAGAGACCTGCAAGTTTTGCTGGTCAAGCGGCGTTCGTGGCCGTACGAGGGCATGTGGGCCATTCCGGGCGGCTTCGTAAATATGGACGAATCGCTAGAAACTGCTGCCAAGCGAGAACTGCAGGAAGAGACAGGTGTGCAGGATGTATACCTTGAGCAATTGTATACCTTTGGTGATCCGGGACGTGATCCACGGACTCATGTGATTACAGTGGTATACTTCGCCTTGCTCGACTCTGAACGCTTACAAGTGAAGGCCGCTGATGATGCTGTGGACGTGGGGTGGTTTCCCGTCTATAATCTGCCTTCGCTGGCATTTGACCATGAAAAAATTCTGCACTATGCTCTGAGTCGTCTACGTGGCAAGCTGGAATATACGACGATAGCTTTTAGCCTGTTACCTGAACAGTTTACGCTGCGCGAGTTGCAACGCGTCTACGAAATTATCCTGCATAGAAGATTGGACAAGCGCAATTTCCGCAAGAAGATTTTAGCGACGGGCATCCTGGAGGATACGGGTGCCAAAAAAATGGAGGGCACCCACCGTCCCGCTCGCCTGTATCGTTTTAATCCTGCTGCGGAACACAAACTATGAGGATGCTGCGTTTTCTTGCAGCGGTAAAGTGAACGTAAAAGTCGATCCCTCGACTTCCACCCCGCTGCTCTCTACAGTAATTGTGCCTCCCATGGCCTCCACAAGCTGGCGTGTGATGAAGAGTCCCAGGCCGCTTCCCCTGGTGAGGCCATTCATGTCACGTTCCAGGCGCACAAATTTGTCGAAGATGACTTCTTGCTTGTCGGGTGGTATGCCTGATCCGTGATCAATCAAATTTACATGTACCATAGCTTGTTCTTGCTCGACTTCGGCAGTGAGGCGAATAGGCGTTTTGGGGGGAGAGTAGCGTAATGCATTAGCGACCAGGTTGCGCAATACTTGCTTCAGGCGTGTCTCGTCGGCCCAAACGGTTATTTCCGGTGCTATATCGAGAGCTACCTGTCGCTCCTGCTGGAGAATCAGTGGTTCAAAGAGATCGAGCACGCCCAGGCAAGTTTCTTTTAACGATATTTTGCAGCGAACCAGCGTCGCTGTATCAAATTTGATACGGCTGGCATCCATGATATTTGCCTGGAGCAGAACCAATTCGTCACAGGCGCGCTGGGCTTTTGTCAAGAAAGACCGCCGCATTTCGGGAGGGGCGTCGTCAATTTCGGCGAGCAGTTCGAGGTAGCCCTGGACAATCGTAAGCGGGGTGCGCAATTCGTGGCTGGCCGTTGTAAGAAAGGCGTCTTTGAAGTGATCGATTTGATTGAGCTTCTCGTAGGCGATCATCAATTCATTGTAGAGGCGAGCATTTTCGCGGGCAGCCGCGGTTTGTTCGTTCAAACTGGTTAACAGTCGTGGGTACGCCGAACTAATCAAGCCAATGCCGAGAAAAATTATAGCGCTTAGGCCCACAAATTGCAGCCACTGCTCAGTTGGGATGAGATTTGGAACCCAGGAATGACTAAGTGTCGTCCAGATTCCTAACAGGCTTGCCACTCCTCCCAATGTGCTACAGAGGTAAAGTAGCCAGTTAGGTGCAACAAGTTGTTCGGGCCTTCTCACGAATAGTCTGCGAAAGCGTACCAGAAGGATGGGTAAATCGAGGAAAAGGAAGATCATGGAAATACACCAGATAACGTTTGTCGCTGCCTGGGAGACGACATAGACTTCGATAGAGAAATTCGTATCCGTCTGGTAAAGAAGAGGTGCAACGAAGTAGCAGAAGATGGCTATCACAAGCACGACCGCCGTCTGTACATTGGTCGCAAGGGAGGGGGCATTATGCCGGTTGACTTTGGCGAGAGTGGGAGGCAGGCGATGATCCAATGCCGAGACGAACAAAATGCGAGCAAAGGTAACGTTGTATGCGACAGCGGCGATTACGAAAAAACAGCTAAAGATGATGCCCAGCAGGATAGAAATGGGCGCACCAAAGGCCATTTTTACTGCGCTAAGCGTTGAGTATCCCGCAGAAGCAGCGGCGGGTGGCTCAATAGCCATTACCCCAAACGTTCCCAGGAGATAGGCTAACAGAACCAGTATTGGTCCCCAGCGTAGAAAAAGCGAAGCTGCATTGCGCTGCTTTGTCTCGGCAGACATATGCAAGGGAACCTCTACACCGAGTAGAGCCAGCACAATCACGCCATAGAGTACAATGTTCTGTCCGTTGAACCCAAGCGTGCTGGTGGAAAGAGAGGGTTGTGGTGCATGTCCCACGAGTAGCCAGGTGATTCCTGCCAGCCCGACGATGAAAATACCAACGCCATAGAGTAGTATTACCACTTTCGCGATCTTCATGATAAGCTTGAGAGGCAGTGTAGAGAGCCACCCGGCGAATAAGAGAATGGCGATTACAACAATACCTTGCTGCCAGGTTGGTGCGAGCCAGTTTGCGTTGGGGCCGGCAAGCTGTACGCCAATGCCATTGATGAGTGTTATGATACTGGCGGCGGCGGATAGAAGCACCAGCACGCCAGGGAACCAGGCGCAGAAGCCGGCAAAAAAGCCCAGCAGCGGCCCCAGTGCGCGGTGTGTCCAGACATAAATGGAACCATCAACGGGCATGGAGCGATTGAGCTGCCCTGCAACGACTGCTCCTGGTATGAGAAACGTGATCGTACCGATTACCCAGTAGAGATAGGTGGCAGCCCCGGTAGTCTGTGTCGCCTGTACGACAGAAGCGTTAGGGATGAAGAGGACAATGGCTATGAACAGAACGAGCAAGTCTACGCGTGAGAGTACGCGAGGGAAAAATTCGTTGATGCGCTGTTCAGACCGTAGCGGGTCGCCTATCGCGCTTTGCAGGATAGTTGGTGTATAGTGCCCCTCCGACTTATTCATCGGGCTGCCTCGTCTTCTAATATGCTGCGCTACGTGGGGATGCACTTATGGCAGTAGTATACCAGTTCTTTCGAGGAAGGTAAATATTTAACCAGTCAGGCTACCTGGATCTGCAAATGTTCCTGGCGGGGCAAGCCAGGATGCCCTCTATCCAGTGTTTGTCGCCATTATGCTGAAATTTCTAGTAGTTCGAGTAGTTCACTGAGTGAGTGGATCAGTAAGCAATCGACATGGCTTTCTTCAAGGTTTCTGTGACGGTCAAGCAGGATAGGCGTAATCCCGACGGCACGCGCGCCCAATACATCATGGATGTACGAATCGCCGGTATGAATGGTATAGTCGGGGATACTGTTGGCTCGCTGCAGCGCCGTCTCATAGAGAGCGGGCGAGGGTTTGGCATGACGGGTGACTGCCGAGACCAGCAAGCAATCAAAGTAGTGCGTGAGGTGCAGGCTGCGCAGGATAGGTCCCAGCGCAATGCCCCAGTCAGAAATGACCCCTAGCGTGTACCTATGAGCCTTAAGTGTTTCCAGCACCGGTATCACATCGGGGTAGACCTGCCAGCTTGTATATTTTTCAAATTCCTCTGTAATGAGCCGCGCGAGTTGGTAGAGGCGCGGCTCGTCGCGTTCCTCGACGAAAGGGCGAAGCAGGTTCATGTAGTAGTCGATCCAGAACTCGTTGATGGCCTGTTCGCTGGCCCAGGTATAACTGTTGAGACGAGCCTGGCGAAAGTAGTAGTCCTCGGCCTCATCTATGCGCTTTGTGACCTCGTCGATGTGGATATGCAAGTCTAGCCGCTTGCAGACCCTTTGGCAGATTTCGGGAGAAGAGGGATTTGGTTGTAAGAGTGTAAATCCTGCATCAAAAAACACGGTACGGATTGATTGCGGCTGTTCAAGCGGCATTTTTTAGCGCGTCCTTATCTTGCATCCTGCATGGGTGGGAGAGGTGCAGCGACACTCGCGTCGCCACATGTCTCCCACCCATGTAAAGGTTTTGTTCAGCCCCTGGCCTTATAGACTGCGTCAGCGGCGGCAAGGGCGGCGCCTGGATTGGGCTTAAAGCCGCTGCGGGGCAATACATGTTCCAAAGCTGAAAGCACAGTATCGACGTTTTTACGGCATGAGTTATAACCCATCAGGCCGATACGGATCAAGCGGCCTTTCAGTGCGCCAAAACCGCCGCCGACCTCGATGCTGTACTCTTCAAGAAGCCCATTGCGAATCGCCATTTCGTCTATACCCTCGCGCAGGCTGATCGCGGTGAGCACAGGAAGCTCAAAACCCGGCTGCGTGAGAATATCCAGGCCTATAGCTTTGATACCTGCCCTCAAGGCCTCGCCGTGCAGTTGATGGCGCACCCAACGTGTCTCTAGCCCTTCCTCCAGGATGACGCGCAGCGCTTCACGCATGGTATAGACCACATTACTGCACGCGGTATGATGATAGGTGTGATCGCCATTCCAGTAACGGTGCAGTTTTGGCAAGTCCAGGTAATAGCTCTGCACAGGCTTTTTGCGCTGCTGGATAACCTGCACCGCTCGCTCGTTCAGTGTGACCGGTGCCAGGCCTGGCAGAGCTCCCAGGCTCTTCTGGCTGCCAGCGTAGCAAGCGTCGATCTTCATCTCGTCGACATTCATGGGTATGCCGCCAAGCCCACAAACCGCGTCCACGACGAAGAGCGCTCCATGAGCATGGGTAATGCGCTCGAGTTCTTCTAACGGCTGCCAGAGCCCGGTGGAGGTTTCAGCAATAGCAGTAGCAAATATTTTAGCTCCAGGATGATCTTTGAAAGCCTGCTCGAGTACCGCTGGGTCGAGGGGTTTGCCCAGTTCAGTCTCCAGGTTAATCACGTTGGCTCCTGCGCGTTGTGAGATTTCGACGATCTGGCCGCTAAAGAAGCCCAGGCTTCCGGAGATGAGGGTATCGCCCTCTTCAAGTAGATTACAAAGCGCTGCTTCTGCACCGGAGAAGCCAGAGCCGGAGACGCAGAGCGTCATTTCGTTTTTGGTCTGGAATACCCAGCGCAGCAACTGAGCTGTTTCTTCGAGAATGCTGAAAAACTCGGGGTCGATGTGACCGAGTTGGGGCGCTGAGGCTATTCGGAGGATGCGAGGATCAACGTTGCAAGGACCAGGGCCCAGTAGTAGCCGGTAAGAGGGATTGAGTTCGGGAAGAGTGTTTTCGTAGGTTACACTTTTGCCCATTACTAATTGTGTCATGCGGTTGCCTTCCTTTCAGATAGGGGCGCAGGCTAATGCGCCCATCCAAAGAAATCACCCTGGTCACAGCCGGGCGCGTGGCATATGGAGCAGGACTGTTCAGCCCTACACCATTGCCTCTGTTTCAAACAAGTGTTGCAACTTGTTGGCTTGATCGACTGTGATCAAGTTGTCGATAAATTCGTCGAGCTCACCATTGAGCACGCCTTGTAGATTGTGCCGGGTTAAACCTATGCGGTGATCGGTCACGCGATCCTGTGGGAAATTATAGGTGCGAATCTTCTCGCTGCGGTCGCCGGTCTGTACCTGTGACCGTCGCTCTTTGCTCAGTTCTTCCTGCCTGCGAGCCTCTTCGAGATCCCACAGGCGAGACTTGAGGACGGAGAGCGCCTTGGTTTTATTTTTTAGCTGCGACTTCTCATCCTGGATGGTAACGACCAGGCCCGTGGGAAGGTGCGTGATGCGCACTGCCGAGTCGGTGGTGTTCACGCTCTGGCCCCCATGCCCGGTTGAGCGATAGACATCGACGCGAATATCGTTGTCTTTGATATCGATATTGCTGTCATCATCGACTTCTGGGAGGACGATCACCTTGGCTGTAGAAGTATGGATGCGCCCACTGGCCTCGGTAACCGGAACGCGCTGGACACGATGTGTCCCGCCCTCGTACTTCAAACGGCTATAGGCGCCCTTGCCTTTCACGATAAAGGTGATATCTTTGATACCTCCTTGCGTGGTTTCGTTGCTATTCAGGATTTCAACCTTCCAGCGCCGGTTATCCGCGTAGCGGCTATACATGCGGAAGAGTTCCGCCGCGAAAAGCGCAGCTTCTTCACCGCCTGTTCCTGCCTGAATGGTGACGATGGCATTTTTCTCATCTAGAATATCTTTGGGCAGCAAGGCAACCTTTATCTCTTGAAGCAATTCCTCTTTATGTGCTTTGAGGCGTTCTAGCTCTTCATAAGCAAGGTCGCGTATCTCCAGGTCATCGCCTTCGTACAATTCCTGGGCCTCGGCAATTTGTTTGTCATTTTCGACCAGCTCGTGGTATTTTTGCACAACCTCTTCGAGTTCGGCACGTTCGCGGCCATAACGTTGTAACAGCGCGCTATCTGCGATTACATCCGGCTGTGCCATCAAGGTATTCAGTTCTTCGTAGCGTTGTGCAAGGCTGGCAAGCCTGTCCATTAAGTCCATATGTGGATCCTCCCGCTAGCTCCTCATCCTCCCGAAATGGGACTGTAGCCCTTATTTAAAATCGTATCATATATAAAGACACGCCGGTACGGATGAAATGGTAATAATTATTTTGTGTTTATAGGTCATTTTACTAGGAAGTGTCTGGGGGCGCGCGCAGGCATAGCTACCCGGCGGCAAGCAGGTAACGCTCGACAGTTGCGCGGCGTGGATGTCGTGTTGAGAGAGAATGTGCAGTTGCGTCGTATAAGAGCGATTTCATACACTCATTGTACCACATCTGCGGTATTTCTGCGTTCCTCATTGAGAAGTTTGTCAGGGCTTCTCAAACGTCTTTTTCCTCTTCCCCTCCCCGCCCCAAAAAAGAGTACAAGAGCGTGTTGCCAAGCAGAGCGACGTTTGAGAAGCCCTGAGGAGTTTGTTGCTACTCAGCAATCGAACAGGCAAGACCCATACAGCCCATAGAAGGAGACAATTTTGTCAAAGAAGACCTCGGGGGAAGATGTGAAACTTCAAGCCTTTTTGTGAAATATCACCTATTCTATGGGCAAAAATAAGAGTATACTATGCTTCATTGAACAGGTAATTTGGTCTTGAAAAAGGGCTTTCTCCTGCGTTAACAGAATTTGGAGGAGGGATTCAAGTGCATTTCTGCTTTATCTTGGAAGAGAGATATGCTCAAAAACCCATGCCGATGGTAGTAGCAGACCAGTTGCAGCAGTGGGGACACGAGATTGATGTTTTACAGCCATACGCAGCCGTTACCAGCCTGACCGACCTTTCCCTGACGAAGTATGATGCCTATGTCCTGAAGACCGTATCGGATGGGCCGGGTTTAACTATCCTCGAAGCGGCTGAAGCAGTTGGTATACCCACAATCAATAATTCACGCGCTATTCGCCTGATACGAGATAAGGCGGTAGCGGTGGCTTTTGCGCAAGCATGTGGCCTGCCTGTGCCAACTACCTACTTTGTTGGTCATCCACGCGCCCTGGTCAAAGTGCCGCAGGAACTGTATCCTGTGGTTGTAAAACCCAGCAATGGTACTTCATTGCAGGATATCCATCTCGTGCGCACACCTGAAGAGATGACGCGGCTCCCGCTTGATGAGCATAGTTACTACCTGGCGATGCGCTATGTCGAGAATACCGGCTACGACATCAAGCTGTATATCACGGGCCAGGAAGTGCATGCAATCGTCAAAAGTTCACCCCTCCATGGAACGGTGCATGAAGAAGAAATAGCCGTGAGTCGTGATATGCTGAAGCTTGCCCGCCGCGTAGGTCAGGTGTTTGGTCTTGACCTGTATGGCGTGGATATCCTGGAGACGCCCCAGGGGCTGGTGCTTGTTGATATCAATGACTTTCCCAGCTTTTATGGTGTACCGCGCAAAGTCGCCAGCGTCGCCGAATATATCCTGCACGCGGCCTATCGCTATCGCATAAGTCGCGAGGGGCAAAGGCGGCCTGCGCGTCCGCAGATTCATACCCGCAAGTCTCTACACCGGCAGGATAACAGGATCGTGCCCGCTGAACTGCTAACGTTTAATCCAAATGTGAAGCGGGTCCATAGCAATTGATCGTGCAAAGCGAGCCCCTACAATTATGAAACCTTATTAGCTCGTTAACCGTGTTATATGTGTGATCTTGTAATAGACTTTCTAACGCCAGAAGCAAACGAGCGCTGATATGCACCTCAAATGGATTGGCATGCGCCCCGTAAGCAACGCCATCCAGAGTTTGAAAGGAAGGTTAGGAGCAGGTACTATGAGAACCACTAATGTGGATCGGTATGATGCCAACACTATGACGGATAGAGCCAAAGATGCTGTGAAGTCCACCGTGTCTACCGTCCAGGAAAGCTTGCAATCAGGGTTATCAAAGACCCAGGGTGCTCTACTCGTAGGACTGGATGCGACGCAAGAACTGCTGAAAGAACAGCGCAAACAGGCTGCAAAGAACCTGAAGAAGGCTCAAAAGAGGACACAAAAGAACCTCAAGAATGTTCGGAAAAGCGTGCAGCCGGGCTTATCGCAAACTCAGGAGGCCCTACTCACGGGGTTGGGTGCCGCACAGGTCGCTTTGGAAAAGAATGCCAGGCGTGCTGGTAAGGGTTTGAAAAAGACTCAGAAGAACTTGAAGGAAACGCGTGATGCCGTGCAGTCCCAGCTTGAGAGGCGAGCACGCAAACGCGCTCGTGCAAAAACCATGTTCCGCATTGGTCTACTCACGGGCGTTGTGCTTATGCTGCTCTATGCCCCGTGGCCGGGCTCAGAGACACGTCGTCAACTCGTAGCATTTTGGCAAGGACTCTTCTCACGCCAGGATTAGAGCAGGTAAATGTTGGCAATCAAGCCCGGCAATCATACCTGGAAAGGCGAAGACACCGGTGTCCTCGCCTTTCCAGGTATGATTGTCAAATTTCAGTTAACAACCGGGCGAAGTTCGTAGAAGGGTCTCCAGTATCATGTACGCTTCATTAAATGTCCAAGATCGTTCAACACATAGAGCACGCGGTGCCTTCCCGATGCCCGTGCTACCGTAATCGATGTATTAGCGGCAGGGTAAAAGAAATCTTTTTCCAGTCCCAGCACTTCGGCTGCATAGGCGTTAACCACACCACCGTGAGCAAAGACCAGCACGCGCTGGCCGATGTGGTTGCGCGCGATTTGATCAAACGCCTCGACCACGCGCCTGCGGAATGCCTTTGAGGGTTCGCTATCCGGAATAACATCCCAATGTCCTGCTTCACCGGCCATACGCACGATGTCAATCTGGCGTTCCTGTAGGGCCTTGTACAAGGCCTCCAGATCATTGCCATCGCTGGGCAAGGGACGTATAGTGCCCAGTTTAATCTCTTTTAGATCCTCGACGATAATGGGCTGTATACCCAGGCGTTCGGCCAGCGGCTCTGCCGTTTCCAGGCAGCGCCGCAGGGGACTACTGTAGATCGCATCAAAGTTCAAACTGCTGAGCCGTTCCGCCAATGCCTGGGCCTGCTCACGTCCTACACGACTGAGCGGCAGGTCGTCATAGATACCGCTGGGAATAATTTCATCCGCCTGGGGAATGGCATCAGCATGCCGCACAATAAACAGCTCGGCAGCATAGTCGTGCTGGAACAGAAATGGGTCTTGCATCGTATTGAATGGTTCCTCATCTACTAGCTGTATGTTCCTCTGTTGCAGGTATCCCTCATTTCGCCAACTGGCGTATGACCGATCTAGCCAGCGAACGTTTGTGTACCTCGTCTGGCCCATCGACCACGTGTAAAGTTCGCCCGTGCGCCCACATCGATGCCAGCGGAAAATCGTCGCTGAGTCCCGCGGCACCGAAGACCTGCATAGCCCGGCTGACCACGTTGGTAAATACCTCGGGTGCCGCGATCTTAATCATGGCGATCTCGTTCTGCGCGGCCTTCTTGCCCAGGTTGTCAATCATCCAGGCTGTTTTGAGCGTCAGGAGCCGGGCCTGCTCGATCTCCAGTTGCGATTGGGCGATCCATTCCTGGATGACACCTTGCTCGGACAGGGGTTTGCCAAAAGCAACACGCGAGGTGGCGCGCTGGCACATCAACTCCAAGGCATACTGCGCTGCCCCAATCGCGCGCATGCAATGGTGGATGCGTCCAGGCCCCAGGCGCGCCTGGGCAATGGCGAAACCGTCGCCTTCCTCTCCCAGTAGATTGCTCACAGGGACGCGTACGTTCTCGAAAAGCACCTCGCAATGGCTTTCATTGTCTATGTAGCCCATCACCGGAAGGTTGCGCACAACAGTGACGCCAGGCGTATTTTTTGGCACGAGCACCATGCTCTGCTGGCGGTGCCGTTCTGGAGTGTCGGGATCGGTCTTGCCCATTACGATAAAAATTTTGCAATGTTCGCGCGCGGCCCCTGAGGCCCACCACTTGCGGCCGTTGAGCACATATTCGTCACCCTCGCGCTTGATAGAAAGCTGGATGTTGGTAGCATCAGAACTGGCCACGTCTGGTTCGGTCATGGCAAAGGTCGAGCGTATCTCTCCGTTCAGCAGCGGCAGGAGCCACTGCCTTTTCTGCTCAGGCGTGCCGAACTGGGCCAGGATCTCCATATTACCCGTGTCGGGCGCAGCGCAGTTAAACACCTCGGATGCCCAACTGACGCGGCCCATAATTTCGGCAAGGGGCGCATATTCCAGGTTCGTCAGGCCGGCGCCATACTCGTCATCGGGCAGAAAGAGATTCCAGAGCCCCTCTGTCCTGGCCTTCGCCTTCAATTCGTCCACAATTTCAGCATGGTGGAAAGGGTTGCCTGAAGCGGCAACCTGGTCGCGAAAGGTTTGCTCGTTGGGATAAATATAGCGATCCATGAAATCGCTCAGACGCTTACGTAGCTCGTTGACTTTCTCTGTGTAGGCAAAATCCATTTGTGTGTGCTCCTCTGCAAAATTATAGTACATCTTTCTTTTGACTATACCATATCTGCGAGAGGAGCGCCCGGTCTTATGCCCTTACCCCTACGGATACTGAGGTGGTTGAGGTTGTCCATACTGGGGGTATTGTGGAGACGATGTAAATGGCTGTGGCGATGGCGGGTATTGCTGATTCCGCATTGCCTGCTGCCTGAGATAGTTAAGTTCTCTGTAGATGGGCCATTCGCCAAAAGCGAGTATGCAAAGCATGACGATGTTGACGATGGGCACAAACATCAGCAGCCCCAAAGCCCCGCTATAACCTGCTTTGGCGAAGATGCGCCAGTAAATGATAACCGCAAAAATGATACCTACGAGACCTACAATGCTGGAAACGATGATGATAGTTGCTAGCGTAGTAGCATCTACCGGGGTGGTGGTGTAGGTAGAGCCCATGTTCATCTCCTTCCTAGAATAAAAAGCTGTGCTGTTTGACCAATGCAGAAAAGACTGGATAGGGTAAGTTTGGAGCAACCAGGCGGAAGTGACAGGATGCATGTAACCTGTGCAGTTAGCCAATTCCATCTAGAGCGAACCTACTAGCTTTATCATTATAACATGTACTGTATAGATGATGAGTTTCGATGATCGGGAGACGGGAATATCTCCCTCCATGCCCGTGTTCTCAATAGTGAGAACAATTCTACGTCGTGAGTCCTTTACAAATTCCTCCTTCAAAAGGGAATATCTCCCAAACCACTCGTGTTATCAAGCTATGAACGGTTAGCAATCTCATACCGGGAGTGCTAGACAAGCAATTGACAATATGCTATAATCTGGCAATCAAACGTTGGGACTGCTAACAAGCA
>Ga0207646_10004700_pt1 | contig 14720 bp, 13 predicted proteins | sample KBSK5502metaG_FD_184343 | JGI IMG/M metagenome (GOLD analysis project Ga0207646, IMG submission 184343) | Corn, switchgrass and miscanthus rhizosphere microbial communities from Kellogg Biological Station, Michigan, USA - KBS K5-50-2 metaG... | ecosystem: Host-associated > Plants > Roots >... | reverse complement strand
CTGTACGCTGCTCTGCGTCTGGGCGCTGGCCGGCTGCGATCTCGGCGCTTCGTCGTCGTCTAGCTCCAACAGCGCAGCGGGCTCGTCTGGCCAGCCGGTCTCGATGCCAGCGTCGGCGCAAGACTTGCAGCAGAATATTGTCACGGTGATCCGGACGGTGCAGCCTTCGGTCGTCGAGGTCATCAGCAGCGGCGGCGCGGGCGAGGCTATCGGCTCTGGCGATATTCTGACCAAAGACGGCTATATCGTCACCAACGATCATGTCGTGGAGGGCTTCAGGCGCTTCGCCGTCACGCTCTCGAACGGCATCAACGTTCCTGCCACCCTCGTCGGCAAAGATGCGCAGGATGACCTGGCCGTGCTGCGCATCTCGGTGGGCAACCTGCAGCCCATCGCCATGGGAGACTCGCGCAAGGTGCAGGTTGGGCAATTCGCCATCGCCATCGGCAGCCCGCTCGGCCTGGCGCAGTCTGCCACTTTCGGCATCGTGAGCGCGCTCAATCGCACCGCCAGCGAAGCGCCCAACGGGCCGGCAGGCACACTCACAGGCTTGATCCAGACCAGCGCGCCGATCAATCCCGGCAACAGCGGCGGCGCGCTCGTCAACTTGCAGGGCCAGCTCATCGGCGTGCCCACGCTGGCGGCGGCCGATCCACAGAGCGGGACCGCCGCCAACGGCATTGGCTTCGCCATCCCGTCGGACCGGGTGCAGTTCGTGGCGCAGCAGCTCATCGCGCACGGGCATCTCGTCAGTACCGGCCAGGGCTTCCTGGGCGTGCGCGGCACCGATGTCACGCCGCAGCTTGCCTCTGCATACAACCTCCCGGTGCAGAGCGGCTTCCTCATCACCGGCTTCGTGGCGGACGCCAGCAGCAAGAGCCCGGCGCAACTGGCCGGGCTGCGCACCGGCGACATCATCGTCGCGGTGAACAGTCAGCAGATCGGTGGCAACGCGGATCTCGCGTCCACGCTGGTGAATCTGGCACCCGGCACGAAAGTGACGGTGAGCTTCGTGCGCAGCTCGAGCAAGCCACAGCAAGTGTCGGTGACACTGGGCGAGCGCCCGGTCAATCCACAGGGCTAGCCGCGGACGGCGCGCTCGGATCAGGGTCGGCGCCGCGGCAGGGCAGCAGACCCAGCGCGTGTGCTATACTGCGGCCAAAGGGCCGTACGCTGGCGCCTTGGCACAGGCGCCGCGCCCGTGCCCGCACAGGAATGTCCCATCTCGCGGCGCGCACCGTGGGATGGGGGCCGGGCGAGCCTATTCCTCCCCCGGCGCTCCCGGGTAAGGGAAACACCATGCCAACACGCATGATCATCGCAGAAGACGATACGGTCATTCGCATGGACCTAAAAGAAGAGCTGCAGCGACAGGGCTATCTCGTCGTGGGCGACGCGGGCGACGGGCAAAGCGCCGTCAACCTCACCCGCGAGCTGCGGCCCGACCTGGTCGTGATGGACATCCGCATGCCAGAGTTGGACGGCATCGCCGCCGCCGAGATCCTCACGCGCGAAAAGCTCGCCCCCGTCGTCCTGCTCACCGCCTTCAGCGACGACGAACTGATCGAGCGGGCGCGCAACGTCGGCGTCATCCACTACGTGACCAAGCCCTGGCGCACCAGCGATCTGAAGCCGGCCATCGAGATCGCGCTGAGCCGCTTCCAGGAGTTCCGCACCATGGAGGGCAAGGTTCGCGATCTGGAGGATCATCTGGCAACGCGCAAGATGGTCGAAAAGGCCAAGGGCGTGCTGATGGAGAAGTACAAGATCAGCGAGCAAGAGGCCTTCCGTCGCATCCAGAAGGCGAGCATGAACAAGCGCAAGTCGATGAAGGATGTGGCCGAGGCGATCCTGCTGGCGGAAGATCTACAGGCCGGCCAATGAGCAGCCCGGCGTCCCACCCACGTGTAACGGCCGGCGTGACGGTGGTCGGCATCCGTTTCCGGCCGGCGGGCCGCATTTACTATTACGCTCCCGCCGGCCATGACCTCAAGACGGGCCAATGGGTCATCGTTGAGAGCGCCAAGGGCTCCGAGTGTGGGCGCGTCGTCATCGCGCCCCGCCAGGTGGAGGCGGCCGAGATCAGTGGCGAGGGTCTCAAGCCGGTGCAGCGTCTCGCCTCGGAGGACGACTTACGCCAGATGCTGGCGTATAAGACCAAAGAGAAGGATGTGCTGCGTCGCTGTGCGGACCGCGTGGCCAGCCACAGCCTCCCCATGAAGCTGGTGGAGGCGGAGTACACCTACGACGGCAGCCGCCTCACCTTCTACTTCACGGCAGAGGAGCGGGTGGACTTTCGCGCGCTGGTGCGCGACCTCGCCTCCCAGTTTCACACACGCATCGAGCTGCGCCAGATCGGCGCGCGCGACCACGCCAAGCTGCTGGGGGGCGTCGGCGTGTGCGGCAAGACGCTGTGTTGCAGCTCCTGGCTCACCGAGTTCAACGTCGTTTCCATCAAGATGGCCAAAGAGCAGGACCTGCCGCTCAATACCGCCAAGATCTCGGGCGTCTGCGGCCGGCTGATGTGCTGCCTGGCGTACGAGAATGAGAACTACATCGCCGCCAAGCAAGAGATGCCCGGCATCGGCGAGATCGTGCAGACGGCGAGCGGTGCCGCTCGCGTGACGGGCATCAATGTCCCGCGCGAATCGGTGGAGGTGACGCTGGAAAGCGGCGCCAGCATTACAGTGCCCGTCAAGGAGCTGCCGGGCTACGACAAGCCGCGCGAGCAAGCGGCGCCCCGGCACGCGGACGGCGAGGGCTGCGGCAAGCCAGGCTGTGGCCGCGGCAAGCACCGGCGCCCCGTCTAGTGGCCGCGAGCGCGCGGCGGCGCGCCGAACTGGCCTGAAAGATGCTTACCACCAGGTATGGATACCGTACATGCCCTTCCAGACGCCCAGTACGAGGACAACCAGGGGCGCAGAGAGCCAGCCTCCTCGGCGGCCGCGCCACCGTTACGCGCCAGCCGAAAGTGGGCGGAGCCAGACGCTGAGCCGCGCCGCGCGGCGCAGCGCTCCCGTGGCACCGGCGTCGCCCGCCTGGTAGCACAGCGCCTCGCGCGGCGCCCATGGCTGCTCGCCGGCAGGCGCGCAAACCGCGGCCGCCAGACGGGCGAGGTCGCGCCGGCCCCTGCCCTGTGGTTCCGCACCTTCCGGCGCTGGTCACCTGGCATGATGCCGCCACTTCTGGGCACGCTGCTGCTGCTGCTGACCGGCGCGCTGGCAACGCACCACATCGGCCAGAGTGCGCCACTGGTGGATGCCCATACGCTGCTGACCCTCTTCCTCATTTACCTCATTGGCGGCACCGTCTACGGGTTGCTGCTCTACCTGAGTGCGGGCGCCACTACCTGGTGGATCGTGCTGACCAGCGGGATGGCGGGATACCTCCTGGCAACCGTCTTCGTCATCGGTGGGCCGCTGACCGGCGGCTTTGCAGCCGTGCTGTTGGCGGCGGCGGTGGGCCGCTACGGACACCGGCACGTGCAACCCATCGCCGATGGCACCGTCGCCGTGACGGCGTTCGCCGGCGGCTACCATCGCACGCTGCGCCCCGGCATGGCCGTCCTGGTGCCCGGCGAGCGTGTGCTGGCGACGCTGGATACGTCCGAGCGGCGCATCACCTGCCCGACGCAGCGCATCAGCGTGAGGGGCGAGCGGGGGGTGACGTACCTCGCGCACGCCTCCGCCACCGTCGCGTTCAACATCGTGCCGGCCGAGGCGCACCGCGCGGCGGTGTTGGGTCAGCGCTGGGAGCACGAGCTGAACGACCTCGTGTGCGCCGCGCTGCAACGCGCGCTCGCACAGTGGAGCGCGGCCGTGCTCGTCGCCACCAGTGAGGTGCCCGACCGCTTGCTCGCCCGTGAGACGCTGCAGTATCTGCGCGAGGAGGCACGGGCACGCGGCGTGCACATCGTATGGGTGAGCGTGCGCGACATCTGGCTCGCCCCCGAGGGCGAAACATTGCCGGTGGAGGAATGGGATCGCGAGGAGAGCGACGGCGCCAAGCGGGAGGACGACGGTGAAGCGCCTGTCGCCACCGCTCTGCCACGGCGCGCGCCCGTGCCTGCGCCAGCCTTGCCGTCGCCGCAGCTCGAGGATTCCATGGACGAGACACTAGAGCCAGAGCCAGAGCCAGAGCCAAAGGAGGAGGGGGTCGACGCCACTCCTGCCGCTGCCCCCACGCCGGAGATGTCCCCAGAGGTCCTCTCGGATGCATACGAAGCGGTGCGCGAAGGGCGCATCCACGACCCCGACACGATTCGTGGCATCGCTCAGGCCTTTTTACGGGTCGCGAATGACCCTGCGCTCAACGCGGAGTTCCCATACGACGCGGTGTCCGCCGCCAAGATTCTGCGCGAGCGCGCGAAACGGCTGGACCGCGAGCTGCACGGCGCGCAAAAGCCCTTCGACGGCAATTAGCAGGAAGCTTCCGCGCTGGCGCGACCGCGCCGCGAGCCTCGCCGTGTTCGGCTGCTGGACGCGGCACGCCAATTGCATTGCCTTCTCAGCTTGACCGGACAGTGTCTTGCTGCTACTGTACTGAGTCAGGAAGTGCGATTGGCGGGGGATGGAACGAGCCAGATGGCAATCACATCCGATGGCACGTGCTCGCACGCGGAGGCCGAAGGCGCGCGAGCGCTGAGCGAGCTGCAGGACGGCCGCCTCTGGCTGGGAAGTCGTGAGGGCGCCAGCTGTACGCTCTCCTTCACCGTGCCATTGCCGTCAAACGAGCAGGCTCTGTCGCGTCTTCTCATGGTAGCTGAAGAGGGGCACATGACGAGTCTCGCCAAGAAGATCCTGATCGTGGATGATGAGCCTGATATCGTGGTCGCCCTCGCCGCGGTGTTGCAGGATGCGGGCTATCTGGTTTCTACCCAACGCGACGGCGAGCAGCTGGAAAGTGTGCTCGCGCGCGAGCAGCCGCAGCTGATCCTGCTCGATATGCTGCTCTCGGGCCGCGATGGGCGCGAGATTGTGCGCCAGCTGAAGGGGCAGGCGGCGACGCGCGACGTCCCGATTCTCATGCTCTCGGCCTATCCGTCGGCGGCGCGGGAAGCGCTGGCGGCCGGTGCGGACGACTTCTTGGCCAAGCCGTTCGATCTCGACGAGCTCCTGCAAAAGGTGACCGCGCACATCGCCTGAGCAGCCTGGTTTGTGCGGCTATTCGCCCGTCCAGTCGCCTTCGTCGCCTTCGTCGCCTTCGTCGCCTTCGTCGCCTTCGCCTTCGTCATCGCTGCCCGGCGCGCTCCCACGCGATTCCTCCCACAGCGCGCGCACAGCCCCCCGCGCGACGCCGTAGCTGAAGCCGCGCCGCAAGAGAAACCCGCCCAGCCGCGCCTGGAACGCGTCATACTCCAGCCCCGCGGCGCCGCGCAGCTTCTGGCGGCCCGCCACGAGCGAGCGCTCCTCGTCGTCCGTGCCTCCGGCCGCTTCTTCCGCCACCTCGCGCGGGACCCCGCGCTGGCGCAGCTCCTGGCCAAGCGCGCGGGCAGATCGCGGGCTGAAGCGCTCACGGTTCTCCACCCAAAAATCCGCGAACTGGCGGTCGTCGAGCAGGCGCATGTGCTGCAGCCGGTCGAGCACGCGCTCCACCATCTCGGCGGGCGGGGCCAGCTGCTTGGGGCGCGGCCGCATGAGGCGCCGGCGCACCTCGGCACGGCTGCGCGGGCGCGGTGCCAGGAAGCGCATGGCGGCCTCAAGTAGGCGGCGCTCGTCCTCGCTGCCACGCAGCCGCGCGACCTCCTCATCCGTGAGGTCACGGCCCACCGTCAGCCCTTCGGCCAGTACGATGCTAGCGTCCAGCCCAAGGGCGAAGCGCCCATCCAGCGCGAGATTGTAGCGGTCGGGATGCCGCGCTTGCGGCTCCAGGGCAGTGATTTTCATTCTGCGGGGACATTCCGTCGTGGGCCAGCGGAGGCGGAAGTGGGCGGCGCGCGCCGCGTCAGGATGCGATCCAGCACGTCCGCCAGGCCGCCCAGCACAAGTCGCTTTCGCCTCCGGCCCGCCATCGCGTCTGCGAGCAAGAGCAGCCAGGTGACGAATCCAGTGAGACCGAGGAGGGCGAACAGGCCGTACGCCACCAGGCCCAACACGATGGCGAGGCGCGCGCTGGAAACGACGCTCCCCACGCCGACGAGGGCCGCAAAGACACTGGCTTGCGCAAGCCCGACCAGGCAAAAGAAGACTAGCGCCTGCGCGGCATGGATGCGCACAAAGCGGTTGCGCCGCTCGCGTACGAGCAGCAGCAGCGCCGGCAACAGCGGCAAGGCATACGCGAGGGCCGCGAGCACCCTGGGATTGTGTTGCCAGGCGCCGGTGGCTGGCGCGCGAGGCCCGCCGTGGCGGGCGAAGCCGCCCGGCACCGGATGCGTGCCGGCGCGGTCGGGCGCATCCCCCCGTGAAGTGGCAGACGGCTGCAGGCGAAACGGCGGTTGTGGCGTTGCCTGGGCAAAGCTGTTCCAGATACGCATGCCATTCGGCGTGCGCTGCGCTTGCTCAATAGTATGGCGCTCCGGATGGCTCGCTTGGTGGTGCGGAGTAGCGCTCGGCATATCGTCCTATCAGTGGAAAGCGTATGTAATTCCCGGTCCACGCCGAAATCATGCCCAACAGCCAGGCGAAGAGCACCGCGAGGACCGAAAACGCCTCGATGCCAGCGCCTAGCGTGTTGAAGAACGGCTGGTGGGTCGCAGCGCCGATGTCGAAACACAGGGCCACGACAATGTACGCCAGCACGCTGTAGACGGTGAGCGCGCCGGTCAGCAGGATGGACTGCATCGCGTGGAAACGCACGAAGCGGTTCTGGCGCTCGCTAAAATATATGAGCAGCCCCGTCACCCACCAGAACAGGTACGTAGCGCCCGCAGCAGTGTTAGCCGTGATCGTGATCGTCGTCGGTCCCCACGAATTGGATGCCTGCCACGGCACGTGCGTGGGCAGCGGGCGCTCTGGCCGGCCATGGCCCTGGCCAGGGCGCGCGGGCACGCGTTGGTGCGCGTGGCCAGGAGTGTACCACGCGGGCGGTGGCGCCGGCAGATCCTGATACGTCGCGGCATCGGGGTCGGCGGCGGCAAACCCATTCGCGGGCGGGCGGACGCGCAGCCCTGGCTCGCCCGCGGGCGCCGGCATCCAGCCAGGTGTCGCCGGTGTCGCCTGTGCGCCTGGTTGCGCTACTGGCGCGCCGGCGCCACCGCCTGCGTCTGCTAGTGGTCCACCCCCAGACGCCGAGCCTTGTTCACCGTGTTCCGTCGCTGCCATGGCCTGTCCTCCCCGCGGAGCCGACGCCACGTGTTGCCGCTGTGGCGCCGGCTGGGCGCGCGGCCCGGCCTGCTCGGCAGCGGGCGTGGCGCCGCCTTCGGAGCTTGCCGCGCCCTTCACGCGCACGTCGTCCGCCGTGGCGGGAAGAGGCGTCTCGCTCGCTCGCGGCGCTCCAGCGTCGCGCTCCTGCTCTTCCACTGGCACACCTCCCCACACACGTCTTGTCATGTCAGTACAAGCAAGACGAGTGCCGCTTAGCCGCCGACGTAGCGGAGGTACTCATCGGCTAGCGCGCTGAACTGCTTGTGCGGGCCGTTGCCGCCGAACTTCTGGCGGAGCGAGCCGACCGCTTCCTCGACATCTGCCGCCTCGGCCACTTCGAGCGCCTCGGTGATGATCGTGTTGAAGATGGGCGGATGGATGCCGGGGATGGCGTCGCGGCGCATGCTCATCACCGTCAGCTTGTGGAGCTTGCTGGTGGGACGGAAGCGCGAGACGACGATGCCCAGGCCGAAGATCTCGTGCTGCGCACGTAGGGCGAAATCCGCCATGCGGTCCAGCACCAGCGGCACGCCGAGCGTGGAGAGGATATCGGGCACCACCGGTATCAGGAAATAGCGGCTGATGGCGATACCGTTCAGGGTGATGATGCCGAGATTCGGCGGGCAGTCTATCAGCACGTGGTCGTAGTGCGACAGGACGTCGCGCATGGCCTCGCGCAGCGCGTAGACGGGACCGTTACGGAACGTGTCGAGGTCGGCGATCTTGGTGATCTTGTCCTGAATGCGGTGCAGGCGAATACTGGAGGGCATCAGGTCTAGCCCCGGCACGCCGCCGGCCACGTTCGAGACACGAGTCATGATGGCGTCTTGCGCGCTGAAGACGTTGGTGCCTTCGAGCTGATCCTTGAACAGCTGGTACAGCGTCTGGCCACTCTGATCGCGCTCGCGCCAACGCCGCTCGTTGACGAGCGCGATGGTGGCGTTGGTCTGGGGGTCGAGATCAATAACCAGCACGCGCTTGGCATGCTCGCCGGCGAGGTAGTGCGCGAGCGCCATGGTCAGCGTCGTCTTGCCGACACCACCCTTCAGGTTGATGATACTCGTGACGACTGCCATGCCTCTGCCCTCCCGTGCTGCGTGGAATCGCGACGGCCCGCGGCCGTGAAGTGGCCAGTCCCATAGGTGGGGTGGGTGCGGCGCTGCCGCCTAACATCCTAGCCGAGTTGGCTGAGAATGTCCACTCCCCTGGGAGTGAGCCACACGCCGGGGCGGGCGGCAACCTGGCCGGCCATGCGCCCGTATATCTGAGACGGACGCGGCGGAGACGAACGCGGAGCGCCTGGGGTGAAGCGCCGGCCGGCAGCGCGAGCCAGCCCCAAAACAGCAGCACCCGCGGCAGATATGCCGCTGGCAGCGTGTTTTTCACCCATGCCGAAACTGTGCCGAAGGAGGAGAGGCCGTGGACATCCAGGTGACGACGGCAATCGTGGCTGTGGCGGTCTATCCCGACCGGGCGCTGGTAGTACGTCACGGCGAAGCGGAGGTCACTGCCGCCGGCGAGCACACGCTACGGCTCGGTGGGTTGCCGCTCAGCCTCCTGCGCGATTCGCTCCGCGCGAGCGGCAGCGGTCCGGCGGGCACGCGCATCCTCGGCGTGGAGCAGGCAGTCGAGTTTCACGAGGCGGCGCCGGAGGCGACGCAAGCTGCCCTGCGCGCGGAGATCGAGCGGCTGGAGCAGGAGCTGGCCCTGCTAGACGAGCGGCAGAGCCTCCAGGACGAACAGCAGGTCTGGCTGCGCAGCCTGGCGGAGCAGGCGGCAAAGAGTCTGGCGTGGGGCATCGCGCGCGGCACTGCCAAGGCAGACGACGCGGGCGGCGTCTTCACCTATGCCAGCGACGAGGCGGGGCGGGTCGCGGCCACCAGGATCGAGTTGCGGCGTCAACGCACACAGACGGCGCAAGAGCTGGAGGCGCGCCGCCGCGAGCTGGAGCAGCTCGGCATCGGGAAGGTCCCAGACCGCCTGGCGGCACTCGTGCACACAGAGCTTCCCGCACCCAGCAGAGTGGCCATCGAGCTGTCGTACCTCATCGGCGGGGCGAGCTGGCGCCCGCGCTACGATGCGCGCGTGGACGTGCCCGCTGCCACGGTCCATCTGGCGCAGCAGGCGCTGGTGGTGCAGCACACCGGCGAGGAGTGGCCGCAGGTCTCGCTGGCCCTTTCCACGGCGCGGCCCGCGGCGGCGCGGCAGCTGCCGGACGACCCGGCGCCGTGGTACGTGGACGTGGTGAAGCCGGTGGCGGAGGCCGCCCGCATGCCGCAGAGCGTGATGCGCCGCGCGATGTCCCCCCTGGGGGCTGGCGCTGTCCTTGGCGAGCCGTTGATGGCGGCCGAGCCGTCTCTGGCGGAACCGGCGGTGGACATGGAGATGGCGGCCGCGGAGGTCGAGCGGACCGGCGCGGTGCAGATTTTCCGCCTACCGGGACACATCAACGTACCCTCCGACGGCCAGCCGCATACGCTGGGCATCGGCGAATTCGCGCTGCCGGCGACGCTGGACTATGTGGCGATGCCGGCGCTGACGGAGGGGGCGCACTTGCGTGCACGCGCGCGCAACACGAGCGGTCAGGTGCTGCTGGCCGGCGAGCTGCACGTCTTTCAGGCCACGCCGTCGGGCGAGGAATACACGGGAGCGACCCGGCTCGATCTGACGGCAGAGGACGCCGAGCTCACGCTCTATCTCGGCGTGGACGACAACGTGCCTGTCAAGCGCGAGTTGATCGAGCGTGAAACGGACAAGGGCAGTCTGTTGCAGGGTGGCATTCGCCGCATCACCTTTGGCTACCGCGTGACGGTCAGTAACCGCACCACGGCGGCGCAGCGTGTCGTCGTCAAGGATCACCTCCCGGTGCCGCGCCATGAGCGCATCAAGCTGAAGGTGCTCGATCTGCGGCCGCCGCCGAGCGAGCGTACGCGGCTGGAACAACTCACCTGGGAGCTGCGCCTGGAACCGGGCGAGGAGCGGCGCATCGAATGGCGCTTCGTCGTGGAGGCGCCCGCCGACCTGGAGGTGCTCGGGCTGCCGTAGATACGGCGTGCGCGGGGACCCCCCCGCCCTGTAGCGGCAGGAATGGTGCCGCGGAGTACCCTGGGCTGAAGACCCAGGGCTAATCCTGCTCGCACCATCGCGGCATTCTTCGGTCAATCTCCCTTGGCCGAACGAACCGCACCTCTACACCCGGTCGCTGGCATAGGATTAGCCCTGCCGCTTCAGGGCAGGAATGGTTCCGTTGGGCAACCCTGGGCTGAAGACCCGGGGCTAATCCTACGCCAGGTAGTGTGCAAAAGGGCGCATTTTTCGGCCACAAGGCGTGAGATAGGAACGCGACGACGTTCGAGGTACGATCTATTCCCCCTTGACTGTGGCAGGAAATGGATCAATCTCCCTCGCCAGCCGGCACGTCCGGGATGTCTGCCAGGCTGCCGACAATCCGCTGATTGCGGATGTAGGCGCGGACGTCAGCCAACGAGCTCTCTGTGTGGCGTGTGTAGTGGAAGCGCGGATTCCAGAAGCCATAGGAGTCGAGGTCGCCGCGCAGCCAATCGAAGCGCCGCAGCAGCTCGTGGGCCGTGAATCCCTTGAGATACCCCACAATGGTGCGCAGGTCGTCCCAGGGCGCCTTCTCCAGCAACAGGTGGACATGCGTGGGCATGGTCTCCAGCTCGATCAGCGCCCAGCCCTTGCGCCGCGCAATGTCGCGAATGAGGTGCTTGAAGGCCGCGTCGATTTCCTCGTTGAGGAAGGCAGGCTTGCCGCGGGCCACAGAGAATACGATGTGATACGAGGTCGCAACGCACTGTTGTAGAATACCACGACCAACAGGGCTCGCTCGCATCATGGCCGACGCGGCTCTCAAACTACAACAATATGCCGCGACACGATATGATAGTAGACACGCTCGCGCATGGTGTCCGCCCCGACTCTCATACCCTCGCGGAATTTACCTGGGCTACTGCCTTACCACGCACCGCATCGAGGGAATGTGACGCTGAGGGCATGGCAATGCACCCACTTGGACGCGCTGATACGAGCAGGATTAGCCCTGGGTCTTCAGCCCAGGGCAGGAGAGGTCGGGCGGTCGTATAGATCGTGTTCGGCTCTGGCTGGTTACTGCGCTTTGAACTTCTCCCAGTCTTTGAGGAAGTTCTCGATGCCCTTGTCGGTCAGCGGATGTTTTGTCGACTGTTCCAGCACCTTGAAGGGGACGGTCGCGATGTCTGCGCCTGCCTTCGCCGCGTCGATGATGTGCAGGGGGTGGCGAATGCTCGCCGCCAGCACGAGCGTCGGCAAGTTGTGCTTGCGATAAATCTCGACGGTGTCGCGCACGACCTGCATGCCGTCCTCCGAGATGTCATCGAGCCGGCCGACGAAGGGGCTGATGATGTAGGCGCCGGCCAGCGCCGCGAAGAGCGCCTGATTGGCCGAAAAGCAGAGCGTCACGTTCGTGCGGATGTCTTGCCGCTTCAGCTCCTTCACCGCCGCCCAGCCGTTCGGCGTCGAGGGGACCTTCACTACGACATTCGGGTGCCAGCGCGCGAAGTGCCGCCCCTCTTCGACCATGCCGGCCGTATCCAGGCTGGTCGTCTCCGCACTGATCGGCCCGTCCACCACGTCGGCGATCTCGCGGATCACCTCTTCGTGGCTCTTGCCGCTCGTCTTGCTCATCAGTGTTGGGTTGGTCGTCACACCGCTCAGGATGCCCCAGCGGGCCACCTCGCGAATCTCGCTGATATCCGCGGTGTCCAGAAAGATTCTCATGGCGCTCCTCCTCATGTCTCTGCTGCCGCAAGCTCTGCTGCCGCACGCGCCACCGCGCGTCGTTTGCGCACCATGCAGATTCTAGCGCGCCCCGTCACCTCATCTCCCGTCACGCGGGATGCAGCTCGTCTGGCACGTGCGCGGGCGTCTCCGGTGGCGGCAGGTAGCGCTGGAACCAGTTCAGCGCCAGACGTGCGACAGCCTCCAGCGCGCCCGGCTCCTCGAAGAGATGCGAGGCGCCGGGGATGATCTGCAGCTGTTTCTCGCCACGCAGCCGCGCCAGCGCCGCGCGGTTCATCTCGATCACCACCGTGTCGTTGCCGCCCACGATGAGCAGCGTCGGCGCGCGGACCTTGTCTAGCGCCTCGCCCGCCAGGTCCGGCCGTCCCCCGCGCGACACCACCGCGCCAACCAGCTCTTGCCGCTCTGCCGCCGCCACCAGCGCCGCGGCCGCGCCTGTGCTGGCGCCGAAGTAGCCGATGCGCAGATGCGCCGTCTCGGGCTGTGCGGCGAGCCAATCCGTCGCGGACATCAGCCGGCGCGCCAGCAGGCCGATGTCGAAGCGCAGGCGCGCCGTGCGGATATCTAAATCCTCTTCCTCTGGTGTCAGGAGGTCCAGCAGCAGGGTGGCGAAGCCGCCGTCCTGCAGCGTCTCGGCCACCGCGCGATTGCGCGGACTGTGGCGGCTGCTGCCACTGCCATGCGCGAAGAGCACCACGCCGCATGCCCCCACCGGCACGGTGAGGTCGCCTGCCAACTCGGTGCCGTCCGCCGGCACGTGCACCAGGCGGGGGTCTGCACGGCCGGCCGGCGTGCTCGAATCCACGCCCTGGCCTGCGGGCGCGGGGATCTGGGCCGCGCGCCGCAACAGGTCACGTACCTCGTCGTCCGAGACGGGCGCGAAGTCCTGATACCAGAGGCCGACCGCACGGAACGGCTCCGGCGTGAGCGCGCAGACGACCTCGTCCACCTCGCTGCGCAGCTCGTCGCAGGTCTCGCGGGAGGCCACCGGTACCGCCACGACGGTGCGGCCCGCCCCCAGCGCGCGCAGCGCCGCGGTGGCGGCGCGCATGCTGGCCCCCGTCGCCAGGCCGTCATCCACCAGCAGAACAGTCTTGCCCGCGACATCTGGCGGCGGGCGGTCGTCGCGATAGGCGCGCTCGCCCTGCCGCAGTGCAATTGCCTCGCGCGCGGCCACGGCGTCTATCACCTGGCGCGGCACCCGCAGCATCTCGATGACACTGGGATTCAGGACCTGGACGCCGCCGCTGGCGATTGCCCCCATCGCCAGCTCTTCATGCCCTGGCACCCCCAGCTTGCGGACCAGGTAGACATCCAGCGGCACCCGCAGCGCCCGCGCCACCGCGTACCCCACCGGCACACCGCCGCGTGGCAGTGCCAGCACCAACACGTCAGGCCGGTTGGCATACTTGGAAAGCTGTTTGGCCAGCGCCTCGCCTCCGGCGAATCGATCTCGGTATGGCATGATCATTGATCTGCTCCGTCTGTATGCACGTCTGGGTTGCAGAATCCATGCCGGGAAAGGCGCTATTCAGTGGCCGCCGATGCGCTTGACCTCGATCATGCCGCCCTGCACGCGCACAGCGTAGCGCGGCTGTGCCATCGTCGCCGGGCCGGTGCGCACGTGGCCCGTACGCATGCTGAAGCGCGAGCCATGCCAGGGGCACTGCACGACGTCACCCTGCAATTCACCTTCGTCCAGTGGGCCGCCGGCATGGCTGCACGTCGCGCTGATGGCGTAGAATTGGTCGCCCATGCGTAGCAGCACCACCGGCACGCCCGCGGCGGTGACGCGATAGAGGCGCCGGTCGGAGACATCCGCCAGCGCGAGCACCGGCTCGTAGTCCTCGCCGCCGGCCTCCCACGCCGTGTGATTGACCTGTGTACCTTTGTGGAAGACCATGTCGCCACCGAGATATGCCGCCACGCTTACGCTCACCACGCCGGCGAACCCCAGCACCGCCGCCAGCGCGGCCTCGTGCGCCGGGGCGCCGAGGCGCAGGATCACCGAGACGGCGAAGAGCACGATGGCGAGCGTGTTGAGCAGGCCGTGATACAGGCCGACACGCCGCTCCGGCCCATAGGTGTCGCTCCAGTCCGCGCTGCCGGTGACGAAGGCAGCCAGCCCGGCGAGCACGCCCACCGCCGCCGTAACCAGCGCCGCCTGTGCCGCCCAACCGTTGGCGGCGGGCGCGACGAGCCAGATCACGTCGAAGAGCGCGGTGATCAACCAGGCGGCAAGAGGCACATCGGTAATCGCGGGATGTAAGGGGTGGCCCAGCCAGGTGCCGTGGAGCAGACTCTTGAATCGGCGCGGCGGCTTGCGGTTCGAGCCGATCAGCACCTTGATGGCGCTCTGCAAGCCGTCGCTCAGGCGATCCAGGGAGGAAGGCGCCGGTTCCGGCGCGTCGGAAGAGATGGAGACTTCGGTCGGGGTGCCGCCAGGGCTCTCGCTCATGAGTACGTGCTCCTTTCGCGCCCGCGCGGTCGCCTCGCGCGGGAAGGCGCTGCCGGCGAGCAGTGCGCGGCGGTGCCTGCTTTTCTCAAGCGTACGCAGCGCCGCTGCCAAAGTCAACCGCGTCAGTGAACATCGCGCGTGGTAGAATAGCGCCGACATGTTAG
>Ga0207646_10004698_pt1 | contig 14720 bp, 11 predicted proteins | sample KBSK5502metaG_FD_184343 | JGI IMG/M metagenome (GOLD analysis project Ga0207646, IMG submission 184343) | Corn, switchgrass and miscanthus rhizosphere microbial communities from Kellogg Biological Station, Michigan, USA - KBS K5-50-2 metaG... | ecosystem: Host-associated > Plants > Roots >... | reverse complement strand
ATGTTGCGTCCTTGTTTTCTGGCTTCGTTTTCGCTCATGCCAACGCGCCCAAGCTGGGGATCGATGAAGATGGTAGAGGGGACAAGGCGATCCTGCGTGCTGGCGCTGCCATGCTCAAGCAGGTTGGTGCGCAAAATGCGGAAATCGTCGTAAGCGACATGAGTGAAAGCCGGCCCACCTTTGACATCACCCAGCGCGTAGATGCCAGGAACGTTCGTTTCCAGTTGCCCATTGACCTGGATGTACCCCCCCTTGTCCAGTTGGATGCCAGCAGCTTCGGGCGTGAGCTCTTCGGTGTTGGGGACGCGACCGGGTGCCCCCAGTAGATGCGAGCCGGTAAGCTGCTGTTCACCCCCAGGCGTGCGCACGGTCAACTGCATGCGCCCGGAGCTTTGCTGCTCAACCTGTTGCGGTGTCGTTCCAGTCAGGACCGTGATCCCATCCTCGCGCAACATCTTCGCGATTGCGTCACTCACGTCTTCATCCTCGCTCATAAGCAGGCGTGGACTGCGCTGAATGAGCGTGACCTGGCTGCCAAAGCGACGAAACATCTGTCCGAACTCCAGCCCGATGTAGCCGCCACCGATGATGAACAGGTGTTCGGGGACCGTGTCCAACTCCATGATCGTGGTTGAATTGAGCACGGGTACGCTCTCGACGCCTTTGATCGTGAGTTGCTCTGGCCGGTCGCCGGTATCGATAAAAAGCAGTGGCGCTGTGATCTGTTGCGTCTCGCTGCCCTTGAGATGGACCTCAAGCGTCTTTGGGGCGAGAAAATGGGCCTCGCCCAGGAGCAGATCCAGCCCTTGCGTCGCTTCGATACGGCTCTCGAAGGCGAGGCGCGCGCCCTCGACGATGCCTTGTTTGCGTTTACGCACGGCCTGCATATCGACCGAAATGGGGCCAGTGTGTATGCCGTAGTCAGCGCCACGCCTTGCCAGATAGGCGACGCGTGCGCTGGCGACCATCGTTTTGGTGGGGGTACAGCCCACGTTGACACAGGTACCGCCTACATGGCCGCGCTCAATGAGCGCCACGTTCTGGCCTGCCTTCGCTAATGCGATTGGGAGGAGTCTGCCGCCCTGACTGGTACCGATAACAATCGCATCATAGTGTGTGGCTTGTGGCATCGCAAGGTTCTCCTTCTGTTCCTCCGTCCAAGTAAAAGTAGCTCACCGCGAGCAAAATAAGTACATCAATAGTAGCATCGCATCTACAAGTTATACGTTGAATATAGTGCTAATAGTAACACAGTACCACCCCGGTCATGCAAAAAGCCCTGCGTTCTTGCAGCAGGACTATTGGCCTGTAAGTGCCATGTTGATGAAAACGTACGATGTGCCATATAACTACGGATGAGTTTCACATGAAGTGGCTTTAAAGTGAAATCGCGAGGCAGTGAGGAGGTCAGAGAAGACAAATGTACACCCATGACGCAACTCATGACGCTTTCATGACACTTCCTCCTTATAGTGATAGTAGGACTAGCGAGGAGATCTCATGAAGACGTGAGGAGATGTTATGAAGACGTTGTTCAGTTTCGCCGAGCGCCTCGCGGGGCCGCTCTTGCGCATTAGTTTAGGCCTGGTCCTGCTCTGGATTGGGTCCATCCATCTTGCCACTCCCCAACCTGTGGTGAGATTGCTCTCTCTGTCACTGCCTTTCCTGGCAGAGAGCGTGTTCGTCTATGTGCTCGGCGCGCTTGAAGTCCTTGCTGGCATCCTGCTCATCGCTGGCCTTTGGGTGCGCTATGCCGCTCTGCTCTCCCTGGTGCTGTTTGCCGGGACGTTGACCATTTTCGTAATTGCTCCAGGGGTGACCGACTTCCCCTTGCTCACCCTGATGGGACAGTTCTTGCTGAAGGACGTGGTGCTGGCTTGCGCTGCAATCACGGTGATGGCAAGGGATGCGGCCAGCCATGAGGCGAAACGGGCTCAGCGTACCCAGCTTGCTAGCCGTTCAGGAGATCACACACTCTTCCCTGTGAACAGCAAGAGCAAAGCAGGTGAATGATTCTGTGCGAAGAAGGAGCTATGTTCATGATCACGGGATATACGAGACCGCTCTACCTCCTCCCGTTCGACCATCGCGCGTCCTACATCTCGGGACTCTTCGGCTGGAAAGAACCGCTCACTGTGGAGCAGATGGTCACCGTCGCAAACAGTAAGCACGTCATCTATGCAGGCTTTCAGCAGGCCATTGCGGACCATATACCAAAGGACCACGTTGGTATTCTGGTTGACGAAGAATTCGGTTCCGCTATCCTCCACGACGCTGCGAGCAAGGGCTATATTACAGCGGCATCCGTCGAGAAGAGCGGCCAGGAGGAGTTCGAGTTTGCCTATGGTGAGGACTTTGCGCAGCACCTCCAGGCGTTTGATCCCACCTTCGCCAAAGTCCTCGTGCGCTATAATCCTGAAGGAGACGTGGCGCTCAACCAGCGCCAGGTCAGTCGGCTCAAACGCTTGTCCGACTCTCTGCACCGGACACAGCGGCTGTTCATGTTCGAACTGCTGGTGCCAGCCACACCGGTGCAACTGGAACAGGTGGAGGGGGACAAGAACGCCTATGATCTGCAGCTGCGCCCAGGCTTGATGCTGCAAGCCATCCAGGCCTTGCAGGATGCTGGGGTGGAGCCAGATGTCTGGAAGGTCGAAGGGCTTGATCGCCAGGAAGATGGTGTCAAGCTCGTAGAGATGGCCCGGCGTGGTGGACGGAACACCGTCGGTCTCATTGTGCTGGGACGCGGTGCAGAGCGAGACCGGGTCGTGCATTGGCTGAAGACAGCGGCACGCGTTCCCGGGTTCATCGGGTTTGCGGTAGGGCGAACGAGTTTCTGGCAGCCCCTTCTCGATGTTGAGGCCAAACGCCTCTCCACAGAGGAGGCCGCCACACACATTGCACACAATTTTGAAGCATGGATCCGCCTCTTTGAGGAAGCCCGAAGCCCATAAGCGCCTGCGCTCAACAATGCACACAGGAGATAAAAGAACTTGGCCTCTTCACAACGGTTCCATCACACATCGTTTCTGGTGAGACCTATTTTCAATCCGGAGGGCGCTCTTCCTGCCGGATGTTTTCCCTGCATCAAGCAAGAAACCGGTAGATCAGGGTATCCGTGCGAAAGCGTCGATCGGCACTCAGGCTATTGGACACGGCAACATACTGTTGCTCGTCTTCACGCCAGGTGCACAGGTCGGTTCCCCCAAAGGTAGGAAAGACATCAACGGCGCTCAACGCGCCATCCTGCCAGCGATAGATCTGGGAGTTCAGCGCTGTTTGTGGATTTGCTGGTGTGCCCAGAATAAAGTTCACGCGCAGCACATACAGGTGCCTGCTATCTTTGATCAGGGCAAACTCCCGTGCGCCCGGACCCGCGAGCTGCTGGTATTCACCAAAGGTATTTCCGTTCCAGCGGAACACGGGTGAGTCGGTTTGCAAGCGAGCGCATACCAGGTAGGTTGCGCCATCAATCTCAAAGGTAATGAAAGCTCGTCCCTGCGTCTCAACCAGGGATTGAAATGGTTCAAAGCGGCTTCCATTCCAGCGATAGAGCACAGATGGCTGCATATGGTCCGCGTGCGCCAGAAACAGCTGCCTCTCCACAGCAAAAAAGTGCCAGTTGTAGGCCCATTGCGAGGGGATCTCCTGAAATGGCTCAAAGCGCGTGCCATTCCACTCGTAAATCTGGGAAGCCACGTTTTTCACTCCCTCCACGACCACTCCCTGAGCAAGAGCCAGAAAATGTCGATCTCCAACGGTAAAATGCCGCCATTGCTTGGCCGCAACGGTGGGAACACGCTGAAATTCCTCAAAACGGTTTCCCCGCCATTCGTAGATGACCGAATCAACGGCGAACTGATACGGGCCCTGCCCACAACGGATGCTTGCAATCGCCAGGAAGTGCCGCTCTCCCAGCGAAAAAAACTCCGCATCTTCCCCCCCAGGGGATGGGAGACGCTGCTGCTCGATGTACGTGTCGGCCGCGCGCCGAAAGAGCAGCACCGTGGTATTGCTATTTCCTCCATTCATATTAGGCTCGGTTTGTGGGAGATCTTGCGCCAGTTGTGGAATCGCGAGATAGGTTTCCCCCTCCAAGACAAACTGCTCGACGGCGCGAGCGCCTGACGTGGGCAAGCGCAGCATCTCTTTGAGATGGGTGGTGTCCATCGATGAAAACTCCCTTTGCAAGAATAGGCTGAACACACGCATGCTTCAGCAGGACAAACGGATGACTTTACGTCATGAGAGTGCTCTGCGACAACCTCCTGTCAAGCCAAGACTCAAGATGTCTCAACCTTCATTCCCTGGAGCAGTCGTGTGTTGAGTGTGAACTCGTAGCCCATCGATGAACAGGCGGCGTATACCCGTCATGATCCGCTCGCGGCTAAAGTTGCGGGTCTGCTGTTGGAACTCATAGAGGGATGGCATGATGGCTGCTAAGATGGCATCGGCAGTGAACGAGACATCCAAATCTCGAGTCTCGCCCTGCTCCACCGCTTTCGCGAGCAACTGACGAATGCGCTGGTGCAGAGCGGTATAAAAGGGGTTCTGGTACGCTTTGTGGTGAGGAGATTCCGCCAGTTCCATGACCAGGGTAAACAACGACAGATGGGTCTCGGTCATGCGCAGCAAAGCGTCGAGAAACCAGTCCAGTTGGCTCAGAGCTGAGCCGGGAGCGTCTGGGAAGAGGGTGGCATCAACCTGCTTCCAAAAAGCCGTGATTGCCTCTGTCAGCAACGCCTCACCCAGCGCTCCCTTGTGCGCAAAGCAGCGGTAGAGGGTTCCGGGACCGACCTGGGCAACCTGGGCAATCTCATTCATACTCGTGGCCTCCACTCCCTGAGTGGCAAAGAGTTGCCTGGCTACATGGAGAATGCGCTCCCGGTTCTCGATCGCGTCACGGCGTTTGCGCCGCTGAGACACTGGTTGATCGCTTGGCACTTCTGTCATCGCTCTCCTTCTCTCCCTCGTGGGCACACAGCGCGTGCTCTTGACAAACGGAGAAACCTCCAGTATACTTTCGATATTCGGAGAAGTCTCCATTTTATTATAGCAGGAACAAGAAGGGGATGCCAGGAGTACCACCATGAACATTCTGGTTGAGAAAAACATCATGGTCCCCATGCGCGATGGGGTGAAACTTGCCACTGATGTGTACCGTCCAAACGAGGAGGGACCGTTCCCGGTGCTTCTCGCGCGCCCGCCCTATAATAAAGAGCCGCTGGGCGGGCTCGCGCAGGCCGCCATCGATGCCGTACGAGCCGTGCAGCAGGGGTATGCGGTCGTTTTTCAGGATTGCCGGGGGCGGTTTGCCTCCGAGGGCGAGTTCTCCCCGCTGGTCGATGAAGCCAGCGATGGAGTGGATACGATCGACTGGATCATCCAGCAGCCCTGGGCAAATGGCCAGGTCGGGATGGTGGGTGGATCGTATCTGGGATCCACGCAGTGGTTGTTGGCGAAGGAGCATCCCGAAGCCCTGCGAGCCATCGCCCCTGCCGTGACCACCGCGAACTATTACCAGACCCCTTTTCGTCACCAGGGCGGCGTGCTCGAACTGGGATGTGCGCTCTCCTGGTCTCTGGGTATGGTTCCTGAGGACTTGCAACGGCGGTTGCGCCAGGGACGAGCTGGCATGCAACAGATGGGCGCATTCATGCAGCTGATGGGAGATCCATCAGCGCTCTTTGAGCATCTTCCACTCGTCGATCAGCCGCTCTTGCGCGAGTTCGCTCCTTTCTATTTGGATTGGCTCAACCATCCCACCTACGATGAATACTGGAAGCGTCTCGCGCATAGTGAGTTCTACGAGCAAATGACCGTGCCTGCACTCAATATCGGTGGCTGGTATGATCTGTTCCTGGGAGGGACCCTGGCGAATTATATCGGCATGAAACAACGCGGGGGAAGTGCTGTGGCACGCGCTCACCAACGCCTGGTCATCGGTCCCTGGTCGCACATCAACAGGACGGGCATGTTCCCGGAGCGTACGTATGGCCTGACTGCGGGTAGCAATATCGTCGATCTTGACGGCATGCAATTGCGCTGGTACGATCACTGGCTCAAAGGGGAGGAGAATGGGGTGGAACAGGACAAGCCCGTCAAGCTCTTTGTCATGGGACTCGACCAGTGGCGCGACGAAGAGGACTGGCCGCTGCCCGATACACAGTTCCGCCCCTATTATCTGCACAGCGCCGGGCACGCCAATAGCGCGGCTGGCAATGGCACCCTCTCCACCGAAGTCCCAGCAGACGAGCCAGAGGACATCTATCTCTATGATCCACGCCATCCTGTGCCAACGACCGGTGGCGCGATCCTGCTGAGCCTGGCTCCAGTGGAGGGACCACGCGATCAGCGCGCTGTGGAAGCGCGTGAGGATGTGCTCTGTTATAGCACTTCGGTGCTGGAGAAGCCGGTGGAGGTCACAGGCCCCATCGAACTGGTGCTCTATAGCTCCTCGTCAGCTCGTGACACCGATTTCACCGGCAAACTGGTTGATGTCTCTGCTGATGGTCGCGCGGAGATCCTCACCGATGGGATTCTGCGTGCCCGCTATCGCGAGTCGTTCACCGAGCCGAAACTGCTGGAGCCAGGACAGATTTACGAACTGCACCTGGACCTGTGGGCCACCTCCAACTTGTTCAAGGCGGGGCACCGCATTCGCCTGGAGGTTTCCAGTTCCAACTTCCCGCGTTTTGATCGCAATACCAACACGGGTGGAGTCATCGAGACGGAGACCGAGCGGGAGTTCATGCCAGCCGTCAACCGGATCTACCATGATGCCGCACACCCCTCGCACCTGATCTTGCCGATCATCGAGCGGGGCTGAGCACGACACGCTCGCAACACAGGGATTGGCCGAGAACAGCGCGGCCAATCCCTACAATACCAACGAACCTGGAGAACGAACGATGGCTGTGTACCAGAATCCAGAACTGCTCTCGCTCTTTGACGTCTATACGGGTGGACCCACCAGCATTGGCGCTCACCTGACGCGTATGACGATACAAGCCGCAGCGGACGATCCGCTGATTGTCGCGACGAGGACGGATATGGCGCTCTTCCCAGGCGGCGGGGCGGCGCCGAGCGTCGAAAGCTTTCGTCTTTCCACCCGTGGCTTCAAGGAACTCGCAGCCGTGTCGCATCTTGGACCGGCACTCGCGACCCTCGTCAACATGCACGCGATCGACCCATCGAGCGAGTTGTGGCGCAAGGACGCAGAGCGGTTGCTTGCAACCGTAGTGATGGCGCGGGCCGCAAATTCTGAAGAGGTATGGCGCGAGAGAATCGCGGTTGAAGCGTACAAGGGCAGAGAGAAGACGATCGCTGCCATGATCGACTACGCCTGTGCCGTCACGGTGCGATATCTCAAGACAGTGCTGGTTGATGATGCGAAGCTCACGTCTGAGTACCTCCGCAAGGAATATCTGGAGGCTGCCGGCGACGACCTTGGGGCTACGATTCCGATCAATGCTGTGATGATCGCCACCTTTTTCCTAACAGGTCTGGATATCGCCTTTCGCATCACGCGCTGGTTCCGGCAACAAGCTGTGGACTGGAGCCGTGCGATGGTGCTGATCTCGGGAAAACAAGGGCGTCCAACGTCAGGGGTCACGTTGACGAGCAACTCAGTATGTCAGATGATTTTGCATGCATCGGAGCTTTCGCTGCCGCTGGAACGGATGTATATCGCGCCCCACGCGCCGTCTTTCGTGTTGAGTGACCCAGTCGATCTGGAGGCGGTGCGCGCGCTGGAGGAGCAGTATCGGTTTCTATGGTGCTACACCTGGGCGATTAGCCAGTTGGGATCCACCATGTTTGACGGGTACCCACGCTACGCACCTGGATCGTCTGTGGAACCGGTGATCGACGATACTACTCGCGAGCTTTCAGAAATGCCTCGCATTCTCGGTCCGGATGACATGCGCACGATGACCACGCGTCTGCGTCTCGTCATGGAAGATCCTCGCCAACTGCTCTCCGGATCGGTCACAGACTACGCGGCATCGCAGCTTCGTGAAACGGATAACAACCCAGCCGCAGTCGTGGTTCCAGGCCTTGATGGGTACGCTTATCCCACTGGCCTCTAGTAATCCTTCTTGCGCCGTCATGGCGTGCTGTGGTGCATTGCACCGCACGAGGAGATCCAAATGCGTGAGACAGCTCAGGCGAATGCCTTCCTTGAAAGGCTCCGATCAGGCGAATTGACCCTCATGATGGCGATCCGCAGTGCTCGCACAACTGAGATCGTGCGCATCGCAAAGGCGACCGGACATCACGCCGTCATGGTGGACCTCGAGCACAGCGCGATCGACGTAGGTCTCGCCGGCGAGATGTGCGCGGCCGCCGGCGATCTGGGCCTGACCCCCTTTGTGCGCGTACCTGAGCGGGACTATGGCATTATCGGGCGGCTGCTGGACAGCGGCGCCTCCGGCATCGTCGCGCCTCGGATTGAGACGGTCGAAGAAGCGGCCGCGATCTGCCGCGCTTGCCGCTTTCCTCCCGCGGGCCAGCGCTCCCAACTCGCCATGGTGCCTCAGTATGGGATGCGTCCCATGGCGGCAATTGAGCTCAACCCGCTGCTCGATGCAAGCACAATCGTGCAGGTGCTCCTCGAAACACCTGCAGGTATCGAGGCAGCGGACGCGATTGCTGCGTTGCCTGGGATCGACATGCTCTCGATCGGCGCCAACGACCTGTGCGCGGAACTCGGCATAGCGGGACAGTTTTCAGACGCTGGCCTACGGAAACAGATCGTTAAGGTCGCGGAAGCGTGCAAACGTCACAGCAAGCTGTTCATGCTCGGCGGCATCAGCGATCTTGACATTGTCAAGGATCTCTTGCCGCTTGGCATCGCACCTCTGTTTTTGACCGGTACGGACACGGACATGCTCTACAGCGCAGCCGAGCAGCGCAGCCGCCGTATCTCAGAGTGGCACCGGCACAACTGATCTCGAAGAGGGAGGAAACTATGGACAGCAATATCCTGGTCACCACACCGATGCGCGCGGCCTCGACGAATACCCCGCCAGCGTTCACCATTCCACCACGCAGCTGCGACTCACACTTCCATGTCTTCGAGCCCGGCTACCCTCACGTGCCCAACCCACTGTACACCTTTCCGGACGGAACGGTAGATCAATACCTTGCGCTGTTGGACTTCCTGGGCATCGACCGTTGCGTGCTGGTGCAACCGACTTTTTATGGCACCGATAACACCTTAGCCCTCGACACACTCAAGAGGATCGGATCCCGCTGCCGCGCCGTGGTGCGAGTGGAAGAAGACATCTCCGAGGCTGAGCTTGATCGCTTCCACAGGCTCGGGGTTCGGGCGCTACGGCTGGATCTGTTTGCCCGCGCCACCTGGCCGACAGCTGACATCATCGACTACATCACGCGAATGGCGGCGCGGGCACGTCCTCGGGGCTGGCATATCCAGTTCTATACCCCGGGAACGATCGTCCGCGATCTGCTGCCCTTTCTCGCCGATTTCGAAGAAACGTTTGTCATTGACCACATGGGCTATATGTTGGAGGCCGATGGCCTCACCCGGGACGACTTCGATCGTCTCCTGAAGGTGCTGCGGCAGGGAAACTGCTGGATTAAGCTGTCGGGACCCTACCGTATCGCGAAGCAGAAGGGCCTTGATTACGTTGCGCCCATCGGTCGCGCCCTGGTGGAGACGCGGCCAGATCGCCTGATCTGGGGATCCGACTGGCCGCACTTGCCCGATGGACAACGCGACACGGGAGAGGTGCTGAACTTGCTGGGCGACTGGGCACCCGACGCAGCAACACGTGAGAAGATTCTGGTTGCGGCACCAGACCGCCTATTCTTCTACGAGTAGCAGAAAAGTCTGCTGTAAGACTAGAGCGCTCTGAGCGCGTGAAATCCTGCCTTCGTCAGAACGCGACATCTTTTGCCGTAGGCAGCAAAAAATGCACACGACATCTTTCGTCAGGGGCGCTCACATTTGAAAGGTATCGTCTACACGAGCCAATAAAGCCAGTTCATGGCAAGCGAGCAGCGAAATAGGGACACCTTGTTTCCCAAGCAGGCTGTCGCGAGTGTAAAAACCGCTAGCTCCTCTTCTAAAGAATTCGCAACGGGCTATTATGGCATCGATTTGCTGGTGAAGCCATCCGCCAAATTCCTCTTTATATCCGCCATCTATCCGCTATGCTCTACAGGCAATGTGCCGCTTCTGCTGCATTAGCAGTAGAGTATGTCCACCAACACGGTTTTATTACGAATGGTATTTACAGGAAACTGACGGGTGTTTCAGGTAGAACGGCTCATAGGGATTTGGAAACGTTAGTAGAGCGTGGCAGATTAAAAGGCACCGGTCAAAGAGCGGCGCGGCGATACAGATTATCTTGATATCGCTGTCAAGGTGCTTCTCCAGAAAACCGCATGCCTGGCACTTCAGAGCACCAGGCATGCTATTCATTTTAGCCGATTTCCGTGCCTACTCCTCTGCTGCCTCCCTTGCCGATCTGGTGAGTGATGCTCGCATCGGTGATTTTTGCATCCTCAGCCAGCAGAAAGGCCTTGGAGAGAATGATGGAGAGCACCAGATCTCCCTCGAACGGCAGATAGAGCCGCTCAATGGGCGATGAACTGTTTCTCCGGCCTGGCACAATACAGAGATACTGATCATTCGGCTCCATCAGAATGTTGCCAGATCCCAGATGAATCTTATAGGTGCGCAGGTCGCCGCGCACTTTAAGGAAGCGCCCCTTAATGCTGCAGCGACTTGCGATCGTGAGCCGGGGGATGAGCCGTTCCAATAAGTGCCTGCGTGTCTCTGCTGTCGCGGAGAGTTCGCCAAAACCATACTCGTGCCAATAGGTGCGGTAGCGCTGGTCAGGGCCGCCATCCTCCCAGGAGGGATCGTTGCCCACGCTGGCCACGCCGACGAAGAGATCAACATCGCGCATCACCTCGGAGAAGACCAGAGCTGGGATCTGCTCTAAGGACAGAGGGACGGGTTCATCATTCTGTCGCCGCAGTTGCCAGTTATAGCTAGCGCCGTATACTCCAGTCCCGGACTGAGCGCGGTTCTCAGCCGCCTCGATGGGATAGAAGCGCACCTGGTCGGTCGTGACATAGAGATAGGTTCCTGTTTCATTGATGTAGGGATGATACTCACCGCCGGCTCCCTCGATCCAGAATTCGGCGCGCAAGCCCCAATGAGGGAGCGCCAGGGTGGCTGGAGGATAGGTGTCGTCCACCGCCAGGCGCAGGGTATTTTTCCAGCCACGCGCGGCTGCCAGGGCGTTGAACTGGTGCTGGCGGAGAATGTGCGCGGCGAAACGGTTGGAATAGACCTGTGTGGCGCGCTCGGCGTTGGTGAGCAGATACACTTCGCGGTGTGCCTGCTTAAACGGTTGCGTGACCTGGTGCCGCTCTAGCCAGTTGCGCCATTGCAAGATGTTCTCAGCCTCACAATGAACGGGATGCCAGGCAGAAACCGTCATACTTTCGGCAAGGCTCAGCGGGCGGTCATCGACATCAACCAGCTGGTTGTCGAACCAGATGGCATCCACCTGGCGCTCACCGTCGCGAAAGCGCCAGAGCAAGCGTTTGGCCACATATCCCACCAACGGATGGTTCAGGTAGCGCTCGCGCCATTCGACCAATGGCCATGTTCGCTCAGTCAGAGGTAAGCGCTCCAGGCGGTCACGTTGTGCTGCGAGCATGCGGGTAATATCCTCGCACAAGCGTTTGAGATCCTGGCGCTCAGCTTTGTAGTTGTGTTTCACCTCGGCGGGTTCATCCTTGCGTGGATTGCCTGCAGCATCGCACCAGTGGATCTGTGCCGCGAGTCCCACGATGTGGATTTCGGCCACCGCAGGTCCAATGGAGACGCGTAAGCATCCCTGCTCCAGACCGAAGGTGGGCACGGTCAACTCCGCCAGATCTTCCCGGCTCATGCCTGCCCGGTGAGCAGCCTCATCGAGTGCTTTCTCGACCTCTTTGAGATAAGTGGGCTGTTTGACATGCAGGCGCACGCGCTCAAGCTGTGCGGCTCCATGGAGGCCAGGCATGATTTTGAGAACAGATACACAGGCGCCCGCAATTTTCGCCGAGCGAGGGCCAACACCCGTGATTTTGCGATAGCCCTCGATAGCGGCGTTGGCCAGGGAAGAAGCGAGCGCGGCATCTTCGATTTCCGCGCAGCACCAGACTAGGCTCCTGAGCAGCGTGGCGTTCTCTTCCTCCAAACGATCGCCGCGCTGCTTCCCGAAGGCGTCAATCCATGAGATGCCTGTGCGGCAGACGGTTTCCTTGCCCAGGGCCTCGACCAACGGAGGCATCTGTGCCAGCCACGTACTTCTGGGTGGACTGCCGTTTGCCTGAGCACAGTGATCCAACAATGCCTGCCAGGGTTCGCGAAGACCAGGGTTCATCTCTGCGAGAAGAGGGATGACCCGATCGCCCCATGCGTCGGGACGAATCTTCGCTGAGCGTCTCTCTTGTCCATCGAGAATGTGATCGAGCAGCTTGAGGAATTTGCGCACGTCGGCCTGTGAATACTACGTCCTCGCCGTTGCGCGCAGTCGTTCCAAGTCAGCACGGCAGGCAGCGAGCGTTTCGGGGTTGGCCAGCGGATATGCCAGCGCGCGGAGGAGTGCCTGACAAGCAGCGCTCGGAAAATACTCCAAGGAACCGTTGCTAGAAAGTACAACAAGGTTATGCAATCTATAACGAACGTTTGCAAAATTGCTCATCCACAGAGCCGAAACATGGTCTCTGAGGGATAGGATGAACACAGAGCTACAGATCGCTTCCAACCATTGATGAACCTTCTTCCTGCATAAAGCAGACGACCCCGAGGGACCGGCGGTGGCAACCGTAGCACCGCACCACTTCCCATATAGGAAAGTGGCTTGACTGCTGTGTCTGCAATCGAAGCATGAGCAAACCAGTCTGTTTGGAGGTAATGGGTAATAAAATGAGCACCTAAGCGAGCAATGTTGAGAGCAGCGGCGTAGTCCCTCGCGCCATTCCAGCCGCAGTGGTCACACCAGAGCCAGGCTCCCCAATCTTGTTTCTGCTCGCGTTCTGTGGGTGAGCGGTAGGTATCAGCAGGTTCCCCGCAATGGGGGCAGGTGTGAGACGTTTTTCTGGGCTGCTGCCACTCCAGTCGGATTCCTGCGAGGTAGCACTTGTAACGCAGCACACGCCATAACTCACCTCTGATTTGCGCGTTGTTCCGCCAATTGCGCCATCTTCCTTGGGCATCACGCCCTCGTCCAGTGGACTTGAGGGATTTGAGGGATTCGCCCGCAATCAGGCTACATCCTTGTACCGTCGCCAGGAGGAGCAAGACATTGGCAGCCAGATGGGCAAGATCCTTGTTCCGGGCCTCATATTTGCGCCAACAGTGATCGAGCTCTCGCCGCAACACCGTCAACTGATGGGTGGATGGCTCTCGCTTCGGATCACCTGCGGGAAAACGGTCGCGCTGTGCTTCGAGTGTTGCGATTTTTGCCTTGAGCAGATCGATCTGTCGGCGGGTTCTGGCCTGCCGCCCGTCAAAGCAACCGGTATCGAGAAACCAGGGACGCCCGACATAATGACCATCCAGATCGACTGTGGCTGTTGTTACCAGCGTTCGGACGCCCCAATCGAACCCGAGCACATACTGCATATCAGACCACGAAGCCTGCTCGGTCACAGGGACAGTGACGATGAAGTCGAGTACCACGTAGCGCGTCCCATCGATCTCCTGTATTTCACGTAATGTTGGAGCAAGTGCCTCCCCCGATTTGAGGCGACTGATCACCGGATCAGGGAGAGGGAGTTTGCTTGTGTTCTCTCGCCAGGAGCGTGACCATTTGCCGTCTCCATCGGGGAAACGGAGCGCGAGTGTCACCTGCTTCTGATCCAGATCGATCGACATACGAAAAGCCTGGCCCTTCTCCGCTCCGTCATCTCCTGCATAGGGCAGTTGCCCCACCTTGAGAACTGGGACGGTTTGCATCTCTTCATAGGTAGCGGGAAAGCAGCCATGTTCGAGGTAAAAATTGCACGCTTGCTCGATCAAACTTTGGAGTTCTACCGTATTGCCGCCATCCTCGTTCGCCTTGCGCAAATCGGCCAGCGCCTCTCGAATGGCTTTGCGGTTCTTGCCTGCTCTCCTCGATTCCGTTTTCGGCTGGATCATTCCTTGTTCCAGGATCGGGAGGATCAGTGCAAACTGTTTCCTGCGCTCTGCCTGTGCTCTGAGCAGGCGACCAACCATTTCGGCTTGACATCTCCAAAGCCGCGACCCATGAAATGCAGGTGGTGTGGTCATGGCTTCCACCTGCTTGTAGGCTGGTCCGTCTCCCCGTGTGCCAAAATCGTCGAGATGAGACCACAATGCCATCGCCACCTGATTGATGACTTCTCGTGAGACATCCAGCAAGCGCAGGGCATCAGCCTGTACCTCATCAGGAAGGCGAAGTGGATAACTTAGGGATTGTTGATCACGGCCTCGGCGCACTGTAAGAGTTCCTTCTGCTTATGAGAGCGCATGCCATACAAGCGACCTGAAAACGAAGCAATCAGGGTCAGGAGATCCTGGGTCAGTTCTTGCTCTGGCGTTTTTTCTTCTTCTGGCTCCAGGATGGTGAACCGGACTCCAAAACTCTCAAATAACCGTTCCAAATAGTCTTGCCCAAAGCGGGTTAAACGATCCGCATACGTGATAGCGACTTCTTCCACGCGAT
>Ga0207646_10004696_pt1 | contig 14723 bp, 10 predicted proteins | sample KBSK5502metaG_FD_184343 | JGI IMG/M metagenome (GOLD analysis project Ga0207646, IMG submission 184343) | Corn, switchgrass and miscanthus rhizosphere microbial communities from Kellogg Biological Station, Michigan, USA - KBS K5-50-2 metaG... | ecosystem: Host-associated > Plants > Roots >... | reverse complement strand
AACGGTGGTGCCTACTTCTCCGGAACCGCGACGACCGCGTCGCCGCTCCAGGGCTTCAGCCCTTCGCAGAACGTCACGGTAGTCGTCACTGCAGTTGCTGGTCCGCCCCCGTCGTGGAGCGCCACCGCCACTCATACGCAGTCGGCGAAGACCTGTCAGATGGTCAACGGTGTAATTACCTGCGCCTAATCAGCATAAGCGCAAAAAAACGGGGACGGCCAAAAGCCGCCCCCGTTTTTTTTCTATTTCGTGTCGCAATTACTTCTTGGGCTCCAGAATTTCCCCGATTTGGTGATCCGCTCCCTCCAGGTGCAGGCGAGTCTCCCGATCTGCCGCCCGCGGCATCGCCCGCCGAATATCTCCACGAAGCGATACCAGCTCTCCCCTCAGCTCATTCCGCGCATCCTCCAGCAACGGTGCCGGAGGCGTGAATCCGGGGAAGTTCACCACCGGCATTGTCCCGGCCACCGGCGGATTCAGCTTCAGATTGAGCTGCGAAAGAAACTGGTTCTGCAGCGTGCGCCGATACGGATCAATGGTCACCTGCGACCGATCCAATTCAGTCCAGGCACCGCGCTGCAGGTCGCCCAGCATTGACGCCAGTGAGTACGCGTCATTCTTGTTGGACGCGAGAGCTTCGTTCTCGAGCAGGCGGTTGAGTCTCTGGTCGTTCAGCAATCCGGTGAGAACTCGCGCTTGCGCATTGGTGATGCGCGTGATCATCCCGCCCGCTTCGATTCTCCGCGCAATCGCGGGTTGAATCAGATACGTCGGTGTCTGAAACACGTTCTCGTTGAGAAAGCGCATCGCTTCCTGCTGCCGCGCCTTCGAGAGCGGTGTGTAAACGGCCCCCGGTTGGCTTCCCGATTTGTACTGAACGGCATCTCCGCCGACAACAGTTGCCACGTGCCCGGCCTCGGTCGCCCACTGGCCGACCGTCCGATCGTATAGCTCGCGGAGATCATCGTTGTCTTCGCCCGGCTTGGTCGCCGCCGCCGAGATGTAGGTGACGACGCGCCGCAGATTCTTGAAGCCGAGTCCGGTCGACTTCACCGGATCTGCATCGCCGACGGCTTCGTTGAGCGTCCCGTATCCGCCTTCGTTGTTCTCCGCGAAGCGATACCAAGGAATCGTGTCCTGCATCCGCGCCCACTGGTCCAGGGTCGGCCGCTCCGCGTCCGACGTGTGCGCCGATGGAATTGGAGTGTAGCCCCACATGATGGCGAACTTGTCGTACGGACCGATGCCGGGAACGATGTCGGGGATGGCGATGTTGTCTTCCGGCTGCGCGACATAGTTGAATCGCGAGTAATCCATGATCGACGGCGCATGACCCATGCGATGCACCCACGTCGCGCTGCGCACGCTGTCCGCAGGATAGGTCGAGCTGCCAATCTGATCGTGCCGAAGCCCAAGCGTGTGGCCGATCTCGTGCGCTACCACGAACTCCAGCAACCGACCCATCAGCGAATCCGGGAACGGCAGCGACCGTGCGCGCGGATCGAGTGGCGAAGCCTGTGTGAAATACCAATCGCGCTGCAGGTTGAGCACATTGTGGAACATGCGCACCGAGCCATTGAGTATCTCGCCGGTTCTCGGATCGCTGACGTGAGGCCCCTGCGCATTCTCGATCGTCGAGGGCAGCCAACGGATTACGGTGTGACGGACATCCTCAGGCGACCAATCGGGATCGTTAGCCGGCGGATCCATAGCGATGATTGCGTTCTTGAATCCCGCCTCTTCGAACGCCGGCTGCCAATCGAGGATCGCTTTTCTCACCCACGGCTTCCATTGCTCGGGGGTGGCGGGATCGACGTAGTAGATGAGCGGCTTCACCGGTTCCGACAGCGCCGCGCTGGGATCTTTTTTCTCGAGGCGGTAACGAGTGATGTACGACCGATCCGCCGATCGCTGCTCCGAAGTCCCGAAATCGACCTGGTTGATCGAGAAGTATCCAACCCGCTCGTCGAATCTCCTCGGCATCATTGGATTCTCAGGCAGGCGCACCAGACTCCAGTGAGCGAGAACGCTCTGGGCGGGCGTAGCACCGCCAGCCTGGCCGGCGCCACCTCCACCACCAGCGCCCGGCATTGGAGTCGGAGTTCCAGTCTGGGTGGCCTCGACCTCGACGTTATCGGGGAAGGCGAGTGCGTTCTCGATGAAGCTGCGATTCTGATCGAGATTGCCGCGAATCGCCGAAAATTCGGGAATGTTCGTCGTGTAGAGCCGCGTGACGTCGATGACGGCGGCGCTGTCGGGGCCGTACGCCTCGACGTTGAACATGGCAATCACCGGCGGATAGTTGGCTGCCTGAACCGCGCGATACACCGGACTCGTGGAGTCGGCGACAATAGCGAACGATGGCGAGCGAAGAATGATCCGGTTGCCGCTCCTGTCCCACCTCAAAGTTCTCTCGGCGAACTGATCGCCTCCATAACTGCCGAACTGGCCACCCGGTAATCGCGGATTGGCGGCGGCTGCCCGCGTGAACCGGCCGACGAGCAGCATGTCCTTGTTCAGCTCCTTCCGCGGGATCTCGAAGTAGAGTTTGTCGTTCACTCTGTGCACGTCGAACATTCCGCGCCGGGTTCTTGCGTCGCGTGTGATGACGCGATTGTACGGGCGGGGTTGCGCCGGAGCGCCGGCCGCTCGAGTCGAGTCGCCGGCGGCTCTGGCCGTCGTGTCGCCGCCCTGACCAGCAGCTCTTTGCGGAGTGGGAACGGTTTTGGGCTCGGGCGTGCCAGAGCACGCTGAGGTGAACTCGAGAGCGATCAAGAAAAGTGCGAATTGCGAACTGATTGCACCGAACGATTTTTTCATTGGTGGGACAGGAAGGTGAAGGGACGGAAATTGGCTGGCACGGGCGGGCGGTGCCGGTCCAGTGGTATGGGCCGCTACTCTTTTTTCGTTTAGCTGTCCGGAAGTGTTGGGGCGGACGAATATGCCTTGCGATCTCCAGTGGGCGGAAGATTGCTGCGTACTTGATCGGTTGAGTGCAACAAGCTTGAAAAACCGCGGGAGTTGAGACCTTGAAACAGTCACCGGCCAAATGGGTTTTCATCGCACTCTGTCTGGGCCCGTGGTCCGCGCCTGGTCTCGGGCAAGTGCCGTCAGCCCCCGTGCAAGTGCCGCCAGCGCCCGGCGGAAGGGATTCGACGGCGCTAGCCACGCTTCTCGCGGAAGCAGCTCGCGTGAACGCTCAGATTCCCGACCGTCTCCGTGCCTACCGCGCCCGCATTGAAACCGAGATGTCCATCGTGGTCCTGGATTCTGGCGGGCGCGAGCGCACCGCCCAGCTCGAGCAGATCGCCAGTGACGTGCGGTGGCGTGCGCCGGATCGCTACGACCAGCGCGTGATCGGATACCGCAACCAATCCATCGGCCCGACTTTCTCGTTAATGAGCTTCTTCGGCGGATGGACTGTCCCTACTCTCTATGGCAATCGCCTGCAGCTCGGCGTCACCTCGGCGACTGATCCAAACCGAGTCATGAGCGTGGGGCGCCGCAGCCTGGCGATTCATCCGCTCGCCGCCAATCGCGATCAATACTATTTATATGAGGGTGGCGACACCGCCGTCACTCTCTACTCAAACGCCAGACGAATTCCGATTGCGCGGATTCGGGTGACGCCGCGTCCCGACGCGCCGGGCGATGCAATCCTTTTCCTTGGCGAGATCTATCTCGACGCTGACTGGAAGCAGATCGTGCGCATGCGCGGCCGTCTCGTCGAAGTGCGGAACGGCAAGGTCACCATCAGCGCGGGCAGCAGGATTCCAGGTGTAAGTGGCGCGTCGTTCGTCGAGCTGGTGAACCTGGAAGTAAACGGCGAATACTGGTTGCCGGCCTTTCAGCGCACGGAGATACAGGCGCGGATCGCACCCTTCGGCGATTTCAGAACTATCGTGCGGATCGTCTCGCGCTTCGACGATTACCGGCCGAACGACTCTTCGTGGACCGGACCCGAGACACCGCCGGGCGTGCGACACAACCTCACGTTTGCATCGAGCGGCGATCAGCAGCGATTCAAGGGCTGGGAGCGTCCGATCGGTGCGGCGAGCAGCGACGTTTACTACGGGGAGCTGAACGACCTTGCTCCCGCGGAGTGGCGCACCAGTGGAGACACGAGACGTGTTCGCTTCACGCCGCGGACACTCGGTGAAGTTTTTCGGTTCAACCGCATCGAAGGATTGTTCACCGGTCTCGCCGTCGAGAAGGAGCTGAGAGACTCATCACCGCTGGTTTCTGCGCACGCATCGGTGGGATGGGCTTGGGCCGAGCAGACTGCGCGCGGAGCACTGGTGCTCGATCGACGGGCGGGAAGAACTACGACTGGTCTACGCGTCGAGCGGGCCCTCGCGAATACCAACGACTTTCAGCTGCCGTTTTCCTGGGGTGCAACGCTGTCCGCTCTCCTCGGGAGCACCGACAACTTCGACTATCTGGATCGACAGAGTGCGACGGCTTTTGTCAGTAGAACTCTGGGGAGCAAGCAACAGTCACTGATTCGCCTCGAGTTTGGACCAGGACGCGATCGCCCGGTGCAGCAGAACGTATCCCGCGGAATTTTTGTCGGACCGGGCGAAGGCTTTCGGCCGAATCGCGGCATTCGGGAAGGGAGTTATTTCAGAACAGTGGCTGCGCTCGATCTCAATCCGGAAATCAGCGGGATGTTCGTCGATCGCGGCGTTGGCGCCAGACTCTATTACGAGCGAGCCGATGGGAATCTCCGCTGGCAGCGACTCGAGTTTCGCCTGGCGGCTCGGCGCGAGATCGGTCCGTTTCAGCTCTACGCGCGTGGAGACGCGGGGACTCTGCTGCGGAAACCGGCACCGCAGGTGCTGTTCGAGCTGGGCGGCGATGAAGGCCTGTCGGCGTACGGCTACAAGGAATTTGCTGGGGATAACGCGGCGATCGGACGCGCCGTTCTTGGCTACACGTTTCCGTTCTTGCGCGCGCCCATCCTTTTGCCCAGTCGATTGATCGTCCCTGGGATCGCTCCAGGTGTGGCTGCCGGGATTCACGCCGGTTGGGCCGAGATTTCTGATTCCGCTGCCCGGCTTGCTCTCATGGAGCTTGGTACCAGGATCGATCCATTGACTGGCCTGACGGTGCCCATCTCGCATCCGACGGATGGCGTTCGGGCGTCCGCAGAATTTCTTGTCACCTTCTTCAACGGTGCGTTGGCCGCGGGTGTTACGCGCGTGATTGACACGCGCGGACGGTGGAAGTTTACTGCACGGATGGGCCAGGGGTTCTGAAAGCTGGCACCCAACTTGTACGAATTCGGGCAAACGCTTAAAAGGAACGGTGCTTATGACAAGTACTACGACATCGCGTGCACTGACTGCGCTCCTGCTTGGCGGCACAGTCGTGCTGAGCGCCTGCGCGGGAATGAGTCAGAAGACCCGCGGCGCTGTTATCGGAGCCACGACCGGAGCGGCGGTCGGTGGTGTGATTGGAAATCAAACCGGCTCAACCGCGCGAGGTGCCATTATCGGTGCGGTGATCGGCGGCGCTGCCGGCGCGATCATCGGTCATCAGATGGATCAGCAAGCAAAGGAGCTCGAGCAGAACATTCCTGGTGCGACGGTCCAGCGAATGGGTGAGGGAATCGCTGTAACGTTCGCTTCAGGAATACTTTTCCCATTCAACTCGACGGAGATTCTTCCGGCGGGTAAATCCAACCTGCAGGAGCTGGCGAACAGTCTCCAGAAGTATCCCAACTCCGACGTACTGATCGTCGGACATACCGACAGCGTCGGGACGGACGCCTACAATCTCGACCTTTCGCAGCGGAGAGCACTGGCTGCCAGCGCTTATCTGCAGTCGCTGTCGGTCCCGGCGAGTCGGTTGCGGACGGCGGGGAAAGGCAAAACAGAGCCGATCCAGCCGAACGACACTGAGGAAGGAAGAGCGAAAAACCGTCGCGTCGAGATCGCGATCTACGCCAGCGAAGCGTATCGGAATCAGGTAAAGAGCCAGACGCAGTGAGTCGACGCCCAGTTGGGTGACCGGAAAACCGGTCATCCAACTGAGGAGCGCGTCCAGATTGCGAGCGTGGTGCAATTCAAGCGCGCCAGGCTGCGGGCGAACGGCAGCGGTGGAGTTTGCCCCGGTGGGTAAACCTCCGCCGCTACCACGTCGCCGACGGGGACGTAGGTGTCGAGATCGCCGGGGAACATTGACCGCCACCTCAATCCGTCGACATACGTGTCGAGGCATCCCTGCGCGCCGCGCAATATCGGGCCGGTGGGACCGGGCACTTCGGTCAGCAACGGCACCTGCCGGAACAGATCGGAGACGGTGACTGCTCTGCTCCCTGCAATGTCCTCGGGGGTGAGGAAGTAGGCCCCGCGCACCACTGCCTGGCGCTGGAGAAAGCCATTCTTCGCCAGGCCAGCGGAATCTCGCGCCTGCTGATTGGCGACTGCTACGGCTTCAGGCGTTGTCAGCAGCGTAACATCGATGTGATTGCGCTCCCTGTCGCTGCGCTTCGTCGAAAACTTTGCCTCGACTCGCGTCGGCGCATAGCCCCGGTGACGCACGACGACTTCCTGGGGTCCGGCCGGCACCCCCGTCAGTGTGTAATTCCCGTTTGCGTCGGTGCGCGTCGCTTCGTTGGCGCCGGGGATGTAGACGCGCGCGTCCGGAATGGGCTTGCCGGTGCTCGATACGACTCGTCCCGTAACGGTTACAGTGCCAGTTGCGGGCGAAATCGAGTTGTCGGAAGCTGTCGCGCGCGCACAGGCGGTGAGTACGACCGCGAGCGACATCGTCCTCATCATCTTGATTTTGTACATCGCTTCCTCGGCATCATGAACGGGTGACGTGGCAGCAATCGATACGCCTTACTGGAAGGACGGGCTCGTTTAGATCGTTACCGCGCCATGACGAGCGTTTGGCCGATTCACTCCACTCGGGGCCGCGTCCAGAGAGCAACCGTAGTGCATTCGGTGCGCGAGCTCGCTCGCGCGAACGGCTCCGGCGGCGACTGGCCCGGTGGGTAGACCTCCGCGGCGAGAACGTCACGGGCCCGAATGAAAGTATCAAGCTGGTTGGGAACCTGTGCCCGTAGTGCGGATCCATTCACATAAGTGAGGAAGCATCCCTGGCCGCCGCGCAACTGGGTGCCGGGCGGACCTGGTCGCTCGATCAGAACGGGCACATGTCGGAAAATATCCGCGATGGTCTTCGGCTGGATCGCTGCGATTTCGTCGGGCTCGATGAAGTATGCATCGGGAACGGTGGACTCCCTCCTCATGAAACCTGCTGCCTCGAGGAAGGCTGAGTCGCGTGCTTGCTGGGCAAGGAGCGCGGCTCTCTCTTCCGGAGTCAACAGCGCCAGATCAACCTGGCTTCTCTCTGCCACTGTGTCCGGGGTGTCGGGCGTATCGTTGTCAAGGATCGAGCGCGTGTGCACACACGCCGCCAGCGCCAGCAACACAGCGCACGACTGAATCGCTTTGATTGTGTTCATCGTTCACCCGCCTTCTCCCAGTTCGAATATACAAAAAGCCCCGGGCGGCAACGGCCCGGGGCTTCAGATTTAACGCGCCCGGAGAGACTCGAACTCCCAACCTTTTGATCCGTAGTCAAATGCTCTATCCAATTGAGCTACGGGCGCTTTGCTGTGATGCCTAGATGAGATATACCCACTCTCGTTCGCAGTTCGCACTAGTTCGCAATCGTTCGAACTGCGGACTAAAGTGGGTATTTCACGCCTCAGCATCGCGAATGGGCGGTACAAGACTCGAACTTGTGACCTCCACGATGTCAACGTGGCGCTCTAACCAACTGAGCTAACCGCCCCTCTCTGCGTTCGCACCCGAGAGCGGGAAACGGGACTCGAACCCGCGACCCCAACCTTGGCAAGGTTGTGCTCTACCAACTGAGCTATTCCCGCGAACAAACACCTGTTCTCGTCTCACCACGAGCCATGGAGGTGAGGGGAATCGAACCCCTGACCTCTTGAATGCCATTCAAGCGCTCTCCCAACTGAGCTACACCCCCGGCATTGTCCCCAACGGTCTCGCCCAGACCCGGCAGGAACCGCGAAGGATATCCAAGGGTAGTATCGATGTCAAGAAATTCACTCTGGCTAAATCGCCAACGGCCAGTATCTTGCAGCGCTTCGTCACCCTGAATTTTTCGATCACTAAGGAACGCGTCCGATTTCGCGTTTTCGGGTTGTCGAACCAATCTCATTCGCTCGCATTGCTGGCCTGTAACAAGGCTGCATTCGCATAGGCTTTCACAGTAGTACCAAGAGGTGTGCACCAATGGCTGAAGTAAAGCGTCGCCGGAAAACGGCCGTCGCGGGAATCGCTCCCAGCGAGCCCGAAAGGGATATTCTCGATCAGTACCTATATGAGGTCAGCACTTATCCGCTGCTCAAAGGCACCGAGGAGATCGAGGTTGCCCGTCGGATTCGTGCCGGTGACCCGGACGCTCTCCAGGAGCTCGTGCAGCGCAACCTGCGCTTCGTGATCTCCGTGGCAAAGAAATACCAGAACCGAGGCATGCCTCTCATCGACCTGATCGGCGAAGGCAACGTCGGTTTGCTTACTGCTGCGCGCAAGTTCGATCCCGACCAGGGCGTCAAGTTCATCTCGTACGCCGTGTGGTGGATTCGCCAGGCGATTCTGTCGTCGCTGGCGCGTCAGGGCCGGACGGTGCGCGTTCCGTTGAACCGGACCGCGGATCTTTCGCGCATCATCAAGGCGTCGGAGATCCTGCGCCAGAAGATGCGTCGCGAGCCGACCCCCGAGGAGCTGTCCCAGCTCACCGGTCTGTCGGTCGATGTCGTGCAGTCGCTGGCGGCTCTCAACACCGGTGACGTCCGTCTGGATGCGCCGATGGATCCCGAAGGCGATCGGTCGCTCATCGAGCGTTTCGTCGCCGACGAGATGCCGGACACCGAGGAAGAGGCGATGAACCGCTTCCTCAACGACGAGATCGAGACGGCTTTGTCGACCTTGCCTCCGCGTGATGCGAAGGTCCTTCGCCTGTATTTCGGGCTGGAGGGTGGTCGCGAGCATACTCTGGAGGAGATTGGTTCACTCCTCGGCGTGACTCGCGAGCGTGTTCGTCAGCTCCGTGACCGTGCACTGAAGCGGTTGCGTGAAGGCGACGTCGGTCGCGCGTTGGGGTCGTTCGCGGCGTAACGCTTTGGACGAAAAGCAAAGGAAGGGACGAGCGAAATGCTCGTCCTTTTTTTTTGGTAACTGCACCGCTAGTCGCTGCCAGCTTTTGAGCGAGGAGCCTGGCGCTGCAGACGACGGGACAGATCTCCTCGGCATACTTGGGGCCTGCTGCCGTTTCCCTTAAGCCAACGCAATCTGTCCCCAAGTAGGCAGCGCCCAGCTAACAGCGCAGCGGCTGACGGCGACCAGCGGTGCAGTAAGCAGTTGCCTTTGACTCGATAACGAGAGGGAGCTAGCCCTTTCCACCGTCTGGTTTATGTTCATGTTTGTGATATGATCAAGCTCATCGACGTGTACAAGGCTTTCGGTCCGAAGAAAGTTCTCGAGGGCTTCTCGCTCGAAGTCAACGAAGGCGAGACGATGGTTCTCATCGGCTACTCGGGGTCCGGGAAATCCGTTGCCATCAAGCACATCGTCGGATTGCTCGAGCCGGATCGGGGCACCGTGTGGGTCGATGGGAAGGAAGTCCCGACGCTCATGCGAGCCGAGCTCTACGAGCTCCGCTCGAAGATCGGCTACGTCTTCCAGTTCGCGGCGCTGTTCGACTCGCTCTCCATCGGCGACAACGTCGCCATGGGGCTGCGCAAGGAAGGACGGCTCTCGGAGCGCGAAATCGTGACGCGCGTCGGCGAGGCGCTGGAGCTCGTCGATTTGCCCGGCGTCGAATCGAAATACCCGGCGGAGCTCTCCGGTGGAATGAGAAAGCGCGTCGGGATCGCGCGCGCCATTGCGCGGCAGCCCAAGTACATCATGTACGACGAGCCGACGACCGGGCTCGATCCCGTCACCAGCGCCATCATCGACCAGCTGATGATTCGGATGCGCGAGCGGCTCGAGGTGACGAGCATCGTCGTCACCCACGACATGCGCAGCGCTTACACCATCGGCTCGCGGATCGCAATGCTGTACGAGGGGAAATGTCGACAGGTTGGAACCGTCGACGAGATTCAGCACACCGGCGACCCGATAGTGCGCCAATTCATTGAGGGGAAGCCCGACCTCGACACAGTGGAAGCCGGGGTCTAGAATGACGGCCGCCGATGGTTCGAACCTGCCGTCGCTTGTCGTCCACCTTCAGCGCGACAAGGCGCGAGCTCTCGTGCGCGCCGCGTTTCCGCGGCGGAAATGGAAGATCATTTCCACTCGATCATCGGAGGAGCTCGAGGCAATCTTCCGCCGCGTTCTCGTCGACGCCGCGATCATAGACCTCGGCTCGACCGACGAAGACACCTGGAAGGCGGCGGCTTTCGCCGCCGAATTTCCCAGCGCGCCATTTTTCGCGATCATGGCCCTCCGTGCTTCTGATGCGCCTGCCGCCGCGCGTTGCATGGGACTCGGTTTCATCGATCTGATCATCGAGGGAATCGACGAGAACGCCGCTCGGGATCTGGTCCATCCGCACGCCTTCTCCACCCGCTTTCGCCAGGCGCTCGGCGAGCCGCCGCAGAATCTTGGGTTGACGACTCCGCTCCAGCGGGCGGCGTGGGATGTGATCGTCGCGCATTCGGGCCGCCCGGTTACAACCAAGGAGCTGGCGAGATCCGTGGGCTTGAGTCGCGAACACCTGAGCCGGAACTTCGCCAAGCCCGGCGCACCAAACCTCAAACGCGTCATCGATCTCGTCCGCCTCATCGCCGCAGCGGAGCTGGCCAAGAATCCCGGCCACGACATCCGCGACATCGCCCGCATACTCGACTTCGCATCCTCGTCGCATCTCGCCGTGACTGCGCAAAGGATCTTCGGGACACGGCCGGCCTCCCTCGCGCGCCTCCGTACCACGGACCTGATAGATCGATTCGCTCAAGGGCGAACGCGAAGTCGAACGTAAATTGCGCATTGCGGACCAACGGCATTGCGGACTGCTGACTAACTACGAATTGGGAGACTAACTGCGCATTGGTCGGCTGTGCGGATTGCGAGGTTCGGACTAGTCTGCAGTGCGCAGTCCGGGGCAGTCATCAATCCGAAGTAGGTCTCCCAATCCGCAATTAGTCAGCAATCCGGGAATGCACTTGGTCCGCAATGCGCAGTTCTAATGTTTTTCTCCGCGGCCCACCTTTTTCAGTGGTTCCAATATTGCCCAAAAAGGAAGCTTGTGATATTTTTCACAAGCTTCCCAGACAGCCCTGCACCCCTCCGGCGAGACGGTTTCTCCGGCCTCCCGCCCACCAGTTTCAGAGCACAAAGATCATGGCCACTGACACGATCCTTCGCCCAGGCGAAATCAAGGACATTCTCCTCCGCGAAATCGAGGCGGCGGACCTCCACGAGCTCGACGTCGAAGAAGTCGGCACCGTGCTCGAGGTCAAAGACGGAATCGCCCGCATCTACGGCCTCCAGAAGGCGATGGCCGGCGAGATGCTCGAGGTCACCTCCTCCGAGACTGGCGAAAAGATCACTGCGCTCGCCCTGAACCTCGAAGAGGACAACATCGGCTCCGTCGTTCTCGGCGATTATCTCCAGCTGAAGGAGGGCGATGAAGTCCGCCGCACCGCGCGCGTGCTGGAAGTCCCTGTCGGACACGAGATGGTTGGCCGCGTCGTCGACCCACTCGGCCGCCCGCTCGATGACGCGGGTCCGGTCAATGCCAAGCACACCCGCAAAGTCGAGTCACAAGCGCCCGGCATCATCGTTCGGCAGCCGGTAAAGGAGCCGCTCCAGACCGGCATCAAGGCGATCGACTCGATGATCCCGATCGGCCGTGGCCAGCGCGAGCTGATCATCGGCGATCGCGCCACCGGCAAGACGGCAATCGCGATCGATACCATCATCAATCAGAAAGGGACCGGCGTCATCTGCGTATACGTCGCCATCGGTCAGAAAAATTCGACCGTTGCATCCGTGGTTGAGAGGCTCCGCCAGGCAGGCGCGATGGAGTACACCATCGTCGTCGTTGCCGGCGCGTCCGATCCGGCACCGATGCAATACATCGCGCCTTACACCGGCTGCGCGATGGCCGAGTACTTCATGTACAACGAAGGTCTTCCCACGCTGTGCGTCTACGACGATCTGTCCAAGCAGGCGGCCGCGTATCGTCAGCTCTCGCTCGTGCTGCGTCGTCCTCCCGGACGTGAAGCGTTCCCCGGCGACGTTTTCTACCTCCACTCGCGTCTTCTCGAGAGAGCCGCCAAGCTGAGCGAAGATCAGTCGATCGTCGACGGCACGAACATCAGGAAGGCCGGCGGATCGCTCACCGCGCTGCCGATCATCGAGACCCAGGCTGGCGACGTGTCGGCCTATATCCCGACCAACGTCATCTCCATCACCGACGGCCAGATCTTCCTCGAGGCCGATCTCTTTTTCGCCGGTGTACGGCCGGCGGTGAACGTCGGTATATCCGTTTCACGCGTCGGCGGATCGGCGCAGGTGAAGGCGATGCGCTCCGTTGCCGGCCGACTGCGTCTCGACCTGGCGCAGTATCGTGAGCTCGAGGCGTTCTCCTCCTTTGCGTCGGACCTCGATGCTGCGACGAAAAAGCAGCTCGAGCGCGGCGCGCGCACCGTGGAAGTTCTGAAGCAGCCACAGTACCAGCCGATGCCGGTCGAGCAGCAGGTGATGGTCATCTACGCGGTGACCAACGGCCACCTCGATCAGATCGCTGTTCCACAGATCAAGGAGTGGGAGCGCAGCTTCCTCGAGTTCGCAGAGAAGCAGTTCCCGCAGGTCGGGCAGAAGATTCGCTCCGAAAAAGTTCTGTCGAAGGAGACCGAGGCCGACCTGAAGCGAGCGATCGAAGGTTTCAATCAGCAGTTCACCCAGCCGAAGAAGTAACGCATGGCGAAGGGTCGTGAGCTCAAGGGACGGATCAAGTCCGTCGAGAACACGCGGAAGATCACGCGGACGATGGAGATGGTGGCCACGTCCAAGATGAAGCGCGCGCAGGATCGCGTCGTGGCCGCGCGTCCTTACGCCAATTCGCTCACGGAAGTGATCGCCAATCTCTACACGCCGGAGCTCGCCGAGCGGTTTCCCTTGATGCGGCAACCGGCAGCGACGAAGAAGGCGGCGATCATTCTGCTCACCAGCAATCGTGGACTCGCGGGAGCGTTTAACGCAAACCTGCTGAAGGAAGCCCGCAGCCTGTTGGCGAAGCTCTCCGAACAGGGAGTCGAGCAGGAGCTGCACGTCGTCGGCAAGAAAGGACTCGGCTATTTCCGCTACATTGGTCGCGCGGTAGCATCGAGCCGCACAGACATCACCGGCCAACCGACTGTCGCCAACGCCGCCGAGCTCGTCGACCCGCTGATCGAGCGCTTCGCGTCCGGCGAGATCGATGCAGTCTATGTCATCTACTCGAAGTTCAACTCGGCGCTGTCGACGCCGCCAACATCGCAGCTGGTGTTGCCGGTCACGCCGCCCGAGCGCAAGGGCCCACAGCCCGACTACATACTGATGCCGTCGGCAGAAGTGATTCTGACCCAGCTTCTCCCGTCCTACGTACGTAACTCTGTCTACCGCGCACTCGTCGAAAACGAGGCGGGCTTCCAGAGTGCGCAACGCACTGCAATGAAGAACGCAACCGACAACGCCGGCGACATGCTCAACGTTCTACGCCGCACCTTCAACCGCGCCCGCCAGGCGCAGATCACGCAGGAGATCGCCGAGATCGTCGGCGGTTCCGCTGCATTAGAGGGCTAATCATGGCAACTGCTGTCCGCACCGAGAGAAAGAAAGCGCCGGCCGCCGAGTCGAAGAAAGCGCACAACATCGGCAAGGTGGTTCAGGTAATCGGGCCCGTGCTCGACGTCGAGTTCGAGTCCGAGCACCTGCCGGAGCTTTACAATGCTCTCCGCATTCGCGAGAAGTCTGATTCCGGAGTGGACATCGACGTCACCGTGGAAGTGCAGCAGCACATCGGTCGCAACCAGGTGCGTGCAGTCGCGATGTCATCGACTGACGCAGTTGTTCGCGGAATGAACGTTGAGGACACCGGCGGTCCGATTACGGTTCCGGTCGGCGAAGCTGCGCTTGGACGAATTCTCAACGTGCTCGGTAACCCGGTCGACAACGGGCCGCCGATCCCGGACAACGTCGAGCGCTGGCCGATCCACCGTCCCGCGCCCCAGTTCGCCAACCTCGAGCCCAAGACCGAGATTTTCGAGACGGGCATCAAGGTCGTCGATTTGATCGCTCCGTTCGTGAAGGGCGGAAAGATCGGACTCTTCGGTGGCGCCGGCGTCGGCAAGACCGTCGTCATCATGGAGCTGATCAACAACGTCGCGAAGGGACATGGCGGAAAATCGGTATTCTGCGGCGTCGGTGAGCGGACGCGTGAAGGAAACGATCTCTATCTGGAGATGAAGGAGTCGGGAGTCATCAACTCCGCGGCTCTGATCTATGGCCAGATGAACGAGCCGCCGGGGGCGAGGCTTCGCGTCGGTCTGAGCGGACTCACCGTCGCTGAGTATTTCCGCGACGTCGAGAACTCCGACGTGCTCGTCTTTATCGACAACATCTTCCGCTTCACCCAGGCCGGCTCCGAAGTCTCGGCGCTGCTCGGTCGTATGCCGAGCGCGGTGG
>Ga0207646_10004693_pt1 | contig 14725 bp, 13 predicted proteins | sample KBSK5502metaG_FD_184343 | JGI IMG/M metagenome (GOLD analysis project Ga0207646, IMG submission 184343) | Corn, switchgrass and miscanthus rhizosphere microbial communities from Kellogg Biological Station, Michigan, USA - KBS K5-50-2 metaG... | ecosystem: Host-associated > Plants > Roots >... | reverse complement strand
TTCCAACCTCTTCGATGCAAGCTGAAGAAGCGCCTGTCGGGCTTCAGCCGCCGCGGCGCGAATCTGCGGTCCACCGCGATTAACGGAAGCGCTCGAGTACGTTCCCCCCTGGTTCGGCGTGACATTGGTATCGAGCTGCACCGACTTCACCTGACTCATGTCGAGATCTAATTCCTCTGCGGCAATTTGCAGCAACGCCGTCGAAGCGCCCTGGCCAAGATCCGCAAAGCCGATGTAAACCGTCGCCGTGTCGTCGGCATGAATGGCGAGCCAGGTGTCGATCAATTTGGCATCCGGAGGCCCGGCCACAGTGCCGCGCCCGGCCTGTGCGAACGCCTTCTCACCCAGGCTGAAACCGATCACGAGCAGCCCGGAGGTTTTTAAGAAGTCGCGGCGGTTACTCACTCTTTACCTCTCTTGAGGCTGCGCGCTGTCGCGCTTGCGCTTCGCGTCTTGAGGCTGCGCGCTGTCGCGCTTGCGCTTCGCGTCTTGAGGCTGCGCGCTGTCGCGCTTGCGCTTCGCCCATCTTCTGCGCCGCGCGCTGGACAGCTTTCAGAATTCGCGGGTAGGTTCCGCAACGGCAGAGGTGTCCATTCATCGCCGTTCGGATCTGGGCATCCGTCGGCTTCAGAGTTTTCGTGAGGAGTTCAGATGCCTTGATGATCATTCCGTTGTAGCAGTATCCGCACTGCGCTGTCTGTTCATCAATCATCGCCTGCTGCACCGGATGCATCTCCGGCACGACCGAAAGTTTTTTCTGCGCTGCATACCACGCCGGCAGTCCTTCAAGGGTGGTTACAGACTTTCCTTCGACGGCAGACACCGGCGTTCTGCAGGATCGAGCCTCGACACCATTCACCAGGACCGAACACGACCCGCACTGGCCGAGACCGCAACCAAACCGCGGACCCTGGAGGTTCAGGTCGTTCGCGAGCACGTACAACAGCGGAGTGTCCGGCGCGGACTCGACAGTCCACATTCGTTCGTTAACACGTATTTTGATTTCGTTAGGCATGGTTAACCTTTGATGACGGTGATCTCGATATCGATGTTCTCTTCGCTTTGAATCTCGGCGAGGCGTTCGCGAAGCTGATTGATGTTCGTGCGAACGGGGACGGCTAACTCCGCCTCCAGTTGAAAGAGCGGGGTGCCGCTCATCGGAGCGAAGTACGTCTTGGTTTCCATCGATTCAATGTTGACGGAAAGCCCGCTGAGCACGCCGCTGATTTTGTGCACAACGCCAGGATGGTCCATACACGCAGCCGTCAGTTTGCAGGGAATGAACGCTTCCGTTGTGCTTCTCGGCGACGGTGACTTGATGGCGATGCTCAGCCCTGTCTGCCCTTCGAGGTTGCGATAGTCGCGCGCAACCTGCGCGAGCTTGCCCTCATCACCGCTGATCAACACGATGACGGCGAACTCGCCGCAAAAGACAGCCATCTTGCTGTCCTCGATGTTGCACCCGCGGCTCGATATGAACTCGGATATCTTCTCGACAAGGCCGATGCGATCCGGTCCGATGGCGGTCAGGATCAGATAGTGTGCTTGTGCCATGAAGGACATAATTCTAATGGTCTTTCAACACAAAGGCACGAAGACACAAAGGCGCGCAATCAAAGCTATTATTCGCGCGCCTTTGTGTCTTCGTGCCTTTGTGTTGAAAGACCACAAGTGGTAGAGTTCCTGCACGTTTCCAAGGGGGCTTCCATGAATCGCACACTGAGATTTTGTTTGCCTGCCGCGTTTCTCTTTGTTTCCGCTTCTCTTTTCGCGCAGAACATTCCGCCTCGCGCGAAGGCGTTTGAAACGGCCGCCGATATTCCGTACGACTCGGTACCGAATTTCCTGAAGATGCCGCAGAACCTGTATCTCGGCGAGGGCATCGGCGTCGCGCGAAACTCGAAAGGCCACGTCTTTGTCTACACTCGAAGCGGTGAAACCCGCCTGTTTCAGTTCGATCAGAACGGGAACTTCGTTCGTGAGATCGGCCAGGGCCTGTACGGTTTCGAAATGGCGCACGGCGTTCGAGTCGATTCGCAGGACAACATCTGGACCGTCGATGAAGGAACGAACATGGTCATCAAGTTCAGTCCGGAAGGGCGTGTCCTGATGACGATGGGCCGCCGTCAGGAAGCCGTCGAAGGCGTTCTTCCGACACCGGCGCCGGGCACACCACCGCCGCCCGCGCAACCGTACCGGTTCAGCCGGCCCACGGATGTGACCTGGGATCCTGCAGGAAACATTTACGTGTCCGATGGCTATGGCAACTCGCGAGTCGCGAAGTACGACAAGAACGGACGCTTCATTAAAGAGGTCGGCACTCGTGGAAACCAGCCCGGACAAATGAATACGCCGCATTCGATCACGTCCGACGCGAAGGGCAACATCTATGTCGCCGATCGCGGCAACCGGCGCATTCAGGTGTTCGACAGCGACCTGAAGCTTCTCAAGATTTTCGACAACGTCGGCGCTCCGTGGGCGGTGTGCATCACGCCGGGACCGCACCAGTATCTCTACAGCTCGAACTCGAATCCCGACAACAACGACTCGCGCCAGATGGCCGTGAGCGGCGAGGTCTACAAGATGGAACTGGACGGCACGATCGTCGGCAAATTCGGCAAACCCGGAAAGCAACTTGGCGAGTTCAGCACGATCCACGAAATCGATTGCCGTAACGAAAACGAGCTTGTTGTGGCCGAGATCACCGCATGGCGAATTCAAAAGATCGTCTTGAAGCAGGCGCGAATTCAAACGTCATCGAAGTCGAAGTAGAGATTGGAGGGTTCATGAAGCGCAATTTATGTCTATTGATTGTTGTGTTCGCTTTCCTCGCCTCCACTTCGAGCTTCGCTCAAAATGCGGTTCCGGAAATTACCTACGATTCGGCCCCAAACTTTTTGAAGCTGCCGGACAATCTCTACCTCGGTGAAGCGGCCGGCGTGGCCACCAATTCTAAGGGGCATGTGTTCGTCTACACGCGCACAGGCTCACCTCGCGTGACGATCGGCACCAATCGCACATTCGCCCGCAGCTCCGCCCGGCTGTTTGAGTTCGATCAGAACGGAAAGTATGTGCGTGAGATCGGTCAGGGACTGTATGGATTCGTCTTCGCGCATGCGGTGCGCGTGGACAGGCAGGACAACATCTGGGTCATCGATGAAGGATCCAACATGATCATCAAATTCGATCCCGATGGACGCGTGGTGCTGACGCTCGGCAGAAAACCCGAGGCGCTCACCGTGCCGGCCTCATCCGGCGGTGGCGAAGGCGGGCGCGGTGGCGGCCGCGGCGGGCCTCCGGGCGCCGGGGTTCCGGGAGACAATTTCAACAGACCCACGGATGTCGCCTGGGACTCGAACGGAAACATTTTCGTCGCGGATGGATATGGCAACTCACGCATCGCGAAGTTCGATAAGAATGGAAAATTCCTCAAGTCGTGGGGCCAGCGCGGAACCGAACCCGGACAATTCAATCTTCCGCACGCCATCGCTGTGGATGCACAAAACAACGTGTACGTCGGCGACCGGGACAACAAGCGGATTCAAGTCTTCGACAACGAGGGGAACTTCAAAACGCAGTACACGAATGCCGGAGCTCCCTATGCCATCTGCATCACGCCGGGACCGCGGCAATTCCTCTTCACATCGAATTCAAATCCAAGCACCACGATGGATAACGGCGAAATCTACAAAATGACGCTCGACGGCAAAATCGTCGGAAAATTCGGCACCGCCGGCAAACTCCTGAAGGAATTCGGCACGGTCCATCAAATGGACTGCCGCAGCGAGAGTGAAATCTACGTCGGCGAACTCACCAACTGGCGAGTGCAAAAACTGACGCTGAAGTAAAAGGGAATAGCCACAAAGAGGCACAAAAGGCACAAGAATTTTGTGCTTCTCGTGCCTCTTTGTGGCTATTTCTGCTTATCGATCTTGGCCGCCAGTATAAAGTCGCTCTCGGTGAGGCCGTCGATTTTGTGTGTCCAGATTTTCACGCCGACCTTGCCCCAACCCAGGCAGATATCGGGATGATGGCTTTGTTCTTCCGCAATGGCGCCGATTTTGTTCGTGAAATCCAGGGCCGTTTTGAAATCCGGGAACCTGAATTCTCTTTCGATGTGGTGATTGTTGATGACGTGCCAGTCTTCGACCTGAACGGCAAGGGGCCTGATTTGCTCGGCTGTGAGAGGCGGCACTCCTCCCCGGCACGGAACGCAGGTCTTTTCGGAAAGTCCAGCCATGGCATCCTCCTCCCGAAATCTTACGGTAAGAAGGATAGTCATTGGAAATTGGAAACTGGAGGTTTCTGGATTTCTAAATTTAGAACTTCAGAAATCTCCAGTTTCCAATTTCCAATGACTAACGTCCTGGACCGGCCGGAGCGGCAGGCATGGAGAAGACGAACCGCTGGCCATCAGGCGTAATGTTCTTCCATTGCGCCGGATTTCCAGGTAACGGCCCCGGCATCTTGAACAGAAGTTTCGGGGTGCCGGCCTGGAACGTTGGGCCGGCAGTGATATCCACCGACATGACTTCCCAGTCGCGCGTCATGAAGAACATTTCCTTCATATCCTGCCGCCAGAACACCATGCCCATCGCACCATTTTGGGATACTTGCACTGCGGGGCCGGCGGGAGCATCCGGCTTATTCGAATCAAAGGGCCGGACGTAAAGCTCTGTCTTGTCCACGGTCTTTTCGTTCGAAAGGAAAGCCATATAACGGCCATCAGGGGAAAACCGGCCGTCGAGGGCATCGTAGTCTTCGCGCAGCCACTCGATGGCTTTTCGATCGAGCACTTTCTCTTCTCCGCGCAAGTTCACGAGGTTCAACACTCCGGTAAAGAAGGTCATGAATTTTCCGTCGGGCGACCAGTCGGTGAGTACCATTCCGGCGCCGGGCGTGTATCGGAACACCATTTCTTCTGCGCCCGTGCCATCCCAGGCTTTGCGGTAGATACCCGCATATTGCTCGCGTGTTGAAACGTATGCGACCTGCTTTCCATCGGGAGACCAGATGGGCGCGTTTTCCGGCGGAGTGTCGTTGGTCACGGCATAACCTTTGCCGGTTTCCACTTCATATGTCCAGATGTCGGTGTTGCCGTTCTGAGGATCATTCCTCATCACGACAATGCGTTTTCCATCTGGAGCGAAACCCGGTTGATTGTAGAAACCCGGAGTGCCCACCCTGCTCACCACTTTTCCTTCGCGGTCATAGATGGTGAGCTGACGAAGCTGCGGAGGAGGAATCGCAATAACAACACGATCGCCATCGCGGCTGATCATCGCTGTACCAGGCCCGATTCCGGTCAGAGCCGACTCGGCGGGGCGGAACAGGACTCTGGGCTTTTCGAACTTGAAGTCCGCCGCCAACGTGACAGGCGCCGCCATAATTGATCGATCGGCAGCAAGAAAATAGAATTCCTTGCCGTCGCGTCTGAAAAACACCATACCCTGAGCGCCTTGCTCGGAGATTTGCCATGGCCCTTTTGGCGGCGCAGCGCCAGGAGCAGCCGCGGGATCGAATGGCCGTATGTACACTTCCAATTTTCCCGTCTCATTCGACGTGTAGGCCACGTAACGGCTATCGGGAGAGAAACGCACGCCCTGCACCTGCTTCGGGCTGCGGAAAACTTCGATCGGCTTCCGCTCGCCCGTTCCTTCCAGTGGCAGAGCGAACAAGGCGCCGCCGCCGAGGTCAGTTGAAAAATAGCCGATGAATCGGCCGTCCATGGACCAGTCGGTTACGGTCACCGGCGCCGAAGCTTTATAGAGCAGTTCTTCGGTACCTGTGCCATTCGACGCCTTCCGGTAGATTCCAAAATATCCGTTGCGCAAAGCAGCGAATGCGATCTGACTTCCGTCCGGCGACCATGCCGGCGAAGTCGCGCTCTCGCGCTCGCGGCTCATGGTCATCTGTGTTCCTTTACCGGTTGCGATATCGAAGATCCACAGATCATTGTTTTCTTTTTCGATCGACAGGTCCGTCTTGATGACGGCGACGCGTTTGTTATCCGGTGAGAGGACCGGCTGGTTGTACAGGTCTTTCTGTCCGATAGTGCCGACTTCCTTGCCGCTGCGATCGAATAGCGTGATCTGGCGCGCCTGCGCCTGCATGATCTGGGCGATGACTTTTTCTCTTTCGGCCGGATCCTTCGGAAGCTGGGCCTGGCCGGGAAGCGCCGTTACGAGCAAAGCGGCAATAACCAGCGCGACCGTCATGAGTGAACGATAGGAATTGTTCATATCGATCTCCTGTTCAGCAATTCTGCGGACAGGCCGAAACCACTTTGCCATCCGACAATGTCATAGTCCGCAGAAGCCCCCATCGCGATCCGTCTCTGGCGCGGCTTGCTTCCGCTGTGACCGTTTTGCCAAGCGATGATTCGACATCGCTTTTGTTGATGTCCCGGGCCCGGAAGAAGCTGGGCGGCGGCCCTTCGAGCGACCAGGTTTGAACTTCATTGCCGCTCTTTGTATTCACGACCAGTTCGATGTGTGGGTTTCTCCAATCGACCTTGCTCAGTGTGCCGCTCAGCATCACTCGATCGTTGAAGTCGAACACGGCCGACATGTTGTGATGTGCCCACGCGGAAACAGTCAGGAAGGCGACTGCGGCAGCGACAAGCACAGCGATTCTACGGCTCATAAAGATCCTCCTTCGGGTCCAATACGGCTATCCTCTCAAAAAGTTCCAGGGAAAACGGTCGGCTCAGAATAACGTGAAACGTATGTTACAGATGTCAAATTTGCAGCAATGGATGGCACTTAAAGCATTTCGAGGCGTTCATTTTTTCCCGCGGGTGGGAACGCTGTGTCGATGAGCTTCAGGTCCTCTTCCGTCAATTCCCAGCCGGCTCCGCCCGCATTCTCGCGAACGTGCTGGACTTTGCTCGCTTTGGGAATGGCAAACAGGCTTTTGCTCCGGGTGAGGAAATTCAAGGCGACCTGGCGGGCTGTCTTGCCATGGCGCTCAGCAATGGTCTGGAGCGCCCTCCCCTGTTTACTTGCAGGCGCCGGAAAATCGCCTTGCCCGAATGGTGAATAGCCAACGACTGCAATGTTTTGCGATTCGCAATAAGGCAACACGTGATTCTCGACGGCACGCGATCGCAAGTGATACATCACCTGGTTGCAAACAATCCTTTCGCGCGTCAGCGCCTTCTGTGCCTGTTTCAATCTGTCGACATCCAGATTGCTCACGCCGATGTGCAGTATCTTGCCAGCCGCCACGAGTTCTTCCATCGCACGCATCGTTTTCCCGATCGGATGTGAACCGCTCCACCAATGCAGCAGGTACACATCGAGGTAATCGGTATTGAGCCGTTTCAAACTCTCGTCACATGCGCGAAGCGTCCCTTTGTAAGAAGCATTTGATGGAAGAACTTTGCTGACCAGGAAAACCTTTTTGCGAATGCCGCGGACGGCCTCCGCAATGATTTCTTCCGAGCCCGTATACATTTCGGCGGTATCGATGTGGGTCATGCCCAGTTCGATACCGGCCCGCAAGGCATCGAGACCATCCTTGCGCATCTGCCAAGTTCCCTGCCCGATGACCGGTATCTTTTCACCCGTGGCGCCGAATCCACGCGTGACCACGATCACGGAACCTTAATCGGTGTCGTCGTGACGCGTGTGAAGGCTTTGCCGTCGGATTGAAACAGTTGCACGGTGTGAGTATGCGGAGCAGCGGTATCGATCAGCGCGACGCTGTCGAGTGCGCTATCGTCCCCGACTAATGACACTTTGACATCAGTCTGGGGCGAGAGATCCATCGACGGCACCGTCGGAAACAGCGGACCGAGCACAACGAGTCGTCGAGTGAGAGAAGTTGCGATCGGAGATTGTGTTGTTGCCACGCCGGCGAAGGCGTAGTTAGTCACGATCGCATAAACCGCGTACCGTCCCACGCCGATGACCTGGAAAAAACCATCGATGTCCGAATCGCGTTTGGGTGCCGGGTCATTTCCAACGATCGTCACGCGCGTTTTCACCGACGGCGGGAAACGAAACGGCAGCGGCGACATCGATCCAGCGGGCATGGGCAATGGCGGATACGTGTAGGTCGTGTCGAAAATAATCAAACGCCCATTGTGATCAATCACGGAATTGCTGAAACCGTACGGTATGGATGCGACTGGCGGCACAGGTGCGATGCTGAAGACCTGCGCAAGAAGAACGGCAAACAATTGAAGCATAACCATAACTCCCCCTTGCATGGCGAACGGCATGTTAACGTGTGGACGTGCCGGATCGCAAAAAATATGCACCAAAAACATATGCGATAGACGCATTGCTCGTAAGTACTGTGACGGTCTGGGGTTTCAACTTCGCCGTGATGAAGTGGGTTTACCAGTACTTCCACCCGATTGCCTTCACCTCTATTCGCTTCGTAGTGTCATCGGCGGCTATGTTTCTGGTTTTGAAGGTTCGCGGCGAGGCGCTGCGCATTGCCCGACAGGACATCGGTGCGATCCTGTGGCTGGGTTTTCTGGCAAACACCGTCTACCAATTCCTGTTCGTTCTCGGTCTCGCAAGGACAAGGGCCGGAAACGGCGCACTGATGATGGCGGTCAGTCCGGTGTTTGCGTTTCTGATAGGCGTTCTCTCGAAACGCGAACACTTCAGCGCAGGCGTGCTCATTGGCATTGTCATGTCGCTGGCAGGCGTCACGGCCATCGTCGTCTTTGGTTCGCAAACGGTTTCGTTCTCGGACTCATGGCACGGCGACTTGCTGATGATCGGCGCTGCCGCCTGCTGGGGGTGGCAAAGCGCCGAGTCCACGCGGCTACTCCCGAAGTACGGAACGGTGCGATTAACAGTCGCAACGATGATTGCGGGAACAGCGATGATGGTGCCGCTTTCTCTGCCATGGATCATTCATCAGCAATGGTCCGGCATCGCGCCGATCGCATGGGCCGGATTTGGATATTCCGCACTCCTGTCGATTGCGTACGGTTATTTCGTATGGGCTTATGCGTTGAGCAGAATTGGCGTGGCCCACACGTCGGTATTCAACAACGTTACGCCGATCATTGCCCTGGTCGCAGGATGGCTTCTGCTGGGCGAACGCCCTTCGATGCCGCAATTGGCGGGAGTGGTACTTGTGCTCGTTGGAGTGTTCATCGTGCGGTCGCACAAGCCGATCGCGATCCCCGAGGACTGAGTCATTGGAAATTGGAAATTGGAAGTTTCTGGATTTCTAAATTTAGAACTTCAGAAATCTCCAATCTCCAATTTCCAATGACTTGTCTTTGTGGTGACTCTCTACTTACCCTTGCCGAAATGAAGCACGATGCCGGCCGACAGCCGGTAATTGTTCTGACCGCTGCTGAAAGCGTTCGTGCGCAAGTAGTCCAGTTGCAGCAGGCGCACTGCAGCCTGGCTCGTCAGCGTCAGATCCAATCCGCCTCCCATATCGAAGGCGAACGAGTAGTCGTTGGCGTGAGGCCCGGTGGGAACAACGTTGACACTTGTCCTGGCCGCGCCGAGCAACCCTTGCACGAATGCGGTGCCGTAGGGTTTCCGGTACGAGAATCGCGGTCCATATAAGATCGTATACATCTGCTCGCGATTCGACACATTGAGGAACTGCGGCGTTTTGTAATAGCCGCTGAACTCCAATGTCCCGCCGAACCAGTGATTCACGTTCTCGGTAACCGCGGTTTCGAAGCCGTTGAGGTTCACATAATGATGGCGAAACGTGTAGATGATCGGGGTGGTCTTGTAATACTCCCGCACATCAGCCCTCTGGAACGAATAACCCGCGAAAACTTCCCACGGGCGGACCTCCTGCGCCAGACAAGGCATCGTCAGCAACAAGATCAACAGGAAAAGGTGAATCGTTCGCTTCATGCTTTAACCCACCGTAACAATACCTTCGAAAAGATCCTCCGGAACCGGCGTGCCCGAGAGCCTCAGCCGCTCCATGAAATCGCCGGATGGGCTGCTGCCCCGAAATCGTCCGAGCACGCGGCCGTCTTCCGAAACGCCGGTTTGTTCAAAAAAGAAAATGTCGCGAACCAAAATGTTGAGATCGTCCAGGCCTGTGACTTCGGCAACGTGCGTCACTCGTCGCATGCCGTCGCTGAGACGCGCGGTTTGCACCAGCAGGTGAATGACAGACGCCATCTGTTGCCGGATGAAACGGCTCGGCAGGTCGAGCTTGGCCATCATCACCATCGTCTCCAGGCGGCTGAATGCGTCGCCGGGCGAGTTCGCGTGGACTGTTGTCATGGAGCCTTCAACGCCGGTGCCCATGGCCTGCAACATATCGAGCGCTTCCCCGCCGCGCGCTTCGCCAAGCAGGATGCGGTCTGGACGCAGGCGCAGCGCGGTCATCAGCAGCTGGCGTTGAGTGATGGCGCCTTTGCCTTCGATGTTCGGCGGACGCGTTTCCATGCGCACGACGTCATCGAGCTGAATCTGCAACTCGGCCGTATCTTCGATCGTGATCACGCGCTCATACTCGGGAATGAACCGCGAGAGGCAATTCAGGAAGGTCGTCTTACCGGAGCCGGTGCCGCCGGAAATTACCATGTTGAGCCGGGCTTCGACGCAAGCGGCAAGAAACTTCATGATGGACGGCGTCAGCGTCTGGTTCCGCAACATTTCTTCGTTCGTCAGAACCTTGCGTCCGAACCGGCGAATCGACAGTGAAGGACCGTCCACAGCCAGCGGCGGAATGATCGCATTCACGCGCGAACCGTCGGGCAGGCGCGCATCCACGAGCGGAACGGACTCGTCGATTCGTCTTCCCACGCTCGAAACAATTTTCTCGATGATGTGCAGCAGGTGGCGATCGTTTTGAAATCGGATCGATGTTTCGATCAGCTTGCCGTGACGCTCGATATAGACGTGCTTGTGCGTGTTCACCAGAATGTCCGAGATCGTGGGATCCTTCAGCAACGGTTCCAGCGGCCCCAGGCCGAACACTTCATCCAGAATTTCTTCCGCCAGACGATTGCGCTCGGTCATGCTGATCGGAAGATGATCCTCGCGAAGAATCTTCTCGAGCACGCTCTGCACTTCGCGGCGCAGCTCGTGCCGGCTCTCGGCCTTCACGGCGTCCATATTCAGCGTGCTCAAAAGCTTCTGATGCACGCGAGTCTTGAGACTCGCGTACCGCTCCTGGTTCTGAGTCAGCAGTGTGCCGGCAGCAATGTTTCGTGGGAGAGTTGGGCGGCTCATTTATCGCACGGGAATCGTAACACGGTTGCTTGCAAAGCCTCCGATGGTGAGGCTCACAGAAATGTTGGTGGCAGGCGTTACGAGCGTCGGGACGAGAATGCTGACCTGATACCGCCCCGCAGCGCCGGGCGCGAGCCCGCTGAAGAGAACATCGGCCGGATAGATATCGAAAAACACTCGCGGCGTGGCGACCGTGCGATTGAACGGCTCGGCGGCGGCGCCGGGTGCGCCCGCGGCTACAGGAGGAACGACGGCGCCGAGTCCCGCCGCAAAGAAAGTCACTCGCGTTCCGCGATCCGCCGGGTTTGATGCAGTCACTACCGAGCCGTCGTCTTTAATAAAGATTCCCGGTCCTCGGCCACTGCCACTCTGCGTCAGGATACCTGGAGCGAACGCGGCGACTGAAATCTGAATCTCATTGCTGCGAACAGAGGCGGTCTCGACGCTGATGCCGTACACACCCGCCACCAGATCGACTGGCAGCAGCGCTCGAACTTGTGTGGGCGAGACCGACACCAAGGGCAGCGGGACAACGCCGCTCGTCGTGCTGTTCGGGGTGCTCAGGAGCACTCTCGTTGCTTCGATCATCGTCGGCAACACCGGCGTACTGGCAGCAATCGCTGCCTGAGACAGACTTTGTCCCGTTATCGAAACGATACTTCCCGGGGCAAGTGATGTGTAGGCGTTGAATGTCACGCCGTCCATCACGGCATCTGCGAGCAAAGCCGGTGAATTCACGGCGCTGACGGTAAAGGTCACCGAGAGGTCACCACTGGTCGCGCGGATTTGTACGGTTCCGGGATTCGCCGGAAGAGTCAGGAACGTGCCTGCGATTCCTGCATCATTCGTGAACGCCGTTCGGGCGCTGATGAAACCTCCACCCGTCGTGACGGCAAAGCTGACCGACACACCCTGCAACGGATTCTGATTCCCGTCCGAGATCATGACTTGCACCGGCACTGTGGTGCCTGTTGCGGCCGTTGCGTTGTTGCCGACAATGTCGATCTGGGCGGGAGTTGCGGTGACGTGCGCCGTGAGGAGAACGTTCTGCAGGAAATTTCCCGAGACGAGCTGCAGCCGTCCCACATAAGTACCCGTCTGCAGTGCCTCCCCCGAAATGCGGATGGCGGCCTCTGCGGAACCCCGAGGCCTCAGCGTACCGTTGGGCTGGAGAGTTGTAATCCACGAATCGACGGCATTGAGTCGCCAACCGAACGTGTTTGTGGTCGAAACATTGAACAACGCAACGCCGGTTGCGGTCGTCGTTCCTTTCATCACCGTTACATCGATCGAGAGCGGACTCGCGACGACCCCGGCCGCCAGCCCCGTCGTCGAGATCGAGTACGCTCCACGACCAAACGTGGCCGCCACAAGAATGCCGCCAGGCTGCCGAAGTGAAATGTCGGTAATCGGACTTGGCGGCAGTCCCCAACTGATATCGGTCCAATGCGGCGTCGGTAAAACATTTCCCCCGCCGCCTAGATCGAACGTCACAAACACGCCGGCATCGGTGGCGACGTAGAGTGTTTGCGCCGGCTGGTTGAAAATGGCCGGGCCGAAGGGCTGTCCTGGTATCGGGAATTGTCCTGGCCCCGGGAACGTTACAGTGACAGGTGTCAGCGACGTCGGGTCGATCACTACTGCATTGATCGGCACGTTAGGCAAGTTGCCGCGAATCGAGATCCAGGTGGTACCCCCGTTTGTCGATTGTTGAAGATCGCCCTGCAAAAGCCCGGCAGACAGACTTGGGCCGCCCGGGAAAGCGCCAATCGCGGCGTATATGACATTGGTTTGCCGCGGATCAACAGCAAGCCGATTGACATAGCCCGATAAAGCCCCCATGCGAACCCATGTTTGTCCCGAGTTTGCCGAACGCCAGATCGTCGATGTGGACGCACAGGTCGTCAGTGTCACTTCCGGCAGGCAAGCCGTTGCTGCATAGAGCGCCGTGCGCTGGGCGGGAGCCATGGCGAGAGCGATGACCACGTGAGTCGTGTCGGAATCCACGATCGGCAACGCGGTCCACGACTGCCCGCTGTTTGTCGTGCGATAGAGGCGCGCCCCGGCGACATAGGCAGTTGTCGGAGTTACCGGATCAAGAAGGAGCGGCGGAAAGGGCGCTCTTAATTCATCCTGCGCGATAACAGTTCGTGATGAAAAACTCGCTCCAGCGTCGGTCGATCTGAGAACCTGGCTATTGCTCGCAGTGAAAATATTCGAGGAATTTGCCGCCGCCGCCACGATGCCTGCGGAATTAATTCCATTCACCCTGGTTTCGTTGACGGGATTGATCGGGCCAAAGAGACCGGAGGGTCCGGCCGCCCAGATTCCATTTCGAGAATCGAGATTGATACCGAGCAATTGCGCGAGCGGCGGTTGTGAAATCGATCGCGGCACGGTTCCCTGCACGAGTGAAATCGAATCCAAGCCTTTTTCGCCACCGAGCAGCAGAATGCCGCCGCTGAAGACACCCGTATGAAAATCGGCGTTCGTTGTCGCGAGCTTCAACCAGCTATTTCCCTGATCCGTGGAAGTCAGAACGCTATTGCCAACGATGTAAAGACTTCCACTGATAGTGTCGGCGAGCAATTGCATCGGCGGATGCACATCGCCAACACGCACCGGCGTAGACCAGTTGGTACCGCCATCGGTGCTTCGATAAAAATCCATGAAAGATGACGAAGATGCAGGGACTTGAGATGAAACGACGACCGAAACCGCGCCGGCTGTTGTCGCAACATGGACCCAGGTGATCTGTACGTCAGTTGAGATCGGGCTGTCCGAAAGAGGAAGATTCGTCCACGTGCGGCCGTTGTCGGATGAACGCGCCACGGCGTGGTCGCGGTCTCCGAGTGTGCCGGCGTAAACAATGCCCTGGCTGTCGAACGCAATGGATGTCACCGCGGAACCGAGAACCTTTGACCAGGTTGTTCCGGAATCCTGTGAAAGGAACAGTCCTTCTCCGGAGCCTGCGAGCACGCGCGCAGAATTGGTCGGATCTACGGCGAGCGCGCACACCGGCTGGTTCGTGAATCGTGCCTGCAGCGCCCAGGTTCGTCCAGCGTCGGTCGATCGTGCCACGCTCTGGAACCGCCGCGGGCTCTGAATATCTCCGGTCCCGAGGTAGAGCACATCGGAAGAACGCGGATCGATCGCCATTGAGCAAAACTGAACGGCAGGAAGCGAATCGGTGATCGGCGCCCAGAGTGCGCCTCCGTCCTGCGTTTTCCAGGCGCCTCCACCTGGAGCCAGAAGATAAATGGTGGAGTCGTTTCTCGGATCCGCAGCAAGCCTCACCACTCGGGCCGGAGCGCCCAGCGGCCCCGCGAAACTCCACGTCGCCGGCAGTTGCGCGTACGCGGGTTCAACGAAACCCAACGCGATTGCGAGGCAGAAAGACCCGATATATCTAATGAACTGCCGTAAGGGGTGCGTCATCGGTCGCACTGGATGCTCCTCCGGCAGTGACGACGACCGGAAGGCTGTCTCCCTCCGCGCGGTCGCCGGGAACATAGATATTGATCTGGTAAATGCCGACC
>Ga0207646_10004692_pt1 | contig 14728 bp, 15 predicted proteins | sample KBSK5502metaG_FD_184343 | JGI IMG/M metagenome (GOLD analysis project Ga0207646, IMG submission 184343) | Corn, switchgrass and miscanthus rhizosphere microbial communities from Kellogg Biological Station, Michigan, USA - KBS K5-50-2 metaG... | ecosystem: Host-associated > Plants > Roots >... | reverse complement strand
TCGAATCCAAACTGTAAAGCCGCGGCGCCCGCCGATCCTGTACAGTTTGGATTCGATGCTTCGGTCGAATTTCCGCCGCACGGAATGGCCGTGCCGACAAACGGCCAGACAAAATTGAACCCGGATTACGACGGCCTGGTTTCGGACTACCGCGAAGTGGCCCTCAAATATCTTCAGCTCGAGATTCCGAATCATGTTCGCTTCCGCAGCGTGATGCCGTCATGGGATAACACTCCTCGACGACAGCATCAGGCAACGGTTTTCGACCATGCCAGTCCGGGTGCGTATCAGGCATGGCTCGAAAGAATTCTCGATCAGACCCACGAACAGAACTTCGGCGAAGAACGGATTGTCTTCATTAACGCATGGAACGAATGGGCAGAAGGAAATCATCTGGAGCCGGATAAACGTTACGGGCACGGCTTCCTCGAGGCGACACGCAACGCGCTGGATGCGTCGCTGTTGAGACGATCGTGATTGTCGAAAGTCCAATAAGCGCCGCGGTCGTTCCGAAGACGAGAATTGTCCTCGCCGGTCATCCTTTCGCGCCCATCGGTATGGGCGAGCACCTCCGATGTTCTTTTCGCGCATTTCAATCCGTCGGAGCGAACGTCGGGCTGAAGGACATTTACGGTTTGCAGGATCCTGATACAGATCTTAAAAAGGAACTCCAGGATAACCTGGTCCAGGACCTCAGCGGGGATATCAATATTTTCCATATCAATGGTGATGAGGTCGACGCTGCTCTGCGCCATCTGGGTGCAGCCGTGCCCAGGGATGCCTATAACGTGATCTATCCGATGTGGGAATTGAGCAGATATCCAAAAGAGTGGGCAGACCAGCTCAACCGATTCGACGAAATATGGGCGCAGTCGAAATTCACGTTCGATTCGATCGCGCCTGCCGTGGCGAAGCCCGTCGTTCACATGCAGCAGACGGGACAGATCGATCTGAAGAGCTTCCTTGGCCGGCGATATTTCAAGATTCCGGAAAGTGCCTTCACGTTTTTGTTCTTCTTCGATTTTACTTCGTATCTCCAGCGCAAAAACCCATTCGCCGTCCTTCAGGCGTTCGAGAAACTATGCAGTCTGCGTCCCGCCGAAGATCTCTGTCTCGTCATTAAAGTAAAAGGCGGCGAGGAGAAAAGCGACGATTACCAGACCTTCTGCGACTATGTCGCTCGCTCGAAAGGAAGGCTGATCGTGATCGACCGGTTAATGACCGATAACGAAATCAAGAATCTGGTTCGGTGCTGCGACTGTTTTGTTTCTCTTCACCGATCGGAAGGTTTCGGCATCGGCATAATCAACGCGATGTTTCTGGGAAAACCCGTTGTCTGCACAGCATACTCAGCCAATCTGGACTTCATGACGGAGAGTAATTCCTGCCTGGTTCGTTACAGGCTGTGTGAGGTTCCGGAAGGGGCTTACCCCTTTGCTGAGGGCCAGGTGTGGGCCGATGCCGACATCGATCATGCTGTCGAACACATGCTGAAGCTCTCGTGCGAACGGGACTGCGCGCGCGCCATGGGAAGGCAAGCGAGCCGCCACATCCGCGTGAATTTCAGCTATCGGGCAACAGGCCTCAGATACAACGAGCGCATCACGGAGATCATCCGAAACCGTGCGTCTCTTCGGAAAGCCCAAACCTAACGTCACGATCTTGTGGGAAGAAATGCAGCCCGGCCGGGAATCGCAGTTCGACCACGATCTCGATGCCAGGGTTAAAGAACAAGCTCTGCGACGTGGAACGCTGAAGGGGTTCTGCAACGTCTCCGGCCGCGCGACGGAATTCATCGTTTCCTCGGACAACCTGCGCGAAAACGTCATTTCAAAACATTCCTCCTCCATCAATCGGCACCGCCAGCTTGTGTGCACTGTCTCAGTCGCGATCTTTGGCCATCCGCGCGCCACGCTCGGCGAAATCGCGGCCCACGTCAACAAGAACAGGTGGAAGGTCTATATGGCGGAGGCGAACTCCGTCGTTTCCACGTTCCTGAAGCGTCATCTCAAGACCGGTCTTCTTGTCTGTTCGGAGTACTTCGGCCCGGCTCATCAATCCGGCGACGTGGTGAATGGGATTTTGCACCAGGATTTGCAGCGGACTTCATTTGCCAATGACACGTTCGACGTGATAATCACTTCCGAGGTTCTCGAGCATGTGCCCGACGCTCTTGCGGCCGAAAAAGAGCTGATGCGGATCCTGAAGCCCGGTGGAATTTATTGCTTCACAGTCCCATTCGCTCCGGTCCACGAACATGACATCGTCTACGCCGATTTGGACGAGCATGGAAATACACGATATCTGGCCGAGCCGCAGTTTCATCTTGACCCGCTGCGGCCCGAGGGCGCTCTGGTGTATAGAATCTTCGCTTTCAACGATATGAAGCGCCGATTTGAAACGATGGGACACGAATTCAAGTCCTTTCGATTCTGGTCGGAATCCGTGGGTATTCTGGGCTCCGACTGCTGGGCCCATATGGTCCGGAAGTTCTGTTAAAATCCAATCAGCATGGAAATCGCCTTCATACGGCCGGTGGCGCCATTTAACCGGTACATCCAAAACGTTCCCCTGAATTACATCCACCTGGCCGCCTATCTGAGGGAGCACGGGCACAAGGCGCGGATTCTCGACATGGTTGTCGAGGACGGTACAGACGTTGTCGATAAGTACCTTCGCGACAACGATGTCAAGATCGCCGGGATCGGCTGCATGACCTGCGAGCTGCCCGATGCACTCGCCGAAGCGCAGCGCCTGAAAGAAACCCATCCCGGAATCAAAATCGTTTTTGGCGGAGCGCATCCATCGGCCGACCCCGAAGAATGTTTGAAGTCGGGTGTGGTCGATTACGTCGTTGTCGGTGAAGGCGAGATCCCGCTTGTCGCCTTGATGGATGCCTTGCAACAGGGACGGGAACCGAAAGCCATCCTCGGTCTCTGGTCTCTCGAGAACGGCCACATTACCGGCAGCACTTCTGCCGCGATACCCAATGTCGAAGAGCTTCCCATGCCCGCGTACGACCTGCTCGAGCTGGAGAAGTATTTCCAACTGGATTCCCCCTGGCATTTCCCGAAATCGAAGAAAGCGGTGCAATACGTTTCGAGCCGCGGGTGCCCCTATCACTGCTCGTACTGCCACACGATTCACGGGAAAAAGTATCGAGGCACTTCAGCGTCGAAGATCGTCGATGAAATCGAAACGCTGGTGACGAAGTATGGCGTCGAGGAGCTGATGGTCGTCGACGATATCTTCAACTTCGATCTCGAGCGCGCGAAAGAGATTTGCCGGGGCATTGTGGAGCGTGGCCTGCGCGTTCATTTGCAGTTTCCGAATGGTGTGAGAGGCGATCGCTTCGATGAAGAACTCGTCGCACTGATGAAGCAAGCCGGAACGCACTACATGGCAATTGCGATCGAGACTACATCGGACAAGTATCAATTGCTCATCCGCAAACATCTCAAGCTCGACAAAGCGCTGCAGACAATCAAATGGGCGCGTAAGTACGACATCGAAGTCTGCGGGTTCTTCATGATCGGTTTTCCTGGAGAAACGCTCGAAGAAATTCAGGAAACGCTCGACTTCGCTGTTTCCGCGCCGCTCGATACGATATTCATTTCGCTTGTCAGCCCATTCAAAGGGACCGTCCTCAGAACCGACATGATGAACGGCCGGTTTGGCGAAATCGACGCATCAGGAATTGCTGCGCTCGATCAGCTCTTCCCCACGGTTCATAACGAAGCCGTACCCGTCGAGATGTTGCGAAAGCTGCAGCGGTCGGCATACTGGCGGTTTTATCTGAAGCCGCGTCCCATGCTGAATCTCGGCCGCCGGATGACCAACTGGAGCAACGTCAAGAAAGTTTCACGCGCCATTCGCCGCCGCGTAAGCGAATCCCGCATCAGCAGCCTGAACTGATTTGTAGGCGTCGGCTTCAGCCGACGCGCGCTGGCTAAAGAACGTGTAAACGAATTGCGACATGCGACGTAGCCGCGAAGCGGCGTCAGAATCTAGCCCAGGGCACAAGCGCTGGGTGACAGTTTGATTCTAAGCGCAAAGCCCTGAAAGGGCGGCAGATCTATGTCGGGCCTTCGGGGCTGTTGATCACGCATCGCCCAGAACAGCACAAGCGTTGCGCCAAGGTTGGCGAGCGTCGCGATATCCGGATGTGGATGAAAAACAGTGAGGACTGCAGCCATGAACAAATGGACCAGCGGAGGGTAGTTGCCCGAGTATTCCCAGAAGCTCCATCCCTCCGGCGCCATAAAACCGGGGACGTAGTTCAACGCATAAATCTGATGCAGTGCCATGTCCCACGCGGGCGGACGCGTGTCCTTCAGGAGCCAGATCGCGTTGATGACCCAGAGCGCGGCGCAGCACAAAGCGACCACATGCCAGTCGCGCAAAATCGGTTTAGCGGAAGATTTCACTGTGGTGGTGACGGCTCACGACGTCCACAAGATGTTTTTCAAGATACGCGTAGTGGCTGATTCGCATTTTCTGCAACAGGAACGCCATCATAACGCCAAGAGTCTTGAGGCCATAGATCGTGCTGACCCGAAAGTTCACACTTGACGCTTCGGGGAAGTATCGTGCCTGCACGGGAATCTCGGCGATCTCGAAGCCAAAGCGGATGGCCTGCGCGATCACTTGCGAATCGAAAACAAAGTCATCGGAGTTCAGAAGGAACGGCACGGTGGTAAGCAGGCGGCGGCTGAACGCGCGGAACCCTGTGTGGGCGTCGGTGAGGTGGCGGCTGTAGGTCAGATTCTCCAGGACCGTGAGTACACGATTCGAAACAAATTTCCAGAACGGCATGCCACCCTGAAGCGCCATGCCATTCATAATTCGCGAGCCGATCACCATGTCTGCCGTTCCCTCGACGATCGGCTGAACGAGCTGCGGGATCAGCCGCGAGTCGTACTGATGATCGGGGTGGAGCATGACGACAATGTCGGCTCCAAGCTTCAACGCCTCGATATAGCAGGTCTTCTGATTCCCGCCATAGCCGCGATTTTGGATGTGAATCACCACTGAAAGACCAAGTGAGCGGGCGACATCCACGGTCTTATCCTGGCTGACGTCGTCGACGAGGATGATGTTGGAAACAAAGTCCTTCGGAATGTCCGCGTATGTCTTCTCGAGCGTTTTCGCCGCGTTATAGGCGGGGAGGACGACGACGATGCGCGGATGGTGGCTCATGATGTGATAATACAACTCCGACGTGAATTTAATCCGCACCCGTGAGGATTTCTATAAACCCGGCATTCCCGCGAAGCCCGGCGAGCACTACCGCGCCTTTGTGCGCTTCGCGCGGCGGCATGCCGGGAATTCGATTCTCGACCTGGGATGCGGCTTTGGTGCCTACAGCGACGCACTTGCGAAAGAAGGCCGGCAATGTGTGGGCTGCGACATCAATCTGGACTACCTCCGAGCGGCTTCCCATGTGGGTTTGCCGGTCGTGAATGTGGATTCCGTGCTGCCTTTCAACGATCGGTCGTTTGATTCTGTGCTGATCTTCGAAGTTCTCGAACACGTGACCAACGTCGATCGAATCCTCGGTGAAGCATTTCGCGTTGCGCGCAGGAATGTTCTGATCACGGTTCCGAATTCTGAAAGTATCGAACAGATGCAGGCGAATGACGTAACCTACGCGCACATGCTGTCATCGGATCACCTGCATTTCTTCGAACTGGAATCGCTCGAGCGTCTGCTGCGCGGTTATTCGAAAAAGGTTGCCGTTGAAAGATCCGATCCTATTTACCCGTTCTGGTTCGTTGGCCGGTCGTTGCCTTTTTACGGGCTCAAATTAGTATTCCGGCTCGGCTTGTTGAAGCCGCGGTTTTTCAGTCGACTGTATGCTGTTGCGAGCGTTCGCGAAGATTAATCTCGATTTGCGCATCCTTGGCCGGCGCGATGATGGCTATCACGAGCTGAAAACCATCTTTCAGGCCGTCGACTGGTACGACGAGATCGTGTTGGAGCCCGCCAATCGGTTTGAATTTTCCGCCCCGGGAACTCCCGAAGACGAAACGAACCTCGTGGTGCGCGCGGTTCGCGCGTATGAGCGTATCGCCGGAATGACCGTGAACGTGCGCATTCGCGTGACGAAGAACATACCCATCGGGCGCGGGCTCGGGGGTGGTAGCGCGGATGCGGCCGTGACGTTCATTGGCCTGCAGCGATTGTACAAGCGCAATCTTCCCTTCGATGACATCCCGCAAGTCCTGCGAGAACTGGGCTCGGATGTGCCGTTTTTTACGCTCGGTGGGCGAGCCATCGGAACCGGCCGCGGCGATGAGGTCTACAAGCTAGAAGACTCGGTCGATTATTGGCTGCTGATGGTCGATCCCGGCGTCATGATCCGCACGGCTGAAGCCTATTCGTGGTTGACCGTCCCCGATAAATCCAATAATATTGAGGGTTTCTGTGCCGCAGATGGTTTCGCTTGTGAGACCGACGTCTGGACGAATGATTTTGAGGGTCCGGTTTTCGAAAGGTATCCGGAGTTGGCTCAGATCAAGGACGAGTTGCTGCAGTCAGGCGCCTATCGCGCGGCATTGTCAGGCAGCGGTTCCGCCATTTTTGCCCAGTTTCAAATGGTTTCTGAGGCGGTTCGAGCGGCGTCCGCACTTGGTGCGCGGTACCGCGTGAAGGTTGCAAAACCGTTGCCGCGTTGGGAGTATTTCCAGAGAATGGTTGAAGAGTAGTTTCGGATTCCCTTGGGGCGTGGCCAAGTGGTAAGGCACAGGTCTTTGGAACCTGTATTCGAAGGTTCGAATCCTTCCGCCCCAGCTAACTTTCCACGGAGAATTGTTCGTGAGTAATGAAATGAAAATTTTTGGCGGGACGGCGAATACGGCCCTCACGAACGAGATTTGCGAATACCTCGACTCCGAGCTCGGCAAGTCATCCGTTACCCGCTTCAGCGATGGTGAAATTTACTTTCAGATTCTCGAGAATGTGCGCGGCGCGGATGTGTTCATCGTGCAGCCTACGTGCCCGCCCGTCGACACGAATCTCATCGAGCTATTCCTGATGATCGATGCGTTCAAGCGCGCATCTGCGAGACGCATTACCGCGGTTCTGCCATACTTTGGATATGCGCGCCAGGATCGGAAGGATAAGCCGCGGGTTCCGATCTCATCGAAGGTTGTATCCGACCTGCTGGTCGCGTCAGGAACCGATCGGCTCCTGACGATGGATTTGCACGCGCCGCAGATTCAGGGATTCTTCAGCATCCCTGTGGATCACTTGTTCTCTGCGCCCGTGCTGGTCGAGCATTTTCAAAGATTGAATCTGCCGAACCTGACAGTTGTATCGCCCGATGCTGGTGGCGTCGAGCGCGCACGCGCATTCGCGAAGCGACTGAACGCGGAACTGGCGATCATGAACAAGCGGCGCCTGGAGGCGAATGTGGCGCAGGTGATGAACGTCATCGGCGATGTGAAAGGCCGGACCTGCCTGATCGTCGACGACATCATCGATACGGCCGGTACTCTGGTCAAAGCGGTCGAAGCGCTGCTCAAGGACGGTGCAACGAAGGTTTACGCCTGCTGCACCCACCCGGTGTTATCCGGACCCGCGGTCGAGCGCATTCAAAGTTCGGATTTGTTGGAAGTCGTCGTGACGAACACCATTCCTCTGCACAGCGAAGCGAGGAAATGCAAAAAGATTTCGGTGCTCAGCGTGGGCAAGTTGCTGGCGCAGGCCGTGCAATCGATTCACGAAGAAACATCCGTTAGCGTTTTATTTATCTAGGTTACTGAAGGAAAAAATTATGGCCGAAATTGTAGTCAGTGCGAAGGGCCGTTCGGAGCGTGGCAAGAATGCGGCGCGCCGTCTGCGCCGCGAAGGAATGGTGCCGGCGGTCATTTATGGCGGCAAAGGCGAGAACCTGGCAGTTGCCGTCGACCCGAAGGCATTGCAGAAGGTGCTGCGTTCCGAAGCCGGGCGCAACGCGATTTTGAAGCTCGATATCGCCGGTCATGGCTCCGCGAACGCGATTTTGAAGAGCTGGCAGGTCGATCCGATCCGGGAGAGCTTCCTGCATGCGGATTTTTACCGCATTGCGATGGACGTGGCGATTCGCGTCACGGTGCCGATTCACGTGGTTGGTGAAGCGCGCGGTGTGAAAGTGGACGCCGGAATTCTCGAACTGGTCGTGCGCGCGATCGAGGTCGAGTGTCTGCCGGGCGACATCCCTGGGCAAATTGACGTCGAAGTTTCCGATCTCGCGATCAACCAGTCGTTGCGCGTGTCCGATCTGAAGGTTCCTGAAAAGGTCAAAGTGCTGGTATCTCCCGATCAGGTCGTCGTTCACGTCGTGTCCGTGAAGGAAGAAGTCGCTCCGACCGCCGCCGCGGCTCCGGTTGCCGAAGGCGAAGCGGCGGCTGCTCCAACTGCCGAGCCCGAAGTCATCAAGAAGGGCAAGAAGGAAGAAGAAGGGGAAGCCCCGGCCGAATAATTTGTGTGGCTCATTGTCGGGTTGGGCAATCCGGACGACGAATATGCCGGCACCTATCACAACGTCGGCTTTCGCGTTCTGGATCGGATCGCGGCGCGCGAGGCGGTTCGCGCCAACGGCGGGTGGGACCGGTGCGGGCCGGCATTGATTTCCCGGAAGGTCATCCTGAGCGGACAACCGGCTGTTCTGGTGAAGCCGCAGACCTACATGAACAACAGCGGCGCCGCCATGCCGCCGGTTTTTGAGCGTTTCGAGGCGACGGCGAAGGACGTTATCGTCGTCTACGACGACCTGGCGCTGCCGCTTGGAAAGATCCGCATCCGGCAAAAAGGTTCGGCCGGCGGGCACAATGGGATAAAATCATTAATTTCGACCTTCGGCGACGACGAGTTCCTGCGAGTTCGGGTCGGGATTCAGCCGGAGCGAGAGATCGGCGACGTTCGCGATTTCGTTTTATCGAGGGTCGCGAAAAGCGACCGGGACCTGCTGGAACAGGCCGAAGAGATTGCAATAAAGGCCGTTAACACGCTCATCGCTGAAGGCCTCAGCAAAGCGATGGCCGAATATAACGGCATCGATTTACGCGAAAAGGAAAACTAATGCGACATTACGAAATTATGTTCATTGTCAATCCGAATGCAGCGGAAGAAGAGATTGACAAGATCAACACGCAGGTCGAAGGCATCGTCACTTCCGGCGGCGGCACCGTGGACAAAGTCGAAAAGATGGGTAAGCGCCGGCTTGCGTATGAAGTGGATCGGCATCGCGAAGGTTATTACGTGCTGTTTGTCATCACCGCCAACGGCGACATCGTGAAGGAATGCGAGCGCCGGTTGCGCGTCATGGATGCCGTCATCAAATACATCACCGTGCGCACCGACGATGAAGTTCGCCGGCTCGACAAAATGAAAAATTACCGGCAGAAGCGGGCTGCCCGCCGCGGTTCCGGCGAGCGAGCGCCGGCGCCGACTCAGTCCGTAGAAGAGGCCATGCAATGAAATCAGCAAAGGAAAAACGGCCGGCGGGACAAAAACAATATTACCGCCGGAAGAAGGTTTGTAAGTTCTGCGTCGAGCGCATCGATGCGATCAATTACAAAGACGTGAAATTGCTCTCGCAGTTCGTTCCCGAGCGCGCCAAGATCATGCCGCGCCGGATTTCCGGTGTATGTTCGCACCACCAGCGCCAACTCAACGACGCGATCAAGAAAGCGCGCAACATCGCGTTGCTGCCGTTCGCGACTGAGTAGGCGTGGGGGGACCGGCCAAATAGCCTGTCAAAGAGGCCGCGAAGCGGTGTACCAACTATGGCTTGGCCGGTGGGTCCGACGCAAATAATAGGGAGGGTTCATGGAAATCATACTCAGAGAAACCATCGACAATCTTGGCCGCGCCGGTCAGGTCGTGAAAGTTGCGGACGGCTATGCCCGCAATTATCTGCTGCCGCGAAAGCTCGCATACCCCGCGACAGAGGGAAACCGGAAGGTCATTGAGTCCGAACGCCAGTCACTGGTGCGCAAAGAAGCGAAGCAGAAGGACGAGTCCGAAAAACTCAAGCAGATGCTCGACGCCGTCGAGATCGTTATTCGCCGCAAGGTCGGCGAACAGAACGCGCTGTATGGATCCGTCACCAACTCCGACGTTGCCGAGGAGCTGGAAAAGAAAGGCTTCCAGATTGAGAAAAGAAAGATCCATATGGACGATCACATAAAGCAACTCGGCGAGTTTGAAATCCCGATCCGGCTGTTTAAAGACGTCACGGCGCACATCAAGCTGAAGGTTGAAGCCGAACCCGAAGGCTAGCAGCGTCAAGAAGTTTTTTTGCCGCGGGCAACGAATTTCGTTCACAGCTTTTCTTCAACAAATCCACAGGTTTTCCTCAGCGTGGCTGAAACGTGGGCTAAAGAAGGTGTGAACGAATGTCGAATCAAGCGTCATTCCCCTCCTTGCGGTGATGCAAGGAGGGAATATGCCTCAGCCTGCAATTCCTTCGATCCGAACATAGCAAAGGGGACATTTATCCAACCTTCACTGTATCTCCCCGCTGTGAATATCGTTCCTGGTAAGAGGCCACATTCGACCCTAAGTGTGTTTAAAATTCCGTTTTCGAAGTTTGCATTTCGAAATTCTCATGCGCCCCTCGGCGACACAGGGGGAGGATGTCCATTCAATCTCTCGAACGAACACTGCCTCATAACATCGACGCCGAAAAGTCCGTTCTCGGCGCCATACTCGTCAACAACGAAAATTACTATCGGGTTCTGGAGAATCTGAAGCCCGAAGACTTCTACCTGGACGCGCATCGCGTCATTTACCGGAAGATGGTCGACCTTATCGAGAAATCGAAGGCCATCGACCTGATCACTATCCAGGAAGAGCTTGTACGCGCAGCGCAGCTCGAAGCGGCGGGAGGCATTACCTATCTCGCGGGCCTCCTCGACGGCGTTCCGCATCTGGTCAACATCGATCACTACATCGAATTCATCCGAGAGAAATCTCTGCTCCGCCAGATGGTAGGCGTGGCCAACAAAATCATGGCAGAGAGCTTCGACCAGGCGGAGCCGGCGGAAGAGATTCTGGATCGGGCGGAGCAATCGCTCTTCAATCTGTCCGAGAAGCGCATGCGAAGCGGTTTCGTTTCCGTGAAGGACATGGAGCTGCATGCGACGCAGTTGCTCGAGAAGCTCTACACCGAGCGCGAAATGATTACCGGAGTGGCGACCGGGTTCCGCGATCTCGATCGCCTCACGTCGGGTTTGCAGCCCGGCGACCTCGTCATCCTTGCCGCGCGTCCCTCGATGGGAAAAACCGCATTGTGCCTGAACATCGCGCAGCACGTGGCGTTGCAGAAAAGTCTTCCTGTCGGCATGTTCAGCCTCGAAATGTCGAAAGAGCAGCTCCTGATGAGAATGCTCTGCGCGGAAGCGCGCGTGGACGCGCACAAGGTTCGCACGGGCTATCTCGGAAAAGAGGATTTTCGAAAGCTGATCGACGCGCTGGGCCACACCACGCAGGCGCCGATGTACATCGACGATTCGTCTACGCTCACCGTCATGGAAATGCGCGCAAAGTGCCGGCGTCTGAAAGCCGAGAACGGCTTGAGCATGATCATTGTCGATTATTTGCAACTGATGTCCGGTTATGGACGTGTGGAGAATCGGACCCAGGAAATTTCGGGTATCTCGCGCGGCCTCAAGGCACTCGCCAAGGAGTTGAACGTGCCGGTGGTCGCACTATCGCAGTTGAGCCGCGCACCCGAGCAACGACAGGGTGATCACAAGCCGCAGCTTTCCGATCTGCGCGAGTCGGGTTCTATCGAACAGGATGCGGACCTGGTCATGTTCATTTATCGCGAAGAAGTCTACAAACCGTCGGATGAGAATGCCGGCCTTGCCGAGTTGATCATTGCGAAGCAGCGGAACGGCCCCACCGGAATCGTCAAACTCGCCTTTCTTCGAGAATACACACGCTTCGAAACGCTGCTGGACCTGCAATAAAGTATCGCTTCCGCTGACGATGTGGTTGTTTCGAAGCTCCCGATGTCCAAGCATCAACGCCAGCAGCGCTATCGCGTGATTGAACCGGAAGGATGTTAAGGGCAACGTTCGCGACATCCACACGCATGATCGTATCGAGCCGGAGAGTTTTCTTATTTTGCTCCTCCTTCGCGCGTGCGGCTGCTTCAGCAGCAATAGTCCCCGCATTCCCTCCAACGGTAAATTTCATAAATATGCAACGTAATTGACAACGATGGATATGTAGTGTGCCGGACAAATTGACGTCGTAGCCGCTCTGGAAATGTTGCAAGCCGCTAATTTCCTGACGTGGCCCTTAATTGGGCCGTTGAGGCGTTACTCTCCAACGCATGAAGAGCAAGACCCAGTACGTCTGCCAGCAATGCGGCGCGACGTCGCCGAAGTGGATCGGGCGGTGCCCGTCGTGCCAGCAGTGGAGCACATTTGTTGAAGAGCGTGTGGTGGCTGCTGGGGATGCGCCGGCGGCATGGGATTCGGCGGACTCATCACCGATTCGATTCACTGAAATCACAGGCATTGAGACGCCGCGCGTTTCGACAGGAGTTGCGGAATTTGATCGAGTCCTCGGTGGAGGCGTCGTTGCGGGCGCGCTCGTGCTGCTTGGCGGCGATCCCGGCGTGGGCAAATCCACGCTCATGCTCGATGTCGCATCGCATCTGGCCGCATCGTCGATCGTTCTCTACGCTTCGGGCGAGGAATCGGCGCACCAGATCAAGCTGCGGGGGGAACGGCTGTCAGTTCGGAAAAACGACCTGCATATCTATGCCGAAATGTGCGTGGAGAAAATTCTTCGAGCGGCGGAGCAGTTGAATGCGAGGGCGGTTGTTATCGATTCCGTCCAGACCACCTTCAGCGAAAAACTCGAAATGGCGCCCGGCAGCATCGGCCAGGTACGCGAGGTGGCTTCGCAGCTTCTGTTCTGGACGAAGAAAAATGATGTGCCCGTTTTCCTGATCGGCCACATTACAAAAGACGGCGCCATCGCCGGCCCGAAGGCGCTCGAGCATATCGTGGATACCGTGCTGTACTTCGAAGGCCCGCGGCAGCATCCGCATCGGATTGTCCGGACGATCAAGAATCGTTTTGGGCCCGCCAACGAGCTCGGCATTTTCGAAATGAGTTCAAGCGGACTGCGGCCTGTGGAAAAACCCTCGGCTCTTTTCCTGTCGCAAACGGAATCGATGAAACCGGGCTCGGTTGTTTTTTCCTGTATGGAAGGTTCGCGGCCGCTGCTGATCGAGATCCAGGCGCTGGTTTCCCGCACGCATTTCGGCACACCCCGCCGGCTTGCGACTGGGGTGGATCCCCAGCGGCTGGCACTTGTCGCAGCAGTGCTGGAGAAGCGGATCGGGGTGAATCTGTGGGATCAGGATATCTATCTCAATGTCGCCGGCGGCTTGCAGGTGGAGGAGCCTGCAGCGGATCTGGCAATCGTCGCCGCGATCCTTTCGAGTCTTTTCAACCGCGCCCTTCCCGCGTCCACCGTGATTTTTGGCGAAGTCGGGCTCGGCGGAGAAGTTCGGCCGGCGATGTTTCCCGAAATCCGTTTGAAGGAAGCCGCGACTCTCGGATTCAAACGCGGTATCGTTCCCTCACAGCCGCTCGTGCAAGAATTGCAGAATTCGGTGGAAACCATACGTGTTCGCGACCTCAAACAAGCTCAGGAAGCGCTATTTTCGTAGGTCCGATATTTCACTACATTTCTATTTATCAATGATTTATAATCCGCGCCGGGGAGTGGTCCTGCATCATTTCGGGCGGTTCGATTTAAACAACGATAAAGGTGTTCCATGAGAGGAAAAGAGATTAAAGCACCTACTTCGCCGCCTAAGGTTCTTGCGGCGGATATCCAGACCAGGGAGCAAACCTACATCCTGGATATTGTGATTGTGCGTCTGATTTTTGCGATTACGTTAACGCTGGTCGCTTATTTCATTCAGCCTTTCGGTTTCAAAGGTCCCTACACGATCGTCCTCGGCCTCTTGAGCGCAATCGGCATTATCTACTTCGAGCACAGGCTCAAACGGGCAACTTTGAAACGTCTGATTGGCGCGGCAATCGGTTCGATCATGGGAATCGTTGGAGCTTCGCTGATCAGCCACATGCTCACCGACACGGTCTTCGACACCAATTCGCTCTCATTCATCAAGCTCTTCATCCTGTTCCTGATGACCTATGTCGGACTCGTGGTTGGCGCGAACAAAGGCGATCTCCTGAACCTGTCGGCTCTTGGCGGAATCTTCGGTGGCGAGCGTCCGCCGAAGAAGTCTTACAAGATTCTCGACACGAGTGTCGTCATCGACGGAAGGATCGCCGATATCTGCGAAACCGGATTCCTCGACGGCATTCTCGTCATTCCGCACTTCGTGCTCCGTGAGCTCCAGCAGGTCGCGGACTCGGCCGACACGTTGAAGCGCAATCGCGGCCGGCGCGGCCTCGATATTCTCCAGCGGATTCAGAAGATGGCGGGCATTACGGTGCAATTCGTGGAGAACGATTACCCTGCTGTTCGCGAAGTGGACATGAAGCTGATCGAGCTGGCCAAGGAACTGGACGCGAAAATTGTGACGAACGATTTCAACCTGAACAAGGTGGCGCAGCTTCGCGGAGTCGAGGTGCTCAACATTAATGAACTCGCCAATGCGCTGAAGCCGGTCTATCTGCCTGGCGAGACCATGAAGGTGTTCATCCTGAAAGAAGGAAAGGAATTCAACCAGGGTATTGCCTAT
>Ga0207646_10004689_pt1 | contig 14732 bp, 12 predicted proteins | sample KBSK5502metaG_FD_184343 | JGI IMG/M metagenome (GOLD analysis project Ga0207646, IMG submission 184343) | Corn, switchgrass and miscanthus rhizosphere microbial communities from Kellogg Biological Station, Michigan, USA - KBS K5-50-2 metaG... | ecosystem: Host-associated > Plants > Roots >... | reverse complement strand
GCAGGGGGTTCAGCGCTTACTGGATCGGGATTACCAGGTATCACCATGCATCGGGCGAAATAACCCCGCAGCAGGCCCATAATGACTATCTGGAATTGATGGCCAGCGGCGGTCTCATCGGCTGCGCTCGTGGCGCGGTTTGGCTTGTCGTTTGTGAAAGACAAGCGCAAACGTCTATGTTCGCCGGATCCGATACTGTCGGGTTGCGTGTTTAGTCGCGTTTTGCAGGGATATTTGGCATAGCGATCCAAAGCTTCTTGGATTTTGGATTACGTATAACTATTAGCACTTTACTCTTCTTTACCTTGATTGTAATTGCTGTTCAGAATGACCGGTTGGCTGATGCCAAGGCGGGCGGACTCTCGGGAACAGCAGCAGCGCTGGAAAATGACCTTCCCGTTACGTGGTTTAGCCAGGGTTTGCGGTGTAAGAGGAAACCTCTTGACGTGCGGGAAATTGGGGGGGTATACTCCACGCCCAATTCTTCGGTGCCGGCGAAGTCGAATCAACGACTGAACATTTCTCTCAATTAGGTTGAGAGGGGGAGTAAACTCATGAATCTTAGATACCAAAAGCTCACCACGATAACCGCGTTGCTCGTTACTCTTGCGGTTGGTCAGCTCTACGTCGGAATCACGTTCGCCGAGGCAAATTCCGGCCTGAGTGTTTCAGGGGCTGTACCCGTAGCACTAATGGGCATCCTGACGACGAGCAGTAACAAGCCGATTACCGTTAACGGAGCCAACGCGATCAGCGGCGCTTCGATTCCGAGCGGAGCGACTATTGAAACTCCTGATGGGGTCGGTGCCACGATCAGGCTCGGGTCTCTCGGTAGTTTGTGCATCGCGCCAAACACCAAGCTGAGTCTTCAGTTTGACCAGCAGGGCAAGTTGGTTGGGGTGATCGTGACCCAAGGCTGCGTCATCCTTCGTACTCCGAAGAACGTTAGTGGTGCGATTAGCGGTCCTCAAGGCGTCATCGGCCAAGTGCCTGCCGCGACGGGGGGCTCGCTCGATGTTTGCTTACGGACGGGAACGGCGCCATTAATTAACCAGGGGGCCGCAGCAGACGCAGGCGCCGGAGCATCGGCCGTAGACTGTGGCGCTGCAGGTGCCGCGGCAGCACCTCCCACCGGACTTCCTCCGGCGGTCACAGCGGCGTTTATCGGCGGTGGCGCAGCAGGGCTCTACTTCCTGTTCCGAGGATCGAATCCGAGTCCGTCTGGACCATAATTTTTTTACCCGAGCGAATCGTCGTCAGAATATCGAGAGTTCTCACGAGGAAGACAGCGCCCGCGGGCGTTTGTCTTCCTTTTGTGTTGGAAGCACATCGTGGTCAACCTATCCCGTCCCAAGAGCATTGGCTTCGGAGGGAAGTAAGACAAAGGCTCAGCCGAATGTTTTCGTCTAATGTTTTCGTCTGATGACGACGCGGTGATACCAATTGATTCGCTGTGGCTTGCTGAGAAGCCAGGACGCTTTTAGCTCCCGCATGTATTTTTGCGCAGTTTGTGAGCAGCACTCGAAACCTAAATCGTGCCATACAACGGAGACAGTAAGACGCCGCCACATCCCTTTGCCCGCGCTGCGGGATCTGTGGGCTTACTGGTTATTCTTCTGCTATTGACGTGGAACGTCGGACGTGCGGGACTTGCCAGCCTGCTCACCACTTATGGAGCCCAGAGTAGCCAGATTGCTCCGGCGACCGCCGCCGTACGTCTTGGTGTAAGCAATCCGGACGCTCATTATGTGCGCGCAACAATCCTCGAGCCCACTGATTTACCAGGCGCAATTGCAGAGTACCAACAGGCTGCTTTGGCTCGTCCGGACGACTATGTTTTATGGTTAAGCCTCGCTCGTGCGAGCGAACTAAACGGGGACACTGCGGGTGCCGTTGCCGCGGCCAGGCAGGCAGTGCCGCTTGCGCCTGCTTATGCGGAGCCACATTACCAGCTTGGGAACATTCTTTTGCGGGCCGGACAGAGAGACGAAGCCTTCAAAGAGCTTCGTTTGGCGGGTGTCAGCAATCCCACGCTCATGTCGGGCATAATTGACTTGGCCTGGCGCGTATCCGGTGGCGACGTTCAATTTGTCATTCGGGCAATCGAGCCAGGAACTCCAGCAACTTATCAAGCGTTAGGCCAATACTTCCGACAGCGTCAAGAGGTGGGCGCGGCAATCGCTATGTACGTAGCAGCCGGAAGTACTTCGGAGTCGGACCGGCGCTCGTATTTGGCTGAACTCATTGCCGCGAAGCGATTCAAAGACGCGGCTAGCTTGTGGAAGGTTGGACGGCAAGAAGGTGCTGCGCCGGGATTGATGACCGATCCCGGATTTGAGCAGGAGAGCAATCTAAAAGATCCGGGATTTGGATGGCGACTTGGGGAGAAGGATACCGGGTTTCATCTTTCTCTGGATACAAACAATCCACGGCAAGGTCGCTCCAGTCTTAAAATTGAGTTCAATGGTGATTCTTATCCCTCTTCGCCGGTAATATCTCAACTCGTCCTGGTTGATTCGGGCGCCCATTACCAGTTGCGCTTTGCGGTTCGTTCGGAAGCAATTGTTAGCGGCGGGTTGCCTCTAGTCATCGTCACGGACGCCGGTGACAGTAAGGTGCTGGGACAGTCTGACAAATTCCCCACCACAGACGGTTGGCACGAATACACAATTGACTTTGATTCGGGCCCATCAACGAGCGCAGTTCAAATTGCGCTCCAGCGTCAGGCTTGCAGCAAGTCTCCCTGTCCGATCTTTGGCCGCCTCTGGTTGGATAACTTTTTATTGCAGAGGCTGTGAGCAACGGTGGCAAAGTCAATCGAGATGCAGGGGTGATGCGCGTCCGAGAGTTTTTCCGTGACGGTTATTGCCATCACTATCACGCCGTGATATAAGCCGGCCCAGATCTACCAGAAGGAGGGGCTCATGGCCAGATTTTCCCGCATAGTCGGTTTTGTCTTTTGGCTCCTGGGGTTGCTGACCACCGTTCTGGTGTTGGTCGGGCGGCTTACGCGCCCGCTTCGGCACATGCTCGATGATAGAGTGGAGCTGCGAAGCCTGCTCTGGATCGCCGGAGTGTTCTTTTTGGGAGCGATAGCGACTCGGGCCATCGAACGAACCTCGAGAGAATAAGAGCGCGGATTCTGGAAGGAGTAAACGCCTCACCAAACCACGAATCCAGGCGAAATATTCCTGGCAGAGCGGCCTTGGCGTGGCTGTCCATGAGTAATTGCGCGAAGCGAGGCTTACAGCGCCTCGAGCCTCGTTCCTATGGTTTCGGGATAACTATTGGGGTGTCGTCGTCGACGGGCTCTTCGCCCTCGTCGATTAGGTTTCTGTTTGGGGGTGACGGCCGCACGCGCACTTTCAGTTCATTGTAGGCTTGCCTGACTTGAGCAATGTCACACGCAGTGGGCGTGGCCATGTCATTCGGCACGTTCATCACCTTAAACTGGTTCATTAGCGTGCTCTTCTTTTTGCAGGTAAAACAATCAAGCAATCCAAGGTTGTGACCCAGTTCATGAGCTACAGCATCCAGAATTGCCTTGGGATTGTTCAGCTTGGGATCGATGATAATGGCGGCGTAGCTGATGATTTGATCGCGGTGTGCACTAAAAGCTTTGAGTTCGGTTGCGTGCCTTTTCATTCTTTCAAACACCGGGCCTCGCAAGATTGTAAGGCAGTTATCACATGAGAGTTGCTGTTTCGTGTCCCCCTGATATTCAAACTTCACTCCCGAACCAGTTAACTCTGAAGCGCCGTTCCAATTTTGTAGTGCCTTTAGCAGGTAGGGAACTTCCTCTGCCTTGAAATCCGTTGAAATGATGTAGACCCTGACGTGCGCATTTGCCGCCCAAGTCCAGAAGCCTATGGCCGGCGCCTCTTGGCCGATTCGGCACGGAGTCATTACCGTCGGTGTTTGGGTGTGTACATCTCCGACGCCAAGACCGGCGACTAATGATAGGAGAAGTATGGAGAGGCTTCGTTTGATTTTCATTCTCGGTTTACTCGCGACGTTTATGATTAAGGGTAACGATTAAAAGAGACGATCCCACAAGAACAAGGATCGATTGACGCGGGGATGATGAAGATCGAACCAATAGAAGCTTGCTTTGTTTCCACGTGGCGACGTCAGCGTAGGCAACGTTAATGCGGGTTCGCCGCGGGTCGGGAGTGCGCGAGTATCGCCGGAGAGGTTCTTTGCTGCGGCTCCGCCGAAACCTGCTCTTTCCAGACCAACCAAAGGCAGCACGGATTCGATTCGAATAGCTTCCGGTGGTTTATCGCTATAGGACTTGGCAGAAGCAACCTGCCGTTCCTGTTGATACACACTTCTCATCGTTGCCAAGTCGCAACTGGACGGTCCAACCAGGCCGTTGTTCCGGTTGAGGCCCGGAAACGAATTCATAAGCGACTGCTTCTTTTTGCAACTCGGACAGTCCCAGAGTCCGAGACCGTGACCAAGTTCGTGTGCCATAAAGCCCTGTAAAGCGTTAGGGTCCGTAATACCAACATCGAGATCTATCCAGGCAGAAACCAACAAGGCACCTTCCTCCTGCATTGGATTGAAGAATGCGTAATGGTGCTTGTCTTGCTTGTATACGTCGCGCCTCCCCACCGTGAGGCAACTCCGACAGCTCATGCGTCTTTCAGTTTCGCCGGCGTAGACAAATTTGACGCCCGAGCCATCCTCCTGCCCGCTTAAAGTCCAGGTTTTCATGGCCTCAAGTAGTGTAGCGCTCTGCTCCGGCGTAAACATGTTGCGCATAAAGTAGACTTTAACTTCGCTGTCGGCTGGCCAGTGATAACCGCCGATGGGTGGTGAATTCCGGTTTGTGGTGCAGACCTCGGGTTTGCGCTGTGGTTGGCTTTTCGCCAGCGGCAACTGATTGGCTGACTTTTCACTTAGCTTTGGTCGTTCGTCCTTACCTTTCGGCGAATCTTTCTTGCTTTTGGGCGGAGCCTGATTCATCTTGGGCGGCGCTTCCTTCACATTTGGAGCAGCTTCGTCCACATCATCGAAGGGTCCATCTACTTCGGTGATACTGACTTTGCTGCCGAATAGCTTGTACTCGTGGTAGTGGACCCTGATGCGGTAATGAACATCACGCGCCCCGAAATGTAAAACGTCGTCTGCCTCAGTGCGAGTCGGAAATGCCGGCGTATTCTTAATTGGCTCGCGCCATGTCTCAAATATCGGAAAGCGTTGCTTACCCTGCGGCTCGACGATCCCTTTGATTTTTACAATCTGATACGTTGTTGGATCGACCCATACGCGTCCGACAAAGAAGCGCTCGCTCATGTGGTTCGGATCCGGTGCGGTAAGCGGCGTAACGTCAATCGCAAAGACCTGGCGTGAATCGATCGTTTCAAGACCAACATAACCGAGCCGGTATTTAGTTGCTTCAACTATGTCAATACCCAACAATTGGCTGCCAGCCAGATCCTGTATGTCTTCCCTGGTGATCCGCATTTCATGGATCGTAGACGCCGGGTGAAAGAGGACCTTTTCGATGCGTCTGCCCCGATCGTCAAACAGAAACTGTGAGTTTCGGATGTATTCGCCGGTCACCTCGCCATTCGGACCGATGGTCTGAAGAACTACATCGCGTTTGAAGGTGTGTTGGTTTAAGGCTTCGCGGACCTTATTTTCAGCGGCCACGAAACGCGCCAGAATGGCTGCGGCGTCGTTAGAGTCTTTCGATTCCGGCTTAGTGACGTTCTCTGACCGCGAGTTACCGTCAGGATTTACCAGTGAAGCTATTGAATTTCGTTGAGCGAAGGCCTGATTGAAAGGGGTTATGAGTACGAACACGAAGCCGAGCTGCGCGGCCCGGTTGCTTAAGAATTGAAACATTATTGATTGCTCCCGAAGAGCGCATTCCCTCGAAAAAGTGTCGCTTAAGTCGGAGCGGCATTCTTCGCGGAAAGGCTCGGAAATGGATCCTGTGAGTTGGAACGACTCTCGGGGCGAGTAGGTCGTAATACTGAGGTATGTACTTGCTTGGGGGCGTCCGTCGGGAAGGAATGTGTGCCGTCCGACGTACAACTGACTTTAACAACCTGACACAATGTCAGTCAAGGATAATCTTTGCGCAGGTCGGTTTGGATTCGAGCGCGAGTGTGGTGGAACCGTGCCGAACACTTCAGATTCGGGAAATACCGCGTGATTCTGCGTTTTTCTCAGACGGATACCAATGAATTATTAGAGCACTCAAAGGCCGAAGGGGTCGGCTAAACCAGGTGTCAAAGCCACTCCGAGGAGAATCAGCACGCTTGGCCGGGGATTCCTGATTTGTTTGAGTGAGGCCGAAACAGTATTGACAGAAACAATTGGTTGGACTAGAGTTACTGCCCCTTATTACGGTTTTGATTCGGTCGCGTGCGAGAGAATCGCGTTGGCCCCCACGCGACCGAGTTTGAACTTGTCGTTGCTCAGCTGACTGAAGCGTTGAGGCGACATCCAGTCAAGTCTGATTTACTAGCCACGCAGGAAGTGAGTGTGCCGTGAAGGTTTGATCTGAAGGTTTCGCCAGAGCACTCCAGGTGTCGGGTAGTCTCACTGAAATTCGCGGTTCGACCGCATAACCTCGACAAATAACCTGTCAGTCTCGTCTGCGAGCGTGGGTGGGAGATCCTTTTCGTTATTAGCCTGGTAAGTCAAGTCCACCATTTCCTGCCTTCAAGCCTGGCGCATTAATCACCAAACAGATAATCCGGTCGATGTTCGGCAAGAGATGAACGGCCGGAATTGGGTTCGTTTCTCTGTTTTTTCAGAGATTGCCATTCAGACGCCGATTACAGAGAGATCGACAACGTGCATATGGGGAGAACTGTTCCACAAAGACAACATTAACAAGACAACTGCGCACACGATGGCGCAGATGATCCTGACCTTTTCTGAATGCTGCCTCGCGAGAGAGGTTTCCCCTCGGGGTCCCCGCATGAATCCCTCAGATACATGCAAGCGGAGAATTTTGGTTACGAATATGACAAGCGCTAAAGACATCAGACGGTTTTCAATGAAGAAAGAAAAGAGAGTGAAATCATGAGACTGACTTCGAGAGCAATAGTCAAAACATTTCTGGTTAGTCTTTTCCTGATCTGCTCAGCGAATTACTCGAGCGCGCAACAGGGCGCGGCCATCTCGGGTACTTCCGCCGGCACGTTGGGAAGCGGCGATGTCGCGGCTAACAAGGGCCAACCGCCGACGAACTCCAAGGACCAACCGGCGCCGAGCGACGTGCGCTACCGGATTGGACCCGGAGACGTGCTAGACGTGCGCGTGGCGAGAGCGCCAGAACTCTCTCGGGAGGCCGTCCGGGTCGATCAGGGAGGCATGATTCGTATGCCTATGCTGGACATGGATATTCCCGCAGCGTGTTTTACGGAAGGCGAATTGGCCCAGAACATCGCCAAGCTTTACAAGAAGTACAAGAACGACCCGCATGTCGATGTCTTTGTAAAGGAATTTCAATCGCAGCCGGTGGCGGTGATCGGCGCGGTGCATGGCGCCGCGCAATTCAAGATGCAACGGCCAGTCAGGTTGTTGGAGCTACTGAGTCTGGCCGGAGGACCAACTGACGGCGCCGGGCGGACCGTACAGATCGTTCACGCTGGAGGGGGACCTATTTGCGCGCAGTCGGGCGCTTCCACAGTAGACGGCAACGACGCGTCCGCCTTTGTGGCTTACCAGTTGAGTGACACCCTCAAGGGATCGCCGGAAGCGAATCCCTTTGTACGCCCGGGCGATATTGTTTCAATTCCCCTGGCGGACCAGGTGTTCGTGTTAGGTAACGTATTGAAGCCGTCTGCGATTCCCTTGAAAGAGCCGCTGACAGTCTCGAAAGCCATCGCCATTGCGGGTGGCACTGCTCCCAGCACGAAGAGAGACAAAGTACGAATCCTTCGACAACTGGCTGGTAGCACTCAGAAGCAGGAAATCTTTGTCGATCTGCGAGCCATCGAGAAGAACAAAGCTGAGGACATCGCGCTAATGCCGAATGATGTCGTGGATGTACCAATTTCCGGAACGAAGAGCATCCTGCGTAGTTTGTTGGGGACTGTCGTTCCCACGATCTCGCAGTTACCCGTGCGCGTTATCCCATAGGCAGAGAAGTAACTCAATTCAGTCAGGAGAATTAAGATGGACGACCCCAAGGAAAACGGAAAGGCACCGTCGGAAATTGCTAAGGCTTTAGCCGTGATTTCCAATATGTCGCGGGGGCTTCCCGCGTCATTTGCGGCTCCCGAGGAGGCGAGATATCCCGGCGCCTATGGCCCGCCCAATCGTGTTGATGAAGGCGTTCGCCTACGCGACGTGTGGATCGCGATCAGCAAGCGCCGCTGGATGATTGTCCTTATTGTGGTGCTGATCACAGCCACCACGGCGGTCATGCTGGCGCGGAAACCAGATATCTATCTGGCTGAAACCGATGTACAAGTCGACACGGAAGGTCCGGCGTCGGGATTGACTTCCGGTAAGGGCAACATCATCGTCGATACCGGTACTGACCCCAGCTATTTCAATACTCAGTTGCAGATTATTACGAAGCCCGGACTGCTCCGCCGAGTCGTGAAGACTCTGGATCTTGAGCACAATCCGGACTTCCTGCGAGCGCAGGCAAACGACACGTCCTGGCAACGTCTATTGCGCACCTTTGGTCTGGGCGGCAACACGACAGCAGCGCAAACGCCAGCGCAAAAAGCCGAGAACGACAAACTCTCGCTTGATAAACAGGTCGCTTCGGCTAGTTCACCTGATGACTTGGAAGAAGCAGCCCGACTCGAACCCTTCGTGAGCTCGCTTCAGGGCGGACTAAAGGTCGATCCGATAAAAGACGAGCGCTTACAGTTCACCGAAACACGTTTGATTAGCATTAAGTTTACCCATGCGAATCCACTGGTGGCCGCAAAGGTGGCAAACGCCGTGGCCAATGCGTTCGTCCTTTCAAATCTGGAACAAAAAACCAAATTCACCAGTACGACCGGGGACTTCCTGCAACAACGGATCGCGGAACTGCAATCGCAGATTCGCGCCGACGAAGAGCGCCTGATCAATTATGCCAAGGGGCATGAGATTCTTTCGCTCGACGCGGCCCAGAACACCGTCGTCGATCGCCTGGCGGGATTAAATAAGCAACTCCTTGAGGCCGAAAACGAGCGCAAGATTGCCGAGGCGAACTATCGGGTTGGTAAAGAACCCGGCGCGGCCGACGTCCTGGCAAAAGAAGGCACAAAAGGTCTGGAGGAAGAGCTTACCAAGTTGAAACAGAGGCGCGCGCAGTTGCTGGTAGACAACACGGAGGAGTGGCCAGAGGTCAAGGAAGTCGAGAAACAGATTTCTGCATTGGAAAAGGACATTCAGGACGCGCGATCGAAAACAGTCGCAACCGGATCAAAAACGCTCGAGATGCGCTACCACGAAGCCCTCGACCGAGAGCAAGCGTTGCGCGCTGCTTTCGAACAACAGCGTGGTGCCACGCGGACCCAAAACGAGGCCGCAATCAATTACCACATTATTCAGCAAGAGATAGAAACGAATAAGAGTTTGCTGGACGGGCTGTTGCAACGCGCCAAAGAGAATGACGTAGTGCTCGCGGGCACGCCTAACAATTTGCACGTCACAGATTATGCGACGCCGCCGAGAGTACCCATTGGTCCCAATCGCCTTCAGGGGATAGTGCTCGCGTTTCTTTTCTCGCTTGGTTTCGGTGTCTGTCTGGCAACTATGCTTGAGTATCTGGATGACAGCGTCCGTTCCTCGGAAGACGTAGAAAGAATACTGCGATTACCGACGCTGGCCACGATCCCGGTGTTAAGAAACGGACGTGTGCGCCGCGCGCTCTCAGGAGGAACTACGTCTCTGCAACTGCAGAAGGAAAGCGGAAACGGAAACGGGAATGGACACAAAAATGGAAATGGAAAAGTGAATCCGGCGCTCTTGCTTGATTTGGATCAGCGTTCGCCGCTGGCGGAAGCGTATCGGCACTTGCGCACTTCCGTCCTGCTCTCATCCGCCGGACGTCCGCCCAAGACGCTGGTGGTCACCTCCTGCGTGCCTTCTGAAGGAAAAACGACGACGACGATCAACCTGGCAGTTACCCTGGCTCAGACGGGAGTCCGGGTGCTGGTCATTGATGGTGACATGCGGCGGCCCAGTGTTCATGGATCCTTTGGCGCTGAAAACAAACGCGGACTGAGCAACCTCTTGTCTAACGAGATGTCGGAGGCCGAAATGCTGGCCGTCGTCCAGAAGGAAGAGGAAAGCGGCCTCTATTTGCTGACTTCGGGACCTGTGCCGCCGAACCCGGCGGAATTGATCGGCTCTGATCAAATGCGCCAGGTAATACTCGAACTGGGGAAGACGTTCGATCATATTGTGATTGACTCTCCGCCTATTGCTTCATTCACTGACGGCATATTGCTGGCGACAATATCCGACGGCGTCATCCTGGTGATTCATGCCAACGAATGCTCGCGCAAGGTGGTCCAACGATCGCGACAGGCGTTGTTGGATGTGGGAGCGAAGGTTTTGGGAGTGGTCCTGAATCGCGTTAACTTGCGATCAGCCGACTATTACTACAATTACCAGTACTACTCGGGCTACAAGGACGGCTCGAGTTACACCGATACGGCTCCGCCAGCCTAAGAGCAAGGAGCAAAGAGGTAAGAGCAAAGAGGTAGGAGCAAAGGGCAAAGAGCTCTGGGAAGATGGGAAAAGTGCCCATGTCAAAAAGTGAAGAACGAGCGGAACAGAGCGACGCTTCGCCCTTTACTCTGAGCCCTTTGGGGCCTTCGCCGCATCGCCGGGCGCATTAGAGATTTGAAGACCTGGAGATTTGGCAGTTGTCACGGGATCTAGCGGTTAGGTTTCATCGGGCCGCAAATCGACTCCACGACAGGCGGCTCTACGGTTGCGCCGAACAGCTTCGTGCGGCGGTTCTTTCTCTTTCGAATAACATTGCTGAGGGTTCCGGCAGCACTCACAAGCGCGAATTCGTGCAGTACTTGAACATCGCCAGACGGTCGTTACTCGAAGATGCATCGATGCTATTGGTTTTTGAAACGCTGGGCCTGTTTGAGTCTGAGGAAATCAATGGCCTTTTGACGGATTGCGACGCGCTTAGTCGTAAGATTACGAACTTTTCCAGGAGTCTCTGCCCTTAGCTCCTAGCCCTATGCCTTCTTCTGACTTCATTGTCTTCGGCGCGCCGAAGATCGACCAGGAAGAAATTGACGAGGTCGTGCGCTGTCTCGAATCCGGTTGGATCGGCACCGGCCCGCGAGTCGCGCGCTTTGAAAAAGAGTTCGCCGCATACAAAGGTCAGCCCGTTGCCGCCGCCGTCAGCTCCTGCACCGCCGCCATGCACCTGGGCGTCCTGGCCGCGGGCATTGCCGAGGGCGACGAAGTCATCACCACGCCCATGACCTTCTGCGCTACGATCAACGCGATCGTCCACGCGGGTGCCACGCCCGTCCTCGCCGACGTCGATCCGCGAACCATGAACATCGACCCGGCGCAAGTCGAAGCCCGCATCACTCGAAAAACCAAAGCTATTCTGCCGGTCCATTTCGCCGGTCGCGCGGCAAACATGGATGCGCTCACGGAGATCGCCGCGCGTCACGGACTGAAGGTCATAGAGGACTGCGCGCACGCTATCGAAACGGAATACCACGGCCGCAAAGCCGGTACCTTCGGCGACTTTGGATGCTTTAGTTTCTATGCCACCAAGAATGTCACTACCGGAGAAGGCGGCATGGTGCTAACACGCAATGAAGAAGATCTCGCGCGCATCCGTGTGCTGGCACTCCACGGAATGAGCAAAGACGCCTGGAAACGTTTTAGCGATGAAGGCTACAAACATTACTTTGTCGTCGAGACCGGCTTCAAATACAACATGATGGATTTGCAGGCGGCACTGGGCATTCACCAACTCCGACGTGTCGAATCAAACTGGCGCCGGCGGGAAGAGATCTGGCAGCAATACAACGAAGCCTTCGCTGGTTTGTCGCTGACGCTGCCGCCCGAGGTTGAGCCAAACACGCGTCACGCTTATCACCTCTATACGATCCTGATTGACGAAGGGGCCACTGAAATCACTCGCGATGAATTTCTTGAGGCGATGACGGTTAGAAATATTGGCGTCGGCGTCCACTACTTGAGTGCGCCGGAACACCCGGTCTATCAGGACAAATTCGGTTGGCAGCCGGAAGATTATCCCCACGCGATGCGGATCGGCCGGCAAACAGTCAGCCTGCCGCTCTCAGCCAAACTGACTGACGCCGAAGTCGCGCGGGTAATTGAAGCAGTGCGGGGAACAATAAGCGCAAAGGGTAAAGAGCACGGGGCAAGGGGCAAATCGCAAGGGGCTACGAGCCAGGAACGCGGAGTCTGCGGCCAACCAGCCTTCGCAACTGGCACTTAGCCCCTTGCGACTTGCCCCTTTTGCCTTCGAACCAGGGCCCCTAATGATACCAAATCCTGAGTATTTTCAACCTCTGATCACTGAGCTGTGGCTGCCGGCTTCTGGCTCTACCTTTTGCTCTTCACCCTTAACTCTTTGCCCTTAGCTCTTAGGCTTTCTCGAATGAATTCCGAATCCGCAATCCGTAGTCCGCAATCCGCGGTACCCACGTTGCGCATCTCGCCCTCGAAGGGTTGGGTGCCGCTCAAGCTGCGCGAGCTTTGGGAGTACCGCGAGCTGCTCTACTTCCTGGTCTGGCGCGACATCAAGGTCCGTTACAAACAGACCGCGCTGGGCGCCACCTGGGCCATCATTCAGCCTTTCTTTACGATGGTCGTCTTCAGTCTCTTCTTCGGGCGTTTGGCCGGGGTTCCTTCGGACGGAATTCCTTATCCGATCTTCAGCTTTACGGCGCTGGTGCCCTGGACCTTCTTTGCCAACGGTCTGAGCCAGTCGTCGAACAGTTTGGTGGGCAGCGGCACACTGATCACCAAGGTCTATTTTCCACGGCTGATCATTCCGCTGGCTTCGGTGTTCTCCGGCATCGTAGATTTTCTGCTGGCGTTCGTCGTCCTCATCGCGATGATGTTCTATTACGGGATGGCGCCGACGCTCAATGTCCTCTGGCTGCCGATGTTTCTTTTGCTGGCGTTGGTCACTTCACTGGGTGTCGGTCTGTGGCTGTCGGCGCTGAACGTCAAATACCGCGACGTGCGTTACATAGTCCCATTCATCACCCAGTTCTGGTTGTTCGTGACACCGATTGCGTATCCCAGCAGTTTGCTCCATCAACCCTGGAGGACGATCTACGGATTGAATCCAATGGTCGGCGTCGTCGAAGGTTTTCGCTGGGCTCTGCTGGGCACGAACACCGCGCCCGGTCCAATCATCGCCGTCTCTTCCGCGGCCGCTGTTTTGATCCTGATCTCGGGCGCCTTCTATTTCCGGCGCATGGAAAAGACATTCGCCGACATTGTCTGAGCGGGAGACCGATGACCGAAGACAGAAGACCGATGACCGGGGACGGAGGGCGAATTGCTGACGGCGGAAGACCAATAGGCGTCGAGTCTCAGGTTTATAAGTTTCAGCGCTTAGAGATATATCAGCCGTCATCCGTCATCCGTCATCGGTCATCCGTCAAACCAACATGAGTGAAGTCGCTATCCACGTTGAAGGTCTGAGCAAGCGCTACCGTATTGGCGCACAGCAGCGGGCCTACCGAACACTGCGAGAGAAGCTTAACGACACCGCTCTCGCTCCTTTCCGCGCTGCCAGGCATCTCCTGACCCGCAACGGCAACGGGCTGGGCGGTCCTCGGTCCTCTGTCGTCCGTCAGTCCCGCGAGAGTTTTTGGGCTTTGAAGGATGTTTCGTTCGAGATCAAACGTGGCGAGGTCATCGGCATCATCGGGCGCAACGGAGCAGGGAAGAGCACGCTGCTGAAGATACTTTCTCGCATCACTGAGCCCACCGAAGGCTACGCCGACATTCATGGGCGCATCGCTTCTTTGCTGGAAGTCGGCACCGGCTTTCATCCGGAACTCACCGGGCGCGAGAACATTTTTCTCAACGGCTCGATCCTCGGAATGAAGCGCGTGGAGATTCAGCGCAAGTTTGACGAAATGGTGGCCTTCGCCGAAATCGAAAAATTCATCGACACGCCGGTCAAACATTATTCCAGTGGCATGTATGTCCGTCTCGCCTTTGCCGTTGCTGCGCATCTCGATCCTGAGATTTTGTTGGTAGATGAAGTTCTTGCCGTGGGCGATGTGGCGTTTCAGAAGAAATGTTTTGGGAAGATAGGTGATGTGGCAAGGGAAGGCCGGACGGTGTTGCTGGTAAGTCATAACATTGGCGCAGTGACCGGATTGTGTAGCAAGGCCATATTAATTGATGCCGGGAAAGTAATCTCGATAGGCCGCGTTGGCGACGTGGTTACTGAGTACCTTTCGTCGAATGGCACCTCTAACGGTGTCCAGGTTTGGACTGACGCACAAGCGCCCGGAACCGACGCTGCACGGCTTAGAGCAGTGCGTCTGTTTTGTGACGATGAGATCGCTTCAGATGTCCGAATTGATAAGGATCTGTTCTTTGAGGTGGAATACACAAATTCGAGACAGGGCGCTCACATTTCCGTCAGTATTCATCTGATGGATAGCCTGGGCAACATCGTTCTGTCCACCATCAATGCTCCATCGGCGATTTTGAATCGGGATGAATGGGCGGGACAAGCACTTCCCGTTGGTGTCTTTAAGTCTGTGTGCAGG
>Ga0207646_10004688_pt1 | contig 14734 bp, 11 predicted proteins | sample KBSK5502metaG_FD_184343 | JGI IMG/M metagenome (GOLD analysis project Ga0207646, IMG submission 184343) | Corn, switchgrass and miscanthus rhizosphere microbial communities from Kellogg Biological Station, Michigan, USA - KBS K5-50-2 metaG... | ecosystem: Host-associated > Plants > Roots >... | reverse complement strand
GCTCCGCCGTCGTCCGCCACGGTCCAGGACAGGCCGGCGTTCGTTGGCAGCGTGTCCGCCATGGAGACGTTCGTCGCGTTGCCCAGACCCGTGTTGGTGACGGTGATCTTGAAGCCGATGCTGGTTCCGGCGCTCACCGTTCCCTGGTCGGCAACCTTCGCGACGTCGATCGCCGGGCAAAGAACTGTGATCGAGGCGTCGGCGCTGCCGTGACCGTCGTTCGTGGTCGTCACGGCCGCGTGGTTGTTGACGGTGCCGCACGTCGCCTTGGTCGTCGGCGACGTGATGTGCACCGTGAAGCTCGCGCCCGAGGCGAGGGACGCCATCGTGCACGTGAGCACGCCGCCATTGACGACGCAGGTCGCTCCGCCGTCGTCGGCCACCGTCCAGGACAGGCCGGCGTTGGTCGGCAGCGTGTCCGTCATCGACACACCGGTCGCCGTGCCGGCGCCGTTGTTCGTGACCTTGATCTTGAACCCGATGTCCGTACCAGCGCTGACGCTGCCTGCATCGGCGGTCTTCTCGATCGCGATGCTCGCGCACAGCACGTCCGTGGACGCCTTGCTCTGCGGCGAGCCGTCATTCTGGTCGGCCGTCACGGTCGCCGTGTTGTCGTACGTGCCGCAGCTCTCGGCAGTCGTGTGACTGGTGACGTGGACCGTGAAGGTCCCACCCGATGCAAGCGTGGCCTTGGTGCACGTGAGATCGGAGCCGACGATGTTGCACGTCGCTCCCCCGTCGTCGGCAACCGTCCAGCTGATTCCCGTCTTCGTCGGGAGCGGGTCGGTCAACGACACGTTGTTAGCCGGTCCCGGACCGTTGTTGGTCACCTTGATCTTGAAGCCGATATCAGTTCCGGCGCTGACGCTGGGTGCGTCCGCCGTCTTGAGGATCGCGAGATCCGGCGACTGGTAGTTTCCGAAGTCGCGCACAAGCGCGTCGCCCAAGCCGATCGTGATCGAATAGCCGTTGCTCCCTCCGGCACAGCTCGCCCCGCTCGAGGGCTGCGACTGCGACCACGTGTTCTGCATCGTCTCGCAGACCGTGTACGTGCCCGGCTCGACGGCGTCGAACTCATAGTTCCCGTTCGCATCGGTCTTCGTCGTCACGGTCCCGCTGTTATTGGTCAGCGAGATCGTCCAGTTCGCGAGACCGGGCTCGCCGTTGTTCCTCGAGCCGTTGATGTTGAGGTCGTTGTACTTCGTTCCGGTGACCTTGCCACACGTGTTGACGCTGCCGAGCGCGAAGTCGGACAGCGTCGAGTCGGTCGACTGCGAGGCGCGCGTCTCCGTAAGGAACGTGGAGAAGCAGGGGATGTTCGCGCCAAAAGCCTCGGTCAGGTCGATGCCGCCCTCGAGGAACGATCCGATCCCAGGGAAGGTGTTGGGCGAACCCGACTTGGGGGTATACGACCACGGGGAATGGGTGTCGGTCTGGTTGACGATCGCACACAACGTGTCAAGGGCGACCGAACAGTCTTGACCTGAATCCAGGAGTGTCAGACCGGATCCATTCCACTCGTACGCTTTGATGCCGCTGATCGCCCCACCGTTCGTGAAGTCGCTAACGATCAGGAGGTCGCCGACCGTGTGCGTACCGGTGAAGCCGCCGGTGCCGTCGAGGCCGATCTTGTTCTTGAAGAACCAAAAGCCGGCGGTCGAGTCGCCGCTGTTCGCGTACCTGTCTGCGCCGAAATATAGATCGAGGTGAGAAGGAGTAACGCTCTTGTCGATGTAAGCGGCCGAGTACGAGTGTGTGATCTCGTCCTTATCCTGCGCGCCTAGCGCATTGTATGCCCAGCTGCTGATGTCATGGATATCCTTCGAGCCGCCGCCGGTGAAGTAGGTCGTGTCGGAGCCGGGCACATCGGAGATGACTCCGGAATTGCTGAAATCGCAACCAGACCCGTTGAGCACGTTCTCCCAATCATCAGGATGATTGTTGGTCGCACAGGTGCCTGTGTTTGCGTCTCGGATAGCGTTTCCGTCGAGCTCGAACTTCGTGAGGCCCGGCAGTGTGGCGAGGGCCGCGAGCCCAGTTACGGCGATCATGACGGCCGTAACGATCAGAACGGTGATGATCCGGGCCGGCAGCGAATAGCCGGATGAAACGCTGAAACGCGTCCTCAAAGAGTCTTTCATTTCCAAGTCCCCCAAGGTCTTGAGAAACAAGGCCCACGCGGCGTGGGCCGTTGGGTTCAGTCTCTTGTGAGCGCATGAGGGAATCTATAGACAGCGCGGTCTAGAACTCAGTGGTTTCGGCACTAGTCACGAACTTTCGTCCTACGCGCGATAGGCTTGCTGCGCTACGCGCGCGCGATAACGTCGAAACCTGCGTACGCCCTTAACACTTCCGGCACTACCACCGAACCATCCCCGCGCTGATGGTTCTCGATGATCGCGGCGAGATGGCGCGAGCTCGTCGCTGCCGTTCCGTTGAGCGTGTGCAGGAATTCCGGTCCGTGATCAAAGCGCGCGCGGCAATTCAACCGTCGCGCCTGATAGTCGGTCGTGTTCGAGCAGCTTGTGACTTCGCGATACCGCTGCTGTCCGGGGAACCACGCTTCGAGATCGACCTTCTTCGCCGCGGGTGCACCGAGCTCGCCCGCGCACACGTTCACCGCGCGATACGGAAGCTCGAGCGCGCGCAAGATGGACTCCTCGACCGCGATCAACCTCTCGTGCTCTTCCCACGACTCCGTCGGTCGCACGAACGAGAACATCTCCACTTTCTCGAATTGATGCAGGCGGAAAATCCCGCGCGTGTCACGTCCGTGCGCTCCTGCCTCTCGCCGGAAGCACGTCGATATCCCCGCGTATCGCAGCGGAAGCACACCCGCATCCAGCATTTCCCCCATGTGCAACGCCGCAAGCGGAACCTCGCTCGTTCCAACGAGATAGAGATCGTCGTCTGCCGTCTTGTAGATCTGCTGCTCGTCCGTCGGCAGGAAACCCGTTCCCTCCATCGCCTCACGCCGTACTAAGACCGGAGGAACCACCGGCGTGAACCCGTCCTCGGCCAATAGATCGAGCACATATCTGCTCAGCGCCGACCACAGCAGCGCGCCTTGGCCTTTCAGATACGCGAAGCGCGATCCGGACGTGCGCGCCCCGCGCTCGACGTCGATGATGCCGAGCGCTTCCCCGATGTCGAGATGATCCTTCGGCTCGAAGTCGAACGTGCGCGGCTCAAGGACTCGGTACAGCTCGACGTTATCGTCGTCGCTTGCGCCGGGCGGCACCGACTCGTGCGGGATGTTCGGGATCTCGAGCAGCCCGTGGTTCAGCTCCGCCGCCGCCGCAGCCTCCTCTGCTTCGAGGCGCGTGATCTCGTCCGACAATCCTTTCAGGAGTTCGAGCTCTTTCGTCTTCTCGTCGCTTTGCAGCTTCGCGATCTGCTTATCGCCTTTCTTGCGTTCCGCGCGCAGCTCGTCGATGCGCGCTTGCGCCGCGCGCCGGCGCGCGTCTGCCTCCAGAACCTGATCGATCGGGTACGAGCCGCCACGCCGCGCGAGGGCTGCTCGAACGGAATCCGGATCTTCGCGTATCAGCTTGAGATCAAGCACCGGCGTGCTCCGTCGTCGTTGGGGCGCGCGGGTACGAACCCAGCACCTTCACTTCGAGGATCTTCGTCCGCAGCGATTCGATCGCGTAGCGAACGGGGGGCTCGTCGGCGTGGCCTTCCATGTCGATGAAGAAGCAGTACTCACCCAGGCGCTCCTTCGTCGGTCTGCTTTCGAGCTTCGTCAGGTTGATCTGGCGGTCACTGAACTCGTGCAGGATCGCGAGCAGCGATCCGGGCCTGTCCTTTTCTATGAAGCACACGACGCTGGTCTTGTCCGTGCCGGTCGGTACGGCGCGCTCTGTGCTCAGAAGGACGAACCGCGTCGCGTTCTCCGGCCGGTCTTCGATCTCCGCGGCGAGAACCGCCAGGCCGTAAAGCTCGCCGGCAAGTTCGGTGCCGATCGCAGCCCATGCCGGATCGCCGCGGTCGGCGACATCGCGCGCGGCCTCCGCCGTGGAGTTCGCCGCGTGCACGCGCGCGCCGGGCATCGCGCGCGCGAGGTACTCACGGCACTGCGCCGTCGCGTGTGGATGCGACGCGATGTCGGTGATCGTGCCGAGGGCGGCACCCGCAGCGCCCAGGATCGCATGGCGGATCGGCCGGACGACCTCTGCGCAGATCTGGATCTGGTCGCCGAATGCGAGTGCGTCCAGCGTGACGTTGACCGACCCTTCGATCGAGTTCTCGATCGGCACGAGCCCGGCCGCGGCCTCACCCATCGCAACCGCGTCGACGACGTCGGGAACGGTCGCGAGCGGGACGAGCACCGCGCCAGCTGATTCCGGCAGCGTCAGCAAGGCTTCTTCGGTGAACGTCCCCATAGGCCCGAGGTACGCAAGGCGCGTCACCGGTGCACCGCCCCGAGCGCGCGCCTGATCGCTTCCTCTTCCTCGCCGGAGAGGTTGATGCGGCTTCCGCCGTGCTCGACCGGTTTCGCATAGATCCGCGTTTCGTTGCGTCCGTTGATCGAAGACAGGACCACTCCGCTTCCTTCTCTATCGAGCATCGCTACCGCGAATGACAGCATCCCACCAAGATCTTCGAACGCATCGAAGCGAACGATGCCCACGAGCTGCACCGCGCGCGCAACCGCATCTTGAAGGGCAATCGTTTCTTCGCGGAGGCCCGCCATCTGGAGCGCCAGCGTCTCGGGCTCCTCCACCCGGTCGGCACGTTGGGCGCGCGCCGTCGCGGGACGCCCGCGCAACGCGCGCCGCATCCGCCGCACCCTCCGTCCCAGAACGAGCACGAGCACGAGCGCCACCGCGGCAACGGTCGCGGCGGCGATCGAGATGATGCTGAGGGTGTCCCGACTCACAGCGGGGGCTAGGATATCGCCCCGTGGATGCAGAACGACTCGCTGCGCTCCTCGACGCAGTCGCGCGCGGCGACGTCACTCCGAGCGAGGCCGGCGAGTTCATCTCCCGCCTCCCCGTGAGCGACCTCGACTTCGCGCGCATCGACACCCATCGCGAGCTCCGCACCGGTCTTCCCGAGGTCATCTACTGCCCCGGCAAGACCCCGGAACAGGTTCGCGCGATCGCGATCACCATGCTCGAGCACCCCGGCGGCGCGCTCGTCGCCACGCGCGCAGAACCCGTGCACTTCGCAGCGGTACACGAACTCTCGGATGAGGTCCGCTACGACGAAGTAGGACGCACGATCGTGCTGCGCGAGGCATCCGGAGCGCCGCTCGGGCTCATCGCGGTCGTCACAGCCGGCACGGCCGACCTCCCGGTCGCGCACGAAGCGATCGCCGTCGCCGAAGCGCTGGGCGCAAAGGTCGCGCGCATCGCCGACATCGGCGTCGCCGGCTTGCACCGGACCCTGGCGGCACAAGCCGACCTCCGCGCGGCCGACGTCCTTATCGTCGTGGCCGGGATGGAAGGCGCGCTGCCGAGCGTGATCGCCGGTCTGGTGTCGTCGCCGGTCATCGCAGTGCCGACGAGCGTCGGGTACGGGGCCTCGTTCGGAGGCCTGGCCGCGCTGCTGGCGATGCTCAACTCGTGCGCGCCCGGCATCGCCGTCGTGAACATCGACAACGGCTTCGGCGCGGCGGCGCTGGCCGCGCGCATCCTCAAGACGAAGCGATGACGACGCTCGGGTACTTCGACTGCTTCAGCGGCATCGCGGGCGACATGTGCCTCGGCGCGCTCGTCGACGCCGGTGTTCCGTTCGAAGCGCTCGAGCAGCCGCTCGGAAAGCTGCAGATCCAGGGGTTCGAGCTGGAAGCGACGCGGGTCGAACGGTTGGGGATCCGTGCGACGGCCGTGCGCGTGCGCGGCGAGAACGCAGGCATCTTCCGCAACTACTTCAGCGTGCGATCGATGATCGAGAACGCCGAGCTGCCCGAGCGCGCGAAAGAGGTGGCGCTGTCGATCTACCGCAGGCTTGCGGAAGCGGAAGCGACCGTGCACGGCACCGACGTCGGCCACGTGCCGTTCCACGAGCTCGGTTCCGCGGACACGATCATCGACGTCGTCGGAACCGCGTTGGGGTTGGACTATCTCGGCATCGACCGCATCTACGCCTCGCCGGTCGCAACCGGCATGGGCATGATGCGCACCGACCACGGGATGCTGCCGATCCCCGGGCCCGTCGTGATCGAGCTGCTACAGCGCGCGCCGCTGTACTCGCAAGGGGTTCCGTACGAGCTGACGACGCCGACCGGTGCAGCGATCCTCGCCGCGACCGTCGAGTCCTACGGCGACATCCCGCCGATGCGCGTCGCGGCGGTCGGCTATGGGGCCGGGACGCGCGAGCTCGAGATCCCGAACGTCGTGCGGCTGCTCGTCGGGGAACCGGCGACCGAAGAAGACCTGTTCGGCCCGCTGCCCGCCGTGCTGCTGGAAACGAACATCGACGACATGAACCCGGAGCTCTACGAGTACGTGATCGAGCGGCTGTTCGCGGCCGGCGCGCAAGACGCATGGGTGACGCCGATCGTGATGAAGCGCGGCCGGCCCGCGGCCACGCTGTCTGTGCTGTGCGATGCAGGTGCCGAGCGGCCGATCCGCGACGTGATCTTCGCGGAGACGACGACGCTCGGCGTGCGCCGTCGGATGGTCGAGAAGTGGACCATGCCGCGGGAGTTCGTGACCGTCGAAGTTGCCGGCGGTGCGATCCGAGTGAAGGTCGGGCGCGGCGCGGCCGGGGTCGCCGGGATCTCGCCCGAATACTCCGACTGCGCGCAGGTCGCGCGCGACTCAGGCCGTCCGCTGAAAGAGGTCTACGCGGAAGCGCAGGCGGCCGCGCGAAGGATGCTCGAGCAGCAGAGCGCTGAGCGGAGCTAGGGCGTCAGGAGCACGCGGATCGGATCGCCGCGCTTCTCTCGCAAGATCGCAACGCCTTCTTCGGCTTGCTCGAACGGAAGGCGCGCGCTGATCGATCCGCTGACGTCGAGCCGCCCGCTCGCAACTAGGCCGACCAAGGTTTCCAGGTGCGCGCGCTGGTAGCCCATCACGCTGAGCAGCTTGTTGCGCATCACCGCGAAGAGTGCGCTCGGGCCGAGTTGGATGCGATCGCCGCTGACACCGGTGATTACCGCGCGCCCGTCGATCGCGAGCGACGCCACCGCTTGCTTCAACACCGAATTCGCGCCGACGAAGTCGATCGCGAGGTCGACACCTTCGCCCCCGGTTGCTTCCTTGATCGCGTCCGACGCTTTCTGCACGGCCGGATCGATCGTGATGTCGGCGCCTAGGCGCTTCGCGCGCTCGCGCGCGGCCGGACTGGTGTCCACCGCCGCAACGAACGACGCGCCGCCCAGGCGCGCGAGCATCACACCATGGGTCCCGAGACCGCCGATGCCGAAGACGGCAACGCGTTCACCTGGACGAAGCGCACCAGTATCGAGCACCGCGTTGAACGGAGTCCCGACCGCATCGCACAGGATGGCGGCCTGCTCCAGCGGGACCGATTCCGGAACGCGAACCAACGCTTCCTGCGGCATCGTGACGTATTCCGCCCAGCCGCCGTCGAACTCGATGCCCATGTTCGCCGGCATCATGCAGCGCTCGATCGGATCGCCGTTGCGACAGCGCGCACACACGCCGCACCGCTTGCCGGGGAAGATCGCGACGCGGTCGCCTTCCTTCCAGCCGTCGACGCCGGGCCCGACCTTCGTGATGACGCCGGCGGTTTCGTGTCCTGGGATGAACGGTGGCGTCCCGCGCGTCGGGAGCGAGCCGTCGAACATGTGCAGGTCGCTCGCGCAGATCCCGCATGCGGCTACTTCTATTTGCAGTTCGCCGGCTTGCGGCTCGGGAACCGGCCGGTCTTCGATCTCGAGCGGCTTGCCGGTGCCATAGAACCGAACCGCGCGCATCAGCCGATCGCCGCTTCGAGGGTGGCGTTTGGGTCGAGACCCGAATCCTTCGGCCCCGAGAACAACCCGACTGCCGGGATGGAAACGCCGGCGTCGCGGTACTCGGCGATCTTCGCGTGGATCGCCTTCTGGTCGCCGATCGCGGCGAACTCTTCGACCAGGCGCTCGCTGATCGCCTGGAACGCATTGGGCATGTCGCCCTTCCCGAGCGCGGCGTCGAAATTATCGAGCTCTTCTTGATAGCCAGCCCCCGCGATCGCCTTCCGATAGAACGGGAGTGTCATATAGGTGAAGAACTCGCGCCGGAACGCGTTGCGCGCGCCCTCGACGTCTGTGACCAAGGCACTTGGAATTGCTGCGACGATCTCGCACGATCCCTCTGGGCGGCCGGCTTCCTTCTCACCCTTGCGCACGTGCGGCGTGACGACGTCGCGGATGTAAGTCGGGAGGCACGCCCACAGGATCAATCCGTCGGCGGCCTGGCCGGCGAAGGTCAACGTGTTCGGCGACAGGCCGGAGATGTAGATCGGGAGATCCGTGCGCGGCGCATAGTTCATGAACGCGAAGTTGGTCTTGTAGAACGCTCCCTGGTGTTCGACGCGGCCGGTCGTGAAGAGCGCGCGCAAGATCGACACGTACTCTTTCAGTTGCGAGAGCGGCTTCGACATGTCGATGCCGTACCAGTTCTCCATAGTGATGTTGTGCGACGTGCCGACGCCGAGGAGCAGCCGGCCACCGATTATCTCGTCGAGCGTCGCGGCTTCGTACGCGAGCGCCACGGGATGCCGAGGGAACGCAGGGATAACGCCTGTTCCCAGCTTGATCTTGGTGGTGGCGTTGGCGTATGCGGCGAGCGTCATGAGGCCGTCGCGCGCGCCGATCTGCGTGGAGAACACCGCGTCGTAGCCGAGCTTCTCGGCGAGCTGGACACGGTCGACGGCGCTCTGGAGTGAGGCGCCGGGAGTGATGAAGGTTGCGAGGCGAGAGGTCATGGGCGGTACTTCAACCGATTCACCTCAAGCACCGCAAGTCCGCCACCCCGCCGCGCGCGCGCCCCGCCGCCGTGCTTTCTTGGTGCGATGGAGCCGCTATTTGACGCATTCCGCACCCGTGAAGCGCTCGAAGCGAGGATCGCCAGTATTGCAGCAGCTCAACATGGCGTCATTTCGCGAAAGCAAGCCATCGCCGCCGGGGCGTCGCGACATCGCATCCGGCTTCGTTTGGAGACCGGCCGATGGCGCGAGATCGACCGAGGCGTGTTCATAATTGGCGGCGCCCCGATCCGATGGCGCTCCCGATTGCTCGCGCTGTGCCTTGCGTTCGGCGAGGACACCACAATCTCTCATCTTCCAGCGGGTGCATTGTGGCGCCTCCCTGGATTCGAATCAGAGCCTGAGCCAGAAGCTATCGTCGCCCGAAATCGATCGAAGAGGTACCGGCGCCATCGGGTCCATTGGGTGGGACCGATCCCCGCAGCGGATCGTGGGGTTGTTGACCGCATACCTGTGACTACGCCCTCACGCACACTTCTTGACTGCGCAGGACGCGTGCCTCAGGAAACGCTCGAACTTGCCGTCGACGACGCTCTGCGCCGAAAGCTCACGTCGGTACCGAGATTGCGCTGGCAGCTGGCAAACGGCGGGCGGCGCCTGGGTATCTCGCAGCTGCGCGCGCTCCTGGACGCGCGTGATCCAAACACGAAACCCGCAGAAAGCGTCCTTGAAACCAAGGTCGCGCGCATCCTGCGCAAAGCCAAACTGCCGGGTCTCGTTACGCAGTACGACATCGTCGTGGCCGGACGCCTGATCGCTCGTGTCGACTTTGCGTTCCCCGCAGCCAAGGTCGCGGTCGAAGCGGACGGATATCGCTGGCACTCAGGTCGGACCCAATGGCAGCAAGACCTAGGAAGACGGAACGCCTTGACGAATCTCGGATGGCGCGTCATCCATGTCACGTGGGAAGGCCTGAAGCGTCCGCAGGCGATCGTCGATCAAGTCGAGCAGGCCTTGCGCGCGCGCCTCTTCTAGCGGCTAGAGCCCCAGCGTCTTCGCGATGTTCGTGCGCAGGATCTCGCTCGTTCCTTCGTACAGCCTCTGCGCGCGCACTTCGCGCCAGAACCGCTCGATCCCCATCTCGGTCATGAACCCGTTCCCGCCGTACACCTGGATCGCGCGGTCGGCGACCCGCCCGACCATCTCTGTCGCCACCAGCTTCGCCGCCGCCGCTTCGCGCCGCCCATCCGACCCATCGTCGATCCGAGACGCCATCTCGTACACGAACCCGCGCGCGCTCTCGAGCTCGCACCACGAGTCCACCACGTACCCCTGCACGTACTGGTTCTTGCCGATCGGTTGACCGAAGGCCGTGCGCGTCCGCGCGTATTCGAGCATGCTGTCGAACAGGTGCTGGGCGATCCCCAGCGCCGACGCCGCGATGTGCAGCCGGCCCCCGTTGATCCACTGCATCGCCGCGTAGAACCCTTGCCCCTCTTCCCCCAACACATTCGAGGCCGGAACTTCGACATTGTCGAACGTCAGCTCGGCCGGATGGTCGACGGTCGACGCCGTGTGCTGCAGGCGCGTCACCTCGAACCCAGGCCATCCTTTCTCCACGATGAAGGCCGTGATCCCGCCGCGCGCGCGCTTCTCCATGTCGGTCACCGCGAACACCACGGCGAAGTCGGCTTCCTTCCCGTGCGTGATGAAGTGCTTGCGACCGTTCAGAACGTAGACACCGTTCTTCTGCTCCGCGCGCGTGCGGATCTGCGTCGCGTCCGAGCCGGCCTCCGGCTCCGTCAGCGCGAAGCACATCTCTTTCTCCGCGCGCATCAGCGGATCCAGGTAGCGCGTGCGCAACTCCGGAGAGGCGACGCGGAAGATCGGCGTCGGACCCTCGACCGACGGCAGCACGCCCCCGCGCGCGGCGAGGAACGAGCCGTGCCGGTACACCTCTTCGTGGATAAGCACTTGCCCCAGATAGGAAAGGCCGCCCCCACCAAGCTCCTCAGGCATGTGCAGCTGATAGAAGCCGATCTCCGCAGACTTCCTGCGGATCTTCTTCTTCTCTTCCTCGGCGTTCGCTATCGCGCCCGTCTCTTGCAGCTCTTGTGCGTACTTCGCTTCGACCGGCTTGACCTCGCGCTCGATGAAGTCGCGGATCGACTGGCGCAGCTCAAGCAGCTCGGACGGGATCTGGATCGCGCTCATGGAGCCTCCTACGCCTGGTCGTTCTCCGTCGGGCCGATGTATCCCTCTTGTTCGAGGTGAAGGACGATCTGCTGAGCGGCTTCCTCGGGCGACACATCTACCGTATCGATGACGACGTCGGCGTCGTCGGGCTGCTCGTACGGGTCGGAGATACCGGTGAACTCTTTCACGATGCCCGCGCGCGCCTTGGCGTACAGGCCCTTGCGGTCGCGCGCCTCGCACGCCTCCAGCGACGTCGCGACGTGCACCAGGATGAAGCCGCCCCCCTTCTCCACCATCGTGCGCACCGCCTTCCGCGTCGCGTCGTACGGCGCGATCGGCGCGCACAATGCGATGCCGCCGTTCTTCGTCACTTCGCTCGCGACGAACCCGATCCGCCGGATGTTGATGTCACGGTGCTCGTGCGAGAACCCCAGCTCCGACGACAGATGCTTGCGGACGATGTCCCCGTCCAGCAGCGTTACGGGACGTCCACCGATCTCGAGCAGCTTCGACTGAAGCACGTTCGCGATCGTCGACTTCCCGGCGCCGGACAATCCGGTGAAGAAGACCGTGAAGCCTTGGCGCGCGCGCGGCGGATACGAGCGGCGCAGCTCCTCCGCCACGAGAGGCGGCGTGAACCAGTGCGGCAGGTCGCGCCCTTCGTTCAGGCGCCGGCGCTGCTCCGTCCCCGAGATGTTGAGCACGCGCACGCCCTCGGGCACCTCGTCTTCGGGGACGTACGTGTCTAAGTCCTCGACGTAGACCATCTGCTGGAACGGCACCATCGTCACGCCGAGCTCCGCCTCGTGCGCGCGCAGCGACTCCTGCGCGTCGTACGGCCCGTAGAAGGGCTTCCCACTCCGGTCAGACCCCGGCCCCGCGTGGTCGCGCCCGACGATCAGATGCGTGCAGCCGTGGTTCTTCCGGATGATCGCGTGCAACAACACCTCTCGCGGCCCGCCCATCCGCATCGCCAGCGGCAACAGCGACAACATCGCCGTCCCATGCGGGTACGACGGCATGATCGCCTTGTAGCAGCGCACGCGTGTGTAGTGATCGACGTCGCCGGGCTTCGTCATGCCGACGACCGGATGCACCAGCAACGATGCCTCAACGTCGCGCGCCGCGCGCAACGTCAGCTCGAAGTGCGCGCGATGCATCGGGTTGCGCGTCTGGAACGCGACGACTTTGCGCCAGCCCGCGCGCGCGAACTGCTCACGCACCTCTTTCGGCGTCAACCGCAGCTCGCGGTAGTCGTAGTGCGACGGACCTTGGATCCCTTCCAGTTGTCCGGCGACATACACCGGATTCGTGCGTTGCATCAGATATGCGACGCCGGGGTGCGCGTCGTCGGTCGTCCCGAACACCTCGCGCGCCTCGAGCTCCAGGTCCGGCCGCCAGACCTCGCTCACGTGAAGCGCGGCCAACATGACGCCCTCGGGGTCACGCAGCGCCAGCGTCTTGCCGGGCGCCAACCCTTCGGCCGCTTCTTCCGTCACGTCCAGCGTGATCGGGATCGGCCACAGCGTTCCGTCGGCAAGGCGCATCTCCGCGCGCACGCGCTCGTAGTCGGCCTTGCCCATGAATCCGCGCAGCGGCGAGAACCCGCCGGAAAGGATCAGCTCGAGGTCGCAGATCTGCCGTTCGCTCAGATCCCACGACGGCCAGTCCGACGACTGCTTCTTCAGTTCGGCCGCGCGCTCATCGTCGACGATGCCGTCGACGAGCACGCCACCGTGGGGCTCGATCAGATGCGTCACGTTGACCTCTCGCGATTGGGTCCCGCGGAAGAGGCGGGGGTGCGATTATCGCAGCCGCTCGCGCGCCAGGCGAACCGTCACCCGGCGGTCCGCAGGAATTCCTCGATGTGGGCGGCCAGCTCTTCGTGCGCGCGGAACGGGATCTCGCGCGGGGCATCGAACACTTCGAGCACCCCGTGCGGCAGGCTCTCGGCCAGCCACTGCGCCGCTTCGAACGGGACAAGCCGGTCCTCACGCAGGTGCACGATCAGCGTCGGCGGTGTGACCTTCGGCAAGAAGTGCCGCAGGTCCTCATCGCGAGTGTGCAGCAATATGTCGAGCGCCCCTTCCCGCCCCGCCGCTTCCCAGTCTTCGTTCATCGCCAACGACGCACCCGGCGGCGGGTCGTTCGACGATTCGAGCTTCCCGAACGCCGCGTCCCACGCACCGTCGTTCAGCCCGTACGGCCACTCGGGGCCCGCACGCCACCGCGGCGTTCCGCCGATGCAGATAACCGCGCGCACCAGTTTCGGGAAGTGACCCGCGAAGTGCATCGCAACCTGCGATCCGCGCACGCCGTGACCAAGCATCACGATGTCGTCGAACGAAAGCGCTTCGAACATGCCGGCGAGATCGCGAGAGTCGCGCGCCGTCGTGTACGGCGGTCCCGGCTTGTCCGACGCGCCGGTCCCACGGCGGTCGTACAGAACCATCCGGTGGTGATCCGCCAGCTTCCGCACCAGCGCGCTCGCGCGCATCGAACGCGACGACAGGAACCATTGCGGCACGACGAGGATCGACGGGTCGCCGCGTCCGAGCTCGTCCCACGCGAGCTGGATGTCGTGCGCCTTGACGCGATTCATCGCCGGTCCACGACGATACGCCCGTTCTGCGCGACGAGCGCAACGCGCGCGTACGTCTCGGCGTCGTGCAACGGATCCCCGTCCAGCAACACGAAGTCGGCGAGTTTGTCCGCCTCAAGCGTTCCAACGTCTCCCAGCCCGAGCAGCTGCGCGGCGTCGCGCGTCGCCGAGGTCAGCACGCGCTCCAGCCCGAGCCCCGACTCGTGCATCAGCTTCAGCTCGTGCGAAAGCGCCCCGTGGAAGTTGTAGGGCGTACCGGCGTCGGTGCCGCTCGCGATGCGTGCGCCCAGCTCAACAGCGCGTGCGAACGACTTCCGTTGCGCGTTCATCACTTCCGTCGATTTCTCGATCGCGTATGCCGGTGCTTCCGTGCCGCCGTTCACGATCCGCTCCGGCGCGGACAGCGTCGCGACGAGCCACGTCGGGTTCCCGATCATCTCGCCGATGACCGGATCGGAGAGGAAGCAGCCGTGCTCGATCGAGTCGACCCCGGCGTCCACCGCCGCAGCGATCCCCTCGGCGCCGATCGCGTGGGCCGCCACGCGCAGCCCGAGGCGGTGCGCTTCCGCGACGGCCGCGCGCAGCTGCTCGGACGGGAACGACGACTGTTGCGCCCCGATGCCCGGCGTCAGGACGCCGCCGGTCGCAACCACCTTGATAACCGTCGCGCCCACTTCGGCGAGCGACTGGATCGCTTTGCGCATCTCGTCCACCGACGCGATCTCGCGGCCGATGTAGTGCGCGTGCCCGCCCGGCACGGTAAGCACCTGCCCCGCGGTCAGGATCCGCGGGCCTTTCATGCCCCCCGACGCTTGCGCGCGCGCGGCCTCAACCGTCACCAGGTCGATCCCGCCGAGATCGCGCACGGTCGTGATCCCCGCCTCGATAGCGTGCAATGCGGCTTCGGCGCAACGGTCGCGCGCCTGATGCAACGACAATCCCGTTGCGTCGCTTGCGAAGTCGGGGCTGCCGTTCGAGCACAAGTGGACGTGTGCGTCGATCAACCCGGGGATCAGCGCACGCCCATCCGCGTCGACCGCGTCGGGCAGTGCG
>Ga0207646_10004685_pt1 | contig 14737 bp, 14 predicted proteins | sample KBSK5502metaG_FD_184343 | JGI IMG/M metagenome (GOLD analysis project Ga0207646, IMG submission 184343) | Corn, switchgrass and miscanthus rhizosphere microbial communities from Kellogg Biological Station, Michigan, USA - KBS K5-50-2 metaG... | ecosystem: Host-associated > Plants > Roots >... | reverse complement strand
TATTGCGGTCAAGGATGTCAACATTCCCGAAGATCGAAAACCTCTCGTCTCAATTATAGTCCCGGTAAAAAATGAAGAAGGCAACATCAGGAACTGTGTTCAATCCTGTCTTAATTCATCTTATACTAAAAAGGAGGTCATTATTATTAATGATGGGAGTACTGATGGAACACCTGCGATCTTGGATGAGATGAGAAAAGAGGTTGGGACCAAACTTCAAATAATTCACCTTTCAAAAAGTGTGGGTAAAAAGGGTGCTATTGACGCCGGATCGCAGATCGCTAAAGGCGAGATTTATGTCATGATGGATAGTGACTGCGATCTCGCGAACGATGCCGTCGACAACGCTGTAAAGATATTCTATAGTGATCGCAGAATCGGCGCTGTTACAGGTCATGCGAGAGTACGAGGTGCTGCCAAAGGAAACACTTTGCTCAAGATCGAAGATGTATGGTTCGATGGCCAATTCAGAATGCTAAAGGGAATGGAAACTTCCTTCTCGTCCCTTACCTGCTGTTCTGGCGCATTGTCGATTTATAGAAGAGAGGCTGTGCACCAATACATACACGCGTGGGCTCATGATCATTTCCTTGGCATAGAGAATTTTAAATTTGCAACCGACAGACGGCTGACAGCGTATGTTCTGGGTGCTAAGCCTGAGGATATATGGAAAGTTAAGACGAAGGATACCGGAGAACAAGACGACAATAAAAACAATATCGATAATAATAATAATATCCCAATACTGCAGACAGGAAAAGATGACCTGAATTCAATGAGCTCTTCATCCGATCCGGATCAAGAGGAGCTCAAGAAAAAGGATCGGCGAAGATTTGCATGGAGATTAGTGTACAGTCCAAGTGTAAGGGTGACGGCAGGAGTGCCAGATACGTTGGTGGCACTAATACGACAACAAATCCGTTGGAGGAAGAGCTTCATTCGGAGCCTTCCCGCAACTGGTGGAATATACTGGCGGAGGCCAATTTACGCAGCTTTCATTTATTATCTAGTCTTGGGGCTCAAACTTATGAGGCCATTTATTGTTATTAAAGTAATCCTACTATTATTGTCAGCCGATATAGGGACAGGACTGTTCTATATCGCGGGAATAATGTATACTGGAATGCTCTACGGGATAGATTCCAGGTTACGAAACCCCGGTTACCCCTTCTGGTTGTACCGGCCCTTATTCACATTCATGTCAACATTCGTATTCAGTTGGCTATTATTTTATGCAGCGATCACAATCAGAAAAGAATCATGGAGATAGCAGCTACTTCTAATTAGGTGGAAAAACGAGAACAGCATTAACCAATCCCATGTGGTAGAATTTCTTGAAAACTTGACGCAGCACCTTTAGATCAGTTGCATATTATAAGGTTAGAATCAACGCTGAAAATTACTGTATCAGACGATTTACCAATACCAATAAATATTCAAGCCATATCATTATTTTTTTTGCTAGCAGTCGCAGTCAAATCCCAAAAATTGAGAGACGACAAAGATCCTGATTCACTTCTTTTGGTATTCAAATAAATTGCAAATCCGAATAGGTTTTCTCCTTTGTCACGAATATCTCGAATAATAGATTCGTGTTTTTCTTCTAAATACGCAAAGTCCTTTTCACAATTTATATTGAGATTTTCGTTTCGATTATGGAAAAAGTTATCTTTAATATGTTCTATTGCATCATGCCATGAATATGCCTTTACAGTGCCAATCTTGTTGTCCTTATTGAAGCGGTTATCCTTATCTTCAGCGTATTTGTAGATATCATAATAGTCGTCTGACTTTAAACAATTATTACAATAAGCATTTTTTCCTTTCTCAACGCAATTACTACATTGTTGAATAGTCATTTTACTCTAACAATGATCTCTCATCTATTTAATATTTAATATTGATTCGAGCATGCATTCCTAGAATTTGCCATACTTAATTTTACTTTATTCTTGTAGATTAAATTTGCAGATAGGCTCGATGGTTGAGCCCAATCAGAAGCTATATACTCTTTCTTATTCTTATTCAAAAGAACTCTATCCGAGTAAATCTATCGTTTCTTAATTTAGAAATCTCTCTCGTTTCGTTCCTAGGTGACATTTGGAACTCGAACGGATATCGTCCAAAATAAAGAGTCATCAATGAACGGCGATCAAATCAAATCAATACACGATCACTATTATCGTGCAAAAAACAAAGGAAAATTTCTAAAGTTGGTCCTAGTGCCTTAATATTGTAAGATATATTTCTGTTCTTTGCTTCTTGCGTCTTGTGTTTGTTCTTTTCGATTTTCGTTTTGTCTCTCCATCACCAAGTCCATGAGTCGGGTATAGTGTTTTAAATATTCCCTACCTTTCTCGCTGGTCCGATATACAATACCATCTTCCAGAATATGCTGTGAGATGAGGTCATTATTCAGCATATCACTCAAATAGTAGTTGACCTGCTCGTAGCTCAGGTTTGCTTTGTACATAATATGGGTCTTCTTGATCGCGACCGTGGAGAGACAGAGAATATCAGCTGTGATCTGAATTTTTCCTCTATTTGTTCCTCCGTTGCTCTTGCTCTTCTTACGTTCAAAAGAAGATGATGAGATTGCAGATTGCATCATTCTTCGTTATATTGAAAGATGGGTCTAAATTAGGGGAATGGAGGAACGGCTCGACATGGAACAGTCGTTCCTAATATATGATATATAATTGTAGGGAACAAATTTGCTTAAGATGCTACTACCGCGTCTTTCATCGAAATTGTTCTTTATAAATAAACCTGTACAGGACCTTGTGAGCATTTACGCTATATAGGGTTACAAGAACTCGACTGGAAAACGCCGGGCGGCATTATCTGTCAATGATTGTTCAGAAGTCAAATGCCGAGAGCATGCTGCGAGGTATATTCAGATGAACATCCCGTCCATCATATCGTTCGACTTTAGATTTCGGGATTATATACTCACGAAACTTGGCACCATGTTCTATTATGACTATATTATCACGGTATTCTGCAATTGCGTTGCCGCATATGCTTGCATCACTAGATCTGACCATCTTTTTAGCTGTTGTTATCTCATGCCAGTCCAACGAGTTCATTATACTCCAATTTCCCTCAGCTATGATATATCTGCGCTCCTCTACCGATACTCATAATATATCTGAGGAAGATAATTCTGTAGGCCAAAATTAGTTAACAATAATACTATCTATATTTAATAAGAGATTACTTTAACATGTCAATGGAAATTTATGCGCTACAAAAGCAACACTAGTATAAAAAATTCTTCAAAGAATTATCGAATTCTGGGTGTTGTCGATTGAATCTATTATAGCAGGTCGGTCACTTCTCAGCGGATTTGCGGCCAGGAGTAAACCAGTAGTGGCAATACTTGTTTTTATCACTGGTTTCAACGTACCTGACATAATCTAAGGATCTTAGGATCTCTGCTTCCTCATTACATTTTCTTTGAATGGATGTTCTCTAGGTCCCAGCATAAATTATTGCGATTGTTACGTAGTTGTCACCGCTGAACACGATGCTTCCATACTTAACTACAGAGCTTCCAAACATGACGACAAACAGTATCACTACAATTGTTGTTGTAGATATCATTAGAGGAACTGAAATTTTGTTATTATTCATAATTCCATCCTAGCATTATTATTAAGTCATCGGGCAATTCTTGTGAAAGTATCTCTGAGATAAGAATTCATCATCACTTTGTAGAGGTAACTATACTGGATTTATAAGGAACCGCCTGATAATTCTAAAAGGCCTTCTAGATATTTTCGTTGTTCTACACTCCCGAGAGAGTTGAATATTGTGGCTAGTTTTCTAAATCGAGTTCGTTCGAGTCCTCTGGAAATACAACTTCCGATACTTCATTACCCAATCGATGGACCTTGACATCAACTGTTTCTCTCCAGGGTGCTAGATTATTTGATCACCACGAGATTGTGCCAGAAATTCATGGAGAAATCGAATCTCAAAAAACTACTTCGTTTTTATTACTCTTATCTTTCATTATAATATCGTTTGTACATGATAAGATATCAGTAAAACGTACAGCCATTTTTGAGACCGATCATGATTACAGCACCGCCGTTACCGTACAGAATTGCCAATAGGTTTCTTCGGTCGAATCGTTGTACTATAAATTTCAACAGTTTAGATATCCATCGCTGAGATGGCAGATGCATTTGATAAATATTTATGTAACTGCTGTATCTCGTACCTATGCCTAAGAAATCCCGGAGTTGTGTTTCGGGTGAGAACTCTTCTAGTGTTATTAACGGTGCGTTTATGGATGAATTCGACGTAGTATTAGTTGGGCTTTTAAGTTCAGGATATCAAGATAAAGAGATTGCAAATCAGACAGAAATACCGCTGAGAAGAATTCAAAGCCGGACGCGAAGGCTGGTTGATAAAGGATTAATTAAAAAAATTTATGAGGTGAATTATAAAAAATTAGGTTTCAAAAAAGCATTTATTTATATCTGTCTTTCTGACTGCGATATACAGTCTCTTATTGAGAAGTTAGCAGAAATGAGTGGGGTAATGTCGATTGGAGTACACCTGGGTAACTCTAATATAATAACCGGCGTCGTGTACAGAGACAACAACGAGCTTTTACATATTATAACAGATATAAAGAGATGTGAGGGAGTAGAAAGGATTGTTTGGTCAGAGGTGGTTTATACAGTAGCTTCAAATTTAAAAAAGTTAGTTTTAGTCTAAATAAATTACCATAGCTGTTATCTAGAGTCGTGGGCTGGTTAATCGGATGATTGATCAAGTGCTGATTATAATCGAGCCCTTATAAAAACAGCTTGTGGCGATACACACACTCTTTTATTCAACACCGCTTGGTGTGCCTTGTATGATATACAATACTAGTACAAGCAGTACAATGTCTGGATAGATGAGGAATTAGATATACCTTCTTCACATCAATATTGCAAAAATTGATCAGGCCTTGGCGAGAAGCGACAGTATAGTCTAAACCAAGTTTCATTAAACAAAGCGGTGTCGGTTAAACAGATATCAATTGATGAGGAATATATTTTGATAATGAATCGTTTTTATCTCATTATTTTAAATAATTCTTCATACAAGATTGCTAATCGTTGCCGTAGCAAACCTGTCACCTATTTGCTCCACTTTAACTTTAACTTTCTGTCCTACTTTGCCATTCTTAACAAATATTACAAATCCTTGAACTCGAGCTATACCGTCGCCCTTTCTACTGATTTCTGTAACCTCTAGCTCGTATTCCTTACCGACTTCGACTGGTTTTGTAGCTGGAGATCCTCTGTTGAAACTTCTATTACCACCACCACCGTAACTCCTACCTCTACCACGACCATAGCTGCTGTCTCTACTGTAACTCATTTGTACACCTGATCGGTGGTCGCTAATATAAACCGGCGACATCGGTGAGGACAAAACATCTTATCAATTATTATTATCAAAAAAAGTACACCCGACTGTAAAGACCTAACTAATTATTCACGGACCTCAGATTATTTTCCAACTCGCAGCATATGGATACGGAGGTAAATTATTTCAAGCTCAATGAATTGGAAACATCAAACAATTTGAATCTGGAAGCACCGGTAGGTTTTATCTGCTCTCGGCAACTGGAACATGGGATGAGGTAATCAAGCTAAACGAAGTCTATTTATTAATACATGTGGCCCCACTGCCATCGTTATCTGTGAAATCGATATCCAGTTCTAGAAGATAGCATGAGTGAGTTTGATGTATCGAACAGCGATGTGTTGTTGGCTAAGCTAGACAGTCCTCGTGCAATTTCCAACTGAGTTGTGGTCGCGATAATCGGATCGGCTGCATCGCAACCACTGCGAAATCCGGTTTCCAAACATTCTTTTTGTTACGAATATCAGCCATGAGTTACAGATATAGCAATGGGGGCTAGACCTTCTCATATCTGCTATCATAGCCAATCTCTGGCTGTTGAACGATCCATATCACGTATTTATTTTTGATTCATCCGATGTATTCTAGCAGTTCAACCCCTCAAAGTCTCTCTTGTTAGAACACAAATTCAATTGACGAGATTTATAAGACTAAAAGATCATCCGAATTATCAGGCAAATAAGCATGGGTGGTAGAAAAAGAAAAACAATCATAAGGCCACAACGAAAGACTCGCAGTACTCAAGGACGCTGTCCAAAATGTAGTACAATCGTCAAATTCCTCGTAACTGGTCCTGTCGGGAAAGAAATCTATGAATGTACTGGCTGCATGACAAAATTTCCTATAGATGAGTTATAACGTGTTATTGTGAGTTGGTCATTACTTAATGTCGATAGTTCTGCCAAGTTTACTGTAATCACCCTTCTGGGATCCTCTTCCCCTTTATCTTGTCACGCCTAACAATTTCCTTGTCAATTTCTTCTTGTTTTATTTTTTCCCCTCTGCGTCCTGGCGTCTTCCTTTCCTGCTGATTTACTTTTACTCTTTCTTCAACCAACTCGTCATTTTCTCTATAACTGTGAGCGTCCTGTTGCTTTTTCTTTCGCAACTCCTCTGCATACCTCTCTCTAAAAGATCTCTCTTGATCTGTGTCATTATCAGACATGTAAATTAAACCTGAAGGACATGATAAATACATCACATTTTTATAAATTTTTAGTTACGTTTATTCTTAGCCTATCTGCAATCGATACTTTGGCTCGCACGCAGTAATTGCAAGAGCTACTACAAATATTAAAAAAATTGTCCTCATTATTGACAGATCTGGATGCATTCATATCTCAAAGCATTATACTTTTGAAAATCAAAGATCAAAGCGGTAAGATTTAGGTCTTAGCGATCGCCATTCTCGTCGTCTTTAGGAGACCATGACATTCCGGTTTTGAATGTGCAACAACTAATTCCTTTTGTGTGTGACGTTTCTTTTATGAGCTTGCACGGCTGGCTGTTGCTGTTGTAATGATATCCTATACTCATCTATTTTCTTCCTTGTTCGCAATTTAGCTTTATATTTCAAGTTTCTTGGCCTTGTTCTTAATCTGTATCCACAACATGGGCACCATAGTCCGTCCCATTTCAAGAAGATCTCGCATACTTGACATCGTTTTTGTCCAGTGGAATAACGGCCCGTCCCTACCGGTTTCATCGCTTTATGGCGTATGCATATACCCTTACAAGTCATGTGATTTTTTTCTTCTAATCTCCTTATTCATAGATGAGACATCGTACTATTTCAGATTTTGTTACTTTTATAACATGTTATAAGGGAATTTGCTGGCTATGCGCCCAACTTACGCCTATGAAAGTCTTTACTGTCTATTGCGGCGGTGGAAGGATAAAGCAGGCCGTAGTGAAAAATAACCTCATATTTTTTTGGTCCATACGAGACTACCGAGTGGTTCTCGCTGGGCCTGGACAGTACCAGATCATTGGAATGGCTGCTATTAATTACTCTAGCTATGAAATGCTTAGGTAAAAAATTCGCATTTAATTTATTAAGAAATTTAGCTATTCCCGTAGCCGTCTCTAAGATATCATTGTAGGCCATTTGCATTCCACTAAATACTGAACAAATCGATAATTTGCCTGCGTTATTGTTTAAGCATCTAATTTCATTGATAATCTCATCTCGGTTTTCTAGTACTTTTGTCCGAACAGGACAACTCCTTCTTAAATTTCTCTGATTTTTTGTTCGGCGGGGATTGCTTTGTTCCAAAGGATGATCTCAAGTACATATTGCTGCTGCTGTACGTCTTCTTTCACATTGCTGTAGACGGCATGTGGTACGGTTGTCGCCGTTGTTGTTGGTTGCAATTCCGTACTATTATGAATAGTTGTACTGGAAGCAGTAATGGCGGCAGAGGGAATGGCAATTTACTCTGTGTCACTAACTGCGAAATTTCCCTTTACACCTTCTAGATGACGTACCTCACCAGTTATTGCTACCTCTTTGCCCTGAGAAATATTACCCTCTGTAATTTCTGTGACAAATCTTAATTTTTCCCCCAGTACTTTTAGCACTTGCCCAAGCTTCCCTTATTGATTTCATTAAAAAAAGTAAAGCTAATGAACTAACATCTGCAAAATAATCCCATCTGCTTTTTACATTATGAAGAGCTTGTAGGTATGTATCGATTATATTTTCTGTATAATGTATTACTTGAATCCTTTCAGGATTAGCACTTGTAATAGTAGAATCACCGGCAGGAATTGACAAATATTATATCATGATTAATCAACTATGGATATTTATCCATTTATCGAGTTAGATGAAGCAGGCGCTTATGCAAAAGACTATCTCTGACGTCTCGGATTGTCTTTAGCGACAGGAAATTTATAGCGGTCAAAAAACTTAATCTATACATGGGCTGGTAGTTCAGGGGTAGAATGTGTGCTTCGCAAGTGCAAGGTCGTGGGTTCAAATCCCACCCAGTCCACCAATTTTGAAGTACAAGGCTACGGTTCGAATTTGGACGCTATTTTCGAATTTTGCTAGCAAAATGTCGCATATTTGATCTTGAAACTGCATCTTTTGATGAAAAAGCATGCTTGTGAGTGTGGAACGGACAATTATGCGTTCGTGCGGATTGTCCGTCAATTCACTGCGGATTCGCCCCTGAACGACACAATATGTCTATACGAAGGTAGTTGTCTAAGATGATACAAGTCGTAGCGGATTCGATATTAATCCGCGCGGACTTGTGGGGGATGGTACTATTGGTACTATAGGATGATGGTCGTAAGAGTTGAAGCCTGGAAACGGTAGTAGTGAATATTGGAATCCGTAGACGTAAACTTACCATTATTCTGCTCATTCTATTTTTAACACAGCTTCATAGACGGCAATCAGAGGGTATCTTGTTTGTCCATTTCCCAAGAACTTATTATTACTAAGAGTACCGTTGGCATTAATATTATTGTTATTAGATTTGGTATTGTAACCCAAAGATATTAGTAAAAGGTAATAACCAGGCTGTTTTACGTTGACTAAGAATTTATTTACCCCTAAAACAGGTTGTTTTATTGCGTTACTGTAGTGCAGCGGGAATTGAATTGTCTTGTTACCAAGAGTTCTGATTTCTCCCAATGTTCCATTCACATTTACATAAGCCTTAATGATCTCACCTCTTACCCCTCCTGCTGCTGGAAGTGTCCCGCCTGATATCTTTACCCCTAACGACTCATTTGGACTCACATTTATTGTATTTAGAGCAACGGTAGAAGCTGTTCCACTTGAAAAGTTGCCAAGAGTGAAGTCTTTCATAAGAATGCTCATTAAGTGAGTAGGTTTGATGGCAATCCAACTTAAACCACCTTCTGTTTGACTTAGTAGTGTCTCATGTTTTAACAGCCTTACGCCTGGTATCGTAATTCCAGTAGTATTATCGTTAGAATGACCACCAGTGGTATAATCAATCATACAATTACAACGAATGCCCGGTTGTAGTCTTTGTCCGTGAGCTGAATCTGGTGGCAACGAAATTAGTAATGATGATACCTGGTTTATTACGGGGATTAACGACATTAGTGGCGATAGCAATGATGCACAAGAAACAATTATTATTGTAAATGCAACAGTCGTTACGCATAAATCTTTTGGATTAAGGGTGTTTGTGCTCAATGTCATATATTATTGATAGCTAGTCTATAAATTTACTTAGTCAGAGGTTAAGGCTTTCGGATAACTATAAATCAAACACCATTTTGTAATAAATAGAATCAAAAAGCTGAGAGTCGCATTTGAACTGTACTCTATATATCTAGGATTTTCGATGTTCGATTATTGAGCAGGTGTTAAAACTTCTTAATAGTAAATGTGAATTACAAGTAGAGCATTTACGCATTTACGATGGTGATCAGTACATTTGGTTTAGACCATTCATTCTACCTAATGTTAATCATTGCAACAAGGTATCATACACTAGAACTTCCAAAATCAGTAACGAGTGGTTGAACGAGTGCGATTCCCTTCTTCGGTTCTATTACAAACTTGCCTGTCGGATAGAACACGGTCTATATAAGGCAATAAGAAGCCATTCTCAAATCCAAATAGCAAATTATTCAGTGGTTCTCAGCCAGACGAACAGGACAAATGTCCTGGTAGCGGTTCATATCGCCTAATTAATATTATAACAGGTACACTCGTTTTCGCTATTCGACATCTTGCCACACAATAAACAGTAAGATGCTTCACATGTAACACATTGTGTACACTTTGACACTTTTTCGTAATCTCCTGTCTCACGTATGATAAGATCATGTTCATGGAGGATGATATTATTAGCCATGAACCATTGTACATCCATATCTATCAGAATTCAGAATTATAGTACATAACAAGAAGTACTTAAATATTTATAGAAAAGTCATTCCCTTCATTTTCTGCCCAGCTATTCTGCATACGATTACTAACCAACTTGCAACTACCAGCGTTGCTTTAGGTCCGAGTTGGTTGTTGCTCTGTTATTTTGTCTTGGTTTGAATACTTCATGTTCATCAGCCGTTGTTTTTCGTCAGTGTTTGATGAAAAGCTCTCTTTTTCCCCAAATGGATCCAACTCGTCTGAAGTTGCATTACTAACTATAGTTACCGTGACGATATTCCTGCTAACAACTGTGCCATCAGTTGTTTTGTAGTAGTAGCAGCGGTACTCATCACAAAGGCCATATCTGGGAAATATATTCCTCGTGCCAATGGAAACAGCCCGCTTACCACTGTTAAGCCAGATAAGTTTAGTATTATATGATATTATTTCATTATTTTATCAATTTCTAAGCATCTATATGCAAAACTAATATTGAACTAGAGATAGTTCGTTTCTCCAGTTTAATCCAGTTAGGCAGGAACCTCTCCTTACATCATATGAAACGAATGAATCACCTTTTCAACCTTAGATATGTGGGTATGGGATTCTGATTGCTCGGCTGAATAAGATATGACGGTTGCTCAGCTAAATAATAAAATATTTCTTTTTGGCTGAGCAAAGGCTTGCAGAAAAATTGATCGTGAGAGGAGTGTCAAGCATTACGGTCTAGTAACGCAACTATGCGGATTCATGCCACTATAGTTCCGCATTTTTCGCAGTATAATACAACACACGTCAAACACTTAAAGCAGTATATTCTTCCTTTGATATGTGCCGGAGGAAAATCATATCCTCGTGTAAGAATATAAATCGATCCATAGGATATGCAAATCAAAATAAAATGTAATAAGAAGAATTTCAATATTTCATTTAGAAACCTTACTCTTGTTCTTATTTGGCTACAATTTTTTCACAAATTGATTTCTTAAGAGTCGGCTGCAAGAAAATCTTAAGCTACTAGTAAAGCTTTTCTTCACCATTTGTCCACTAGTACGACCCTCTTGAGGAGAGTGATACGTAAACTGTTTTTCTTTTTTGCCGCTATCATTTTGTCATCTTGAGTTCTACTAAAATTGTTAACCTGACTTACAAACCCACACTTTCAATGAGATTTATCAGTTCATTATATTGTTTTACGAATTTCTTGCCTTTGCTAGTTAAGGATACTAATCCCGTAGAATTATCGCGATATATCATGTATCTATGTTCCAACTCAATAAAGTGACTCATCATTTTATCATAAGATAATCTGCAATTATGCTGGATATGAGTAGGTCTAGCAGCCTTGTTATGGACTATCTCATCTTCAATAGCGCAAAGTATTTCATAAAATAGTTGAAGTTTATGCCTTTTTTCTTGTCTCATCTCTCAACCTCCAGTGCCCTACAGCTTCTAGTAGATATGGCGTAACGTATGGCATATACAAACAAAGCCAATCCAGACAATCGAACAATTATGGATCCGATAAACGCTGCTGAATTATCATGAAAATAGATAATAATTAACGAATACTGTTCGAGCCAAAGTAAGGCAAATACAGCAGGGACATAAAGCAGTTTAATATGTATCCAAGAATTATGATATCAAATATCCTAGTATAAAGGCTCAAATCCTTAAGTTCAGTGTCATTGAATATTGGTTGGACAAATAACGCAGATATTGTAATCATCGCTGGAATAGAAATCACAACCAAAGCTACGATACTAATCAAAACACTTTTGGCTCCAGCGTAAGGTGATATTACCTGACTAAGAAATAGAAGCGGTTTTGATATTTTTAATCCATTAGTAAAAGTAGCACGATCTTTTAACGTATAAGATAACGCTATTAAGGCTAATCCTTCTGATTGTAGAGTTATTTGCACCCAAAACGATAGAGTATAGAGGAATTCATTATTTACAGAATAATAATAAACTAGACTTGGGTACTCGAATACAAATCATGAGCCTAGAACCGCAAAACCAGTAGGTAAGCCTAATAGATATCCGAAGCCAGAAAATTGGTATGGTCTGTAAAAATACATAGCTATTACAGAACATAAAGAGATGGAAGCAATAGTCACTGCTAGAGTAACTATTAGACTAAATACCGAATTTGGTAGAGCGTTAACAATGCCATAGGCAGCGTGATAACCGATTGTAGAAGTGGTGGATGATTGATACAACAAGGTAAGCGGGTTTAGAATATGTGAATCCTGAACTATCATTTATATAAAAACATTCCTTTACCTATCCTCATTTCTACCACAACCACCATTCCAATACCACCTCATAATTATCAATTTGTGATAAAGATAAGTCTTGCTCCCCTTAAGGGAGTTCCTTAAGTGAGTAATTGGATAAGAGAATAATGCTACTCTCTAATAGACCAGATTGCGGGACCTCCCCCCAAGTATGGGAAAACAATTGCTGCTGAAGCAGAAGTGGAGGGTTTTTTGAGCTCCCCCCAGCACTTTTGTTTGCAAATCCTCACTGAATTTTTACTGATGGCTCGATAGCGGTGTGCTAGTGGTTGTAGCAGTGATCGGAACTATTCTATAGATTGTCCCTCGTCCAAGTGAAACAACGTATAGGTAGCCATCAGGCCCAACAACCATATCCGAGATCCCACCAAAATTCGATCCAAATATTATTCCTGTTGTCTCCTCATCGGTATCGGCAACTTTATCTGCAAGAGGTCCTTTCAGGACTATACTTGTTCGATCCGCATTGAGTTTAAAGTGATAAATACTTCCGTTATGGATATTTGATACAAACATATCATTTTGATATTGTTTTCCTAATTTGATCGAGTTAAGAAATACAATTTTTGTGGGTCCTACTGTATTAAACCATGTAAATTCGGGATCACGATATTTTCCTGCTCCTCCAAAATTAACTAATGTAGAATAATTAAAATCAGGGGGAGCCTTTCCTTGTACCTGCAACCATCCACTGTTGAAACCCGGCTCAACCAAATTAATCTCATCCCCATAGTTCGGGCCATTTTCTGTATCCCACAGTTTACCTGTTACGGGATCAAAGTCAAGACCAAAGCAATTTCTTATTCCATAGGCAAAGTATTTGTTTGCTGGACTGTTATCCCCAATAATACCATCACCTACTGGTTTGCCGTCTTGGGTGATCCTGAGTATGCCGCCAGTTCCATCAGGGGGACCTCCATCTTGAACATTCTGTGCCTGACTGTTATGGCCATCAAGATCACCAATAGGAACGTACAAGTTATTATCAGGACCTATTATTATTGCACCTCCATTATGCCTGGGACCTGGAGTAGCAGGTAGATCTAGCAGAAGTTTTGGCTTGACCAAACTATCATTTGTAAATTCATATCTATAAACCCTATTTGCGACTATTGATTGTCCACCATTGTCAGTGATATTCAATGGATTAGAATTCCTCTTATTACTTATATTTTCTGTAAAATAAAGGAAGACGTAGGTATGATTATCAACATTTTTATTTTTTGAGATGGCAATTCCAAGCATTCCTCTTTCTACTTCAGATGCAACCTTAACTTTTAGAAGAGGATTTGGTAGCAGACTGCCATTTACGATCCTATCTACCGTACCTCTTGCCTTTTCTAATACTAATATATCATTTGGACCTAAAAATGCCATCGAGGTGGGAAGGTCAAGGCCTTTAGCGACTGTCTGTACTTTTAGTTTAGAATCATTCAGCATAGGGTTGCCCGGATTATGTGCAAACAATGCCCCTGGGATTTCCATTCCCCTGGAGACTGTATAATTATTTTGTGCATGGACGCCAAAACCGTCAATTTGTAAAGGAAAAGTTATGATATTTGAGACAAAAAGAACTAAGAAAAGTAAGCCTAATGTTATAAGGAACGGATGTCCAATATTCACTTATGTCAGGTAGCTAGTCAATGATATTTATTTATTATTAACTGAACTGTCGTTAACCACTTATTCTGTTTGGTCATGATCATGTCTGCGGCCCTTACATGACGTTAACCATCTTTTAATCATCACATAACTATGGACTAACGATGCGCCTTTAAATGGAGTAAAACCATCAAATTACACAATAAATTCCAAGACTAATTGAGAATTAGTGTGCGCTTTTCCTGACACTTATGTTTTCTTACATTATAGAGTCTGGTGGTGGTACTGGAACTAACAGTTTTGGCGCTAACTCCACAGGAACCCAAGCGCTCGGCAACAGATTATATAGATAAGAGGTAGTCAATAACGACCACCTCACAAATCCAAATCTACTATTAGCTCTGTCTACTATTCCAGCGGATCTATCCTACGCTGAGACCAATCAGGAGATGTAGGTACTCACCGAGGGCATTTGCAAAATGTAGCTAACAGGCCACAACCAGATGGTACGGGTGGAATACTGAGTCATACAGGAT
>Ga0207646_10004684_pt1 | contig 14739 bp, 11 predicted proteins | sample KBSK5502metaG_FD_184343 | JGI IMG/M metagenome (GOLD analysis project Ga0207646, IMG submission 184343) | Corn, switchgrass and miscanthus rhizosphere microbial communities from Kellogg Biological Station, Michigan, USA - KBS K5-50-2 metaG... | ecosystem: Host-associated > Plants > Roots >... | reverse complement strand
CAGGTCGATCAGCAAGAGGATAGCGCCTCGCTTGAACGCGCCTGGAAGCGCGTCTCAGCCATGCTGCCCGGGGACCGTGAACACTCCCAATCGATAACAACCAAACCCTTGCCTATACCTATTCCAAGGGTTTCTCAAGAAAGGATTCGTAAGATGCGGAATCAAGTTCCCGCTGTCTCCAGGGGAGGAAATTTTTCGCGGCGGCTGAGCCTGCTGGGAGCCGTGCTCGTTGCCGCATTGCTGGTAGGAGGCCTGGCAGCGATACTGAACCTGAGCCACCATAAGAGCGCAACCGGCGCACCCGTTGTACAAGCAAATAATTCTCCAACCGCAGCAAGTACTCCTGTTTTTGGTAAGACACTCTATACCACGCCGGCTAATCAATGGGGCTTTGCAAGCCTCGCCTGGTCACCGGATAGCGAGCGGGTAGCATCCGCGACGGTCGGCACCGGGGGTGTGCAGTTCTGGGATGCGACCACCGGTGGTCACCTGGTCACGGTCCAGTTGCCCGGTGGCACGAACGAGTGGGCGTATGCCCTGGACTGGTCGCCGAACAGCGAGGATGTAGCGGTCGCGACAAATGAGCACGTCCTGATCGTCAATGGCCAGACCGGCAAGGTTATCGGCAGCCGCGCGGCCAATGTGCCGACAGCGAGTAGCGCGACCTCTTCAGGCCAGACATTCCTCTCCAGTCTGTTTCCCGCCAGCGGCGGTTTTGGCTATCGCGCCATTGCCTGGTCGCCCGATGGCCATCTGCTGGCCTCTGCCTTATCCTTTGGCTCGTATGGAGAGGTGCAAGTCTGGAACCCCCAGACCGGCGCTACTGACTTTACCCTCAGCGTGAGCAGCTCTGAGAATATCGGTGCGCTGGCCTGGTCGTCCGATGGACACGCTCTCGCCGCGACTACCTGGAATACTCAGATGACAGACCCGACACAGCCCACCAGTAGGGTAGTGGTCTGGAACGTTTCTACGCGCCAGCTTGTGTTCCAGCATAAGGATTTTATGGGAAGCGATGCACCAGTAGCCTGGCAGCCTCAGAGTCATCACCTGGCCTTTGGCGGCGCTACATCCTCTGGCGGCAACCTTATCGCGACACTTGAGATCTGGGATGTGACGACAGGTAAGCTGTTGAAACAGTACGTTGGTGCAGGCACTGGCGCGCTGGCCTGGTCACCTGGTGGCACCTATCTTGCCTACGCAGGGTATGGGGGGCAAGACGCTACAAACGCGGTAATTATCAGAGACGCGACCACCGGCAAGCAGATCTATGTCTATAAAGAGCATCACCTGTTTGTCAGTGTGATCGCCTGGTCGCCCAATGGCAAGTATATTGTCTCTGCCGAGGGCAATACACAAGGCCAGATGGTAGCAAAGGTCTGGACCGCCTGAGCGCCTCCGTGTATAGTAGGGGCGGGGCTTGCCCCCGCCCTGCTCATCCCCAATAGGCGTCAATCGAAGACGCGGGCACAGGATGTTGATAGGCTTTGTGTTAGATTGATGCCTATCGGGTGGGGCAAGCCCCACCCAATACGCGGTTCCTGGAGCGGGTAAAAAACCTACGCCGACTCCACGGTCGGGCTGCCGCTGCTGGGAGTTGGCTGGCTCGAAGCTGCCGGAGGAGCCTCGTCTGCGAAATCGCCTTCCTGGGCGGTCCGCTTGAAGACATAATAAGCTGAATTAGCGGTCAGGGGCTGGATGCCTACCAGTTCCCAACCGTCTTTGCCGAGGGTATTCAGGTAGCGGCGAGCAAAAGTGCTGCGCCGCTCATTGCCGATGAGCGTCTCGAGTCCCTCGCTGGAAATACGCCCACGATAATCAATATATGCTACTTTATAAGCCCATTGCGCCATAGTGATTCTCCTTTCCGTGCGTTCCTTCGCCCTCGTTGGAAAAAGGAACAATTGCGTTGTGCGCGAATACGGTTCCTACCAGCATAGCCCTAAGACGCCATATCCGATGGTGCCTCTGCACGGAACGCTGCATGTTAGTCCGCCTCGCACGCAGATTTCAGAGCGTTCCGCCCGAACAACTGGCATCGCACCGGGTTCCACAATCAGCGCTGTGCCAGGAGTAGGGCTATGCTGGTAGATTCCTCTGCACGTGAGTAAGTATAGCCGCAAATGTGCCCTTACGCACCGCTAGTTTCAACGGTTTTTGATGCAGATAATACTAACGGGTAAACCCTGTAGATTTAGACAGGGAAGCATTAGAGTGGCAGATCGAACGAAAACGTGGTCCCCTGGTTTTCTCCTGTAGATCGCTCCAGGCGAATTTCGCCACCGTGAGCTTCAACGATGGATCTGGCAATGTAGAGGCCAAGGCCCGAACCCTTTTGCGTACTGGTGCCTCGCAAACGGTCATAAGCGCGGAAGAGCTGATCCAGGACGGCTTGGGGAGGGCTTGTTCCCTGGTTGTGCACGCTGATATGCGCTTTGCCTGGAGTTTGATAGGCTCGTACAGTTATAGTGGTATCTTCGTCAGAATATTTGATGGCATTGTCCAGCAGGTTACCCAGGGCTTGCTGGAGACGACCGTAATCCCAATTTCCAATGATGGGGGTATCAGGCACCTCGATGGCAAATCGATGATAAGGAGCGACAGGCCGTAATTGCTCCACCACTTCTTTAACCAGCACGACCGCGTCGCAGGGAGCGCACGACAGGCTAAATTGCCCGCCTGCCAGGCGTGAAGAATCGAGCAAATCGCTTACGAGGCGTGCCAGGCGCCAGGCCTGGCTGCTAATGATGTTTGTGCCGCGCTCGATAGTCTCACGGCGCTGGTTGGGGCGTGCTACTATCTGAGCATAATTGATGATAGGAGTGAGGGGGCTTCGTAACTCGTGAGCAATCATCGCAACGAACTGGTCTTTACGCGCCAACTGATCTTGTAACATGAGGTTGGCCGAGGTAAGTTCATCCACCTGGCGTTGCAGAGCCTGGATGACTTCGTCTTGCGATTGCTCGTGCTGCACGTAATGCCTCATCTATCCCCTTCTATTCAACCAGGGGAAATTATGTATATAGTATACAATCTGACTGTGATGCAATGCCAAAAAGAACCCATCCATAGGAATATCGGGTAGGTTCCTGTGGTAATTTTTGCAGAATTGGGTGTGAAGAAGTTTGATCGCCTGGTCACACCGGGGCGATGCAAGCATCCCCACCCACTCCACGCCTCTTCCGCCCCCTACGTGGGTGACGACTGCGGTAATTAGACACCTGGGCGATGCAAGCATCCCCACCCCACTCTGCTCCACCCCCGCCCCTACGCGGGTAATGACGCGGGTGACGACGCGGGTGGTTACGTGGGTGGCAACTGTGGCAGCAGATCCAGCTCGTATAATTCTTCTTGCGCTACCTCGCTGAGTTGTGCCAGGTCCATACTCGGGTCGGCATGGGCGATGAGATGGCGGAGGCGTTCAACAATCCCCTGGCGTATGTAATGGTCAGAAGTGAGTAACAACTCACCAACCGTTATTTCAATCTGCCGTCGTTGCATCGCAGCAAGTGTTGACTCTGTCATGGTTGATTACTTTGCCTCAGTCGCTACCTGGTTCTCGCCCGCTTTTCCCTGGCTGCTCTCGCTAGACTTGCTCTCGCCGGAAGTCTTCGTCTCAGCTTCCTTACCGGGTTCAACATGGCCGTTCGATTTAGCGTGACCATTCTCGCCTCCCATTGAACCGGAAGCGTGATCGGTCTTGTAGAAGCCAGAGCCTTTGAAGACGATACTCGCGGGGAAGAGCACCCTGCGGATGTGCCCGCCACACTCGGGACAAATTGTTAAAGGTTCATCGGTCATTTTCTGCCGGGTCTCAAATCGATGGCTACAATTCCGGCAGGCATATTCATACGTCGGCATACGGTGTCACCCCTAAGTCATCTTAACTACACACCTTGTTGCGTCTAGATAAGACAGCTTGAATTGCTAATACCTAATATATATAACTTGCAATCTGCATATTGTCAATCGTTCGATGAGACTGCCAATGCTGTATGTGAATGTTCCTGAAAAGTACACGCCTGCACCTGGCACTTCCATCCAGGATAATTCACCCGCCCGGGAGACTGCAAACAAAACACAGATCTAACATATTATAACGCGGGATGCGGGGGAAAGTATTCCCGTCGAGTATCTGCTGACATGTAGTGGCGGGGCTTGCCCCCGCCAGGCTACCTGCCGCTATATTCAACCCGCTATATCAACCCACCTTATTCAACGCGCCCAATATATTCTTTCACTTTCTCGGCGGCCTCGCGGGTCATGCCATTGAGGGCCGCGAGATCGTCAATGCTGGCAGCGCTGATCGCTCTGATTGAGCCAAAGTGCTTCATCAAGGCTTGTTTGCGTTTAGGCCCGATACCTGGAATCTCGTCCAGCACCGATTTGAACGTGCGCTCAGAACGTAATTTGCGGTGGTAGGTAATGCCGAAGCGGTGAGCCTCGTCGCGGATGCGCTGCACCATGTAGAGCCCCTGCGAAGAACGAGGCAGGATGATCGGATCGGGCGAACCAGGTATAAAGATTTCCTCGTACTCCTTTGCCAGGCCCACCGTGGGAACATCGATACGCAGCTCCTGCAGCACCTCCATAGCGGCGCTGAGTTGCCCCTTGCCCCCGTCGATGATAATCAGGTCGGGTATAGCCCAGTCGTGCTCCAGGGGAGTTTCTTGCTCTGTTTCTTCGGCGCGATCGGCTTTCTCTTTGTCAGGCTGGGCCTGCCTGCGAAATCTCCTGCGCAACATCTCCTGGAGGCTGGCAAAATCGTTTGGCCCCTCGACCGTTTTAATCTTGAAGCGTCGATATTCGCCAGGCTTGGGGCGGCCCGCCTCGAAAACAACCATCGCCCCTACTGAATTCGTGCCCTGGGTATTGGAGATGTCGTAACATTCAAGACGGTATGGTGGGGCTGCCAGGTTAAGCGCATCCTGGATCTCCTCAAGCGCCATCTGCGTTTTCTGGCTATCGGTCAGCCATTTAATGCGCTGCTGCTCCAGCACTTCCTGCGCGTTTTGTTTGACCATTTCGACCAGGCGCAGCTTTTCGCCGCGTTTAGGCACGGTAATGGCAACTGCGCCCCCGCGTTTTTCCTTTAACCAGTTCTGTACAACGGAGCGGTCGTCCGGTTCGACCTCGACAACGATCTCGGCCGGGACATGCGGTGAGCTTTCATAGAACTGTTGCAGGAATGAACTCATTACCTCACCGGGGCTGCTGTCACGAGTGCCCTGCAGGATAAAAAATTCCCGTCCAATCAGCTTGCCGCCTCGGAAAAAGAAGACCTGGGCGCAGGTCTCATCCTCAGCGCTGGCAAGGGCAATTACATCCTGGTCGTCCTGCCCCTCGGTGTGAATAATACGCTGTTTTTCCAGGATGCGTTCGACCGCTCTAATGCGGTCGCGGATACGAGCCGCTTCTTCAAAGTTCAGGTTATTAGAAGCCTCTTCCATCTTCTCCTGCAGGTTTTTTACGACCTCGTCGTGTTTGCCCTCCAGAAAAAGAATCACCTGCTGGATTACCGCGTCGTATTCTTCGCGCGTGGCATAGCCGACGCAGGGAGCGATGCAGCGATGAATATAGTACTGCGTACAGGGGCGGGCCAGCAGCTTCTGCTTCCATCCCGCAGGCGGTTCGCCGTCGCGCGGCGGCGCCCAGTTGCTGGCATCGTAGCGACAGGTGCGAAAGGTAAAGAGCTTATTCAGCAGGTCCAGCGTTGAATCTACCGCGCCGGAGTTGGTGTACGGCCCGAAGTAGCGATTGCCGTCGCGCTGGAAACTGCGTACGCGGTAGACGCGCGGGAAGTCCTCTGCCAGTGAAACCTTGATATAGGGATAATTTTTATCGTCGCGCAGCAGCACGTTGTACTTCGGGCGGTACTGTTTGATATAATTGCTCTCAAGCACAAGCGCTTCGACCTCGTTTTTCACCACGAGAAACTCGATATCATCGACCTTCGCCACCATGCTGCGGTTCTTTGGGCTGAGATCGCTCGATTCCTGGAAGTAAGAGCGCACGCGATTGTAGAGCGAGATGGCCTTGCCCACGTAGAGAATATTTCCCTGGGCGTCTTTCATCAGGTAAATGCCCGGCTTATGCGGCAGCGAGTTGAGTACGGACTGGATTTTTTCGTTCATGACCTTAATAATCCCGGAGGATTTGCTGGAGCTATGATGTACACCTACAGTATAGCACAGAGCATCAACAGCAGGGCGTTAGGCATTTTTTACCCTTATGCGCTTTCCGTCCTGAATTTTGGGGGATTGCTATGTTTTGTGAAAAATTACCTCTTTCCTGAGATAGTCAGAAAGGCGCTCTTGTAGTATACTAGGAGTCGTTATCAGGCTATCTCATGCTGGCGTTTCCTGGGGGAGACGGGCAGGAGCTACGCACTTATCGATCTGGTTTATTCTCATGAGCTGTATTGGTACTGCCGGGCATATCGATCACGGCAAGTCCACGCTGGTCAAAGCGTTAACAGGGATTGATCCCGACCGGCTGGCTGAAGAAAAAGAACGCGGTATGACAATCGACCTGGGCTTTGCCTGGTTGACGCTTCCGAATGGACGCGAGGTCAGTATCGTGGATGTGCCTGGCCACGAGGGCTTCATCAAAAATATGCTGGCGGGTGTAGGGGGCATCGACGCGGCATTGCTGGTAGTGGCAGCCGATGAGGGGGTCATGCCGCAGACACGCGAACACCTGGCAATACTCGACCTGCTGCGTGTCCGCCGGGGCGTGGTTGCGCTGACCAAGGCCGACCTGGTTGACGGGGAGTGGCTCGAACTGGTGCGCGAGGAGGTAGCCGAGCAGTTGAAGCCGACTACGCTGGCCGGTGCTCCGATTATCCCCGTTTCCGCCTATACCCGCCAGGGGCTGCCTGAGTTGCTTGCCCAGTTGGAGCATGTCCTGGATGAAGCGCAGGAGCGGCAGGATATTGCCCGTCCCCGCCTGCCGGTTGATCGTGTCTTCACTATGACTGGTTTTGGTACGGTTGTGACCGGCACGTTACTCGATGGAACGTTCAGGTCGGGCCAGGAGGTGGAGGTGCTGCCGCAGGGGCTGAAAACGCGCATTCGCAGCTTGCAGACGCATCGACACCAGGTAGACGTGGCTGTGCCCGGCAGCCGTGTGGCTATCAACCTAGCGAATGTGCCGCGCACCGAACTGGCGCGTGGTGACGTAGTCGCCTTACCAGGACAGTTACAGCCCACCATACTGGTTGATGCACGCATCCAACTGCTGGCCGATGCAGCGCGACCGCTCGCACATAATACGCTTGTTGACTTCTATAGCGGTTCGCAGGAGGTGCCCGCGAAGGTGAGACTGCTGGATGTCGAGGAATCAAAGCCTGGTCAAAGCGCGTGGGCGCAGTTGCGGCTGAGTCGTCCGGCAGTGGTGGCGCGGCGCGATCGTTTTATTCTGCGTATTTCCTCGCCCAGCATGACGATTGGTGGGGGTGAGGTAATCGATGTGCAGCCGCGTTATCACCGCCGTTTCCAGCAATCCGTGTTGACTGCGCTGGAAACACTCGCACAAGGTTCACCGGAGGAACTGGTGCTGGCTGCTCTGGATAAGAGAAGGCAGCCGTCTCGTGCTGGCACGAAATCGCCACATGGATTGCTGGGGTACGAGTTAGCCGATATCGTTAAGCAGAGCAACCTGCCGCAAGATGTGACGCGGCAAACCCTGGAGACGTTGTTAACTGAGAGACAGGTACGCAGGATTGGCGCGCTCTGGTTCGCACAAACTGTGTGGGATGCTTTGAGTGAAGAAGCTGTCCGACTCGTGGGGGAGCAGCATCACCAGTATCCTTTACGCAGCGGCCTCTCCAAAGAGGAATGGCGCACGCGCTTGAATTTACCTCCCAGGATGGCATCAGAGATTTTCCTGGCATTGCAAGAGGAAGGTAAACTGGCTGAGGTTACCGGCACGACGGGTACAACCGGTGGTTATATTCGACTGCCGGATTTCGTACCCGCGTTTACAACCGCGCAGCAGCATCAAGTCGAACAGCTCCTGCGAAAATTCCACGAGAATCCTTACACTCCACCAGGGCGTGCCGAAGCAGAGGCCCTTGTGGGTTCCGAGGTACTGGCAGCCTTGATTGAACAAGGAACGCTGGTGAAGCTGGGCAGCTCTGCGGACGCGGTGCTTTTCCTGCGCGAAAGCTATGCAGAAGCATTGGCTAAACTGGTGGCTTACCTGCGAGAGCATGGCGAGATGACGGCAGCCGAGGCGCGTGATGTCTTAGGGACGACCAGAAAGTATATCTTGCCCCTGCTTGAACATATGGATGAGAGGCGTATAACCCGTCGCATGGGCGATGTGCGCGTTTTAGGCCCGGCAAATTCGTAGGGGCGGGGGCGGTGTGGATGTGGGGAGGGGACGCTTGCGTCGCCCTTCTTGCACGCAGCGAGTGGGAGTTCCTGCGTCTAGCCGTGGTGGATGTGGGGAGGGGACGCTTGCGTCGCCCTTCTTGGGGGTTAATACCCGTGCTCTATTCATTACAGAAGAGGGATCATTGCTAAATAGATATCTTAAAGACTTGTCAGGAAAAAGGCGTATTTTTAGCGTAAAGTGTTCCATTAAATGGCATAATGCGTTAAAATAGTGTGCGCAAGCATGTAGAGTTTTCTCGTAAAAGGGGCGAGAAAACTGGCAACCCTTTCACATAGGCGGAGGGCTATGCAGATCGAAGTTCTGGGTGAGCGATACCAGTTACAGGACCCGATAGGGCGAGGCGGTATGGCCACCATTTATCGTGGCCGGGACCTGCGGATGGACCGCGTCGTGGCTATCAAAGTGCTGCGCGAGGTCTACAGCACCGACGCGAAGTTTGTGGCACGCTTTCAGCAAGAAGCGAAGGCAGCGTCTGCCCTGCAGCACCCCAATATCGTGCAGGTCTACGACTACGGGCAGACCGATGGCAATTATTATATCGTCATGGAGTTAATCGAGGGCACCGACCTGCGCCGCTACCTGCGTGGGCGCGGGGTACTCGATGTGGACCGCTCCGTCATCATTGCTCACGATGTCGCCCTGGGACTGGGCGCTGCGCACCGGCGGGGCATTGTCCATCGCGATGTCAAGCCGCAGAACATCCTGGTGGGCCGTGATGGCTCGATCAAGCTGACCGACTTCGGCATCGCCAGCGTCTATAAAGATATCAATGCCGAGCGTCTCACCACCACGGGCATGACCCTGGGCACGGTGCAGTACTACGCGCCGGAGCAGGCGCAGGGCGAGATCGTCAGCCCGGCTGCTGACGTGTACGCCCTGGGCATCGTCATGTATGAGATGCTCACCGGTCGCACGCCATTTGATGGTGATAACCCCGTGGCTGTGGCCATGCAGCACATTCAAGATCCACCCATGCCACCCCGCCAACTCAATCCTAATATCCCTCCAGCTCTGGAAGAGATTATCCTGCGCTGCCTGGAAAAGGTGCCAGAGATGCGTTTCCGCGATGGATCTCAATTAGCGCGAGCGCTGGAAACGCTGGGCGACATCGAGACGGAGGAAACGATCGCAGGCACAACGACACCGGGACAGGGGCCGGCTCCCATCACCTACAGTCCCATCCCGCCACGTCCCAATAGCAGCGGGCGTGGCGCTGCAGGGGGTACACCGCCGCGCGGGTCGACGTCATCTCCTGATAATCTGCTGAATGGCAATGCCTCGCGTAGTCAGAATGGCGCAAGCGCAGTGGCAGATGAGAGGACGATACAAGTTGATCCGTCGAGACATCCTATCTCACCTATAGCTGTGCCTGAGTCTGGTACAACCCGTCCATTTCAGCGTGGTACCGTCCCCCGTTCCGGAGCAGTGCAGCAGGGTGACTCTCATTTCGCCGCTATTATCACTGTATTCATTCTCCTGGCAACCCTGTTATTGCTTGGCTTTAGCGTCTTCCTCGCGGGGAGGCTGGGCTTCTTGCCATTTTTCAATGGCAATAGCACAGCCACTCCGACGACAACTACAGCTCTAGTTGATGTACCTAACCTCTTAGGAAAGACTTATCAAGAGGCACAACAATTAGCAGGGAATAATTTTCAATTAAAGGTAGTTGGTGGTGGTATCCCATCAGCGACGGACATTGTGGTACACCAAGCCCCAACAAAAGATACTCCATATCCTCGAGGCTCAATTATCGAAGTCACGATGGGACCAAAAACAGCAGAGATACCGGCCATTCCCCAAGGGGCTACGCTTGCTTCGTACGAGGTTGTTCTACAGAATGCTGGCTTTAGTAATTATACATCGAAGCCTGATGGTGTAGACCTAAACATACCACCCAATACGGTATCGAGAGTAAATCCAACTCCTGGTACTTCTTATGACGTGACTAAATTGGTTACTATATATGTGAAGAACCTCAATGGCACGCCTGTTGCGTCGCCGGCGCCTTTACCGACAGCGAAACCGAGTCCAAGCCCGAGTCCAAGTCCAAGCCCGAGTCCAAGCCCGAGTCCAAGTCCAAGCCCGAGTCCGAGTCCAAGTCCAACACCCAGCCCGAGTCCGATTCCGACGATCACTCCGAGTCCGATTCTAAGCCCGGCACCGCACTCGACAAGCTCAATACCCAGCCCGAGTCCGGCGACCAGCCCGGCACCAGGCCCAAAATGATATCCGCCGTGGTGTGGAAGGTGTGAAGCCTTCCCTGTTCATGTCTCCCACGCCCAGATAAATCATCACACTTTCCACAAACTCAGCCGCCACTCGCGTTTATTTCAGCGGGGGATAAAACCTGCTTATTTTAAATGCACGACAGGTAAAAGCCGCCCTACAGTTGCTCACCAGGAGCAATTTCAGACGAATACTATGCTTCTGCCTGGTAAAGTTGTTGTATTTGTGATCCCTGGGGGTCGTCGGGTGACCCAAAAGTCACCCTCACGGAGTGTGATAATATGCAACGTAATCTTGTAAGGAATCTCCTTTTTGTATTTGCTTCCTTGTTGCTCATTGCGACCAGTCTCCTTGCTATGCGCATAGTGGTTCGAGCAGACCAGAACCAGCCCAGTATTTTGAGCGGGCAGATGGCACCGCTCATCCGGCAAGCGCATCTCTTGCAGGCCACCGACTCTGGCCAGCAATTGAACCTCTCTATCGGCATGCAGTTGCAAAACACGTCAGAACTGGATAGCCTGTTAGGCGCAATTTATGATCCCCAATCGCAGCAGTACCACCAGTATCTTACAGCCGGCCAGTTCGAGCAGTTATTCGCGCCTACATCCGACCAGGTGCAGCAGGTCGTCTTGTACTTACAGGGCCAGGGATTGACGGTAACCAGCATCGCTCCCAATAATATGCTCATCGATGCCGCAGGCTCAGTAGCGCAGGTACAGCAGACCTTTCATGTGCAGATCAATAATTACCAGTTGGGGAATCATACGTTTTATGCCAACGCCGGGCCTCCCAGTGTCCCGGCCCCGATCAGCCAGTTGATTACCTCGATCGGTGGGCTGGATAATGGTGTCCATTACCAGCCTCTCTATCGAAGGCTTGCCAGGCAAAATCATAGCCATCTGGCAGCGCCGAGTGGTTTTGGCCCAAAAGATCTGTCAGGAGCCTATGACGCGGCAGCGCTTCAGAGCGCAGGAACTCTAGGGGATAATCAAACCATAGCGCTTTTTGAATTGGATGGGTATCAATCGTCGGATATCACGCGATATTTCCAGAATTATGGCCTGGCAACGCCAACTATTAGCAATGTACTGGTAGACAACTTCAACGGTTCCCCTGGACAGGGAGCAATTGAGGATTCACTCGATATTGAGGTAGTGGGCGCGATGGCTCCGCATGCCAATCAAATCGTGTACGAAGGCCCGAATACCACACAGGGGCTGAACGACACGTATAACCAGATCGTGCATGATGACAAGGCGCAGGTTGTCAGTACCAGCTGGGGACTGTGCGAGGCCAACACCGGCACGTCTGAGTTACAGACGCTCGACAATATTTTTAAACAGGGAGCCGCGGAGGGTATATCGTATTTCGCTGCGGCAGGTGATTCTGGCGCGTATGACTGTGGTGATGGCACTCTTGGTGTGGATTCGCCCGCGGATGATCCCTATGTTACGGGCGTTGGCGGCACCAGTCTGCAACTGCACGCCGGGGCTTATGGCAGTGAGTCGGTATGGTCGAATCCCAATGACACGCAGCGCAGCCCTAACGGTGCAGGTGGCGGCGGCGGGATTAGCAATACCTTTGTACAACCCTCCTGGCAGACAGGCACGGGCGTTATTAATCCTACTTACAGTAGTGGCGCACCCTGTAACGCGTCAGGTGGCCAGTATTGCCGCGAGGTGCCGGATATCTCCGCGGACGCCGACCCCGCGACGGGATACGCGGTATATTGCACGGTGACGAACGCCGGTTGTCCTGCAAGCGGCTGGATTAGCGTGGGGGGAACAAGCGCCGCGGCCCCGCTCTGGGCAGGTAGCATGGCATTGATTGATCAGTATTTACAGTTACAGGGCAAAGCCGTTGTAGGTTCTGCAAATTCTGCCCTGTACAGCCTTTTTAACGCGCAGCAGCAGTTGCCCCCGTTCCACGATGTCACCAGCGGCAACAATCTCCATTATCCTGCCACCGCGGGCTATGACCTGGCGAGCGGCATCGGCACACCCGATATCAGTAATATCGCCCATGACCTTGCCCTGATCCCGGGTCCTCCTGGTACCCCCACGCCAACACCGACGAATCCGCCGCTACCCACGCCGACCACTGTGCCTTCGCCGACGCCGACGAATCCGCCGATGCCAACACCGACGCCGCCCCCGCCGCCAACACCAACACCGACGCCGCCCCCGCCGCTGATACAGAATGGTGGATTTGAGAAAGGGCGTACTCCCTGGGGGGAATCCTCCTCGGGCGGTTATGAACTGATCGACAATTTGAACTATCATACTGGGAGCTATAGCACCTACCTGTGTGGTTATCCCGGCTGCAAGGATAGTATCTGGCAGACCTTCACTGTCCCGGCCAGTTTCACAAAATTGACTGTGACCTACTGGTACTGGTCTGATAACAATAAGCCACCGAAGCAGTGTCCTGATACCTTTACCAGTAGCCTGCGGACACTCACCGGAGCTACCATACGTACCTTGCAATCTAGCAGTAACTGCAATGCCACCAACGCCTGGGTGCAGTATACCCTTGATGTTACAGCTTCCCTGTCGGCATACAAAGGGAAACAGGTGACGCTGTATTTCCAAGGAACCAACTCGACGAATCAATCGCCCACCGACTTCTTCCTAGATGATGTCGCGGTGACTGTACAGTAAAGGATGCCAGTGTGGGGCCTGGTTGGTCGTTGATTACGACCAACCAGGCCCTTATTATTGGCGATACGTGTGATATACTATTCAGAGTAGCTTGTGCCTCCCAAATAAACACCACGAGGATTATCACAAATGAACGAACAAGACGGAGCCATTACGCCAGAAAACACCATGTTTGTCATCCTGAGTTTCGAGGGACCCGATGTCTATTCCACCGCCGGGGGACTGGGTACGCGCGTCAGCGAACTGAGTGAAGCATTGGCAACACTGGGCTATACCACGCACCTTATTTTTATTGGAGACCCGTACAAACCCTCGACGGAAACGCGCATCGATGGCCACCTGGTATTGAAGCGCTGGTCGCAATGGGTCAGCAAGTATTATCTCAACGGCGTTTATGATGGCGAAGAACAAAAGCTCTACGATTTCAACGAAAGTGTTCCGTATCATATCTACAATGAAATTGTCCGTCCCGCTCTAGCCGAGGGCAAAACGGTTGTCATCATGGGCGAGGACTGGCAGACGTCCGAAGCAATTAGCAGGACATCGGACATACTGAACTGGTTCGGTGTGCGCCAGAAGACCCTGATACTGTGGAATCTCAATAGCTTGATGTCGCTGCATCGCATTAACTGGGGGCGTCTCAGCTTTGTAAGTACTATCTGTACGGTAAGCAAATATATGAAACACAGGATGTGGCAGTATGGCGTGAATCCGCTGGTGATCCCCAATGGTATCCCCAGGCGCCACCTCAATTCTGTCGATCCAGCAGCAGTGACACGGTTGCAAGAGATTGCCCACAAGGGCGATCCACGCCACTTCTTCCTCTTTAAGATTGGACGCTTCGACCCCGATAAGCGTTGGATGATGGCTGTCGAGGCTGTAGCCCGCCTGAAATACAGTGGTCACCCGGTCACTTTCTTTGTGCGTGGTGGTATCGAGCCACACGGGACCGATGTGCTGAGCCACGCTTATAACATCGGCCTCAAGATCCAGGATGTAACGGCCAGTAGACCGAACCTAGAGCAATGTCTCGATATTATGGCGCATGCGGGTCCTGCTGATATTTATAACCTGCGTTTCTTCCTCCCCGAAGAATTTGTGCGTACGATTTATAACGCTGCTGATGCGACCCTGGCGAACAGCGGTCACGAGCCGTTTGGCCTGGTCGCTCTCGAAGTAATGGCCGCTGAGGGTATCGCTGTGACGGGTAGCACCGGCGAGGATTATGCCGTCTCGTATGAGAATGCGATTGTGACCGAAACCGATGATCCCGATGAAATCGTTGGCTACTTGCTACATTTACAGCGTCACCCGGAAGACCAGGAGCGTATTCGCTGCGCTGGCCGTCGTACCGCCGAGCAATTCCTCTGGGATCAGGTGATTGAAAACCTGGTGAGCAAATTAGAGTTCCTGGCACGTAAACAAAATATACAACTTGCGTAGGGGCCGATTT
>Ga0207646_10004683_pt1 | contig 14739 bp, 14 predicted proteins | sample KBSK5502metaG_FD_184343 | JGI IMG/M metagenome (GOLD analysis project Ga0207646, IMG submission 184343) | Corn, switchgrass and miscanthus rhizosphere microbial communities from Kellogg Biological Station, Michigan, USA - KBS K5-50-2 metaG... | ecosystem: Host-associated > Plants > Roots >... | reverse complement strand
GTTCCTCTCATAATCCCGATAATGGATGATGACATCTCACAGATGATCTATAACTTCAGCGCAGGGCCGGCCGTGCTGCCCGCGCCGGTGCTCAGGCAGGCCCAGGACGAGCTGCCCGACTGGCACGGCACGGGCATGAGCGTCATGGAGATGAGTCACCGCGGCTCCGATTTCATCCGCATCGCCGAGATGGCCGAGGCACGCCTGCGCGAGCTGATGGCGATACCGGAGGACTACCGCGTCCTGTTCCTCCAGGGCGGCGCGACCGGCCAGTTCGCCGCCGTCCCGATGAACCTATCGGCGCAGGACGCCGCCGCTGACTACGTGATCACCGGCATCTGGGGCAAGCGCGCCCACGCCGAGGGCAGCAAGTTCCTCGACCGGGTCAATGTGGCAGCTAGCAGCAGCCCGAGCACCTACGTGCCGTCGCAGGCCGAATGGCGGCGTACGCCGGACGCCGACTACGTGCACATCACGCTGAACGAGACCATCCAGGGAGTGCGGTTCGCCACGGTGCCGGACACCGGCGCCGTGCCGCTCGTGGCGGATATCAGCTCGATCATCCTGAGTGAGCCCATCGACGTGAGCGACTTCGGCGTGCTCTACGCGGGCGCGCAGAAGAACATCGGCCCGCCCGGCCTGGTCGTGGTGATCGTGCGCGAGGACCTGCTCGGCCGGGCGCGAGCCACCACCCCGCAGGTGTGGAACTGGTTCGAGAACGCCAAGTCAGGTTCCATGATCAACACGCCGCCGACCTACGCGTGGTACATCGCCGGGCTGGTCTTCGACTGGGTGGCCGCCCAGGGCGGGGTCGCGGCGTTGGCCCAGGTGAACAGGCGCAAGGCGGCCAAGCTGTACGCGGCGATCGACGTGTCTGGCTGCTACGCCAACCCGGTCGCGCCCGCCAACCGGTCCCTGATGAACGTTCCGTTCACGCTCGCGCAGCCCGAGCTCGAGCCGGTGTTCCTGGCCGAGGCACGAGCGGCCGGGCTGGTGAACCTCGAGGGACACCGCAGCGTCGGCGGCATGCGGGCGAGCATCTACAACGCGATGCCCGAAGCCGGCGTCGACGCGCTGATCGATTTCATGAAGGAGTTCGAGAGCAGGCATGGCTAAGTTCCGGGTACGGACCTACGACGCCATCTCCCCCGTCGGGCTGCGGCGGTTCAGCGCCGACTACACGGTGGCCGCCGACGCTGAGCAGCCCGATGCGATCATGCTGCGCTCCTTCAGTTTGCATAACCAGACCATCGACGAGACTGTCCTCGCGATCGGGCGAGCCGGAGCGGGCGTCAACAACATTCCGGTCGACGCGATGACCGAACGCGGCGTCGTAGTGTTCAACGCGCCCGGTGCCAACGCCAACTCAGTGAAGGAACTCGTGGTGGCCGGCATGCTGCTCGCCGCCAGGAACCTGCCTGCCGCGCTCTCCTACGCCAGGACGCTGCCGCCGCAGGACATGAAGAAGGCCGTCGAGCGGGGCAAGAAGCAGTTCGCTGGGCATGAGATCAGCGGCGGCACGCTCGGCGTGATCGGGCTCGGCGCGATCGGCTATCGGGTCGCGAACACGGCCGTGCACCTGGGGATGCGCGTGCTCGGCTACGACCCAGGGGTCAAAGAGCAGCACGCGTCCCAGCTGTCCGCGCAGGTCCACCGGGTCAATAGCCTGGAGCGGCTGCTCGCCGAGAGCGACTTCGTGACCCTGCACGTGCCGCTGACCGAATCGACCAGGGAGCTGCTCGACGCCGCCCGGATCGGGCTGATGCAGCCGGGAGCGGTCCTGCTCAACTTCGCCCGCGACGAACTCGTCGACGAGCAGGCACTGGTCGAGGCGCTCGACTCGGGCCAGCTGCGAGGCTACGTGACCGACTTCCCCAACTCGGCCGTGAACGCGCATGACAAGGTCATTGCGCTACCGCACCTTGGCGCGAGCACGAGCAGCGCCGAGGACAACTGCGCGGTTATGATCGCCGACGAACTGCAGGACTTCCTGGAGAACGGGAACATCAGGTACTCGGTGAACTTTCCGGCTGTGTCGCTGCCCAGGCGGGGCTTCCGCCGCATGACGCTGGCGCACAGGAACACCCCAGGGGTGATCGCCGAGTTCTCCCGCGTCATCAGCGCAGCCGGGATCAACGTCGTCGAGCTGATCAACGACTGCCGCGGCGAGTTCGCCTACAGCATCATGGAGGTCGAGGCCGACGAGCTGCCCGCCGCCGTCGTCGAGCAGCTTGAGCGGATGCCCCAGCTGCTGCGGCTGCGCATACTCGGCGAGCCATCTTGACCTTCCCGCGTTACGAACGGGCGGCCTATCTCGTCTGCTGATTGAAGGCTAGAACGCGCAGAACGAGGAGGAAGCCGCCATGCGAGTACTCGTTGCCGGGGCAACCGGCGTAGTGGGACGCCAGCTCGTGCCACAGCTGATCGCGGCGGGCTATCAGGTCACCGCCACCACCAGGAGCGCGGACAAGGCGGCCGGCCTGCGGGCCGCCGGAGCGGATGCGGCGGTGGTCGACGGGCTCGATTCGATCGCGGTCGGCGAGACTGTCGCCCGGGCCGAACCAGAGATCGTCATCCACCAGATGACCGCGCTGGCGGGCAACTTCGACCTGCGGCACATCGAGCGTACGTTCGCCATGACCAACAAGCTGCGGACCGCCGGAATCGACAACCTGCTGGCCGCGGCGCAGGCGGCTGGGGCGCGCCGCGTGATCGCCCAGAGTTATAGCGGATGGCCCAACATCAGGACCGGCGGCCCGGTGAAGACCGAGGACGATCCGTTCGACCCAGATCCGCCGAAGGCGATGCGCTCCACGCTCGATGCCATCAAGCACCTGGAGCAGGCGGTCGTCGCGTCGCCGCTCGAGGGCGTCGTGCTCCGCTACGGCAACCTATACGGGCCAGGCGCGACCGACCTGATGGTGGACATGCTCGAGCGGCGGCAGGTACCCGTCATCGGCAACGGCGCGGGCATCTGGTCGTTCCTGCACGTCCAGGACGCGGCGAGCGCGGCCGTGGCAGCGCTCGACCGCGGGGCGGCCGGCGTGTACAACATCGTGGACGACGAGCCAGCCCCGGTCAGCGAGTGGCTGCCGGTCCTGGCGGCCGCGGTCGGCGCGAAGCCGCCGCACAGGATTCCTGCCTGGCTCGGGCGGCTCGCGGCCGGCGAGGCGGCGGTATCGATGATGACGAAGGTCCGCGGCTCGTCCAACGCCAAGGCCAAGCGCGAGATGCGCTGGGAGCTGGCCTGGCCGAGCTGGCGGGACGGCTTCGCCCGCGGCCTGCACGAGATCGCGCCAGTGACGACGTGACCTCCGCCGAGGGCTCCGACGACCTGCGGCCGCTGTTGTTCGCGATCGCTTACCGGATGCTTGGCAGCGTCACCGAGGCTGAGGACATCGTGCAGGAGGCGTTCCTGCGCTACCACCGGGCTGTGAGCGGACCTGGCCCTGCGAAGCCCGAGTCGCCGAAGGCTTACCTGTCGGCGATAACCACCAGGCTGTGCATCGATCATGCCCGCTCGGCCAGGGTCCGGCGCGAGACGTATGTCGGCGCGTGGCTTCCCGAGCCGCTGCTGACCGACATGGCAGCGCCGGGCTCTGTCCACCTGTCCGGGACGGACCCTGCCAGCCTGGCCGAGCAATCCGACACCCTGTCCATGGCCTTCCTGCTGCTGCTCGAGCGCCTGTCCCCGGTCGAGCGGGCCGTCTTCCTGCTGCATGACGTGTTCAGCTACGGCTACAGTGAGGTGGCCAAGATCATCGGGCGCAGCGAGGATGCCTGCCGCCAGCTCGGCTACCGGGCGCGCAAGCACCTCGCCAGCCAGCGCCGCCGGTTCGACGCGTCCCGCGGCGATCGCGCGGAGCTCGCCGAGCGGTTCTTCGCGGCCATGGGAGCTGGCGACATGGACGGCCTGATCTCTATGCTGGCCGCCGATGCCGTCGTGACCGGGGACAGCGGCGGCGCCAAGCCGTCCTGGCCGCGGCCGATCACCGGGCGCGAGCGGGTCGGCAGGCTCTTCGCCGCCCTGGGCCTTCAGCTGCGGGAAGCCGGCGGCTCGATCAGGCTGACCGGCGTGAACGGCCAGCCGGGTGCGCTGTTCCTGGCCGCTGACGGGCGGCTGATCAGCGTGATGGCACTGGAGATCGCCGACGGTCAGGTCGTCGCGGCTCGCAGCGTCATCAGCCGGCGCAAGCTCCGCCACCTCGGCCCGCTCGCCGACCTGCCAGCGTTGCTCGACCAGGTGCGTGCTGCTAGCAAGGCGGATGCCCGACCGGCAACTCCTCCGGAGCTCTAGCGCGCTGACCGGCTGCCGGACCCAGGGCTGGCCGACTGGCTGGTGGACGGGCTGGTAGGCGGCACAGTCTGCGGCCTGGGCTGCTGGAGGGCCTGAACGTCTGCGAGGGCGATCGCGAGCTCTCCAGCGAGATTGGGATGGAACGGGGCACGCGCGTTCAGTCCCTGCACATAGGGCACCGGATCGCAGAGAGCGTGGCCGGCGAAATCCGGGTGGACCGGGATCAGCCCAGTAGCCCGGGCACCGTTGGCGAGCACACTGTTGAGCGCGCCGAGCAGGCGGGTGAGCGACTTCTGCTTCGCCGGAGTCAGCCCTACGTCGTCGAGGCAGTGCTGGTTTGGATCGAACGGGTTGTAATAGAGATTGACCAGCACCCTCGGATGTGAGGGCAGCGCAGTCAGCCGTCGCAGCAACTGGTAGTACCGGACCGTGAAGGCAGCCAGACTCTGCTGAAAGTACGCGGTCGAGGCGCGGTCATCGCAGGTCGGGGTCACCGTGCAGAGCCGGAGCAGGGTCGACCAGCCTAGGTCGTCCGCGCCGATGCTCACGATCACGTAGCCGGCCTGGGTGGCTTTCTTGGCCACCGCGAGCTGCGCGGGGGCGGTCGCGTCCGCCAGGCCCTGCGGCCCGAGTATCCCGGCAGGTATCGTCGCGCTGCTGCAGGCCAGGTTCAGCACCTGCCAGTTCTTGATCTGGCCGAGATCGGCGGCATAGGTCCCGGCGCTGCGCCCACAGGCCGTATCGAGCTTGCTCGGGTGCGCGGGCCTCGTGTTGCCGACCCCGGCAGCGGTGGAGTCACCCATCACGACGACCTGCACGCTCGGGCTCGGCGGACCTGGCGCGGCCGGCACAGGGGGGAGCGGAGACCGGCCGGCCAGGGCAGTGATCGACGTGACCTGGCGCAGCCTGGCGGGTGCCGTGTAAGCGGTCGCCATGATCCCGCCAACGTTTACCGCCTCCGTGACCACCAGCCCGGCCGCGAGCAACGCAAGCGTGCGCCTGACCGACAGCCGAAACCAGCCTGCCAGCGCCCCGGTCAGGAGCAGGGCGCAGCCCGCGGTGATCGCGATTTCCCAGCCGAAATAACGCGTCCATCCCGACGCCAGCGCATCTCCAATGGCTCGCTCGGGGCTCGGCCTGTGCGGTGCGAACGCCGTCGCCAACTGCCGGTCCAGCGTGATGTGCGTCAACGCGAGCCTGGGACGCACTGGTCCGGCGAACTGAATGGTGGTCGGCAGCCGCTGCCCGAACAGGTCAAGCTCGCCAGGACCCGACAGGCTTAGCGCGGGGGCGGCTGCACCGACGCCCACGGTCTGGCCCGCGAGCGACACCTGCTGGATCGGGGTTACCAGGAGAGCGACCGAAATTGATACCGCTGCAGCCAGCAGGATGCCGACGGCCGATACGAGCGGGACGTGGAGACGGCGCGCCAAGCTTCTCATAACCAAGCCCTAGTCTTGCCCCCATATCCGGCTGAGAATCCTTGGCTCCGCCCGGCCGGGCGGTTGCGAGTTCCGGGCGCGAAGGCCTCCAGGCTAGTCGCATTCCAGCGGTGCGGCCGCAGCCAGACCGGGCAGCAAACACTGCGCGGTTACGAGGTCCGTGTCGAGCGCACGATCGGCGGTGCCCGTCGGCAGGGCTGCAGCAGCCTGGTCAAACGCGTCGGCGAGGGCTGGCCGAGATGGCCTGGCCTGGCGCAGGCGCAGCGCCCGCACCGCCGCGACAAGCTCGCAGGCGAGCACGATCCGGTAAGCATCGATGACTTCTGTAGTGGCCCTGGCCGACTGGGTGGAGAAACCAGCGTGCTCCTCGACGCCCCGCGACAGCACGGCGCTGCCCAGCGCCGCAGGGGCCCCCAGCCGACGGACATCGGCGATCGCCGAATGCGCGACGTATTCCAGGATCAGGACGCCTGAGCTGGGCGGCGGATCTGTCGCCAGGAAAGGGGACAGCCCGGTGAAGGCCGGTTCGACCAGCGTCCCGAGTCGAGCCGCGGAGAGAGCGGCCGTCTGGAACAGTGCGGCGCGGGCAGCGTCGAGGGCGAGGCCGACATACGCCGTGTGGAAGTTGCCGTTGTGCCAGACCGTCCCGCCGGCGACGTCGACCAAAGGGTTCTCCGCGGCGGCGTTCAGCTCGGCGGTCACTGCCCTGGCTGCGCGCCTGACCGAATCGACGGCAGGGCCGTGTACCTGCGGCAGCGCGCGGTACCCGTACGGATCCTGGACCCGGGGGGTCGGCTCGCGATTGGTTCCAAGCAGATCCCTGAGCACGGCTGCCACCGCTCGCTGCCCCGGATAGCGCCTGGCCTCGTGCACGGCGGCCGCGTACGGCTCGACGGAGGCGGTGATCGCGCAATGCGACAGCGCTGCGATAACGACGGCGGCCCGCAGCAGCCCCCCGAGGTCGGAGCAGGCGAGCGCGGCCTCGCCGATGGTGGCGGCATTGCTCGATAGGAACCCGAGCGCGTCGGTCGAGGCCAGCGGGAACCGCGGCTGCGTGATCGGCGAGCTCGTCTGGCCTTGCGGCGGCAGCCAGTCCCGTTCGCCGAGCAGGCAAAGCGCCGCCATCGCCAGAGCGGTGAGGTCGCCGGTGCCGATCGCGCCATAGCGCGGTACGGGAACCCGCAGCCCGGCGTTGACGCCGTCGAGCAGCGGCCCAAGGACGCCGGGGTCCACACCCGAGCCGCCGGCCGCGATCTGGTTAGCGCGCACGACGAGCATGGCACGACTGAGGTCGGCGGCAACAAGCGGGCCGCCGCCGCCCGCATGGCTGCGTAGCAGCCGGTACCCGTATTCGGCCACGTCGCTGGCCATCACCGGCTGATCGCGGTTGGCGCCGACTCCGGTCGTCCGGCCGTAGACCGGCATCCTGGCGGCGACCTCAGCCACGAGCCGGGCGGCTGCCCTGGCTCGCTGCTGGCCGTCTTCACTGACCGCGGCGGACGCTTCGCCTCGCGCTACGTCGCGGACCTGTGCGCAGCTCACCGTCTGCCCGTCAAGCAGCACCACTGGTCTGGCCACTCACCCTCCTGTCAGCCGTCACCTGTTATGCCAGACCCTAAGTGTCGAGATCTGCCGGAGCGATGGCCAGGCCGGCGGCCCGGGCTCGGCCGCGCTGGCGACGGCAGCATCGCACCCGTCGCACAGGAGGGCGGCCAGCGGCCGGGATATAACACTGTCAGAGATCAGGCGGTCGATGGCAGCGGTTGTCTCCAGACCGAGCAGCCTGGCGACGGGCAGGCAGCGGTCGGTGCTGATGACTTGTGTCCCCTCGCAGGCCCGTTCCAGCCAGTCGATGTCGTCCTCCCTGCATCGCGTTCATTCGGCTCAACCAGCAAGCGGCCAGTGTCCATCTCGGCTCGTCCGCTGCGTCGTGATGGTGACGGAGCCCGGCTGGGTCTGAATCTGGAGGTCGGCCGCCTCGCCCTTGAGATGATCAACACGATGGGAGGCAAGCCATGAGGTATCTGCTGATCCACTACCTCGACGAGTCCATTTTCTTGGACGAGAACGGGCGGGAAATCGAGGATCCGGAGGAACTTCAGGCGCTCGAGGCCTGGGACACCGAGATGAAGCGCCGCGGCATCCTGGTCGGCGGCGGCGCTCTGCAGCCCGTTCGCGAGACCACGATGCTGCGAGTTCGCGGCGGCGAGGTGCTGGTCAGCGATGGCCCGTTCGCCGAGACCAAGGAGCAGATGGCCGGCTACAGCGTCCTCGAGTGCGCCGATCTGGACGAGGCGATTGAGGTGTCATCGAGGCACCCGACCGCCAAGATCGGCACCTTCGAGCTGCGACCGTTCCTGGAATGGCGACGCGACAAGTAACGCGTCCGATTGGGCCAAGCGGAAGTACGTCGCCGGCGTCAGCCCGGTTTCCCGCCGGAAGGCAGCAACGAAAGCGCTGACCGACTCATATCCGACCTGGCGCGCCACGTTGCCGACCGGCTCGCCAGCAGCGAGGCCTGAGATGGCGGCCTGCAGCCTGAGCAACCCGCGCCACCGGCCGAATGGCAGGCCAGTGTCGGCCGAAAACGCCCGGGCTAGGGTGCGGGCGCTGGCACCGACCTGCCTGCCCCAGTCGGCGAGCGTCCGGTTATCACCCGGATCCTGAGTGAGCGCCTCGGCGACCTGCCTGGCCCGCGCGTCTGCGGGGAAGCGCACGTCGATGTTCGTCATCGCCACCGGCTGCAGCACGTCGGCGAGCATGGTCTCGGCGTGGGAGCGCCGGTCGGCGTCGAGTTCAGGCAGCTCCAGGTACCCGATCAGCTCCGCGAGCAGCGGGCTGGCGGCAACCGGGGTGAAGTCTGGCCAGCTAATCGGGCACAGGTCCGGTTTGATGTACGCGGTCCGCATCATAGCCGTGCCCGCCGACAACGTCTCATGCCGCAGCCCGGCCGGAATCCACAGCGCCCTGGTCGGCGGCAGTACCCAGGTGGCCGAACTGGTCCGGACGGTGAGCACTCCGCTCGCAGCCCATGCCAGCTGGTGGTCGGGATGGGTATGCCAGTCGAACACGAAGCCGGCGGGCATGGGAAACGTGACGACAATGACCGCGGCGGCCTGATCCTGCTCGTCCTGGCAAGGTTGTCCGTCCTGGCGAGGTCGTCCGTCCTGGCAAGGTTGTCCGTCCCGCGACACAAGATGGCAGCCTACGCTCTTGGGCGCCGCCGCTCGGATCCCTAGCGTCTGCTGCATGAACGAAAATCACGCGCGCGTCTGCCCGAGCCCGGAATGGGCGGCGCACATTCAGAACGACATCCTGCCGTCGCTCGCCCAGCATGCCGACCTGGGCGACGACCTGCTCGAAATCGGCCCGGGGCCTGGTGCAGCCACTGAATGGCTGCGCCACCGGGTGAAGCGGCTGACAGCGTTCGAGATCGACGAGGCCGCCGCGGCGAAGCTGGCGGAGAGGTACGCCGGATCGAACGTCGAGGTGGTCATCGGTGACGCGACGAAGCTGAGCTACCCGGACGGGTCGTTCGACTCCGTCGGCTCGTTCACCATGCTGCATCACGTGCCTACCCGAGAGCTGCAGAACAAGATCCTCGCCGAGGCACTGCGCGTCCTGCGGCCGGGCGGCGTCCTGATCGCCTCCGACAGCCTCGCCAGCGCCGGCCTGCACCACTTCCACGAAGGTGATACCTATAACCCGATCGATCCAGGCACGGTCGTCACCCGGCTGCAGACCATCGGGTTCGGCGCCCTCACGGTCGTGATCGATGACCGGCTGAAGTTCATCGCGCGCAAGCCAGCCGGCGACGCAGACGTCGGCTGTGACGACGACCGGGAGAGGACGGCATGACGAGCACCCGGCAGCTGAAGAGGGCGATCATCGGCCTCATCGGCTTCGCCGCGACGGAGGAGCAGGTTTTGCTCGCGGGGAGCCCGGCCGAGGAGACCGGCAGCCCGCAAAACTGGGCCGCGCTGCCCGTCGTCGCCCACAACACCGAGTTCAAGGCCCAGCAGGTGGAGCGCCTTCTGGCCATCAGGCAGAGCCGTGTGCCTCAGGACTTCACCGAGGTGAGTCATTCCTCGAGCGAGGTTTACCTGGGCTACGCGGTACAGCCTTCCGACCGAGTCGCGGCTGAGAGTAACCGGGTAACCGGCGACCTGATCGAGGGCCTGAAGTCGGCTGGTGCTGAGGATTTGCTGGACCCGTCGAGGAATCCATGGCTCAAGGGCCGGCAACTATGGCTGCAGGTCATTGTCCGCGGATTCTGGCATCCGACCGGCCACCTCGCCGATTACTACCTCGCGCACGGCCAGGCGGACCGAGCGGTCGGGATGGCCGCCCATGCGCTGGCGACCGCCCGGTACTTCGGGGTGCCGGACGAGGCCTGCGGAATGGCGAGCTTCAACCTGGCGTGCGCTCAGGCCAAGGCAGGCTGCCTGGAGGACGCGGCTGCGACCGTCAGGGAGACGATCGGGCTCAATCCAGGCCTGCGCGCCAAGATGGGGACCGAGCCTGACCTGGCCGCGCTCCGAGACGGCGGTTATCTCGAGTCGGCGGGAGCGTCCTGAGCGGGAAGCGTCCTGAGCGGGAATGGCAAGATTGCGGCGTGCCTGCGTACGCTGAGTTTGCCGCCTTCTACGACGAGATCATGGGCGACCGGTCGGGAGAGGTCGAGCGGGTCAGGGAATACATCAGGCGCTTTCACCCGTCGGCGCGGTCGCTGCTTGAACTCGGCTGCGGCACCGGCGCGATGCTGGCCGGACTGGCCCCCGAGCTGGCGGTCACAGGCGTCGATCAGTCACCCGAGATGCTCGCGGTGGCGGCCCGCCGCGGTCTGCCAGCCGACCTGGTGCTGGCCGACATGACCGCGTTCTCGCTCGGGACCAGGTTCGACGTGGTGATCTGCGTTTTCGACACGCTCAATCACCTGGCGCGGTTCGAGTCCTGGCGGGAGATGTTCAACCTGGTCCACGAGCACCTGGCCGATGGCGGGCTCTTCGTCTTCGACGTGAACACGATCGGCAGGCTGCGAAGGCTCTGGCAAGGACCCGCCTTCGCGGCGGACTTCGGCGCGAACACCATGGTCATGGACGTCCTGCCCGCAAGTTCGGGCGACAACGGGTCCGGTGAGCTGTCGACCTGGACAGTGCGGATCTTCGAGCGAGTCGCAGGTGACACGTTCCGGCTGCATGCCGAGCGCATTGCCGAGCTGGGCGTGCCCCTCGCCACGATCCACGCGGCGCTGGCGGCGAACTTCGACGTCCTTGAGGAGGCTGGCTTGGACGGCGGCCCGGCGACCGACGATTCGAGCCGGGCGTTCTTCGCCTGCCGGCATCGCGGCCGGGCATAGCCCGAGAAGGCGCTCGCCGATACGCCTGACAATCCAGCGCGGCTCCACTCACTCGGCGACCTCAGAGAAGAGCGAGAAGTTCGTTCCTGCGCCGTCGTAGGTCGCGCCCAGCGGATAGGGCTCGCCCGGCCAGGCTTCGATGGCGGCGGGCATATCACTCCTTGTCGGACGGTCAGGGCGGGCTACTCGCGCAAGTAGCGGATGGAACCGGCCGGATGCACGAACAGGCCGGGTGCGTGGAGCGCCAGTGTGAACACGCCGGGCGCGGCCAGCCGCCCGCACCGGAACGTTCAGGTTACTTCCCGGCTCGGTCAGGAAGATGCGCACACCCTCCCAGCCGGCCTACCTCGCCGCTGCGCCAAACAACAGCGATGGCCCATTGACGCTGTTCCTGGACCGTCCATGGGCCATCGCTGTTGAATCCGTCCGGCGTTGGACACGCGCGTGAAGCGAAGCTCTAGCAGGTAGCGGACCAATTACCCGGATCGCCGGAATTGCCGGGATCGTCTGGCGCCGCAGGAGCGGACCTGCGGGCCGGGGTCTGCTCAAATATGTAGTAGATCGCCACGAGAGCGCTGATTGCCAGGGACGCGGCCGGGCTCACGAACGCTACGCCGATGGCGGTGATGTAACCCACGTTGCCGATGCCGAATCGGATCACCGCCGTCCTGGCGGCGGCGGGCGTGAGGGCGATCTTCAGGTGCTCATGCCGGATCGCCCACCAGAACAGGATGCCGAAGCTCAGCGACATGCCCTCGAACACGCCCTGGTAGATCGCTGTCGCCAGCGGGGCGTCAGGGCGTCCGCGCGGGAGGTAAGCGGCGAAGGTTGAGGTGCCGAACGGGATGCATACCACGAAGAACAGCAGCAGCAGATTGAGGAACAGGAGGGTCCGGTCGATCCTGGCGAAGTTCTTGAAGAGCGTGTGGTGGTTGACCCAGATGATCCCGATCGTCAGGAAGCTGACCGCGAATGCGGCGAATGACGGCAAATGATCGCGCAGCAGATCACCGAGCTGCCCGTGTCCCGGCCCCGGCACCGCCAGGTCGAGAGCGAGCAGCGTGATGGCTACGGCGAAGACGCCGTCGCTGAACGCCTCCAGCCTGTCGCTTTCCATTTCACCCCTGGGATCCTGGCCCGTCCGAGACTACCGAGGGCAGCGCCTGACGCCGGGCAGTGCCCGCCAGACCGGCCTATATGACCTGGCCGGGACTGACCCCGGTGCCGCCTGACCTGCTGCTGGCATAAGCGGCCAGCGCGAATCTCAGCACATCCACGGCTTCGTCGGCGCTCCACATCAGGGGGCCCTCGCCGGTTCGCAGCCAGCGCAGCCAGTGCCGGCCACAGTCGCGGAAGCTGCTCGCCCAGTCGTCATCGAGCGCGTGGTAACCACGCATCTCGCCGTCTACGTAGACCTCCAGGCTGGGCTGCTGGACACCTCGGCCAGTACACCGGTTGACGCGCGCGAAGCCCTTGCTGCCGGTGACCTCCCATCGCTCGTCGTTGGTGTAATAGTCCGAGCGCAGATACAGGTCAGGTGCGAGCGTGATGTCCCAGACGCCACGGACGCCATTAGCGTGCTGCCACGCGATCATGGTGGGCGCGTCGAGGTCGATGCCGTGGCCGAACGAGGTCGTCCCGATCCACGCCCGCACCTCGCTGACCGGCCCGAAGAGCCACAGGGCGGTCGACAGCTTGTGCCAGCCGTCGTCGAAAACGAGGATGCCCCTCCCGCGTTTCATCTGCTCGATCTGCCACTCGAAACTGCTCCACGGCACGTCCCAGCCACCCGCACCGCTGCCGACCATCTTCATGTGGTAACCGGCGATGGTGCCGAGCTCTCCGGACTCGAAGACGGACTTGAGCCGCCTGAGCGGCTCGTAGAACAGGTAGTTCTCCATCACCCGCAGCACCAGGCCGCCGGCCTTGGCCGCGTCCAGCATCCGCTGCGCGTCGAGCAGGTCGTTGCACATCGGCTTCTGCAGGTTGACATGCCAGCCGTAGCCGAGCAGCTCGATCACGCCTTCGGTGTGCAGGGGAATCGGCAGCAGCACCTCCACGGCGTCCACACCGATGCCGCTCGCCGCCAGCTCGGCGGCGGAGGCGAACGCAGCAGCCCGTGGCCAGTCCGCCTGACGCTGCGCACGGCGTTCCTCGCTCGGGTCAACGAGCGCGACGACCTCGGCGTCAGGGTTGTTCAGGTAGGCGCGCACGTTCAGGTCATAGATCCGTCCGAGTCCGATGAACGCCGCCCGCACCGGACGGTCGTAGGGCGCGAACGCCATGGCGGATCCCTCATTGCCGGAGACCGGGATTTCTGCACCGTTCGCCCGGCATACTAGCGGCTCGTCCTGTTCACCTCGATCCGCACCTTGGCCCGGACCAGCCCGCCATCTACACTGACGGCACCCGCCGTCCGAGGAGCGAATATGACCGACGTGGCCAGGGCCGAGGTCCAGGGCACCTGCAACGACCGCTTCGAGCCCGTGCGGGCCGCGCTCGCGGAACGGCTGGCCTCCGGTGATGAGCTCGGCGCGTCAATCGTGATCAACGTCGGCGGCGAGACGGTCGCCGATATGTGGGGCGGCCACCGGGATGAGGCCAGGACCGTTCCGTGGACGCGGAACACCATCACCAACGTCTGGTCGACCACGAAGACGGTGACCAACCTGGCGGCGCTGATGCTGGCCGACCGCGGCCAGCTTGACGTCTACGCGCCTATTGCCAGGTACTGGCCCGAGTACGCGGCCAACGGCAAGCAGGACATCGAGGTCAGGCACCTGCTCTCGCACACGTCGGGCGTCTCGGGCTGGGACCAGCCGTTTCGCACCCAGGACATGTACGACTGGGAGAAGGCCACCTCCCAGCTCGCCGGGCAGGCCCCTTGGTGGGAGCCAGGGACGGCGTCGGGGTACCACGCGCTCAACCAGGGACACATGGTGGGCGAGCTGGTTCGCAGGATCACGGGCAAGTCGCTCAAGCAGTTCGTCGCTGAGGAGATTGCCGGGCCGCTCGGAGCCGACTTCCAGATCGGCGCGCTCGAACGAGACTGGGACCGGATCGCGGACGTCGTACCTCCGCCGCCGCTGCCGTTCGACATGGACGCCATGGACCCACAGAGCCCGGCGTTCAAGACGATGACCGGGCCGGTTGCTGACGCCGCCGCGGCCAACACGCCCGGCTGGCGGCATGCGGACATGGGCGCCTGCAATGGGCACGGGAACGCGCGGTCGGTGGCCCGCATCATGTCGGCCGTCACGCTGGGGGGACTAGTGGACGGAGTCCGGTTGCTCAGCCCGGGCACCATCGATCTGATCTTCGACGAGCAAGCCGACGGCGTCGACCTAGTGCTCGGGATACCGCTGCGTTTCGGTGTCGGCTTCGGCCTGCCGCGGCTTGACACGATTCCTTACATCCCGGATGAGCGGATCTGCTTCTGGGGAGGCTGGGGCGGCTCGCTCATCATCATGGACCTCGACCGCCGGATGACCATCTCGTACATGATGAACAAGATGGGCCCCGGCATCGTCGGCTCGGACCGGAGCGAAGCCTACCTCCGGGCGGTCTACGGGAGCTGAGAGCAGCTGATAACGAGGTGAGCAATGCAGGATGACCCGCACGCAACGCCAGCGCTTGCTCGC
>Ga0207646_10004682_pt1 | contig 14739 bp, 15 predicted proteins | sample KBSK5502metaG_FD_184343 | JGI IMG/M metagenome (GOLD analysis project Ga0207646, IMG submission 184343) | Corn, switchgrass and miscanthus rhizosphere microbial communities from Kellogg Biological Station, Michigan, USA - KBS K5-50-2 metaG... | ecosystem: Host-associated > Plants > Roots >... | reverse complement strand
GTCGTCGACGGCTCGGACAATTTTCCCACTCGCTACTTGTCGAACGACGTCTGCGTTTTCGCGAAAAAGCCGAATGTTTATGGATCGGTGTTTCGCTTCGACGGTCAGACGACTGTTTTTGCCCCGCATCTGGGCGGACCGTGCTATCGCTGTTTGTTTCCCGAGCCACCACCGCCGGGATCGGTCCCAAATTGCGCGCAAGCGGGTGTGCTCGGTGTTTTACCGGGAATCATCGGAACGATTCAGGCAAACGAAGCGATCAAATTAATTTTGGGCGTCGGCGAACCGCTGGTCGGACGGCTTCTCTATTTCGACGCGCTGAAAATGAAATTTCGCGAATTCAATCTCCGGCGCGATCCACAATGCCCGGTGTGCGGTGACTCGCCTACGATTACCGAACCGATTGATTACGAACAATTCTGCGGGGTCTTGACCGATGTCCCGACCGTTTCGGTGCGCGAACTAAAGGAAAAGCTCGACGCGCGTGAGCGCGTTCAGCTTGTCGATGTTCGGGAACCGTTCGAGCACGAAATCGCAAGCATCGACAGCGCGCGGCTGATCCCGCTCGGGGAATTGCCTGATCGGTTAAATGAATTGGACCGCAGTCTTTTGACGGTTGTGCATTGCCACAGCGGGATGCGCAGCGCGCAGGCGGTGCGCTTGATGCGCGAAGCCGGTTTCTCGAACGTGTTTAATCTCGAAGGCGGAATCGCCAAATGGTCGGACGAAATCGATTCGGACGTCCCAAAATACTAGCTGTCATGTCGAGTCTCGCAGTCGCGGGAAGACATCTCTTAATATTTCCGGTCAGAAATAGTAAGAGATTGAACTCGTTCGTCTCCTGACTCTCTCGCCGCTACCCTCGCGGCACAAGCGTCCATGTCGCTCGTCCCATTCGCTCCATTCCTCGACTCCGCCCGGAATGACAGAAGACCTACCTCAGTGCCACGGCCAGTTCTTCCGGGGTGGGGACATCATTCCATTGTTTCAGTAAGTCTCCGTTTCGACCGAAAACAAAAACGTGAAAGAGCGTTGCGCTTGGCTGTGACCCAAGTTGTGTCGCCACGACGCCGTCGAAATCTGCGACAGCGAAAACGTCCTGACGAGCGTTTCGCGCAATCTTGAGTCGATCGTAGCGCGTTTGGAGCTGGCGCGCTTCTGAATCGACGTGCCGCCGCATCAGGGAACTCAGAATCATGCGGACCGGTTTGCTGTGTTTCGTTTCGAATGCTAAAACGGTGATCATTCGGTAAGTTGGATCGGCGAGACAAAAATCCGGCGTGCGATCTCCGACCGCGCGCGCTTTGTCGATGTTCGACTTGCTGATTAAAACAACAGTCGTGATGTGGCCGTCAGCGGTTGAGAGCGCGTTTCCATCGACATCCGCAAGATTGACTCGATAACTTTCGCCGGCGGTCGGCTCAGCGAGGATCGACATTAGAGGAGCGCAAAGCGCGATGATCGCGAAAAAAATTTGCGCTCGACTCGGTCTCACGATTAAGGACGTTGATCACGAGAAATGCGCGCTGACAACTCCCGCCTTCACTTTTTCGCAGCCTCTTGTTCCATTTTACTGCTGCTGAGCGGGTGCGATCGGATGGTGACCTCGCGGAACACGCGGTTGGTCAAAGAAGCGGATTGGAAGGCGGCGCAAGGCGATTATCTCTGGGCGATTAATCTCTACGAAGCGGCGCTCGACGGGACGCCCCAGTCAGCCGAAGTGCATTTCAAACTCGCGCTTCTTTACGACGACAAAATGAACGATCCGCTGCACGCGCTGCATCATTTCAAACGTTATCTGGTGCTCGATCCAAACGGGTCGCACGCGGTTGAAGTTAAAGATTTCATGAAACGCGATGAAGTTGCGCTCGGCACGAGTTTGTCCGGCGACTCGGTCGTGACTCGCGCCGAGGCGGCCCGTTTGCGAAATGAAAACCTTAATTTGCACAAACAGATTGACGAAGGAACGACGCGACCGCGCGCAGCAGCGTCGAAATCGCCATCGCATCATGGCGATAAGGAAAAAGCGGAGACGAAGAAAACCGCTTACGTCGTAAAAGAGGGCGACACCCTGGCTTCCATTTCGCGCAAGTTTTACAAAACTTCCAAGCGTTGGCGAGAAATCCGCGACGCCAATGAAAAAAAGATCGATGATCCGGACAATTTGAAAGCCGGCCTGACTCTAACGATTCCGTCTAACGACTGAAGATGAAACGACTCCTCACCCCGCCCTCTCCCCTTACCAAAGGGAGAGGATGAAGGTGAGGGGTTGTCCGCTATTGAAGTGGTCGCGCATAAGATCGACAATCTTTCGGAAAAATGCCGAGCAGATTAATCACTCGAATCGCGCCGGACGTGGGCTGGCTTCCGGTCAGTTTTGCGAATGTTTATTTCATCGGTCGCCCCGGCAGCAAATGGGTCCTAATTGACGCGGGATTGCCGGGATGGGCGGCGGAAATTTTTTCGGCGGCGGAAGCACGATTTGGCACCGGTTCGCGGCCGGAAGCAATTGTGTTGACGCACGGCCGCATTGATCACGCCGGCTCGGCGCTCGCACTCGCTGAAATGTGGGACGTCTCGATTTATGCGCATCGCCTTGAGCTTCCTTTCTTGACCGGCAAATCGCCTTATCCGCCGGCCGATCCGACAGTTGGCGGCGCGCTCGCATTTCTTGCGCGATTTTTTCCGCGGCTGTCGCGCGATCTCGGCGCGCGGTTGCGTGAGTTGCGAACCCACAAGCTTCCAGGGGCGCCAAATTGGGTATGGTTATTTGCGCCCGGACATTCTCCCGGTCACGTTTCATTCTTTCGCGATTCGGATCGTGTTCTCTTGGCTGGCGACGCCTTTGCCACCGTCAATATGGATTCGTGGAGCGGATTACTGACCGGACGGCGCCAGCTCTCGCGCCCACCGACTCCATTCATAATTGATTGGCAAGCAGCAAGCGCGTCCGTGCGGGAGCTGGCAACTTTGCGACCGAACGTGGTCGGCTGCGGTCATGGCGTGCCGATGTCCGACTCCGATTTGGCGGAACGTTTGGAACAATTTGCGCAACGTTTCCGCGCTCCGCGACGTGGCCGTTATGTGCGGCAACCGGCGCGGACAGATGAAAACGGAATTGTCGATCTTCCACCGGCGCCGCTCGATCCGGTTCCGTTCGCGACCGCGGCTGCGCTGTTCTGTGTCGGGCTCGCGCTTGGCGCAGGTTATCTCGACGAAAGAGACCGTCGCCGTTGAAGCTTAGAATCGCCTGGTCGAAGGAATGATGGTCGGCCGCGGCGGCGGCGGCGGCGGCGATTGCATGTGCGCGTTCATCGCCTGGTCGATCGTGTCCTGATTGGTCGGATCGATCAGTCCGCCGCCTGGTGGAGAAGTTTGCTGGTTCTCAATGTCGGCCAGAATGATGTTCAATTCTGGCAGTGGCCCTTTGAAGCCTTTGACCAGTTTGCCATTTAGTAACTTGGAAATGTCGATGTTGAGCACTTGCGGGTAATGCGTCGGATGCGGCGGGAAAACGACCATTTGTCCAGTGTGCAACCGGCACGGTCCCCTTGGAATGCCTTTCAACGTCAAACTGCCGTTGCCGTGAAGAAGGATGAATTTATTCCATGTGTTCGAATGGCGTTCCAAAATGGCGGTGAAACCGCTTACGGCGCAGGTCGCAACCGCTGTCGTAATTTTAACGGTTCCCATCTCTTTCGGGGCCGATATTAAAATCGCGCCGCTACCGAGATCGTAAATGCGCGCGGCTGCGCCGAAGCTGAAGACCGTATTCGCGCCGAGTCGCGTGAGCGTTTGGTCCATAAAGGTCAGTTCCGCGCGTGAGTCGGTACCGGTGCGAACAGCCGTTCCTTCGCGAACGGCGTCGTTCACGGCGGCGGGACGCGCTGTGGTCTGTGCGGCCAGCAGCCGGACATCATGGATCACTTCAGTGACCCGGGCCTGTTTTTGTTGCGCCGCAAAAAGGACCGTGGCAATGCCGACAGCGGCGCCGATTAAACTAATGGCAGCGACAAGGTTTGAATTTGGAAGGGGAGTTTTCATCAGATTAATGTCGATTTTATCACGGTCCGCCTGGCGGCCCCAGCGGGGGAGCGTTTACCAAAGGTTGAGGATTGATGGCGCCGAGTCCAGCGAACGTGCCGGCTGTAGTATTATCTCCACCGAAGTTCATATAGTCGGCCGCAATTGTCGATCTTGCCGCCGCAATCAACGACAGCAGAATGACGACCGTCCACACGGGCCCCGGTCGCGTGCTTCTAATTGCCCTTTTCATGTTGCGCTAAAATTTCGCTTGGAGCGCGACCGCGCCGCCGACGTTCCCGACGTTGTAATCGAATACGTCCTGGTTCGAATCGCTGTGCGCGAACGAGCTGATCGCGCTGACCGACAACCAGTCGGTCAGGGAATAAGTGGCCGTGGCCGAAATAATCTCGCTCACATCCGTCCGGCCGTTTTGGTGATAATCGCGCGCCACCACCCGGCCGACTGCGTTGATCGTGAAGGCGCGGGTCAGGTTCACCGAGTAACCGAGGTAGCCTTCGTAATCGTTGCGGCGTGGAAACTGATGATCGGCGCCCACGCTGATGTTTGTGTCCACTCCGACCGAAAGCTGCTGGGCGCGGCTGAACCGGAATGGCAGCTCGGCGCTAAAGATCAGCGAGTGATTCGAGAAAAATTCGTCCCCGAGCCGGTCAGCAAAGGTCAGGCGATTAAAATCGTACTCGCCGCGGAGAATGAGATTGTGGAATTGCGGCAGGAAATAATTCAGGCCCGCTTCGGCATCGAGGCTTCCGAAATCGAAGCTGTGGTATTTGCCGTAGTAAAAAATTTGCTCCCGGGCATCCAAGTTGGCGTAGAGCGTTTTCGTGATCCGCGGCTGGTAATAGACGGCGGCTACTGGCGCGATCACAACGTCGCTAACTTCACCGCTGCGTGTCAGCGCCACGTTCGACGTGTAAAAAATCGGAGATGCGAGTGAAAAAGTGAGCGGCTGATACTGCGTGACGCGTTTCAGAATTTCCTGCTGGCCGATGTCGGCGTCGTTCGGGCTCGCGGCCGCGTGCCCATCTTCAACACCTTCCGGCGTCACTCCTGGAGCAGCACCGACTTGGGATTCAAGTTGATTTTGGGAAAGCTGCGCTCGATCGGCGTCCGGGGCCGTTTGCGCGAACGATTGGCCGCGGGTTGCGAACGATAACGCCGCGCAAACGAGCGCGGCCAAAAATTTGAAACGATTTTTTGCCAAAACGAGCCGCGCCTTTCGTGCGGCCTTCTCTTTTGCCCGCTCCGATTTCCTCCGTCAAGAAAGTTATTCGCCCCGCGAGATATCTTCTTAGTTTTGCGCGGGATTTTCGCTTTTCTAACTCGGTGCGCCTTGAATGAGAAAGTTGAGGCGTTGAGGTCCGAGCCGGACTGGCATTGTTGAGTTGTTGAGATGAAAAGTTGTCCTCCCGCTAGTCGAAGACTCGCTGTGGAGAGCGGTGGCTGATCTCTTTCTCGTTAAGCGTATAACTGCGTCAAATTCTACGGTTGAGCGAGCACTGAGGCTTTCTTGTTAAGAACGGCCATTGCTTGTTGGAGCTCGTCAAAGTCAAACGGTTTGGACATCATCATGTCCACGTTCAGCTCTTCGTAAGCGCGAATATCCTCGTCCGAGAGATGAGCCGAGAGAACGAGAATCTTGCCGCCAAAGTTTTGCGCCCGTAGCTGACGCACCAATTGGAGGCCAGTCATGCGCGGCATACGGTGGTCAGTGATAACAACGTCAAAAGGTCGGGCCGTAGCGCCGATCTTAATGAGTGCCTCCCAGCCATTCCTCGCCTTAACCACCTTCGCTGCTGGACCTCCGAGCACCATGGCAATCATGTGCGCGACGGCTTTTTCATCTTCGACAACCAGGATCTGCATGATTCCAGAGATTTAATTAGCAGGACGCGGGCCGCAGAATGCGCCGAATGCTTCCCGATGATGAAGCGATACGGCACCCTGATATCCGAACTGTTATCGGGATTGAGTTGCGCTCCCGCCAGCGGTGGCTCAGCTTATTCTCGTTAGACGCAGAAATCGCCATGAACATCACACTGCTCAAAGCACTGGTCGCCTTAGTGCCAGCGTGCATGCTGTTTTCTGGTTCGGCAGTCTTGTTCACTAAAGGAAAGACGGTGTGCTCTTTCCTACAGCTACTGGGCGCAGGATGTCTGGGGGTGGTCGTCCTTACTCATGTCTGCGAGGCACTTCAGCTGTTTCCTTGGATGTATTGGGGGCTCGAGCTTAGCGTTGGCCATTACCTCGATTTCTGGAGTGCGGTTCTTGGTCTTACGTTGTTTCCCGTAGGATATTTGTTCGATGCGCTTACAAAGCAACACGCCTAACCAATCGCTGCAGCGGTTCCAGCAGGCAGAGGATAGATATCAGAGACCAGTTTCGGAATTTTTGGGGCTGAGTAGCGCCACTCAGGAAAACAAATTGTAACGCACAATGGCGTAGATGGCATGGAAGCCGTCTTTCCAATTCACTTTTTTGCCTTCGCTATAAGTGCGGCCGTTGTAAGAAATGCCGACTTCGTAGATGCGGCATCTGGCTTTGGCCAACTTGGCGGTGACTTCAGGCTCGAAACCGAATCGATTTTCGCGAAGACCAAGGCTCTTCACCAGCGGCGCGCGAAACGCTTTGTAGCACGTTTCGAGATCGGTGAGATTTAGATTGGTAAACATGTTCGAGAGCAGCGTCAGAAATCTGTTCCCGACCATGTGCCAAAAATAAAGAACGCGATGCGGGCGACCGCCCATGAACCGTGAGCCGAAAACAGCGTCGGCTTTTCCGGAAAGAATCGGCTCGAGCAACGTGGGATAATCGCTAGGGTTATATTCGAGATCGGCGTCCTGGACTAAAATGACGTCGCCGGTGGCAGCGGCGAACCCGGCCCGCAGTGCCGCGCCTTTGCCGCAATTGCGCGGCTGATAAATAATCCGATCGGCCATCGACGAAACTTTTCCCTTCAGCATCTGTTGCGTTCCATCAGTTGAAGCGTCGTCCACGACGATGATTTCAATGTTGTCCACCGGCGCTGCGCGCACCGCGCTCACGATCTGCTCGATCGTGCCGCGTTCATTAAAAACGGGAATGACCACAGAAACTTTCATCGACGTCGCACAAAAATGGCAAGCAGACCCTTAGTTGTCGATCTTCGACTGGCGATGGAGTCGGCGCGCCCGCGCGCCGCAAGGGGCCCGGCCCGAGGGCGGGCCGTCTCCAGACTATTTCCAAGCGGGAAAGTTTGCACCGTATAGGACTTGAACCTATAACCCGCTGAATTAAGAGTCAGCTGCTCTGCCAATTGAGCTAACGGTGCCAGTGCAATTGTAGATTTTAGATTGCCGATTTTCGATTGCCACAAAAACCAAGTGCTGTCCGAAATGATTTTTTGGAGCCAGTCCGGCTCGGACTCAGGCCTGGGTGTGGCGCGCAAAATGGCGCTCCACGCGTTTCGGCAGGAGTCGCTTGCGTCCGCGCTGGCGACGTCGCGCAAGGGTGGCGCGTCCGCCTTTCGTCCGCATGCGCGCTCGAAAACCGTGCTGTTGCTTGCGGGTCCGCTTTGATGGCTGATAAGTACGTTTCATAAGGCCGAAAGATACGCTCGGCGCGAATTGAGAGCGGTTACATTAGGATGGGGCAGGGCATTGTCAATTTAGTCGGGCGCAGGATGTCGACCCGATCGATCTCGTTCGGAACATGCTCTCAATCGCGGGTTGCCAGCACGCTCAATTTCTGCGAATAAGCAATGCAAACGGTGAGCGAGAAAGTCGTCATTGAGCCGGCTACCGAGGCTGATTTGGACGAGTTGTCCGAAATGCTGGGCGGCTTGTTCGCGCAGGAGAGCGATTTTCGCCCGGACAAAGACAAACAGCTGCGCGGTTTGCGTTTGATTTTCGAACAGCCAAGTCGTGGACGCGTGTTCGTCCTTCGCCGCGACGGCGCGATCGTCGGCATGATCAATCTGCTTTTCACCATCAGCACGGCGGAAGGCGGCTTCGTGATCCTGCTCGAAGACCTGGTGATCCATCAGCAATTCCAGGGACACGGTTACGGTTCCAAGTTGCTCAATCACGCGATCGAATTCGCGCGCCAGAAAAATTTTCTTCGGATCACGTTGTTGACCGACCGGCCGGAAAACCTGGCCCAGGAATTTTTCCGGCGTCACGGCTTTCACGAATCGTCCATGATCCCGATGCGGCTTTTGGTCACGCCCGAGCCAGATCAGTCGCAATCGAACTTGTAAGTAAGAGCGGTGCGCGCGCGCGCATGTTTCCCTCCCCCCCTCGTTCGAGGAGAGGGCGAGGGTGAGGAGTCGGTCATCACCGCAACCGCAAATAATCCCTCACCTTCCACCTACGCTGCGCTACGGCGCGACAGGTAATCCTCTCCCTTTTCTTAAAGGGAGAGGTGGAAGTCAGAGTTCTTGCTTAGCAATCCAAGCAGTCAGCTGCGGCATGAGCCGTTGTTTAAACGCGGCGCGGAACTCGACTTCATCGACCGCTTTGGCGACTTCTTTGGCGCTCGCGGCCGGCAAATTTGATTTTGCGTAGGTTTTTAATTCGTCCGCACGCGCTTTTTCAGAAAAGAAAACAAACAGACCCGGCGCAAAACTATTGGCGCCGACCGCATCGGTTTTTTCGAGGAGAGCTTTCATGTTCGCTTTTGCAAAATCCCAGGCGAGGTCGGGATGTCCACTGTAACGTGCGACTTTGCCGACCAGGTGAAGCGCGCGGCTGGTTGGGAGTTCGTCGGTCAAAGAGATTTGTAATGCTTTTGCGGCGAGCTTGGGATCGCGCGCCCCGGCCAACGCATCGTAATAATTCTGCTTTTCTTCGATGCTGGTCGTCTTTAGCCCGAGATCGTGCAGCTGGTTCCAACTCGCGTCGTCAGCATTCTGTCCAACCACGAAACAAACCGACGCGCGTAAATCCGGCGCAAGCGACACAGGATCGACAACGAACTTTTCAAAACGCTTCTTACACGCGGCGATGATTTCCTGACCGTTCAAGTCTCCAAGGGCCGCAATCAAGCTTGCGCGGAGGAGTGAATCGCGGGGCGATTCGTTCTTCTTTGGTTCCCAGCCAAGCTCATCAAACGTAGGTTGCAAGATTGAGCGCGCGTACTCTTGAAATTTCTCGCGAGTTGGATTGTCAGGCAGCAGGCGGTTAATGTAATCGAACGCGTTAACGATCTGATCGCGTTCAGCCAGTTCATGACCGCGCGGCAGTTTGCCGATTAGCTCTAGATAGAGTGAAACGTCGGCCCGGTTCGCCTGCACCAGCGCCCAGGAATCGCTCAGCAAATTGACGCGATCTTCGAGGTTCAACTTGGCCAGCGCACCGAGCAGCGCTTTCCAGGATGACTCATCATACTGGACCCGGTAATTCCCGGCACCGTTTGCGTTCAACTTGATGACGCGATTGGCCACGACATTAGGGAGATTGTCGATCTTGCCGGTCATCAAGCGGCTCTCGATCTTCTTTTCGCCAACCACAAAGTAAGTGACGGGAATCTTCCATAGCAGCGCCGGCGCGTTCGCGAAATTGATCGTGAAACGTTCCTGGCTCAGCGAAATTTTTTCGCCGTCGCGCTTCATCATTACAACCGGGAATCCCGGTTGTTCCGTCCACGCTGCCGCGATTTCGGCGACCGGCTTTCCCGAAGCGTCGCTTAGCGCGTTCCACAAGTCTGCTGTGGTCGAATTCGAATATTTGTGTGCAGCGATATAGCGGCGGATGCCGTCGCGGAAGACGTTTTCGCCAAGAAAACTTTCCAGCATCCGCAGAAAACTTTGGCCTTTGCGATAAGTGATGTCGTCAAAGGCGCTGTTGGCTTCCGCTTCATTCGCGACCGGCTGTTGAATGGCGTGCGTCGTCGATCTTGCGTCGCCTTCCATCGCGACTTCCTTGGCAATTCCGGTGCGCCGAGTTGGATCGCGCTGAATATTTTTGGCCAGCCACACTTCCCACTCAGGATTGAAATGCGCGGTGCATTTGCTCCCCATCCAGGAAGCGAAGCCTTCGTTGAGCCAGAGATTGTCCCACCACGCCATCGTCACCAGATCGCCGAACCATTGGTGCGCGGTTTCGTGCGCGATCACTTCGTAAATGCGTTGTCGCGTCGCGGCGGAAGATTTCTTTGGATCGAAAAGCAGCGCCGATTCGTAGTAAGTGATGCCGCCCCAATTTTCCATCGCGCCGCCGAAACCGCCGGGAATAGCGATCTGATCGAGTTTCGGAAGCGGATAGGGAACGCCAAAGTAATCATTGTAGTATTGAAGAATTTGCGCGGTGCTCTCGAGCGCGTATCGGCCCCATTCCGCTTTTCCCTTGGTCGCGATCACACGAATCTGCGTGCCGGCCGCTTTCGTTTCGATTGCATCGAGCTCACCGGTGACGAACACGTTCAAGTAACTCGACATCGACGGAGTTGCTTGAAAGCGAACTTCCTTGCCGATGGCGACCTTGTGTTCCGATTCGATCGGCATGTTCGAAACGGCCAGCCAATTTTCCGGGACGACGGTCGTAAGTTGGAAGCGCGCGCGAAAGCTCGGTTCGTCCCAGCATGGAAAAAATCGCCGCGCATCGCTCGGCTCGAATTGGGTGCCAAGCGCTATTTTTTTCGCGCCCGCGCCTTCTTCCTGATAAGGCATGTAGTAAAAGCCGCGGCCTTTTGGAGTGATTTTTCCGCTGAACTCGAGCGCGAGTGAGTGTTCGCCAACCTTCAACTCGTTAGGCAGAGCAATCGTAAGCAGCTCGTTGTTTGGATCGAGCTTGATCGTGTCCGGCGGTAATTGAATTCCATCGATCGAAGCCTTCGCAATATCCAGCTCGAGCGAATTGAGGACGAGCTCGCGAATGGGCGCGGTCGCCTTAATCTTTACTGTTTCGCTGCCGGCAAACATGAACTTGGCAACGTCTGGAATGATTCGAATCGAGTATTCGAGCGGAACAACTTGCTTTGGCAATTTGCCGGGTGTGTTCGCGAATTCGTACGGGTTTTCTGCATCCATTGTCGTAAGCAGCGCAAACGAAACGGTCAAAGCCACCGAAACGCGCATTGCTGCCCTTAACCGAAATCAAGCAGCCGTTCAACCCCCGGCTGCACCGCGATGCGGACCGCGGTGGAAGATTATGGAAGCACGTTGTGAATGGCCCGTCGCAAACGATTCCATGCCGTGCGAATCGGGTTCGCCGGCTCGGCATGACGGCGTCGATTAGATTGCTCGTCGTCCTTAACGACCAACACCAAAAGTAACTGTCCGCTTCCGACCTGGGGTCCTTTAATCACAAGCGGACTGCTTTTACTCAGATTGGCGTCGGTCTCGAGCAAAACGTCGTTCTCTTTGTAGAGCTTAAGGTTCAAAGAATAACCGGAATCATTTTCACCGCGAGCATCGGCTTGCAGTCGAAAATATTTGCTGTTCGCCAGCCAATCTTCCTGACCGGTCTTGAGTGTTTTGTCGGACTGACCAATGACCTCGAACTGATTGTAACCAAAAAGATCTTTTAACGTTTGCTCGAGCTTGGTCAGTTCTGGTGGAATCGGAGCTGGCTGCGCAACGTTTTCCGCAATCACCAGGCCACTCCAAACTGCCTGGGCCGCATCAGCCGAAACCGCGCTTATCGCCAACACCAGGAAGGCGGCGAGAAGCAAAGGCCTCAGCTGCATTGTCGATTTATTTAGCTGCGTAGTCGGCCGGCAGCGTTTGTAACCCTTCGGTCCACAGGACCGTCACCTTATTGTCAGTTTTGCTTTCGAAAATCGAGATGGTGGCGTTCGGATTGGCCGACGGATCCACCCGCGAATTCAAAATCTGCGTGAGATATTCCGACTGTTCTCCCGCCGGATGCTGGCTCATGAGCACAACCGTAGTGATGACAAACAGCGCCAGCGCGGTTGCGCCTGACCAAGCCAGGCGTGGAACCGTCCACCATGTCGATCTAATCCCGCGGCCGCCGGATCGATCTTGCGTATCGCGCGCGATCCGTTCGTGCAGTTGATGACTGAAAAACTCAGCGTTGCTCAGCGTTTGCGCGCCGAGTTGTTCTTTCAAAAACGAGCCGAGCTTTTGCGCATCGCGTTTTTCAGCATGGGCCGCCGCCAAATCCGGCAACGACGCCTCGAATTCAAGCAATTCTTTGCCGCTCAATTGTCCATCGAGCCAGGCTGTCCATTTTTCTTCAAACGTTTTCATAAACGTCCCTCAGGGAATGTTGTAACTTCTTGCGGGCATAAAACAGGCGCGACATCACCGTGCCGATGGAGCAACCAAGGCTTTCGGCGATCTCGTGATACTGCATTTCTTCGATTTCTTTCATCAAAATGACTGCGCGGTGTTCGGGGGAGAGCTGGGAAATAGCGTGGTCGATTCGAGCGCGAATTTCGTGCTGCTCCATTCGCTGGTGGGGGAGCGGGTCCGCTTTTGGCACGGTCTTCGAGGCGGGGTCAATGTCCTTCAACTGAATCGCGTCATCGAACTCAGCACCGCCGGCTTTGACTTGGCGCTTGCGCAGCCAATCGATGGTCACGTTCATTACGATTCGATAAATCCAGGTGTAAAACGACGACTTTGCGCGAAAGCGCCCGATCGATTTCCAGGCTTTGACAAAGCTATCTTGCGCCAGGTCCCAGGCGTCCTGTTCGTTGTGGACCATGTTGTAAATCATAGCGAATACCCTTGTGCGGTAACGGGTTACCAGCTGGTCGAATGCCTCGGTTTCGCCGGCTTGACATCGTCTCACCAGGTCCAGTTCCGACACATCGGCTTGAGCCGGAGTCGTTTCCGTTTGCATATTTCGACGGAACTGGCGCCTATTTCATTCAACCCCGAAAGCCTTCGGAGCCAAAGCGGCGGCGCCATTCGCCGCGATATTCCCCCATCAGCGTAATAATGCCATCACGCACCTGGAAAAGTCGTTGCTGCAGAACGGAATACTGGCGGGCCGCGATTAGTTTTTCCGACAGCAGTTTTGCCGCCGAATCGAGCGAGACGGTGATCGCTTTCAGCGCTCGTTTCAAATAGGCAATTGTCATCCCCAGTTCGTCCACGTCGTCATCGCTCAAGGCCGCCGCCAATTTCGCGCTCGCCAGCGCCGCGTGGGTGGCCAGCTTGATTGCAGCGGGCTCGTTTTGGAGTGACGCGTTTTGGTCGAAGAGTTTGTCGATCCAAACGGTTAAAGCGAAGGCCGCGCGATAGAGAATATGGTCTTCGAAGCTTTCGCTTAGTTTTTGTTCGGCACTGCCCGAAGTCTCGTCGCCTTGCAAATGCCAATCTTCGTCCAGAAGGGCGTCGACCTCGGCGCTCCAATCGCCGTCTCCCAGAATCTGCGTCCAACCCATTTCCCGTGCGATGATTTCGTCGCGCTGCGGATCGTCGATGTACTTCTCCAGCAGCTCCATATACTTTTCCGTCCGCTGGTCCTGTTGCCGGAGGAAGCGCTCCCAATCGTATTCGTCCCAGATTCCTTCCCGTTCGCCCTCGAAGTCGGACATATTCTGAGTTAACGCCAGCTTGGCCTGGTGTGCAAAAAATTTTCCGCGATTTACGAACTTGCCGTCAACATCTCGCGTTTCGTTTGCAGGCGCAATTGGCCGCAGGCCGCATCGATATCGTGACCTTTCTCGCGGCGCAACGTCGCGGGGACTCCGCGCTCGCGTAAAATCGACAGAAACTTTTCCTGCCGATCTTCTGGCGGCCGCGACCAGAGCAGGCCGTGCACTGTGTTATAGGGAATTAAATTAGTTTTGGCCGAGAGCCGCTTTGCGTGGCGGGCGAGAAGCCGGGCTTGCTCATCGGAATCGTTCACGCCCGCGATCAAAATGTATTCGAAGGTGAGCCGCTGCTTTTTCCGCGACGTGTAGTAATCGCAAGCCGAAAGTAAGGTCTCAAGGTTATAGCGGCGGTTGATCGGCATAATTTCGTTGCGGACTTCATCCGTCGCGCCGTGCAACGAAATGGCGAGCCGGATTTGCAACGGCTCATCGGCCAGTTTTCGGATCTGCGGCGCGAGCCCGCTGGTGGAAACCGTGATGTGCCGCGCGCCGATGCCCAGGCCCCATGGCGCGTTGATGATTCGAATTGCGCGCATGACGTTGTCGAAATTCGCGAGTGGTTCGCCCATTCCCATGAACACGATGTTGTCGATCTTTTCGCCACCTTCCCGCTCGACCGCGATGATTTGATCGACAATCTCATTCGGCCTCAGATTGCGACTGAACCCTTCCAAACCGCTCGCGCAAAATTTACAGCCGTAAGCGCAACCCACTTGCGTCGAAATGCAAATCGTCCGCCGGTCGGAGCGCGACCCGTAAAGCGCCGGCGACGCCGGAATCAAAACGGTCTCGATCAAGCTCTCGTCGCTCAATCGGAACAGAAACTTGCGGGTTGTGTCGCGGGAGCCGAGCACGCGGACGATGTCGATCTTGTTGAAGTCGAACTGCTCAGCAAGCCGGTTTCGAAATTCGCGCGGCAAATCGGTCATTTCGTCAAACGACTGAACGCGTTTTTGGTAGAGCCAATCGGTAATTTGGCGCGCTCGATAAAGCGGCTGACCGAATTCGCGGACCTTGTCCTCGAGCTCCTGAAACTGGAGCGACTTGATGTCGATTTTCGCGATCGTGGCCACGGCGAACTTTACGGTGTTGGTCGCTCCCGGCAATCTCGTCGCCGTTGCGATTTTTGTGGAGAAAAAGCCGGCG
>Ga0207646_10004681_pt1 | contig 14740 bp, 13 predicted proteins | sample KBSK5502metaG_FD_184343 | JGI IMG/M metagenome (GOLD analysis project Ga0207646, IMG submission 184343) | Corn, switchgrass and miscanthus rhizosphere microbial communities from Kellogg Biological Station, Michigan, USA - KBS K5-50-2 metaG... | ecosystem: Host-associated > Plants > Roots >... | reverse complement strand
CCAAGGATCTGCTCGATGACACGCGTATTCAAGCCAATACCCTCGAGTTGTACCTGAAACGCTGCGATCTGATAACGCTGCTCAGAGCAGCCGTTGCCGATGGGCAACGGTCAGCGCCTGAGCGCACGATCGTTCTGCATATCCTGTCTCAGGAGCAAGTGGTGCCCATCATGGCCGATGCCGAGCGGATCAGCCGGGTCATCACCAGCTACCTGGCCAATGCCCTCAGCTATGCGCCTGCTGATCAGCCGGTGACCGTGCAGTTGACGGTGGAGGATGCGGTAGCTCGTGTCTCGGTCCATGATGAAGGACCGGGTATCGCAGGGGAAGAGCAAGGGCGCATCTGGGAGCGCTTCTCTTCTACCAGAGAGATGACAGGACCACATGAGCCTGAGCTGAGTTCAGGATTAGGCTTATATCTGTGCCAGGCGTTCCTTGAGCGTCATCATGGCAGCGTTGGGGTTCAAAGTGAACCTGGTCATGGTGCGACCTTCTGGTTCACCTTGCCCATTGAAGCATCTCTGGGAGGTGAAAAGTGATCGATGCAGGGGAACTCTGAAGAGACGGTATCAGAGCACATCGGCGTTTCTGCCTGCCTGCCGCTATTGGAGCTTACTCTTCATCGCAAGCAAGCTATTGTGGGGTGGAGAAGCGTGTCATGATGTGCCTAATCCATACACTACACATTCACCCGTTAAAGGGCGCACTACACAACATTCGTTATGGCATCCAGAGACGGTGCCAATGAAGAATACACATCATGCCAAGATGCAGGAACTACTCATCGGCCCAAATTTGGCCTGGTTTCGGCTAAACTCGTAATACGAGAGGGCCATCCATGCACCCTTAGATGCTTTCTCAGACCCAAAGCGAGTGCTGTCTCTCAATACGGTGAACACTGACAAGATAAGCTTATTATACTCAGCCTATTCCTCATACCTCCCACCCAGGTGTTTTGCCAGGAACTTCTCTGTACTTGCATAAAATCTGAGGCGGTTTTCCGGTTTGGCGAAGCCATGCCCTTCATCTGGGAAGAGCATGTATTCGAAATCAATGTCCTTGTTCTTCATCGCCTCGACAATCTGTTCGGATTCTGCCTGTTTCACGCGGGGATCGTTTGCTCCCTGGGCGATGAGCATGGGTATCTTGATCTGATCGACCTTGAAAAGGGGTGAACGCGCCTTCAAGAACTCTTCTTCGGTGTCCGGGTTGCCGACGCGTTGATGGAAGACTTGCACAAGTGGGGCCCAATAGGGAGGTATGGTCCTGATAAAGGTGATGAGATTACTCGGGCCAACAATATCAACGGCACAGCAGAACAAATCCGGCGTGAATGTCGCTCCCACCAGCGCTGCAAAACCACCATAGGAACCGCCGTAAATCGCCACTTTTTTCGGATCGGCTATACCCTGATCAATCGCCCAGTGAACACCATCCACGAGGTCATTATGCATTTTACCGCCCCACTCCTTGTTGCCTGCATTCAGAAATTCTTTGCCGTAACCGCTAGAGCCACGGTAATTGACTTGCAAGCAGGCATAGCCACGGTTTGCAAACCACTGTGCCTCGGGATTGTACCCCCAGGCGTCTCGTGCCCACGGGCCACCGTGAACATTGAGCACCATGGGTAGATTTGTTCTGCCCTTCCCCGGTGGTAGGGTGAGATAGCCATGTACAGTCAGTCCATCCCTGGCGGTGAAGGCGATCGGTTCCATGGGTGCAAGCGTATAGTTACTCAGCTCGGGCTGGTTGTCGAAAAGGAAGGTGGCTGCCTGGTTTTTCCGGTCATAGGTGTAATAGGGCACAGGTCCATTATCGACGGTGAAAACCACTACCCAGCTTGTATCGGCATCATCGCGGCTCGTAATGGCAAAATCACCCCGGTGGATTTCTCGAATGTTGTCAAAATCTAACTTGATCGTGTCATCTAAGACTGTCCACTCGATGCGATCCTTATTGAAAGCAACCGCCTGGATTTCGTAGGTGTCTGGATGAATCATGACTCTGCCAACATCATATTGTGGGTCTGCGGCAATTAGGGTGGTGTCGCCTGTAGCAATGTTCATCTTGACCAGGCGGCTGGCATTGACCTTGCGCGAATCCTCTATGTAGAGAAATTGACCATCGAGGGAGAACGAAAGGGGAGCGCTGGTAAGCATGTCGTCAGCATTCCAGGTGAGCAGCGTTTTCCAATCGGCTTGTTCGTCTGCTCGCACTAATAGTTCGCTTCCCCCCTCCGGCACGGCAGCCAGTGCCCCGCGCACCTTGAAGTTTGCGTCAGCGACCCAACCGATGATATTCCCCGGATTTTGAGCGACCATTGCGAGTTCACCAGATGTCAGGTCGAGGTGGTAGACATCGTGCACCTGTGGATTGTCTTTGTTCAATCCGATCAATAGTTCATTAGGAAAATGTTTGTTGCGCTCAACGACCTGTACCTGCATGTTCTCAAAAGGAGTCAAATCCCTGGTTTCTCGAGTGTCCAGGTTTGTGGCGTACAGGCGCCAGTTCTCATTGCCGCCGGCATCCTGTAGGTACAAGATATGCTTGTTGTCGGCCGCCCAGAAGTAGAAGCGTACTCCCCGGTCTTCGTCTCGGGTGACAGGCTGGTAATCATCACTGCCGGCTGCGCCCACCCAGACGTTCAAGACATTGTTTACGGGTGCAAGGTAGGCCATCAATGTACCATCCGGCGAAATTTGCGGACTCGTCTTGACGGGGTTGCCGAACAGGATATCGCGTGGAATCAAGGCAACGTGTGTCGAGGTAGTCATGCTATTTCTGCTCCTCTTTCAAATCTGGCAAAAGTTCTTCGTGCGATACCTCAGAGACAACTTCCTGGGCAACACTGTTCTCGAATTCATTCCGCACTTCTTGGAAATCCTCTGGCTTGTTCCTGGGTGTTACTGATCCAAACCATTTCAAGATGTTTGACGATGCCTGTTTATCTTCGACCATTCCTTCATCCTTTCGGGTATTTGCACTCTGTAATTCTGTCATGTGTGGTTGTTTGTCCATCATCTCCAGGTATACCTCATAGGTCTGCCTGGCAATGCGCTCCTGCGTATAATGCTCCAGCACGCGCTCGCGCCCCCGGGAGGCCAGGGTTGCATAGAGCGCCGGATCATCCAGCAACTGGCGCACGCAAGTCGCCAGTTCTTGGGCATTGCCCTCCGTGAAGACCAGGCCGGCATCGCCAATAACGTAGGGAATCTCGCCGGAACGTGAGCCGATTACGGGCGTTTCGCAAGCCATCGCTTCAGCGAGTACACGGCCAAACTGTTCCTTCCAATTGGGACGGGTCAGCGATGGAAGTACAAGCACCTCCATCTGCTGCAATTGTTGGGGGACTTCATAGCTTGGAACACCTGCTTTGAAGGTGACGCGCCGGGCGACTCCCAGGCGTGCGGCCTGCGCTTCGAGTTCACTCTTCATGGGGCCATTACCAATGAAAACAACGCGGCAGTACCCTGGCAGGCTGGCCAGCGCTTCTATCAGCAAAGGCAGCCCCTTGTTCTCTACCAGGCGTCCGAGGTAGCCGAGCGTGAAAGGGTCACCGGCGGCTCGCACCGGGCGTGGCGCCGCGCGGCGGTAGATCTCGGTGTCGAAGCCGAATTGCGGGATGATACGAATCGGGCCGTGGAAACCCTTGCGCTGCAATACATCCCCGGCGTCGCGGTTGCCCGCGAGTGCCACGGCTGCATGACGGTAGTTATACAGTTCGACCTGGCGGAAGGGCGGCGGATAGGTACGATAGAGGTTCTGCCAGGTGAAGAAGAGTGCGCGTGCCCCGTGCTTATGGGCGAGACGCATGGCCTGGAAGGTTGCGAAATTATATGGTTCCTCGTCAATGTGCACAATTTCAGGGCGGACCTCGCGCATAATCTTGCCCAATTGCGGGTAATAATACAGGTGAAAGTTGCCATTCAAAGTCATCGGTGTGACGATCATGCGATAGCCGCTCGTGTAGAGGCGTTCGAGCACCTGTTTACTGCCATCGTCGCTTTGCCAGTACTCGGGCGTCACCAGCGTTAGTTCGACGCCTGGGCATTTCGTCAGCTCTTCGAGTTTACGTTGCGCGGTCCCTACGACCAGGGCTTTTGAGATCATCAGTACACGCATCTTACTTCTTCCTGCTCCGTTTATACACTTCCTCATAAGCGGCAATGGTCTCCGTCGCAGTCTTGCGCCAGTTGAATTGCGCGGCGCGTTGCAGTGAACGCGCACGCAGGTCGGCGCGGAGGTCGCTATTCGACAGCACACTGTGCATAGCTTCAACCATTTGGTGCGTGTCTTCAGGATCTATGCTGATGGCCGCGTCTCCTACTACTTCAGGCAATGAGGTGCGATTTGAGCAGATGACCGGCGCGCCACAGCTCATTGCCTCTAGTGGTGTCAGGCCGAAGCCCTCGTAGAGCGAGGGAAAGACGAAGACGCTGGCATCGCTGTAGAGAGCGGGTTTATCCTCCTCTTCAATAAAGCGATAGATGATCTGGCCTGTCATGCCCAGGTCTGCGGCAACCGGGCGCGGGTCGGGGAAGAGCGGCCCGCTCTGCTTGTCGGGATTGCCGGCGATCAGCAATTGTAGGCTGGGATTGTGCATTTGCCGGGAGAGGTATGCGAAGGCGCGTACCAGCTGTGGCACGTTTTTGCGCTGGTCAAGTCCGCCAATATAGAGGATATAGCGTTCGTTTAAGCCATAACGGGCGCGTGCCCTGGCCAGTGTAGCCGGGTCGGCAACCGGCTGGTACTCATCTCCTGCAGCTTCGTAGATGACGCGGATGCGTTCAGCGGGCAATTTCAACGCGTCAATTATATCCTGCTTGGCGTGTTGTGAGACAGTGATGATCAGGGTGGCTTTGTGGGCCGCGCGGGCAATCAATTGCGTGTAGGCTTTCGTCCTGGTGCCGGCCTGGTAAGCCGGCAGGCGCAGCGGAATGACATCGTGAATCGTGACAACGCCAGGTGTGCGTGGAAAATAAGGCGGCGCGAAATAGGGAACGTGGTAGAGATCAACCCCGGCTCTATGTGCGGCTGCCGGAGCTGTGAATTGTTCCCACACCAGCTTCTCGAGACTGGCGTTGCGCGTGGCAAACCCGGGTATAGGTGCCACCTGGTAGGGAAATGTATCCGGTGTGCTGCTGCCTTGCAGGCCAGGCTCTGGCCCCAGCAAGACATAGCGGTTCTGCTGGTCGACTTCGGCCAATGCCCGTAAAAGGTGAAGCAGGTATTGACCGCTGCCGCTTGCCGGATATCTGAAAAAAAGGGTGTTGATACCAATTTTCACACCTATTGACCTCGCCTGTGAAGTTTGTGGCTGTCCTTCAAAACATATGAAAATGTCTTGATTTCTGCACTCCCATGTAGCGCACCACACTCTTTGAGCGTGTGGCGCTATGCCATCGTCACGAACCCCTTTATGCCGGACGGGGTTGTAAGTCTCTATAGTAGGGCAGGGCCGTCCGCGGTGTGGGGGTCGCCGCCGGTGTGAGGGCCGTCCGCGGTGTGGCCGCCGGTGTGAGGGCCGCCCCTTCTTTGACCACATCACCAGGGACACGCCATCGTACATCCGGCCCTAGCCCAAATATATTTATAATGTCCTCTGGGCTTAGCCCATAGTGACTCAGGTCTCGACCGCCAATTTGAGCCATTTGAAGAGATGACCGATCAAGCGGAAAGATGAGACTACTTTTCATGTGGCCGGGGCTGTAAACCTGTAGCATGGTATTCATGCCATGATCTTCTGCTTTATTATCCAGGTATACCATAAGTTTTATAACGGGTGAGATATCCACGCTGCAGTAGATACGTTCGTCATCAGCTAGCGTAGATGCTATCTGCGTAATTTCCTCAGTTGACAGGTTCTCTCTTTTTTCGGGTGTCAATTCGTCTAGTCTCATGCTTGCCTCCTTTGTGAAATATTCGCATGCACTATACTATACCATTTCATTGAGCTGCTGGTACACAGCTAGCATCTTACTGGCCGCTTTGGGCCAGGTGAAGAGTTGTGCTCGTGCAAAGCCTTTCTGACGTAGCTCTTCCTGTAGTGCTTGATCCTCGAGCAAGCGATTGATGGCGTTGGCGAGTTCACCGGTATTATGCGGGTCGACCTGCAGGGCAGCATCGCCCACAACTTCTGGCAGGGATGAAGTATTCGAGGTGATGACGGGTGCGCCGCAGGCCATAGCCTCCAGGGGAGGAACTCCAAAGCCCTCGAAGAAGGAGGGAAACGCGAATACATCGGCCAGGCTATAGAGGGTAATCAGCTCGAGTTCGCTCACACGCCCCAGGAAGTGCACTTTCTTTTCAAGCTTGAGTTTTGCAATAAGTTCCTGGGTTTCATCGTAGAGCCAGCCTGGTCCTCCTGCCAGGGCAAGCATAGCAGGCCTTCGTTTTTGGCCTGCCGCGCTCTGTGCCTTGTGAAAAGCCTTGATCAGGCCAAGGTGATTCTTACGTGGTTCCAGCGTGCCAACACCGAGGACGAGCGGGTGCTTCAGGCCAAATTTGTTGCGTGTTGCTGCCAGCAAGATGGGATCGCTAATACGCCGGAAGTGTGATCGAATACCATTAGGGATAATAGTGATTTTCTCAGGGGGGGTCTTAAAGTATTCTACCAGTGTCTGGCGGGTGGCGTGCGAAACAGCAGCGATGACATCAGCGGAGGCGACTGCTTCGGGAACAACTTTTTTAAGATAAGCCGCCAGTTCTGGCACGGCGTACTCTGGATGCTTGATGAATGCCAGGTCGTGGACTGTGACAATCTTGCGTACCTTACCATTAAGAGGTGGCAGAACGAAATCGGGACCGTGATAGATATCTACATGGCCTGTGAAAAAAGTGGCAGAGAGAGGTAATCGCCAGCGGTACCAGAGGATATTGAGATAGCGGTCGGGAATAACGAGGCTGCGTGCCCGTACATTGGCTGCTTTAGGAAACGGGCGCTCCTGTGTGGGGCGTCCAGTGGTGAGCAAGGTATACTGGTTCTCTTTATCCTGCTCGAGCACAGCATCCACCAGGTAGCGCACATAGTTACCAATGCCTGCCGCCTGTCGAATAGCGGCTGTATAATCAATCGCAATACGCATGGAATTACCTTGCAATGTGCCTATCCTGGCGGCCAGCCTAATCTGCGGCCCCCGAGCAGATGAAAGTGCAGGTGGAAGACACTCTGCCCGGCGTCAGGGCCGACATTGGTGACGAAGCGGTAGCCACTTTCATCAATGCCCATGTCGTGCGCGAGCTTCGCCGCGGTCATGAAGATCCTGGCGAGCACCGGTCCGTCCTCGAGTGTCAGATCGGGCATCGAGGCAATATGGCGGCGGGGAATGATCAGGACGTGGTGTGGCGCCTGGGGATTGATGTCCTCAAACGCTACCACGTCTTCATCCTGGTAGACAATTTTACTGGGTATCTGTCCGGCTGCGATCTTGCAGAACAGGCAGTTTTCCATAGAACTTCCTCATAATTATTATTCTTGGGGGTCGTTACTATCGACGGCGGTAGTAACAGCTACTGGCTCAGCAGGTGTATCCGCTGCTGTAGCAACAGGTGTAGATTCGTCAGCCGTAGTTGCGGTTGAACTGGTGACCCCCACCTGCTCCTCTTGAGACGCGATCGGCTCAGCCTCTTGCGCAACTGCTGGTTCAGCAGGTGTATCCACTGCTGTAGCAACAGGTGTAGATTCGTCAGCCGTAGTTGCGGTTGAACTGGTAACCCCCGCCTGCTCCTCTTGAGATGCTGCTGGCTCAGCCTCCTGCACAGCGGATTGCTCTTTCTTCTTCTTGGGAGCCAGTTCCAGGCCGTGCAGAGCAGGGTCGTTATACTGGGGCAAGTTCATTTCCAGGCGAATAGCCTTAATGGCCTGATAGATCACGCCGGGTTTGAGCTCAAGCTGCTCGGCAATCGTTTTATGTACGCCAACGGGTGGCAATGGCAGATAGGGTTCATAGGCCGCCTTGATCTTCTCCAGTTCTTCGGCATCACCCTTATAGCTTTGAATTTCCCACCAGCTTGGGATGTCCTGCCGGTCGCGTAAATCCTTGACAATTTTCTTGATGGCTTTTTTAGGGATGCTCAGTTCCTTCGAGATCTGTGTGCGAATGCCGTCGAACTCGGCGGGTACCGCCAGTTCCACGTAACGAGCCTCGACCTGTGCAATCTGTTCTGGTGTCGGCACAAATGGCGCTGGAGGCGGAATCTTCTCACGTTTGGGCCTGGTCGGAGTTGCAGATTTAGGCCCTTTGGCCCCTGCTGGTCTGCCACCCTTTCTGCCATCTGAACGAGGTTCGCCGGGCGCTCCAGGTCGCGGGCCACGACCGAGGCCGCCCTCCATTGGCTGTCGCGGGCGTTGCCCGATGCCGCCGGCAATAGAGGGTCCGCTTGGTCGATAGCCAGCGGGGCCACGATTAACCCCTTCACGGTAGGTGCCAGGACCACGCTCGTCGCGGTACCCACCTGGGCCGCGATTGCCAGGTCGCTCCGGTCCTCCTCGCGTATCGCGTGGAGCAGGGGAGGGAGGCAATTTCGGACGTTGTGGCTGCTCCGGTTCGCCCACTTTTATGTCTTCAACCGTGTCGAACCAGTGGCTTGTGCTACCGGGGGCTGGTTTTGGTTTGGGTGGAGGAGGGGGCGAAGGTCGTGAGAGATTCGCTGTTCCCTGTGCTGCCTGTCCCGGTGTTTTGGATGAAGCGGTCTTAGCGGCCAACTTCTCTTTTCTGGCCTTCTGCACGCAATCGGGGCAAGTTACTTCTTTAGCATTTGCCGACTGAAACCACTTGCCGCAGGTCGTGCAGCGCATTTTAATCTTGCTCATGCGCGGACTCCCCTGTTATTCTAAGGCGATCACAAAGGATTGCCTCTATGAAAGAACTGACATTACCTGTCATTTGTCGGAATGCACTTACCATTGTAGCCTTAGTGAAAGACTTTGTCTACCCCTCGTTTCTTGGGCTTATTGAGCGTGCGAAGGCGCATTTTTGTCCAAATATGTTGAATAGTAACTACCTGAATGTACCGTTTCTGCTGTCAATGCTGACAGTGTTGGCGAATTCGACTTTCGAAGGGACGTTCTCTTTTTCTCAAGCACCCAAGGCGGTTGATATTCCCCCGCCAAGAAGAGAAAAACGACCTTTTTGTGGTATCTTTCCCCACTTTTTGAATTCGCCAACACTGTATATTCTGAGGCCATGTATAACCTCATCGGGAGTGGTGCGCTCATAGCGCATGACGTTTCAATTCTGCTGTCAAAAATTGGTCTTTTGCGGTCGTCTAAGTGGCCTCTTGTCCAGGCTTTTCCGATCTGGTCATGTCATGAATCATCGAAAGTGGTGCCTGAACCGGTAGAAAGGGTTCACTCCAGAATCTATAAGTTGACAAAACGCTAAGATATTGCTATTATTAACTGAGTTTATGATGTACCTAAGCTCTCGGTCGGGATGGTGGTAGGCATAATATGTTTAGGAGAAAAAATCGTTGATCGATAATCAGATTACTAATGGGGATACAGAAGAATCTGATGTTGATGAGGATACCGAACAGGTAGCTCAATCATCAATAGGTACAGATGCAGTCAGTAATACAACATCTTCTCGGCCTTCCTTCACATTTGCATCGGGACTATCGAAATTTATGCTGCCTCCATTTCTGAAAGATGGATGGCTAAATGTTGCACCACCTCCATTTCTCTCTTCAGAGATTCAGCAAATTATACGTCCTTCTTTAGAGGTGAATCAGGCTCTTAGTCAGTTGACTCGACCTACTCTGGAAATGAGCCAGGCTCTCAATGAATTAGCTCGACCTGCCTGGCTAGACGTGAGTCAGTCTATCAGTGAATTGGCTCGGTCTGCTGCGCTAAATATGGGCCAATCTATCAATGAATTGACGCGCCCTGCTCTGCTGGACATGGGCCAATCTATTAGTGAATTAGCTCGTCCTGCTGCGCTAAATATGGGCCAATCTATCAGTGAATTGACGCGCCCTGCTCTGGAGTTGAGTCAATACTTTTCTAATTATCACGCACTCTTTAATGAATTTAGCTCTTTGATTGAGTCAACATCGACTTGGCTACCCTCAATTGAGCGTCTGAACGAATACCGGGGGCAACTTTTATTAGCAGCGTTTAAGGAAGCAGACTTATGGCCTTCTCCCTCTATGCCAGAAGAACTTGTATACCGGATTGCTGAACTGGTCGAAGGTGGGGATCGGCGGCCAGTAGTGCTTCTTGTATGGAATTACTATTCCCGTGATGGTTATGCCAAATTGAAAGCTGCGATTTCTGAATGGTGGAGCGATCCTGGCTTTGTTGATCGTCGTATCATAATTGAACAGGCATTTGAAGCACATAAGCAGAAATGGTATGCATTATCTATTCCTGCTCTATTACCTCTAGTAGAAGGAATTACCGGCGATTTCCTACATCGCAGGCGGCTTGTATTGAAGACGAGCAAGGGACGTTTATTGAGAGTCGGCGATTCTGGTCAAGTTGTTCGCCTCATAATGGAGGAAATGGGCCGTGCTGGTAATTTGGGAAACGGTGGATTGGATGTGATACATTATGTTATGCTTAATGCTGCTTTGTCGTTCATCGAGAATGTAGCCTACAAAAATGGAGATTTTACTTCTCAGTACGATATATTTCGTATGAATCGTACATTACATAGACATAGCACATTACACGGGATTCAAATCAACTATGACTCTCCTATGAATTCGTTAAGATGCTTTTTGCTTCTTGATGCTCTGTATGGCATTCGTAAGCGTTACGCCATGATTAAAGGACGCAATAGTTTGCTATTGTAAACTGTTAGCTGGATGGATCGATGGAGAGATACGGCGGGTGGTGTTCACCGCCGTTCGCGTGTGCTCTCCCCACGCTCAAATCCTCGCGTTTTGTTCGCTACGTATCGTGATTTCTCGCTTCAAATCGTCGGCGTTGCTACATCAGTTGCTACAGGACTTTATCTCAGGCTGAAGTGGAAGTTTAGGATACTGGAGGTGAAGACGAGGGTTGCTGTGGAGGTGGTTGCTCAGTGCTGTTGGATGGTATTGCTGTACTTTGTGAGGCGAAATAATCGAAGAAGAGGGGATGAATAAACCGGTATCCCCCTCCGACTTTGAGCAACAGAATACGCTCGGATGCTTCCTCTAGAAAACGAATGTAGTGCCAGGGCATTGCTCCACTTCGCCAGAGGAGATACCGAAGAAGGTAATGCTGAAGATACGCGGTTCCACCGAAGGACAGCCCGAAGAGCAGCCCGAAGAGCGGCCCGAAGAGCAGCCCGAAGAGCAGTCCGAAGAGCAAGGAATATCTCGCCTGTGATCGTTTCGATGGGAGCCAGGTCGGTTGGAGGTGCTCAAGATAGAATTCAGAGAGATGTTGCTGCTGCATCACATGTGCCAGCCACGTGAGCCAGTACTGTATTTGCTGTGGCTTGAATGCACCTTGTGTTACCGGTCGTGCTAACATCCGTTCGATGTAGCGGTCGAAGATTTGGTGTTGCTGTTGCTCGGCAGAGCCTAAGGAGGGCAAGTCTTTGATCGCTTTATCCCGATAGGCTAATATCACGACGTTGAGCATGAGCGGCGTGGTGATGACTCGCTGAAAGATGGGATTGGTGCGGAGAGCAGCGCGAACGGCTGCCATGGGTTTGCCTATGCCCTTGAGATAAGCTGTGACCTGCTCTTCTTGTAAAGGTTGGACGACGACCGCAGTTGGTAAGGCAAGGCGGGCCTCCTGAGAGAGATACTCGTGTTGACGAGAGCAAACGACTAGGGAGGTGAAATGTTCACCATGATAGGCATTGATGGCTTTAATGCATTCCGCTCTGGCCGAAGCTTCGACTTCGTCGAGGCCATCGAGCAGTAACAGCCACTGATCGTGTTCCAGCCACGCTTTACTCAAACGTGTTGGTACCTGGTAAACCAACTGCAATTGCTCGATGAGCCAGGACGCAAGCGGTGGTTGTTTGATCGCCCAGGAGGAAAGGTTCACAATCACTGGAATCGGATGCGTTGGATCGCCTTCAGCACGGGTTAATAACTCCTGAGCAAGCGCAAGCAAGAGCGTTGTTTTTCCTGCTCCTGGTTCTCCAAGGATGAGTAAGCCGCCGCCGGCATCGTCATACGCTTCCACAATGGAAGTACCGGATGGAAGCGCATGTTCTTCTCCTCCCCCAGTGCGGCGAAAGACCAGTTGCGCCGAAGAAAGGGTAACGTCGGTTCGTTCGTGGAGATGCAACTCCATCATCGCCGCACCTTGCAACGAGTGGTTCAGTTGTCTCGTATACTCCTGTCGCAACGTCCGTACCAGTACAAGACGATCATGTTCTGACGGAAGCAGAACACGTTGAAAGGGATGTTGACGACTGAGCACCCAGACAAGAGCGGTGAGCACGAGCAGGCTCAAGCCGAGAGAGAGCGTGAATGGAAGGTTTTGCATCGCTCTTCCCACAGGGGAAACAACGGGGAAATCTTTATCGGAGGTGACGCGAGTAGAGATGATGCTATCGAGAACCCCCAATATGAAAGCCCCCCAGAGCAATTTGATACATCTCCAAAGCCACCGCCAAAGAGGAATCCAACGGCTTTCTAGAGATGCCGTTTGCTCTGGTGTCGGCTCTCTCATCTCCACTCCTTCAGTACACATCAAGATAGCAAAGCTGCACTGCTAGTATAAAAGGTTAAAAGGCGTAATGCAATATCTTTTCTTGTAGAGAGATATTTGATTAGCCTTGTGAAGCGAATAATGAAGCCAAAGTAGGGAACTGATAAGCTGAAGAGGGCATAAATCCAAGCGAGGTATCGAGGGAGAGTATGAGATAGTACGGATAGTTTTTCATCTATTTTGAGTTAGAACCATTACCTTCTCCTCGGTTTATTAGATCACCTTAGAACAATAAATTACCCTGCTTCATCACTGATTAGAACATGAACCAGGGTATTAGCTTAGTTAAGCAGGTTATTTCATTTCCACTGACGTGAGATAGGCAGAATTCGCCAATCTGTCTCATAGATGCGTTGGTGCAGTTCCAATTCGACAATAGCAGCGAGTATCCCTTTCTGCCTTTCTGCATCAGCTTCACTCGTGATCTGAAATGGCCAGTAGCCCGCCGTACTTCCAGAGAGGTGAGGATGAAGGAAGTCCTGGGAGTAGTTGACGATAATACGTACTGGCTGGAGCGGTTGGGGGAAGCCGCGTGTGACATGCGCAGCCCGTTGTTCAGGCCAACTTAACTCAAAGCGCGTCACCAAGCCACCGGAACCATCATCTTCGGGGCCGATCACCTGTATTTGACCGGTACCCTGTAAGAACAGGACATTGGCTTCCTCAAGGACTGCCACTGCGACCGGTGTGAGCAGTTCAATACCTCGGCGGTAAAGTTCCTCTTTTGTACTCCGGCTCTTTGCTCCCTCGTAGGTGCCAGTGCGTAAATCTTGTAGATGGCGAAGCAGATCGTCAGCGCGAATTGCGGTCGGTTTTGGATTGTTCATAGCATGTCCCTTTCCTTTATCGAGACTCAAGCAACTCAGCACCGCTGAACAGTTGTGCTAGTCCTTTTACTCTGCGCTCATAAGACCATTTGAGTTGCATCTATTGATAGATTTCGCATGCCTCACAATAGCGTAAATCAGAACCAGGCTCTAGCGCGGAAGTTCCTGCTCAGGCACTCACTAACTTCGTGAGCGCTTGGTTCGTCGCGTCCGGTGTGCCTGACGTCGTCCCGCCTCGATCTCCTCGTTCAACTTCTCGCCCACATCAAAGGCAGAACCTCTAAACTGGGGGCCTAGAACTTGCGACCATGATCGATAAGGGTCATTCCTGGTCTTCTGGCCCCTGGCGAAATACATCGCCACCCCAAGAAGCAATACCAGGATCCCGATTATTATAAGCGCAGCAAGCAGGTGCATTGGTTTGTCCTTCCTGATTTTATACCGTCTCGTTACTATGAATATAGCACATTGCAATAGCCTCGTCAATGAGGCTCCACAACCTCTCCCACTTTAGATGTACGCATACAAAGCGGAAGAGTTCCCGATGCCACCGAAGCAAGGTCTCCGGTTGCACAATCAAAAGTGTCTGCTTCCAGGTCCGAAGTATCTTCGCCAGAAGCACCAAGAGGAACCTATCTGTCTTCTTGCAGGCCGGTCGTGTAACTTGCCGACGCAGGATGATAAGTTGCTGCCGTAGCAATGCGTTTTCGACAAGTAGTTCTGACTTTCCTTTGGCTAGATCTGCGATCATTCCAAGCAGAAGGGAGGTAGAGCGCGGTTTCATCCAACGAACAATGTCATCAGAGAGCGCGTGAAAGCACAGAGTTATTCGTTGCATAAGAGGGATGAGAACAGGGAACACAGGCTTCTCCTTTGCGAAGCGAGAGAAAGGTACTTACGTATAAATTACATGCATGCCCTCTGATTCTACCTGTGCCGCTTCTCTCCTGCAAGCAGAGTGGGACCAGCATATCGCTCTCAAGGTGCCTTTTTCTGAACGGATGTCCCATGTAGCCAGTACAGGGAGCGTGAAAGAGGTCGGAAGCCTAATGGAAGCAAGCACTACTCAGGCCTACCAATTCAGGATGAGAATGAAAGGAATGATCAGAAGAGTATCAAAAGTGTGCATGAATCGGTAAAATGGTTTCACTCCATTCAACATTCATCCTACGTAGACAAATTTGGATTATAATTGGGGTTCTGCTTGAAGTCGAAAGCCTCGTAGAAATCGCCTATCTGTGCCAAACCATCA
>Ga0207646_10004680_pt1 | contig 14742 bp, 13 predicted proteins | sample KBSK5502metaG_FD_184343 | JGI IMG/M metagenome (GOLD analysis project Ga0207646, IMG submission 184343) | Corn, switchgrass and miscanthus rhizosphere microbial communities from Kellogg Biological Station, Michigan, USA - KBS K5-50-2 metaG... | ecosystem: Host-associated > Plants > Roots >... | reverse complement strand
GGTCGCGCGACAAAGAGCTGCACGATGCTCGCGGTCCAGGCCGACGGTGCGACCGTCGTCACCGTCGAGGGTCTCGCGAAGAACGGTGAGCTGCACCCGATCCAGCGCGCCTTCGCCAAGGAGCACGCGCTCCAGTGCGGTTTCTGCACCCCCGGCCTGATGATCACAGCAGTGGACTTCCTCGAACGGAATCCGTCGCCGAGCGACGCTTTGATCCGTCACGCCATCGAAGGCAACCTTTGCCGCTGCACCGGTTACCACAACATCGTGAACGCGATCCGTTCCGCGTCCGCCGAGATGCGCCAGAGCGCCGGCGCCCAACCGAAGGTCGCCGCGGAGGTGAACCGATGACCGCCACATCGACGCCCACCTACATCGGCACTCGCGTCGCGCGTAAGGAGGACCCGCGCCTCGTCACCGGCGAGGGGACCTTCACCGACGACGTGGTGCTCCAGGGCATGGTGTACCTGACGCTCGTGCGCAGCCCCCACGCGCACGCGCGGATCCGCCGGATCGACACCGCGGCCGCGAAGAAGGAGCCCGGCGTCGTCGCGGTGCTCACGGGGAAGGACCTCGAGGCCACCGGCATGCTGCCGGTGTTCATTTCGGTCCCGAAGCAGAGCACCTCCAAGCACCTGCCGATCGCGGTCGACAAAGTGCGTTATGCCGGCGACGCGGTCGCCGCCGTCGTCGCCGAGTCGCGCGATGCCGCCAAGCGCGCGGCGGACCTGATCGCGGTGGACTACGACACGCTTCCGGTGGTCGTCGACGCGACGAAGGCGCTCGAAGCGGACGCGCCGATCGTGAACGAGGAGCTCGGAACGAATCTCGTATTCACCTATCCGGTGAAGGGTGGCGACATCGACAAGGCGTTCAAGGACGCCGAGATCATCGTCAAACAGCGGATCGTGAACCAGCGCCTCATCCCGAATGCGATGGAGCCACGCGCCGCGACCGCGAAGTTCGACGCAGGCGAGCTCACGCTCTGGACGACGACACAGATCCCGCATTTCGTGCAGCTCATCGTGGCGCTCAACCTCGGCCTCGGCCAGAACCGCGTCCGCGTGATCGCGCCCGAGGTGGGCGGTGGCTTCGGCAGCAAGCTCCAGGTCTACGCGGAAGAGCTCCTCGTCGGATATCTAGCAAAGACCCTCGGCCGTCCGGTCAAGTGGACCGAGGAGCGACGCGAGGGATACCTCGCAACGGTGCACGGACGCGACCTGGTGGAGGACGTTGAGATCGCGGCAAGGAAGGACGGCACGATCCTCGGCCTACGGATTCGCACCGTGGCGAACCTGGGTGCGTACCTTCAGGCGTTCGCGCCGGTCAGTGCGACGATCCTGCACGCGTTCATCATCCCGGGGCCGTACCGGCTCCCGGCATTCGACATCGAGGTTCGCGGCGCTTACACGAACACGACCCCGGTCGACGCCTACCGCGGCGCTGGCCGCCCCGAGGCCACCTTCGGGATGGAGCGGATCATCGACCGGCTTGCCGACGAGATCGGCATGGATCCGGCCGAGGTGCGGCGGAAGAACTTCATCCCGCCGGACGCATTCCCGTTCAACACGATCAGCGGGATCACCTACGACAGCGGCGACTACGAGCCCGCGCTCGACCGCGCTCTGGCGATGGCCGAGTACAAGGGCTTTGAGAAGCGCCGCGCCGAAGCGAAATCGCGCGGCAACTATCGGGGTATCGGCATCTCGAGCTACGTCGAGATCTGCGGGCTCGCTCCGTCGAAGGCCAACTCGGCCCTCGGTGTGGGTTGGGGTGGCTATGAGAGCGCGCGGATCCGCGTGCACGCTACCGGCGCGGTGGAGGTGTTCACCGGTACCTCACCCCACGGCCAGGGCCACGAGACCTCCTGGGCTCAGATCGCTGCAGACGCGCTCGGCGTGAGCCCGAACGACATCGAGGTGCGGCACGGCGACACCTCCGAATCGCCCGGCATGGGCCTCGGGACGTTCGGCAGCCGCAGCCTCGCGGTGGGCGGCATTGCCGTCCACAAGGCCGCGGAGAAGGTCCGCGAGAAGGTCGTGCAGATCGGCGCGCACCTCCTCGAAGCGTCGCCTGCCGACGTCGTCGTAGAGAACGGCAAGGTCTTCGTGAAGGGCGTGCCCCAGAAAGCGAAGAACTTCGGCGACATCTCGATGGCCGCGTACCTCGCGAACAATCTTCCCGACGGGATGGAGCCCGGCCTCGAAGCGACCGTGTACTACGACCCCCCGAACTTCACGTTCCCGTTCGGCACACACATCGCGGAGGTGGAGGTCGACGGGGAGACCGGCGCGGTCAAGATCGAGCGCTACTCCGCGTGCGACGACTGCGGGCGGCAGATCAACCCGATGATCGTCGAGGGACAGCTGCACGGCGGCATCGCCCAGGGGATCGGACAGGCGCTCTATGAGGGCGCCGTCTACGACGACAACGGGCAGCTCCTGTCCGGGAGCATGATGGAGTACCACGTTCCGTCCGCCGAGGACGTCCCGATGTTCGACCTCGATCACACCGTGACGCTCACGAACACGAACCCGCTCGGCGTCAAGGGCATCGGCGAAGCCGGCACCATCGGATCGACGCCGGCCGCCGTCAACGCGGTCATCGACGCGCTTTCACCGCTCGGCATCAAGCACATCGACATGCCGCTCACGTCCGAGAAGATATGGCGAGCGATCCGCGCGGCCGGGGAGGGACGACGATGATCACGCACCCGTTCACGTATCAGGCGCCGGCGACGATCGAGGAAGCCGTAAAGCAGCTCGGCAAGAACGGCGAGGCGAAAGTGATCGCCGGCGGCCACAGCCTCCTGCCCCTCATGAAGCTAGGGCTCGCGCAGCCCGAGACGCTCGTTGACCTCCGTCGCATCGCATCGCTCCGGGAGATCCGCACCGAGGCCGACGGGACGATCGTGATCGGTGCGCTCGTGACCCATCGAGATCTCGTGCACGACAAGACCGTTCGTGCGAAGCTCGAAGCGCTCGCCGACGCCGCGAGCGAGGTCGGCGACCTCCAGGTGCGCGCACGCGGCACGATCGGCGGCAGCCTCGCGCATGCCGACTCCGCCGCGGACGAGCCCGCACCGACCCTCGCCTACACCGCGACCATCCGCGCCATCGGCCCGAAGGGCCAGCGCGACATCCCGGCGCGCGACTTCTTCAAGGGAACGTTCGAGACCGCGCTCGCCGAGAACGAAATAATCACCGAGATCCGTTTCCCCGCGCCCACCGGTCGCACCGGTGGCGCCTACGCGAAATTCGCCCACCCCGCATCAGGATTTGCCGTGACCGGCGTCGCGGCGGTCATCACGATCAAGTCGGACGGCACCATCGAGCGCGCCGCGATCGGAGTTACCGGAGTGACCGCGGCCGCTTACCGGGCCACCGCGGCCGAGAAGGCCCTGACCGGGACGAAGGGTGATGCGAAGGCCATCGCCGACGCCGCGGCGAAGGCCGCGGACGGGATCACGGCCCTTTCCGACCTCGCCGCCTCCGCCGAGTACCGCAAGCACCTGGTCACGATCTACGCGAAGCGCGCGATCCTGCGCGCGATCGAGCGCGCCCGCACCTGAGAACAGGAACGTCGTACTGCGCCGGGGCCGCGAAGGCGCCGGCGCACTCGGCGCTCTCCGCTCGTAGCATCGCGAGTGGTGACCGTGCCAGTCCTGTCGTCGGTCGAGGACGTCGCCGCCGCGCTCGAGCGCGAGCGCTACGTCGCCGACCGCTCGCTCGCGGTCACCCTCTTTCTGGCATTGCGCCTGGGGAAGCCGCTCTTCGTCGAGGGTGAGGCTGGCGTCGGCAAGACCGAGATCGCGAAAGCACTCGCGTCCGCGCTCGGCCGAAAGCTGATCCGCCTCCAGTGCTACGAAGGCCTCGACGTCGCGACCGCTGTGTACGACTGGGACTATCCGCGCCAGATCCTCGAGATACGCCTTGCCGAGGGCGAGGGCCACGCCAAAGATGCGCGCGAGCGCATCTACAGCGAGCGCTTCCTCATCAGACGACCGCTCCTCGAGGCGATCGCCGGCGACGGTCCGCCGCCGGTGCTGCTCATCGATGAGATCGACAGGGCGGACGAGGAGTTCGAGGCGTACTTGCTCGAGCTCTTGTCCGACTTCCAGATCACCGTACCCGAGCTCGGTACGTTCCGGGCCGCGGTCCCGCCGCCGGTCATCATCACGTCAAATCGCACGCGAGAGATCCATGACGCGCTCAAGCGTCGGTGCCTCTACCAGTGGATCGACTATCCGAGCGTCGAGCGCGAGCTGGCGATCGTCGCGCGACGGCTTCCCGACGTACCCGTCCGGCTCGCGCGAAGCGTCGTCGCGGTGGTCCAAGCACTTCGCCGCGACGATCTCTTCAAGCGGCCCGGGGTCGCGGAGACGCTCGATTGGGCGATGGCGCTCGCGGCGCTCGGTACAGGCGAGCTCGATGAGGCGGCCATCGAGGGAACGCTGGGGGTCGTCCTCAAGTACGAAGAGGACGTGGCGCGTGTCCGCGCGGACCTGCTTCCGCAGCTCGCGGCGGAGGCCGCTCGCGCCGGCTGACGCCATGGCGCTACCGAATCGGATATCACCGCCGTTGCAAGTCCCCTGGCATGGTCCGTGCCTTGTCATCGAGCTTGGAACGAAACGTCGCGGACACATCGCGCGCGTGCGCCCGGCGCACTACTTAGCCATGGATACGAACAACGCACTCGACGCGATCCTGGCGCTTCGCGCGATCTGGGAACAGAAGCGCGGCCGCGTCACCCTCGCCGATCTCGAAATCCTGGTCCGTCGATGTGTGCGTAGCCGCGGGGCCGCGGCGTTGCCACCCGAGCGCTGGCGTGGTCGACCTTGGCGCGCGACGACTCGGCATGAGGTCGTCTTCGAGGCCTGACCGTTCGACACGTTCAAGAGAAACAGATCGCCCCGGGCTCTGGCCCGGGGCGATTCTTGTTGCGGAGAGATCCGCTCAGTAGATCGTCGGTGCGGGTCCGTACATGCCGAGGTTCCCGGCATCCTGCGAGCTGAGCACGGCTCCCTGGAGCTGCGAGTACCCGGTTGGTGCGTACCAGTACGCGCCCGGGGGTGGGCATCCGGCGACGCACGTCGAGTTGGTCGCGAACCAGAGCGTCCCGTTGCCCTTCAGCGTGCCGAGACGAATGTCGACGGGTCCGCTTGCGTAGGTGCGCTCGAAGGTCGAAACACCGTACTCGTAGCGGCAGCCGAGGAACGGGTCGCACCCGAGGAAGCGGTTCCACCCGACGGACAGGAGCTCTGTGGTGACGGCGATCGAGGTCGACGGGGCGACACTGAGCTTCCCGTCGCGCAGCGGGAAGTTCGCCGATCCGCGGAGCATGCCGAGTTGGCCATCAGAGATTCCGCCCGAAAGCACGACCGGACCGCTGATGGTGCCGCCGAGAATGCTGTTGAAGTTGGCGTAGCCGTTGACGTCGATCGTTTGGGTACCAGCGGAGGCAGCAAGTGCTGTGGATTGGCCGAGCAAGAATACGAAACTGAGCGCGAGGGTCGCGGCGAGTACGAGCTTGCGCATTTTCTTTCTCCTGCCGCATCCATCTAGTGATGCGTGCTGGAGCGGTCTACGGTCGCGTGAGCTCATCCGGGGTGCGGGCTCTCACCGGCCGGATGTGATCTCGCACACCGTGTGCGGCGACACACTGGTGAGGCAGCGAGATCGAATGCGAGCATGTTCGGATGCGTGTCCTTTCGCTGGCACTCGCACTTGTCGCCGTCGCGGTCCTCTCGTGCGCCCCGCCGCCTGCCGCCACGACCACACCGTCCCTGTCGCCGACCGAATCTGCCGCTCCACCCTTGCGGACCGCGACCCCATCCCCGACTCCCGTGCCTGCGTCGCCACACGTGTTCGTCATCGTCATGGAGAACATGAATCTCGCGGCGGCGCTACGATCGCCGTCCATCGGACGGCTCGCCGCGAAGTATGTTCTGGCCACGAACTATCACGCAGTTTCTTCCCCCAGCTTGCCGAACTATCTCGCCATGACGTCCGGCAGTACCTGGGGCATCACGGACGACGCATATCACGTTCTGCCGGCCGGCGGACTCGGAGCGCAGCTCACGGCCGCCGGGGTGACCTGGCGCGCCTACATGGAGGGCCTCACGTCGGCGGGGTGCCTGCGAAGCCCGTACCCGTATGCCCTCAAACACAACCCATTCGCGTACTACGGCGGCTCATGCCCCGAGAACGTGGTCGCGCTGGAGGCTCTCGACGCGGATCTCTCTGCTGACACACCGAGCTTCGTTTGGATAACGCCCGGTCTCTGCCACGACGGCCACGACTGCCCGCTCACCGAAGCGGGTCCGTGGCTCGAGGATCTCGTCGCCCGGATCGTGGCCTCACCGGCATGGCGCGACCACGGCGCGCTTTTCGTGGTGTGGGATGAAGGCGACGGGCGATCGAGCGCTGTCCCGCTGATCGTCGCGTCGCCCGATCTCGAAAGCCGCCGCGTGGAGGACATCTACGATCACTACTCTCTTCTTGCGGCTATCGAGGACCGGTTCGGAGTACCGCGTCTCGGCGCAGCCAAGGACGCGCGTTCCCTTACCGATCTGCTACCCCCTCGCACCCGCTGACGACCCTATCCTCGGTCCCCTTGCCCCTCGTCTTCCGAATCCTTCTGGTCGCCCTCATCACCGCCGCTTGTGGCGGTGCGTCGGCCCCAGCACCGCCGGACCCGCTCGCCGGCATCTACAACATCGGTGGAGGGGACGCAGCGCTTCCGGTCGTGCACGCCCTGGCGGATGCGTTCGCGGCGAAACACGCCGGCGTCAAGTTCACGTACGACACGTCGCTCGGGTCGGACGGCGGCGTTAACCTCGCCGCGCAACACGTCGTCGATCTCGGAATGGCGAGCCGCGAACTGACCGCGGCCGAGAACGAGATCGTCGATCGCGTGCTCGTGGGGGTTGCCGGGACCGGCCTCGTCGTGCATCAGACGAATACGCTTCGAGACCTCACGACTGCGCAGGTGGAGTCGATCTACAGCGGCAAGGTGAGCGACTGGTCGGTGCTCGGTCTTTCCAAGACGGTTCCGATCATCCCGCTCGTGCGGGAAATAGGGTCGAGCGCGCGCGTTCGAGAACTACCTCTATGGCGGCAGACCGACGTACGGGGGCGGAGTCCTGGAGATCCAGGGTGGCGACCAGATACGTAAGGCGGTCGCGGGTCAACCGGGTGCGATCGGAATGGTGGGTGTGACCGGCGACGAGGTGTCGCCGCCCGGCACCCGAATCCTGGCGATCGACGGCATCTCCCCGACGAAGGTGGCGCTCCGCGACGGGACATACAAGCTGCGCCGGCCGCTGTATCTCGTCTACGCGCGCAAGGGCGAGCAACGGCCAGGGATCGTCGGATTCCTGGAGTTCATCCGAAGCGCCGATGGCCAGAGGATCATCGATCGCTTCTAGCGGACGGCTAGCGCGTTCTGTCCGGCCCGGCTATCCCTGTGAGCCAGTAGAGCGCGCCCGCGCCGGCGACCAGCGCCGCGCCGATGACAGCCCACTCGCTGCGTCCGGTCATGAACGATCCTGGGATCACGCCGACGCCCTGGAAAAAGAAAACGACTCCAGCGAGCAGGCCGACGACGGCGACGATGCGAAGGGCGAGTCGCACGATTAGATGGCGCTCGAGACGGCAAGCGTGATCTCCACGGTCCGCTCGAGTGTGCGGACTAAGATTTCAGAAGTCCATGTACCTCGACGTAGCGCTGCTCTTCCTGCGTGTCGTGATCGGCGGAGTCGTTGTGCCGCATGGACTTCTCAAGTTCGGCGTGGTCGGTACAGGCGGTTCCATCGCCGGAGTAGCGGGATGGTTCAACTCGCTCGGCTTGCGGCCGGGGCTGCTTTGGGCCTACGTCTCCGCGCTCGCCGAAGCCGGTGGCGGGTTGCTCACGGTGCTCGGACTCGGTGGGCCGATCGGCCCGGGACTCCTCACCGGGGACCTCGTCGTCGTCCTCATCGTCGCTCACTGGCCGCAGGGCTTCTGGGCCGGCGGTGGCAAAGTCGGATGGGAATTTCCGCTACCGATCGCCGCCGGCGCTCTCGCGATCGCACTCGCGGGAAACGGCGCGTGGTCAGTCGATCGGTTGCTTGGCCTCGCCTATCCGGATTGGCTCTTGCCTGCCTGGCTCGTGCTCGTTGCCGTGGGCGTGGTCCTCGCGCTCGGAATTCGCTCGGTGCAGGCGCCAAAGGCCGCCCAGTCCTAGCGCGATCGAACGAAATTCCTAGCGTCGACTCAGCCGTCTCTTAGGTCGGGCTTAGGCGCGCGAGAGAGGCTATACGCATGTTCGAAGGTGATCCAACCGCCACCACGCCAATGAATCCACTCGCCCCGCCGCCGCCTCCGGTTCGGAAGAGCAGCGGCATCCCGGCAGGCCGCCTTGTGGCGCTGGGACTTCTCGCGTTCGCGCTTGCCGCGTTCAGCGGACGCGTCGATCTCGGCTCGCTCCTTTCGACGGCGCGCACCTATGTCGACCGAGCCGCGCCCGCCGTGCAGACGAACTCGAGCTCGACCGACACCGCAGCTGTGACCGCGGTGAAAGACGTGGTCCAGCGCGCCAATGAGGCGCAGGTCCAGGCGTTCGCCCGAAACGACCCGACGCTGATGCGCGCGACCGCGACCTCCTCCTATTACCAGGAGCTCGTCCAGACGAACCAGGGCCTGCAATCGAGCGGCGCGCAGTCGATCGCCCTCGTCAAGCTTGAGTGGGTCGACGTGACGGTGAGCGGCACGACCGCGAACGCGGTGACGAACGAGACCTGGCGCACGACGTACACCGACGGGTCGGTCTCCGACAGCACGGACCGCAACGAATACACCCTCGTCCTCCAGGCTGGCGCGTGGAAGATCTCGGCGGACGTGCAGCCGACGACGCAGATCATCACCCCCGGCGCCGGCACCGCGCCGAGCGTGACGCAACCGGGTCCGGCCGCGAGCGTTACCAGCAGCTCGAGCAACTGGTCCGGCTACGCAGTGAGCGGCGGAACGTTCACGTCGGTGACCGCGACCTGGACCGTCCCGACCGTCGCCGCCACCTCGAGCGGAGCGGACGCCACATGGGTCGGGATCGGCGGGCTCACCAGCAACGATCTCATCCAGGCCGGCACGCAGGCGATGGTCGACGGCAGCGGAACGGTCGAGTACTCCTCGTGGATCGAGATGCTTCCGCAGTCCTCGCGCAACGTTCCACTCACGGTGAGCGCGGGCGACTCGGTGACGGTCACGATCGCGCAGCAGACCGGGAACGACTGGCTGATCACGATGAAGAACAACACGACGAAAGGCACCTACACCGTCACCGTCCAATACAGCTCCTCGAACTCGTCGGCCGAATGGGTACAGGAGGCGCCGAGCGTGGGCCGCGGTCTCGTTTCCCTCGACCAGTTCGGCAGTGTCCAGTTCAGCGGAGCGAGCGCGGTTCGCGATGGCAAGACGATGTCGCTCTCAGCCCTTGGCGCGAAGGCCATCACGATGATCAACGGACTGGGGCAGGCGATCGCGCAACCCTCGACGATCGCAACTGACGGGTCCAGCTTCACTGTGGCGCGGACCGATGCCACGAGCACGCCGCAGACCGGCGGCCGGCGTCGCCGGCCCTAGGAGAAGAGCTCTAGCTCGCGGAGCGCGACTGTCGCCGCAAGAGCATCGCGACGGTCTCAGGATCTCCGGCCTCGACCGCAGAGACGAGACGGTCGGCATATTCTCCGAGGCGCTCGTGATCCGCTGGTAACGCTTCGTTCTTCTCGGTCGGCTCTATCGGGAGTCTCGCGGTCTCACGAATCGCGACGGCCATCATGCGAACGGCGTACCAGGTCTCCCTGTCCACGCCCGCTCGGTCCCATGGTCCGCCTGCCACCTGGTCCACGTTTCGCACTTTGCCCCCAGTCGCGGCTCTTGGGAACACCCAACGAGGTGAGAGATTTCGGCTACCCCGACCGGGGGAGCAGCACCGGTTCGGCTACTTTTGTTGTGTGGCGAACGAGGGAAAGATGTTCGACCCGGTCTGCGACATGATCGTCGACCTCGCCGAGCAGCGAGAGCAGGGCCTCACCATCGAGCGACCCGAGCGCGAGTACGCGTTCTGTAGCGCTGGGTGCCTTGAAAAATTCGCAAGAGATCCGAAACGCTACATCCCAAAAGTGGAGCATTGGCTTGCGACCGGGGAGTCCGCACACCCGCGCATGTGATCGCGGGAGGGGGCTTTTGTACAGCCGCATTCCGATGTGGGCGTCCCTCTCGCTCGGCCGGTCGTCGGGCGCCCCGCCCGGGCGTCCTTCTCGCTCGGCCCCTCGTGGGATCGCGATGGACAGCTCGCAGGGGCCGCTCGCTCGAAGGACGCCCACGTCGGAGCGTGGTCGAGGTCTACCGGAGGTCGCTCGGGTCTCCTGAGTCTCCCTTTCGCAGCTTCACGGTGAACACTCCACTTTCGGTCTGAGCGCTGATGGTGTAGCCGCCTCGAGGGCGTGTCGGGGCAATGCCATCGATGTTGGATCCGAATGGGGAGATCACCATCGGGGAGCTCTCGCTCCCGCGCGGGCCGCTCACCGTGATCGTGATCGTCGAGGCCGGCGGAAATCCGTAGACGAGATAGCTTGTCGGCGCGACCACGATGAGACCTGGCCCCGCGGGTACCGCCGCGCGCATGCGGCCGGGCAGACCCGCTACGAAGTCGTCGAACGATCGATCAGTGAGCGCGGCGTAAGCCTGCGCGAGGTTCTGGCCTCGTCGGAGTCGCTCGTAGATACGCGCGATCGGAGCGCTCCCGCCGACATCCTCGCGGAGAAGCTCCACAGCCCGCGCCGACTCCTGGTACTTGAAGTACCCGGCCCAGTCGGTGAGCGCGTTCCATGAGAGCTGCGAGACGAGGCTACCCAGCGGGAGCACTGTTCCGGTCGCCGCCATCGAAGCCGCCTCGTACCGAACGCGCAGCATGCGCCACTCGCCGCCGGGAACCAGGGCCTCCGCGAGCCGCGCCTGTCCCTCGTTGAGCCAGGCGGGTACGAGGTCGCAGCGCGGAGCGCACGCGTCGAGCGTTAGCAAGTGGGTGAGCTCGTGCCGGATCGCCGCGACCGGACGCCGGTCGCTGACCGCGGGCCAGTTCACCGCGATGAGTCGGAGCGACGGCTCGAAGAACGAGACGGAGTTCTCTGCGACGAAGGTAGCCGTCGCGCGCGAATAGCCGAAGATCCGCACGAACCCTTCGGCGTAGCTTTCGACGCCTCCGAACACGTAGATGACCGGGCGCGTCGCGAAGGTCCGCTCGAATTCGCGCTCCACCGCGGGGATGTCCGCCGCGACCGTCGAAGCCACGCGCTCGTCATCCCCGCGGGGAAGCCCGGCCTCGATACGCACGTCGGCCGGACCCGAGATGAGCGCGAAGTCCACGCCGGCGATCTCACGTGTGGGAAGGGGGGACGGGGCGGGTGTCGCGGCCGGGGTCGCCGTCGGCGATGCCGTCGGAAAGCGTGAGGGTTCGGACGATGCCGTCGCAATGGCCGCAGCGGAGGAGGACGGCGCGTAACTCGGTGCGGCCGCCGACTGGCAGGCCGAAACGCAGACGAGCACTGCGACGAGGAGGCGGGTCCTCACGTCTGGAAGCGTAGCGACGGAGTGGTCGCGTGGTCCGGATTTTGCGGACAACGGAGTCAAGAGATACGAACTTCATGAAGGTGTTCCGATGCCACCACGCGGTGTGAAGAGTGCGAAGCGCAAGCGCCAGTAACGAGCACATCAAGCGAAGCGAGTTGGCGCAGGGCCGCTCCAACGAGGTTGCGGAGCGGATCGCGGCCGCGACGACGAACAAGACGCGCGCGGAGAAGGGCGAGACCAAGTAGCGCGTGCGTCCTGGCGAAGGTCTTGTTCGTTACAGTTGAGAGCTAGCTACCAGGGGAGGACCGAACGTGGCCGTCGTGACCAGCCGAGAGGCGCGCATTCCGCTCGAGGAGCTTTGTCGCCTGCCGTCGTTCTTCTTTCCACTCGTGTCGTGGAAGGGCGACAAGGTAGCTTTCTACTGGGACAAGTCAGGGCGCATCGAGCTCTACGTCATGGACCTCGCGACAAAGGCCGCGCGCCAGGTGAGCCACGGCGAGGTGCCGCGCGCCATGCGGACCGGGTTCGCGTGGAGCCGCGACGATCGCTTCATGGTGTTCGGAAAGGACGCCGGCGGCAATGAGCAGCACGACCTCTACACGATCGAGGTCGAAACAGGGAAGGTCACGCAGCTCACGAACGACCCCGCCGCGGAGGAGCACGCGGTCCAGTTCAGCCCCGACAACGAGTGGCTCACGGTCGACACCAACAAGCGTCCTCCCGAAGCTCCTGACCGCCCTGGGCAGCTGAACATCTGGAAGGTCCGCGCTGATGGTTCTGATTACACGCCGCTGACGCGCTACGCGTTCCCGGTGTTCGGAGGCCTGTGGTCCGATGACGGCGGGTGGATCAGTTACGTCACGAATGAGGAACTCTCGAACCTCAAGAACCGTGACGGCTACGTCGTCCGCCCGGACGGGACCGGCTCCAAGAAGATCTTCAGCGTGCGTCCTGGCTCGCAGGACACGCTCGGCGACTGGCATCCCGACGGCCGTCGCATCGCGGCCACGAGCGACGCCTCGGGGCAGAACCGCGCCGGCATCGTCGATGTTGAAACCGGTGAGGTGCGCTGGTATTCGCCTCAGGGCGTGGAAGAGCACGCGCTGCGCTTCTCAAAGAGTGGCAAGTGGCTCGTGACGATCCGCAACGAGGAATCGCAGGTCCGGCCGATCCTCTACGACGTCGACACGGGCATGGCTCGCGACCTTGCGCTGCCCGCGGGATTCGCGTTGGGCGCGCAGTTCTTCGCGAACGACACCAAGATCCTCATCAACTACTCGACCGACGTCACGCGTTCCGCGCTCGTCGGGTACGACCTCGCGACCGATACGGCCGAGACGCTGATCGAGCCGGAGTATGGCTCCATCGACCGCAAGGTGTTCGTGAACGCCGAGCACGTCTGGTACGAGACCTTCGACGGAAGGAAAATTCCCGCGCTTCTGTACCGGCCGCGCGACATCGCGCCAGGCGAGAAGCTGCCCGCGCTTGTGCATGTCCACGGCGGCCCGACCGGGCAGTGGTTCCGCGGCTTCGATCCGTTCGCGCAGTTCCTCGTCGACCGCGGCCTCGTGGTGCTCGAGCCGAACATCCGCGGCTCGACCGGCTACGGAGTCGACTTCCGCGATGCCGCGATCAAGGACTGGGGCGGCGCTGATCTCGAAGACGTCGCGGCCGGGGCGAAGTACCTCGGGTCGCTCCCGTACGTCGACGCCGACCGGCTCGGCGTCTTCGGCGGAAGCTATGGCGGGTTCATGACATTCGTGGCCGCGACGAAGAAGCCGGATCTCTGGCGCGCCGCCGTCGCCTGGGTCGGCATCAGCGACCTCCACCGGATGTGGGACGAGAGCAAGGAGCACTTCCGGTACTTCCTTCGCGAGCAGATGGGCGATCCCGAGAAGGACCGCGACCTCTGGCGCGACCGCAGCGCGATCGAATTCGCCGATCAGCTGTCAGCGAAGCTCCTCATGGTCCACGGCGTGAATGACCCGCGTTGCCCGATTTCGCAGTCGCGCATCTTCCGTGACAAGCTGCTCGCGCTTGGCAAGCGCGAGGGCGAAGATTTCGAGTACGTCGAGCTTGCCGACGAGGGCCACGGGAGCGCCGACATCCAGCAGAAGATCCGCACGTTCACGATCCTCGCCGATTATCTGGAGCGCGTCCTCTAAGCGGCAGCTGTAGCGGGCCGGCGCGCGCGGCGGAGATACTGCGACGCGCCAGCCAGTCCGAAGAACGCGAGTCCGGCGACATCGGCGCCGACCCCTGGAGCGAGCAGCAAGAGACCCCCCGCGATGAGCAGCAGTCGCTCGACGAGGTTCGTCGGCTGCAGCAGGTAGCCTCCCACGCCGGCCACGAGCGCGATGATCCCGACCACAGCCGAGACGGACGCGACGATCGCTTCGGGGACGGTCGAGCCGGTCCATAGGATCGCGAGGCCCTCTGGCTGCGTGAACATGAACGGGACGAGGAAGCAGGGGAGCGCGTATTTCCAGGTCAGCATCATCGTCTTGTAGGGATTGCCGCCGGTGATCGCCGCCGCCGCAAACGGCGACAGCGCAACTGGCGGCGAGACCTCGGAGAGCACCGCGTAGTAGAAGACGAACATGTGCGCGGCCGGCGGCGCGACACCGAGCGTGATCAACGCGGGCACCACCGTTGGGACGGCGACGAGGTAGGTGGCCGTGATGGGGAGCGAGAGGCCGAGCACCCAGAGCACGATTGCCGAAACGATGAGCGTCGCCACGAGGTTGCCGAAACCAAGCGAGAGGATGAGGCTCGAGATCTTCAGGCCGAGCCCCGTCTGCAGGAGGATCCCGACCGCGATCCCCGCCACGGCGGTCGTCGCGCCGACGGGCAGGACCTGCTTCGTGCCTGCGGCGAGGGCCTTGACCAGCTTCGCCGGATTCAGCGACGTCTCGCGGCGGATGTACGAGACCAGGATCGCAACGACGATCGACCAGAACACCGCGGTGATCGTCGAGAAGCCGGCGACCAGGAAGACGATGATCGCGAAGAGCGACGTGTACTGGTACCAGTAGCGCCGCGTGAGCTCCCAGAAGCCGGGCGCGTCGAGCGCGATGGCGCGCGCGCCGAGCCGGCGCGCATCGATCTCGATCGTCAGAAGGATCCCGAGGTA
>Ga0207646_10004678_pt1 | contig 14746 bp, 16 predicted proteins | sample KBSK5502metaG_FD_184343 | JGI IMG/M metagenome (GOLD analysis project Ga0207646, IMG submission 184343) | Corn, switchgrass and miscanthus rhizosphere microbial communities from Kellogg Biological Station, Michigan, USA - KBS K5-50-2 metaG... | ecosystem: Host-associated > Plants > Roots >... | reverse complement strand
TCGCCTTTCGGGAGTAAGTGAGACGTTGGGCATACTTCCATTCCCAGAGGAAGTAGGAGATTGTTCTCCACTAAGATGATGCCCTTTTACGGGCGTAACGCAGCGCGGGCAGGTGTGGGACGTGTCTTTGGGGCGCTCGGAGCGAAAACGTATGCCTGCCAGGTGACACTTGTATCTCAAGATGCGCCAGATCTCGCCCCGGATCGTGGAGTTGTTCCGGTAGTTGCGCCAGCGGCCCCGCACCCCTTTGCCTCGTCCGGTGGATTTCAAGGTTTTGAGCGACTCCATACACAACAGCGAGCAGCCATGCACGGCACACAGCAGCAGCAGCACATTGGCTGCCAAATGGGCGAGCGTCTGGTTCCTCAGCTCATATTTTCGCCAACAGCGGTCGATTTCTCGGCGGAGCACGGCCAGTTTCCTGGTCGAGGGCTCACGCCTCCGATCGCCCTGGGGAAAGCTGTCTCGTCGGACTTCCAGTTTGGCCACCTTGGCTTTCAGCTCGTCAATTTGCCGCCGCGTGCGCGCCTGACGACCATCAAAGCCGCCGGTATCCAGAAAGAAAGGGTGCCCCACTTGTTGACCCACGCTGTCGCAGGCGGTGGCAGTCAGTAACGTCCTCACCCCCCAGTCTGCTCCCAGCACCCGTTCGATCTGCTCACAGGGAGGCAGGGCAGCTTTGCTGACCGACACCACCACATCCAGGACGGCGATCCGACTGCCGTCGGAATGCGTGTGTTCGCGCAGGGTCGGGGCAAGCTGCGAGCCTTCTTTGAGGCGCTGCTTCACGATCTCCGGTAGCTTGATCACGCTAGGAGTCTTGCGCCAGTGCCAGAGCCCGTTTTCATCGGGGAACCGAAAGCGCAGCGTGGCGGTGCCTGCCTCCTGATCCACGGAGAAACGATAGGATTGCCCTTGAGCTCCCCCATCATCCCCCGCAAAGGTCAGCAAGCCGACCACAAGCCTCGGCAGGGGTTGCAGGTCCTCATAGGTCGCGGGAAAACACTCATGCGCGAAATAGTAATTGCAGCACTGCTCCACCACGTTTTGCATGGTCACAAAGCCAGTGTCGTTGTCCTCAAGGGACTTTTGCAGTTCGGTGATGGCCTCTTTGATGCGCGTGCGGTTCTTGGCTGCGGGCCGATGCTCTTCTGTGGGCCGGATGAAGCCGTCGGTGAGGATGGGCTGAATCGTTTGAAAGACCCGTTTGCGCTCAGCCTGGGCACGCATGATGCGTCCAGCCGTCTCCGCTTCGCAGCGCCATTGTCGGTCCCCATGCGCATCAGGGGAGTCGATCAGTGCCGACGACCTGCTTCCAGGCCGGCCTCTGCGCTCTTGCATGAACGCGTTGAGATGCGGCCACAACAGCACGAGCGCGGCGTTGACCACCTGACGGGACACATCCAGCAGACGTAAGGCATCGGTCTGAGCTTCATCAGGCAGTCGGACATCATAACTTAAGGGCTGCTGATCACGGCCTGCACGCATGTTCTCTCCTGTGACGAACATCTGTCCTTGATGGCGCAAGTATAGCATAGCTCACGGTTTTAGGCAACGGTCATAAACCCCTCCCGGGCTCCACCAACTCTTCGGTATCAATTTTGCCAGGTCTATTGCTCCTAAACTTACTATACTTTTTAGACATGGCATCCACCCATGTTCTGGGCTATACTTACCATAAAGAGGTAGTCGTTTTTATTAGTCCCCGGTCAAACGAAGAACGCAGCTCATTCGCTCCCGAGGTGAAAGGAGTCATCCAGCATGGCTAGTGTCCGCTTTGAACACGTCTATAAGTATTTTGGCAAGGTGGAGGTCGTTCATGATGTCAGCATGGAGATTAAGGACAAGGAGTTTTTCGTCCTGGTTGGTCCTTCCGGCAGTGGCAAAAGCACCTGTTTGCGCATGATTGCTGGCCTGGAAGAGGCAAGTGCAGGCGACATTTACATCGGTGATCGGCGCGTCAATGACGTTGCACCTAAAGACCGCAACATCGCCATGGTCTTCCAAAACTATGCCCTCTACCCTAACATGGATGTCTATGACAACATCGGTTTCGGTCTCAAAGCCCACCATGTTCCAAAGCAAGAGATTAAGAAGGATGTGGAAGAGGCTGTACAAATGCTCGGCCTTGAGGATCTGCTTGAGCGCAGACCGAGAGAACTCTCCGGCGGACAACGCCAGCGCGTAGCTCTCGGTCGTGCCATCGTGCGTAATGCGCAGTTGTTCCTGATGGATGAGCCACTCTCCAACCTGGACGCCAAGTTGCGTGTGGCAACGCGAGCAGAGATCATCAAGCTGCACCAGCAGATCCAGACAACAGTGGTCTATGTGACACACGACCAGGTGGAAGCCATGACCATGGGAGACAGGGTCGCTGTCTTGAGTGATGGCATCATACAGCAACTGGCACCTCCACAGGAACTCTACGATCACCCGACAAACCTCTTTGTGGCAGGCTTCATGGGCTCACCCGCCATGAACTTTTTTCCAGACGCTAAAATCACCAGTGATGATGGCGTGACGAAGGTCGTGTTTGATGGCACCGGGCAAGTCGTCGTGCCGCCAAGCCACGTGGAACAAGCCCGGGCGGCAGCGAACAAGCATCTCACATTCGGAATCCGTCCAACGAATCTGGAAGATGTGGCCCTGGTCCCTGGCGAGAGCAATACGGGCTCAACACTGGATGGAACGGTCGACGTGGTCGAGAACTTAGGCAGCGAGTTACAGGTCGACCTGACCATTGGAGGCAGAAGCGTCACAGCCATACTGAGCCCTCACTCTCAGGCGACCGTTGGGAGCCAGATGCGCCTGCACGTCGACAATGAGCAGATGCACCTGTTCGACATGGACACGGGAGAAGCGATCTTCTAGTTGCCGTATCCTGAATGCTGATCGTAGAAGAGAGCAGGCTTCGAGTCCTCGCTGCCCCTCTGTGCCCGGAAGAGCATATATGAATGCGCCGAAAAGGTCAATTGATTATGTAGTAGGCTTATCCTACTTGAACCACCACTGAATGATAGCCGGTTGCGGCGTGAGGGACTGTGCCCTGCTTCCGACTTGTCTGCAACTGGCCTGTGCCATCGGTCGCACGAGCAACAATGGTGTACTTACCGGTGAAGGAGGGCATCCATTGCCATGTCCATAATACCCAGGAATCCTGGGAGAGGGGGGGATCGAGCTTAGCTTGATTCCAGGTCGTGCCATTATCGACACTGATCTCGACCTTCTGGATGCCCCGATTACCGGCAAAGGCGATGCCGCCGATTTCAATTGTGTGCGTGAATGGGATGTGACCAAACGGGCGATCGATGCGCGTGATAGTATGCACCGGGCCATTATACCAGCCCTGGTCGGCGTATAGGCCACTTACAAAATGATCGGTTAACTCCACGCGGGTAAGCCACTTGGGATTTTCTTCGCCGTAGCGTCCAGGAATAAGGACACGTAAGGGATAGCCATGTCGCAAGGGCAGTTCTGCACCATTCATACGCCAGGCCAGCAGTGTATCGACCGCGAGCACTTCGTCTAAGGGCAGGCTTACGGTATAGCCATCAACACTATAGAATGCGGCATAGCGAGCGCCCGCCTGTGCTCCCCCGTGTTTTTCAAGCAGTGTGCGCAACGCCACTCCCTGCCAGATCGCAGTGCTCATGAGGCGCCCTCCAGGACCATTGGAGATGCATTCAAGCGTGATTGCGCGTGAAGTCGAGGGTAAGTTTTGCAATTCTTCGTACGTGTACGTCCCGGGGGTGCCTAGCAGGCCGGTGACTTCCAGCCGCCACACGCTAAGGTCAGGAGTGGGATCAACAGGATTCTGCGTTACGACATAGTGTTCGCTATTTGGCGTAATTGGTGATGTCACGCCATTGTGCGTTAGAGTTATCATGCCGTCATACGAGGCGTAGTTATTCAGGAATCCCTTGATCAGTCCTACGGTTCCTGCACCTGCACCTACACCCAGCACCGCGACACCTGCACGCGCCAGTAACTGTCGCCGGTGCTGCGCCACGCTAGCAAGACCTTCTACAGGCTGTTTGGGCAGCAAAGCGCGATAAGCCAGGCAGAGTGTCAAGCCATAGAGGCTGAAATCGGCCAGTAGAGAAACGGCTGTGACAAACCTCGCCCAATTGATGGGTAATCCCAGGAAATTCTGCCTGATCTCGTCCCAGAACAGGATTATGGCCAGTGCCGTCATAGCTGCGGCCAGCAGACCCGCTACCAGCCATTCGCGCAACACCGGCCGGTATCTTGTTACGGGCAATTTGAGTCGTACAAGGGCAGCATAGAGGAGGCCAAGCAGTGTTCCTATGCCGATCATGCCAAGCAGGGTCAGGCCAAGCGGGGCAGTCTTGGAGTTAGGGCCGAATGTAATCAGGAAATCTACGAACTTCGTCGCCGGTAGCAGTTTGAGGACGCGATCGCCGAAAAGCTCTACGGGAGTTGGCACACCCGCTGCCAGCCGCAATACGGCCATGAGCAAAACTGTCGCCAGGCTGGCAACCAGGCCTGCGGCTAAGGCGGCAAGCGCGGAAACGAGCAATTGCTTCCGCCTTGTAATAGTTGACGAAGGAGCAGCGGATTCCGCCTTTTTATTGAGAGATGGTTGTGTGTCGTTTTGCAAGATGAGTTCCTTTCTGGAACGCGAAAAGGCGTATGATGCCGATAATAGCGGCCGCGCCCAATGCGATCATCACCGGATCGTAGACAAGCCAATAATAGACCGTCCAATCGCGCGCGGTATTGAAGAAGTAACCAAGTATAGAGGTACAGGTGAAGTACCAGACTGCCAGGATTGCTAGATTTGTATATACAAGGGTTATCCATAAAGATAGACCTACGCGGGTAACGGGCGTTTTCCCCAGCGACGGTTCCCCAGCGGCGGCAATAGACGTTTTTCTCCCCACCAGGAGCAGAGGGACCCAGAGCAAGAGGGTTGGGGTGTACCAGGGAAAGATGTGAGAGGAGATAGAGAGCACTGCGCCGAAGAGCAGCAACGCTGCAGCTTCTATAGAGATACGTTCACGCAGGCGTTGAACCAGTACCACCAGTGAAACCACGCTTATTACTACCAGGTCAACAATATGCTCAAGCATGATGGTGGTCGTGAGGGGAATGTGCTGGCGATTACCCAACCAGCGGACCAGCTGCTGGATAACACCCGCGTTCAAGCCCTGCTCGCTAGCGTAGCCGGCGAAATAGCCGAAGGCCTGCCCATGGCCCATGATGAGAAAGGGAAGATAGCCCAGAATGATCACCGCAAAACAGGAGATGACCAGGGCATAGTCACGACGACGTACGACGACAACAAGCAAGAGAATAGGATAGATTTTGGTAAGCGCTGCCAGGCCAATCAAGATGCCCGTTAGCACGCGCCCACCTGGCCTGGTATTTGTGGCGCTGAGCATTGCCAGAATGGAGAAAGTGAGCGTGATCACATCGATATGGCCCTGGATGGCAAACTCAACGATGGGAAGCGGGCACCAGGCATAGATAATGGCTCGCCGGGGATCGAGTCCCTTACGTCTCAACAGGAGCGCAAGCGCTCCACAGGTCACCATATCGAATACCACGAATAGACCTTTGAGGAAATATAAGTTACTGGGTGCGAGCAGATAACTCAACAGGTAGACTGCCTGGGCTCCCGGCGGGTAGAGAGTCGGCACGTTGCGGTAGCGGCTGTTAGCGTAGATTAGATTGTCACGCAGCGGCTGCAACACCTTGTCCCCGGGAGCATAGACATAGGGGCTGTAGCCATGCAGCAGGGCACGCGCATCCCAGAGATAACGCCACGAGTCATGAGACAGGCCCGGCGGCAGTGGCAGCAGCACGATGCGAAAAAAAAGCGCACCTGCCAGGATGATACCCAGCTCGAGCCAGCGCCAGCGTCCCAGGGCTGGCTTCGTTGCCAGTACAAACGCGCAGGCGGCAAAGTAAGGGAGAAAGCAGAGCATCCAAACGTGTAAGAACGGCGTAATAAGGTTATCGCTCTTAGGCGCTGCACCAATCAGTAGGACATAGAGTGCGAATGAGAATAATAACAACAAGCAGAGTACCAGCACACGCCACCCGGGATGCCTGGCAGAAAAGGGCGCATCAGTAACTGCTGGTGGCTGGGGTGTCTGCAAAATAGACATTTGCTCTTACCTTTCCAACGTCACAAAACCTACGAAGGTGTCCTATATAACCTACACGAAAAGACAAGGGATTCATTTTCAAAGTGATATGATATGCAAATAGATGATTGCTCGTGTTCCTGATGTGCATACCTGTGCGCCTTTCTTCCAATTAGGAATAGAAGATAATGTCAAATCGTACAACGCTAACTGAGGCCGAGGCTGCTTTTGTGCAAGCGCAGAGGGCCGCACGGCTGGCTACTGCTGATGCAGATGGGCACCCGTATATCGTGCCCGTCTGTTATGCCTTCGATGGCACACGCTTTTATACGCCGTTGGACGAGAAGCCCAAGCGGGTGAATGAGAGCAGGTTGCAGCGCGTGCGTAATATCGAGGCACGCCACGAGGCAGCCCTGCTGATCGATCAGTATGACGATGACTGGTCCCACCTGGGCTATGTGCTGGTGCGTGGACGCGCCGAATTGCTGCAACCGGAAGACTCCTTGCACGCTCGAGCTTTGGTACTACTGCGTGAACGCTATATACAATACAGGACGATGGCTTTGGAAACGCACGCGGTGATTATGATCACGCCGGATAGCTTGACATCCTGGGGGCCAGCGATTGCCAGGTAGGGGTAACCATTGCGTGATTGCCCACCTTGACATGCTACTTGCGCCATTCACTAACTTGATTCAAGGCTGCTGCCTCATCGTCCAGTTTAAGTTCGACGGCACCAAGCAGTTCATGTACCTGCTGTACGGAGGTGGCGCTGGCAATAGCAGCGTTGATACCAGTCCGGTCATAATCCAGGCGAGTGCTACCTGGGCCGGTGTTGCATGGTAGCGGGAAGCGACACGCTCGACTTCTGCCAGGATCCTGAAGCCGCGTTCGTTCATGTAGCGGCTCTGGACGCCTGGGGCACGCACGCTCTGTGGCAACTCTTTGCCCGGTTGATATTTGCCCGTCAGGAACCCACTGGCCAGTGAGTAGTACGTAAGCACCCCGATCTCGTACTCACGGCACAATGGCTCTAATTCGCGCTCATATGCCTCACGGTCAACCAGGTTGTAGAGCGTCTCCAAACACTCATAGCGTACGTATCCATGCTGCTGGCTGATCTGTAAGGCCTCAGCCAACCTTGCCGCGGAATAGTTGGATGCCCCGATAACGCGCACCCTACCCTGGAGCACCAGTTCATCGAATGCTTGCAGCGTTTCCTCCAGTGGTGTATCTGCATCATCTCTGTGCGCCATGTAGACATCGATGTAATCTGTTTGTAAGCGCTGCAATGAAGCTTCCACAGCTTCAAAGATATACCCGCGCGAGAGACCTTGCTTACCTGGTCCCATCGGGTTGCCTAATTTGGTTGCAATGATCACCCTGTTACGGTTCCCTCGTGCCTTCATCCAGCGCCCAATGATCATTTCGGATTCGCCCGTGCTGCGGCCAGCCACCCAGGCCGGGTAGCGATCAGCGGTATCGATACAATTGCCGCCTGCTTCTACATACGCATCGAGCACAGCGAAAGATGTGGGTTCATCAATTGTCCCGCCAAACACATTGCCGCCAAGGCACAAGATAGCAATCTCCAGCGTTGAATGGCCAAGTCTACGTAGTTGCATCGTTAATATCCTTTACAACAGAGCTTCTCGATAGAGAAAGGTTTCAGCCCTCATCGTGCTTTTGCATTTCTCCTAACAGTCCGAGATACGTCCCTATTATTATGTACGGGGAGCCGGAAGAAAAAGGCACTGACTATTGTTACTGCGAAGGCCTCCGAGTCTCGCACTCATCGTCCACGTCTAGATGTGCAAAAGCGTTCGGTGACTCGACTTCCTGTGGGTGTGAAGCTGAATGCAAATTGCCATTTACGCACTTAGAGCCATATTTGTGCCACACCTGAGTGCGGCGGTTGCTGTCTTTAGAAACTGGCATTGTAGCTATAGTATATCTATACTGGAAACAATGAGTGAGACAACCTGGCAGCACCTGCATAAGCAGACCGGCTCGGTAGAACCTAAAGCGAGGAGCATATTGATGAAAGTGAAGATGATCTTACCCGCTTTAACCGAAGCAAAAAGCCCCTACTTCCGCCCGATTAAATATTCGCTTTTCCCGCCCCTTGGTTTGGCTACGCTGGCCGCGTATCTCGATGAAAACGACCAGGTCACGCTCCAGGATGAGCACGTGGAGCAACTCGACCTGAACGACGACCCTGACCTGGTAGTGATCCAGGTGTATATCACTTCCGCATATCGGGCTTACCAGTTGGCTGACCATTACCGGGCTAAAGGGGCATACGTGGCCCTGGGAGGTCTACATGTGACCTCTCTACCGGATGAGGCGGCTCAACACGCCAACTCTATTTTTCTCGGGCCTGGCGAGGATACCTGGCCGGCTTTTCTGGCCGATTATCGCGCGGGACATCCGGCAAAAGTGTACAAATCGCAGGTGCGCACGCTCCTCGGGGTGCCCAGGATAAGGCGAGATTTAATTAAACGGAACCTCTACCTTGTTCCCAACTCCATCGTGGTTTCACGCGGCTGCCCGCACGTGTGTGATTTTTGCTACAAGGAGGCCTTCTTTAAGGGAGGAAAATCATTCTACACACTACAAGTCGATGATGTGCTTGCAGAAATCGAACGGCTGCCGGGAAGACACCTGTACTTTCTGGACGACCACCTCCTCGGCAATCCCCGTTTTGCCGGAGCACTTTTTGATGGGATGAGAGGCATGGGGCGCCTATGGCAGGCGGCTGGCACTGTGCAATCGGCCTTACGACCGGGATTGCTAGAAAAAGCGGTGGGAAGCGGGCTGCGCAGCTTATTTGTCGGCTTTGAAACGCTTAGCCCTTCAAACTTGCAGGAGCAGCACAAGTATCAAAATCTCAATCGAGACTACAGTACTGCCATCCGGCGCCTGCACGATCTGGGGGTCATGGTAAACGGCAGCTTCGTTTTTGGTATGGATGACGACGACGAAGCGGTATTTGAACGGACCGTCGAATGGGCGATCAAACAAGGCATTGAAACGGCTACCTTTCACATTCTCACTCCTTATCCCACTACAGCCCTGTATGAGCGCATAGCACAACAAGGGCGCCTGCTGCACAGCAACTGGGATTTGTATGACACGCGCCACGTGGTTTACCGCCCGGCCAAGCTGACACCCGAGGCGCTGGAAGACGGCTACTGGCGCGCCTACCGCGATTTTTACCGCTGGAGCTCAATTTTCCAGGGAGCCTGGACCAAAGACAGGTGGGATGAACGGATACGGCACATGACCTATGCTGGGGGTTGGAAGAAATTCGAGCCGATGTGGGATGTTATTATCCGTGCGAAACGAGCCTCCAGTATGTTACCGGCACTAGAAACTATCCTGGCAGCTTTCGGTCGGCATGCGCCCCAGGCCAGGTAATCGGCATCTACTTTTGCGGATTGTCCATCAATGCTGCTACGCCCATGCTCAACGAATCCGGTCGATCGTGCAAGGCTGCAATTACCGTTTCCTGTTCGCTCGCGGTGCGGTTCTGGCTCAGCTTGAATTTGCCCTCCAGCCGGGTGACCTGAATTTCAAAGCCGACTATTCCCTGTACCATCTTCTGCACATATTCATCAGGCAATTGGAAGGGCCACGGTTTTTCAAATTGAGCCTCGTGCGTTTGTACCAGGGTCTTCAGGAGGTCGAAGAGGGCAGATTTCTCTTCGATCAGGCGAGGCAAGCCGTAGGCATGAACAGCGGCGTAGTTCCAGGTAGGCACACTCAGTTCGACTTCATACCAGGACGGCGAGATGTAGGCGTGCGGCCCTTGAAAGATGACCAGCACTTCCTGTGAGCCGTCAAGAACATGCCATTGTGGATTGGCGCGCGCCATGTGAGCCAGTAGGGTACCGCAAAGGCCACGTTCAGTATCCAGTAAAAAGGGCAAGTGGCTTGCAAAGGGGATGCCATCTTGCTGCGTCACAAGGGTGGCAAAGCTATATGCTCGCATGAATGCATGGAGCATATTTATATCATCTTCACGAAATGCCTTTGGGATATACATAGCAGGTTAACCTCTAAATATTCTCATTTGAGATTGGTTTCAATCAGCCGTTCTACAATGATTACATCACGATTGCTGTAGGCAGAAGCAGCGTCGTTGAGAGTGGCAAGGCGAACTTGCATGCTGTTAGCTCCTCTAGCATCTTATGCATAATGGTAACAGATGTGGGTAGGTATGAACAGAGCCAAGAGGGGTGGAGGAGAGTATATTGGCCTATTTAGACCCGTGGTAATCGCTTTGTCCTGTGCATCGTCTCGACGAAACGCTGGAAGCCCATATAATCAGCCACGGCACGCACGCGGCGGAAGCCTTCGCCATAGACGGGGTTGGGATTTTGTTCGATGCCCTTTGCATAGTAGCTGCTTTCGGGGGTGTTCAACTGGGTATAGTAACGATAGGAGAGGAGTTCGCAGAAACCTTCTTCGGCCCAGGAAGGTAAGCCCTTTACGCCGTGTACAATCAGCCAGACATGACCCAGTTCATGTATAGTGGTGCCCTGGAATAAGGTGGTGGGCAGGGCCTCCAGGATCGCAACCCCGCTCACTTCGGTACGCGTTACTCGCCCATTCAGCGTATGCGTTTCACCCGTCGTAACGCCCAGGGCATGGGTCTCGGCATGCACTTTCAATAATTTTGCCAGTTTGGGTCGATCACACAGTTCAAGAGTGAGATGGAGGTTGTTGTACATAAGCCCCTGGCTATTGACCCAGCGTATCAGTTGGGAGAAAACCGGCCGGGCCTGCTCGACGTTCTCGATGGCGCTGGCTCGACAGGCAGGGCAACGCACGCTGCCGCTTCTGCTCACGCCCTGCTCTTGCTGTTGAGGAGGCACCAGGCGACCGCAGAACGAGCACGCCGGGTACTGCCTCTGGTGCTCTTTGCAGTATTTTGTGCCCCAGTGATCGATCATATATTCACCCACGAGTGGTTTGCCGCAGTAGGCGCAACGAGGAGCGACTTGCTGGCGATAACATTCGGGGTGATAGGGCGCTCCTTCATGCAGGTTGAAACGAGCACTGCCGATGGGTTGATGGCAGGCTGCACAGAGGAAATGCTCAGGGTGCCAGGTAGCTCCGAGTGCTGTGACATAGCCTTCCCAGATGGGCTGCCCGCATTGTTTGCAGATAGGTGGTGATGATCTGGTAATACTCATTGTGTGAACTATTCTATCACATAGCATGACCGTATTGTTAGAGGCCATGACTTCTAGCAACATCTATTGTGCGAGATAAAAACCGCTCCTTTGTTGCTTTTCTTGTATTATGAATGTATGCTTATTGTATAAAGGATGAGCAAGTCGTCTTCAAAGTCCCTCCTTTTTGGGCAAGGTAGAGGAGCAGGCAAACCCATATGAGTAATCAAGTATTATCGACAGGCAGTAGAGTACGTGTGACCAGTTATAGCCCTTTCAGAGGACTGAGAGGGACGATCCGCATAGTAGATCTTATTCCCTATCCTGAAGCTGACGAGCCTTTTTGTTTCTACCGTGTAGAGTTGGAAGGAACGCACATTAAGGAGCCGATCTGGTTTCAACATGACGAAGTGGAGATGGTTTCTTCTTATGAAAGGAACTCTCTCCTGAGTGTATAGAGGAGGTGGGTACCCGTCTGGGTACCCACTTTTATTTTGCCTTTTGAGAGGCTTCCTCTTCTGTTCTCAGCAACCATTCTTCTCAGGCTGGTTAAAGTAGATACACGACGACTGCAACGATCAACGTATCGAGTGCTACTTCAACGAAGATAGGTTGTTATATCAAGTCAAGACTGTAATAGTCATAAATGTGTGTTTCTTTAAAGCCGCACGAGCGATAGAGCGAGAGTGCATGCCTGTTTTCTGGTGCTACTTCGAGTACGATGTGCGGTTGGCCAGCGGCAAGAATCTCCTGGACTGTCTGGGCTAAAAGCTGGCGTCCATAGCCACGTCCTCTGTATGCGGGCAAAACACCAAAACCGGCGATCAAAGCCTCGTGCATATTAAAAGACACATCTATCTTGCCAATTGGCGTCTCGTCAAGCGTACCTACATATGACCGGTGCGTGGCATCATTCATTTTATCCGAGGAATACCAGTTCTCCGGTTCTTCAGGCATATCGAAAGAGACGGCGGTGATGTGTGCCAGTATTTGGGCGTCGCTTTGCTCTGCTCTCCTGAAATGCAGGTGCTTGTTAAAAGCTGGAGGTGCTTTGATTTCCTGTAACGCCATTTTATATTCTGAGAAGCTGTAACGGGCGCCGACGGACTCAGCAAACGCCTTGCCTGAAAGAGAGGTCTGCTCAACAATCAGTAACAACTGTGGCACGTTCCGGTCGCGGCACTTAGACCTGGCTGCATTAAACAAGGTAGTGAAGATGCCTCTACGGCGGTAGTCAGGATGAACCATGCCGCTCAATTCAGCTATGCTCAGGTTGAATGAGAAAAGCGGGAGGAAGCCGATCAGTTGGTCGTCTACATAATAGAGAAAGTCGTTGGTCTCGAACCATGGACGTGAACGCAATATGGACCAGTTTAGTTTAATATCCAGCCCCTCATAGCGATTACAGGTATCAGCAAGTTGTTCTATTGCGGTTAATTCGGCTTGCGTTAAGCCTTGTTTTTTGTACAAGCCCTGTCTAATGGCCACGCTGATTCATTCCACTTCTAATAGTACGTCTCCGTCGTCAACGAAATCGCCTTCGTTAACCTTGAGTGTTTTGACTTTTCCTTCGACTGTCGATTGGACGGGTATCTGCATTTTCATTGATTCGAGCATGACGACATCCTGGTCAACGGATATGGTTTCGCCCGGTTTGACCAGGAACTCCAGGACGACACCGGCCATGTTGGATACGATGCGTTTCATACTTGGCTAATTTCCCCCTTGTTGGGTTTGCCCCAGGTGCTCTTGCATTTCGCTTTTTCCGCCCCTCCGCTTCTTTGAGCAGTTTTTTGTTGTTCTCAGATGTTACCACATTTTCAACTACTTTCAACGGCTTAGCTGTCATTTCTACTGTCAATTTTGGAAGGTGTAAAGCCTGCCTCAATGCGCTCCTTGAGCAGGCACATGGGATGAGGCTCTATGTGTTCAACTCCATTGTATGCTGCTCTTCATTCCTCATGTCCCTTCCCAGTCCCATCATAGCTGTTCTGGCTCACTTTCAACCACTGTTTACGGCACCGACCTGGAAGAAAGTCGTGACCTTGCTGATCGGCACGCCGGTTTTGTGACAAGCCATCCAAAAGAATGGAGATGCGCATCATCCATGAACGAAGAGGGATTACGCTGAAAGTCGATACGTAATGCGTTCTACTCCCGGAGGAGGCTCGTTGAAAGGAATCTCTCAGCATGGAGTATACGATCGTTCATCGCGACCCTCAAGCGTTCCAACAATCCGTTCCCCTTGCACACATCAAGGCCATGTGCGCAAGAGCCTTTGGTCAAGCAACACCGGTCGACTCGGTGAGTGAACTAGACGGCGGCCAGTTCAACAACACCTACCTGATCGAGACCACATGTTCCAGAGCTGGATGCCTGGAGAGGTCTGGCCGGAAGTCACTACAGACCTGACACCTGAAGAGCACGATGACCTCTGGCGCCAGTTTGGCCGGCTGGTGAAAGCGATCTCCAGTGTCCAGGGAGAGGCATTCGGGCTGGTGCGGTATGGTGCGCAGGTTTCCCACGTGGAGCCTCACGCTGATCGAGTGGCTGGAAAGCACGATCTATGATGCAGAAAACAGCTCCTTGGATACTGCGCTTCTGTGCAGGCTGCTCGAGATCGTCGGCGACAACACCGCGTTCCTCGACGAGATTACGCGCTCGCGACTGCTGCACGGGGATGTGTGGTTGTTCAACCTGCTGATCCAGCGAACCAAGGAGGGGCCGCGCATCGTCGGGGTGCCGGATGCCGACCGTGGATCGTGGGGCGATCCCCTGGCGGATTGGACGTTTTTCTTGCTGTCACGGCGTGCCTGCCCGCAGGAACAGGCGCTCTTCTGGCAGGAATATGGGCAACCGCTAGCTGGTGGCAGAGCGCAGGTCTATCAAGGACTGCACCAGGGCAAAATCCTGTCGGTAGCCAGGCGAGACGGCAACGAGCAAGCGGCCAATAGAGCCTATCGTGCCCGGGCAGACGCGGTGAATGCTCTCCAGGTCCCACTCTTCTCATCTCTTTGTAGCGCTGCCTGCACGAGCGGAGGCAGCGCTCCAGGTACGCCAGGTCCAGGCGCAGGCTCACGGTGACGATCACTGCCTACCCGAGATCGATCAATCAACCGTGTGCTGCAGATTGTCGCTGCTCGCTAGGTTTAAGCCAGCCTGAGAAGCCAGAGTGACAGCATTCCAACCCAGTTGTCGCGGCACCCGAACAGATGTATAATCTGTACATGTTCCAGTTGTGACATTTTCGTGCTGCTACTCTGCTGGTTCGATGCGCTTCTTAGAGCGGTTCAGCCACTTTGGGCCGTTTTTGTTGTTCTCAAATGTTTCTGGTTTTTCACCTGATTTCACGGTCTTAACTGTCAATTTACTGTCAATTTTGGGAGGTGTACTGCCTGTCTCGATGCGCTCCTTGAGCACGCAGACAGGATGAGGTTGTGCAGATTATAAGAG
>Ga0207646_10004676_pt1 | contig 14749 bp, 10 predicted proteins | sample KBSK5502metaG_FD_184343 | JGI IMG/M metagenome (GOLD analysis project Ga0207646, IMG submission 184343) | Corn, switchgrass and miscanthus rhizosphere microbial communities from Kellogg Biological Station, Michigan, USA - KBS K5-50-2 metaG... | ecosystem: Host-associated > Plants > Roots >... | reverse complement strand
CGTCGCGACGGAGATGTCGCGGCCGCCGATGGGTTCGAGCGCTGGGCGAACCTCACGGAGGTCTACTCCGGCTCGGGCTTCCGCGACATGGCGATCAACACCGGCCCGCCGGACCCGAGCAGCACCGTTGGATCCTCGGCCGGGTTCTACGGCCACTACACGTACCGCCGGCCGACGCCATGGAACCTGATCCCGATCGACCTGCCGCAGCTCACCTGGCGGTGAACGCGTGGCGATGAGCAACACCTAGCACGTCGGTACCCTTGCGTGCCAGGACCACGCGCGCCTAGGCTGCCCAGCACATGATCAGACGACACGCGACCGGCTTCCGCCTCCTGCTCATGGCCGTCGACGCGCTCCTGGCATCGGGGCTGCTCGTCGGCCTGTCGGTCTGGCGCTTCGGCGCAGACTGGGCGGTCTGGTGGCGAGAGATCGTGCCGGTTCCCGAGGCGTTCCTCGCCCTGTACGCGATCACCTGGGTCGTGATCCTGACGACGAATGGCCTCTACCGGCCGCGGGCCCGCTGGTCGGTCCGTCACGAGGCGCTCGACGTCATCCGGGCGACCGGCGTGATGGCCCTGATCACGCTGAGCGTGCTCTTCCTCTTCCGCCTCCCGGACGTGAGCCGGCTCTTACTCCTCGCCCTGTTCCCGCTCCAGGCGCTGATCACGCTCGCGACGCGGGTGGCCCTCCGGGTCGCCTTCGAGCGGTACCGCCGGCAGGGCCGGAACATCCGCTACGTTCTTGTGCTCGGGGCCGGCCGGCGGGCCCAGCAGTTCGCGGCCAAGCTCGAGGATCACCGCGAGCTCGGCCTGCGGATCGCCGGCTTCCTCCACGACAAGCCGTTCGAGTCGCTGCGGACCCCGTGGCGGCGTCTGGGCAGCCTCGACGACCTCGAGACTGTCCTGCACAACCGGGTGATCGACGAGGTCGCGATCTGCCTGCCCTTCTCCCAGTGGAACCGGATCGACACGATCAGCCGGCTCTGCGAGGAGGAGGGGAAGATCGTCCGGATCCCGATGGATGTGCTCGACCGGGCGATCTCGGTCGGTCGGGTCGAGGACCTCGACGGGACGCCCGTCTTCTCGCTCGTCTCCGGACCGGATCGGGCGCTCGGGCTGGCCGCGAAGCGCCTCATCGACATCGGGGTCGCGACGCTCGGCCTGATCGTGCTCAGCCCGCTCCTCGCGCTGATGGCGATCCTCGTCCGCCTCGGATCGCCCGGTCCGATCCTGTTCCGACAGCGGCGGATCGGCCTCCATGGGCGGCCGTTCGATGTCGTGAAGTTCCGTTCGATGACGACCGACGCCGAAGCCCGCCTGCCCGACCTCCGATCGCGGAACGAGATCGCCGGCCACGCGTTCAAGCTCTCGGCCGACCCGCGGGTGACCAGAACCGGCCGTTTCCTCCGCCGGACGAGCCTCGACGAGCTTCCGCAGCTTTGGAACGTCCTTCGAGGCGAGATGTCGCTAGTGGGACCTCGGCCACCTCTACCTAGCGAAGTGGCGGACTACGACCTTTGGCATCGACGCCGCCTGTCGATGAAGCCTGGAATAACGGGGTTGTGGCAGGTGCGCGCACGTCGCGAGGCGAAGTTTGATCGCTGGGTCGCGACAGACCTTGAATACATCGACAAGTGGTCGCTCTGGCTGGATATCAAGATCCTGGCGAGAACGATCCCGGCAGCCGTTCAAGGCAGGTGACGCGACCAGAATCGGCGCCTTCGTTGCCGATGTCACGCATCGCTCGCTGGGTTGTCTGGCTCACCACGACCGTGGCCGTCACCTACCTAGTGTTCGTAGGTGGGACCTTCTACGGCATCGAGACGGCTCTCGGTCGGATCACAAATCTCGCGATCGCGTTTGCGTTCTTGGTGACGTGGCTGTGCGTTGCGCTGGTCAAGCCGCGCTACCGTCCAAGAACGAACCTCGGTGTCGCCTGGCTCGCGTGCGCAGCCGTGCTTGTCGCGTCGACGGTTTCTTCGACAAATCCTCGAGCTAGCTTGGAAACCGTCGGCAACGCGGTCTTGTTGGGTGCGTTGTACCTGCTCCTTACGGTGCTCCTTCGCGATGAGTGGTTCCGGCGGCGACTTGGGTCGTTGGCGCTCCTACTGTGCGTCGCCATATCTGTTGGGTACCTACTTCAGGTCACCAGTGCTTGGGTCTCGTGGTGGACGGTCGACGTCCGGGCGATCGTTCCGCCGCCCCTAAGGCCGGGCTACGTCGGCTTGGGATTTCAGGCCCCGATACCGATTGCTCTCATGACCGTTCCATTGGCCGCTGTAGGCCTTGCAAGCGTCAGCCCCGGTCAGCGTCTTCGCCTTGTGATCTCGGGGTTCGTCTCGATTCTGGTCGGCATTACGATTTTGATCGTAGCGTCGCGCTCCGTTTGGTTCGCGGCTGCTCTGGCTCTGGGTGTTGTCCTCGCCTTGACGAGTCGTCCGGACGAACATTGGCGCGGGATACGCAGAGCGACCAGTCGACGCTCCCTAGCCCTCGTTGGGGCCGCCAGTCTCATCCTGATCGCGATCGTTTCCCAAAGTGTGATTTCGAGAGTCGTTGGCGCAGGTGGACTCGACCTCCGATCCGACTTTGCGTCCGTCAGCTTGCGCATCTTTGCATCTCATCCATTGGTCGGATCGGGACCCGGTACGTGGGCGCAGCTTCGCTCCCACGCCACCGACCCCGGCCAGATTGACTTCTGGAGTCCGCACGCCCACAGCATCTATCTGCAGTCGCTCTCGGAACTAGGAACACTTGGAGTCATCGCACTCGCATTCCTCATCTGGACCGTCGTAGGCCTCATTCGGTCCGGCCTACGCGATCGGTCTCGCCGCTGCATGGCACTCGCAGCAGCGTTCGTTCTCGTCTTTGCGCTCGCCGAGGAAGCATTCGGTTACGCGGCAAACCTGCCTGCCGTGGTTTTCGCGTTTGGATTCCCGATCGCATGGCTGGATGCAACAGCGCCTCCCCAAGAGAGGGATGCGGCCGCAATCAGCATCTGGGTCCCTGCAATTGCGCTCGTCCTGCTTTTAGTTACGACTGTCGGGTTAGGCCGAGTGGCGGCTGCAGGCGCCCAAGCGGAACAAGCCGTGGTTTGGCTTGATGAAGGTGACTACAGGACCGCTCGAGCGGACATTGCAAACGCAATCGAGAACGACTCGGGTGTCTTGCTCTACTCATTGATCGACGGACTTGCGGCTGCTGGGTCAGGCGACTTCGTCGCGGCGCGCCCGTTAGTCGCTGCCTCCGCAACTGCAGACGACTTGGCTGAGGCTTGGATCGATCTCGCATACATCGATCTAGAACAAGGAGAACGTTCCGCCGCGACAAATGATCTCAATCGAGCACAACGAATTGGCCTTCAACGAGCAAGCATCGCCATTCCGGCCTCGTGGCTATGGCTGAAGATGGGAGAGCGGGACGCCGCGATCGATAGCCTGGCAGCTGGTCTCGTCTCACAACCCAGTTTGGCGGATGACCCGCAGTTATTGAGTGGCACTGACCTAGCTACGATTCGGGCAGCTGCGTTGGTCAGGGCCATCGAACGCGGTGATCCACGGGTGAAATTTGAGCTGGCATTGAGGAGCGGCGACATTGCACTCGCTGAGTCGGTCCAAAGCTCTCTCGATCCGCTCGCGTCAAGCGCCGCAAGTCTGATCGTTGCGGGGTGGCGAGGCGACTCCAGTGCAATGGCTTCACTTGAGAGTCTTGCGAGGAGGGAGCCGCTGAACGGGTGGGTACTCGGTTGGTCCTCTCGCCTGGCAGCTCGGAACGGGGACATTGCAACTGCGGCGCGATACGAAGCGTGGCTGAATGCAATCGATCCCCAATCAGCTACGGAGATGGCTCGGACGAGTCGCATCAACCCTGCAGGCGCGAGCCCTTTACTGCTGCTTTGGACGGTGTCGTCGGATTACGGGTATGCGGTCTATCGACAACAGTCTCCGGCAAGTCTGATCCTCCCGGCGTTGCCCACTCTCACCCGACAATGACGCGCCGTGTTTGGTTCGACCTCATGCCTCACTGGAAGCGAGGCCGGTGACGACATGTGTGGCATAGCAGGTCAGGTTTCGCACGGCGCGGAGGCGGACATCGCTCGGGTCACGGCCATGACCAACCGCCTTCGACACCGAGGTCCGGACGGCGCTGGCACGCATGTTTCTTCGGACGGGCAGGCTGTCTTTGGATTTCGCCGTCTTGCAATCGTCGATCTGCTGACTGGCGTACAGCCCATCGCGAATGAGGATGGGACGGTCGTATCGATGTTGAACGGAGAGATCTACAACCATCGTGACTTGCGTGGCGAGCTATCGAGGCTGGGCCACAAGTTCGCGACAGATCACGCTGACTCCGAGGTAATTCCGCACGGCTACGAGGAGTGGGGCCTCGAGGTTCTGGAACGGTTGCGAGGCATGTTTGCCCTTTCGATTTGGGACTCGCGAATTTCGCGGCTCGTTCTTGCCCGTGATCGCCTCGGCTACGAGGAGTGGGGCCTCGAGGTTCTGGAACGGTTGCGAGGCATGTTTGCCCTTTCGATTTGGGACTCGCGAATTTCGCGGCTCGTTCTTGCCCGTGATCGCCTCGGCGAGAAACCCCTCTACTATCGAGTGTCCGGTCGGTCGTTGACGTTCGCGAGCGAAATCTCGGCGCTGTCCGAGCCGGGCGACAAGGTGGATGAGGATGCTATCGGCCTGTACTTGACGTATCAGTACATTGCCGCTCCCACCACGATTCTCCGAGAGGTTCGGAAACTCGAGCCCGGCGAGGTAACCCTGTTTGAGAAGGGCTCTTTGTCGCGTCGCCGGTATTGGAGCGTTGACGCGGCAGCACGCACCGCTGAGCCGACCTCAGTCGATCGAGTCGTGCAGTTGATACAGGACGCGGTGCGAGACCGTTGTGAAGCCGACGTTCCCATCGGGGCATTTCTTTCTGGCGGGGTTGACTCAAGTGTGACAACCGCGCTGCTAGCGGCGAACTCGGGCAATCGGGAGATACACACGTTCTCGATGGGGTTTGCAGACCCTCGCCTCGATGAAACGGATGCGGCGGAATCGGTAGCTACCAGGCTCGGAACCGTCCACCATCCGATTCGTATGGATCAGGCGGACGCATCTACTTTTGAGCTAGCAATCGACTCATTTGGGGAACCATTCGCCGACGCCGCCGCGGTCCCGACGTACGTGCTTGCGCAAGAGGCGAGCCGCTGGGTCAAGGTGGTGTTAACCGGCGAGGGCGCCGATGAGCTCTTCGGTGGATATGCGCGGTACCTCTATCAATACCGACTCCGACTTGCGTTATCGACTCCCGTGGGGCTGCGCCGGTTCGCTGCCGCATCGTTTCGCCGAGCGCCCCGGTTGAATCGACGCTTGCCAGCTCGGCTCGGCGACCTTCTTGTCGCATCTAAGGAGGATCAGCCGAGGGAATGGAGGGCGGTACTCCCGCGCTCCTTGCGGTATGGACTTCTTCCAAATCTTCGAATCCCTTCGGTCGATCCAATCTTGGCGGCAGCAAGAGCGAGCTCGGAACAAGATCCAATGGGCGCGTCATTCGCAACGGACCTGGCAACCTGGGTTCCCGAGGATCTGCTGGTGAAGGTTGACCGAGCGACGATGGCGCATGGGCTCGAAGCACGACCTCCCTTCCTAGATCACGTTCTGGTCGAGGCCGTACTTGGTCTCCCAGCAAATGACCGCTGGCGACCCGGGCGCGACAAACCGATTCTGCGCGAGTTTGCGACGAGCATCCTCCCGGAAGCCGTCGCATACCGACCAAAGCAGACGTTTACAACGCCAACTGATGAATGGCTGCGGGGCGTCCTTCGCAAGTCAAACGCCGACGCAACAACCGCTCTTTTGGATTGGGGGGTTGACCCCGCAGCGCTCAGTGATCTCCAGACCCGGAGCATCCGCGGCAATCGAGATCGTGGGCAATGGGCGTGGGTGATGTTCGTGCTGGGAAGGTGGCTAGTCGCTAACCCTCAGATACGATCGCGGACCCTCGACTAGGTCGCGAGTGAGCTGATGCGGTCTGATCGTTCCCTAAGCGCAGATACTCCGCCAGCCGTATTTGACGACACGCCAACATCAACCGAGCTGCCAAGGTCGGCCGTAGCGATTGGTATGGTCACCATGGGATACGGACCGCGCTACCTGGGTGGTGCGGAGCATCAGGCCGCCCTCCTGGCAACGGAACTCGCGCGTCGCGGGCGTCGGATCGTTCTGTACGCACCGTCCGCCAGCACTGACGCCGGCAGGATCTCGACGCCGAACATCCGCATCATCCCAGTGCCCTCGCTCGGCTTTCCTCGAACACGGACGGCGACGTACTTGCCTTTGTTGGCTCTCCTTCAGAATTTGCCCGGCCTGGAGCATCCGGCGATCCTGCACTCCCACATGGCCTGGTACCACGCCGTAGTTCCTCAACTGGCGCGTCGACTTGTTGGAACAAGAACAGTCGTGAAATTCGCTTGTTCGGGAGCCGACGGCGACATCGCCACTCTTTCGAGGAGTGCACTCGGTCGCTTTGCGCTGCGACGACTCTTCGCGGCGGACAGAGTCGTTGCGCTGACGCCCGCCGTCGCGGACGAATTGGTTCGAGCTGGATTTCCTCGAACGCGAGTCCGGCTCATTCCCAATGGCGCAAGGATGGGCGAAGAGGCCCACGAAGACATACGGAGTCTTGACCGGCCCGGACCGACAGTCCTGTTCGCGGGCCGCCTCACCAAACAGAAGGGGATTCTGGAATTCTTGGATGCCTGGCACGTGGTCCCGAACAGCGTGCCCAATGCGACCCTCATCATTGCGGGAGTAGGGCCGCTCGAGAATGCGATCCGGAAGCGCGTTGCGCTGGCCGATATTCGTGGGACCGTCAGCATGGTTGGACACCAACCCCAAATCGGGGATCTGCTGCAATCGACCGACGCAGTGGTGATCCCCTCCAGAAGTGAAGGAATGTCCAACGTCGCCCTGGAAGCGTTGGCGTCTTCACGGCCTGTATTCGGATTTGCGATTCCGGGTGTTGAAGATGTCGTCGTCGATCGTCGCGCGCTCTCGGAACCGGGCAATCATGACAATCTCGCCGCCAAACTTGCGTCTGGCTTACGCTCGCCGGCTCTCTTGGACGATTTGCGACTAAGCGGTTACGAGCGTGTTAGAGCTCAGTTTTCTATCGAGCGGGTCGGGACGCTCTACGAACAGCTATACGCGGAGCTCTGTGATTGATGCGGACCCGCAGGTGACGCCCCGGAGCCCCGATCGACCTGTCGTCATGTTCCTCCACCCGTCGAACGAGCTGTATGGAGCCGATAGATCCCTGCTGTGGCTAGTGCGAAGCGTGATCGACATTGCCAGAGTAATCGTCATCCTCCCGGGCGATCTTCCATACTCCGGCGCCTTAGAAACAGCGCTGTTGGCGGATGGAATAGAGACCCGCCAAGGGCCACTCCCGATCCTCCGTCGGAAGTACCTGGGCCCAGCGCAGATGCCCGCATGGATCTTCCGTTTCCTTCGGGGAACCCTGTGGTTGGCCCGCACGGCGAGGGCAGAACACGCTGTCGCGATCGTGTCCAATACCACTGCGGTGGTCTCAGGCCCGGTCGTGGCAGCGCTCCTTGGCTGCCCTCACATTTGGTACGTCCGGGAAATTGTGGACGAGCCCAGGTGGTTTCGCGGACTCGTCCGCCGAATGTCAAGAGTTCCGCGCGGCGTCGTAGTAGCGGTTTCAAACGCGGTTGCGGCCTGGCTGGGAAGCATTACCGATCGCGGCCCCATTGTGGGATACAACGGGGTTGACGTGGACAATCACGTCGAACCGCTGCATGACATTCCGACAGCTCTCTTTGTCGGCCGGATCAACGCCTGGAAAGGACATGAGACCTACGTACACGCCGCGAAGGTTCTCCACGCGCAACTGCCCGCCGCAGTCTTTCGAATCGTCGGAGGCCCTGTGGTCGGGCAGAACGAAGTCATGGATGCTCTCATCGAGGAGATTCATCAAATCGATCCTGAGCGGCGGTGGTTGATTTGGGATGGGGAGCGTCCAGAAGCTCGTAGTGCCATGAAGGCGGCCTGGCTAGTTGCGGTTCCGTCCTTGAAACCTGACCCCCTTCCCAACGTTGTCCTCGAGGCGATGGCTGAAGGTCGCGCTGTTGTTGCCTCTAGGATCGGTGGAATACCGGAAATGGTCGACGATGGCATCACAGGCCGTCTCGTCGAGGCTGGAAACGTGCACGAACTGGCACAGGGCATGGCGTGGCTTCTCGCAGACGGAGGCCTCGCTACTCGCGTGGGCCAGGCGGGTCGAGCCCGCGCCGAACGCAACTTCTCTCGTCGAGCATTTCGCTCGCGGTGGCGCGCGGCGTTTCAGCAGCATGCGCTTGGTCGGCGGTGACTGTTAGCAGCGGTGCCCGCGTTGCCGTGACTGGCGCGGCCGGATTCATCGGTAGCTCCGTGGTCGACCGGCTACTGCGAGGCGGCCATCAGGTCGTAGGGCTCGACGCATTCGATCCGTACTACCCGAGATGGATCAAAGAACGCAACCTCCGTGACGCGATCCTCAACGAGCGGTTCGCGTTCACCGAGATTGATACGCGGGATTTGGCTGCTATGACAAGCTTCATGAGCCTGGCGAAGCCGGATGTTGTGTTGGATTTCGCGGCACGTGCGGGGGTTCGACCCTCTCTGACAGATCCACACGGATACGTCGACGTCAACATCGGGGGCCTCCTCAACACCCTGGAGGCAACCGCTCGCGTTGGCGCTCGGTTTGTATTCGCCTCCTCAAGTTCTGTTTATGGTGCCGATCCGAAGCAGCCGTTTCACGAGGACCAGATGCGAGGACGCCCTGAATCGCCCTATGGGGCGACCAAGGTGGCCGGCGAGGCTCTTGTTTGCGCCCACCACGCAACGACCGGCCTACCGATAACGATCGCTCGACTGTTTACCGTGTTCGGTCCCCGTCAGCGACCCGATCTCGCAATACACAAGTTTGCGACGAGAATGCTTGCCGGCGAACCCATCGAACTATTCGATGGGGGTCGAGCGGTCCGCGACTACACGTACGTCGATGACGTTGTCGACGCTTTCGCCCGTATTGTGGCCGTAGGAGAGGCAGACCTCACAGTAAACATCGGAAGTCAACGACCTATCGAGACGTCACGCGTCGTGGACGAGTTGGAACGCCAGCTAGGCGTGGAAGCTCGCCGGGTATTGCTCCCATCCCAAGTCGGGGACGTGCCGTCGACTTACGCCGATACCTCGAGAGCACGAGAGGCGCTGAACTGGCAGGCGACTTGGCGTTTCGAGGATGGCATCGCTTCTTTTTGTCGATGGTTGATCACCGAACGGCTCGAGAATGGCAAGAGCGATAGCCATGTCCCCTGAAGAAGTTCGATTCTCATTTGGCGACAATTGGCAGCGATTTCTCGACGAACTGCATCCGGCGGCGGTTGAGCGAATGGCTAGTTACGTAGCCGATTGGCTGGGCGAAGATCTCGCTGGGAGGCGGCTCATCGATGTAGGCTCGGGGCAGGGCCTTACATCCCTCGTCGCGCACCAATTGGGTGCCGATGTGACCAGCATTGACATTGATCCAATGTCGGTCGCGGCTACTTCCCGACTATGGCGGAAGGCAGGTCAGCCATCCGATTGGACCGTCGAACAGCGATCAATTCTTGACGATCCAAAGGGCCTTGGCCTGTTCGACGTCGTGATCTCCTGGGGCGTTTTGCACCATACCGGCGATATGTGGACGGCGCTGGACAATGCGGCGTCCCTCGTCGCCCCGAACGGTCGGCTCTGGATCGCCCTCTACGCGAGAACGAAGCACTCCAACCGCAGCCTCCGCCTCAAAAGGGTGTACAACCAGACTCCTCGGTCATTGAAGCGGATGGTTCGTGGCCTTTACGCGCTACCCAAGCTCACCAAGATGGCAATACGACGCGACTTCTCTCCGATGTCCGGCTACCATCGGAAGCGCGGAATGAATTGGTGGCGTGACATTGAAGATTGGCTGGGCGGGCTCCCGTACGAGGTCACGGCGACCGGCGAGCTATTGGCAGTCCTTCGGCCGCGCGGCTTCAATCTGCTCCGGATGCATGATGCGACTGGAGAAGGCGACAACAACGTCTTCCTATTTGAGATGAATGCATCAAGGTCGGCCGGCGCTACCTGAAATAGTCCGTGCGTCGGCCAGATCCAACTGAGGCTTGATTCGGACTAAGGCGAGCAGCGTGACGACCGTGGCAATGATCCAACCAGCGGAGTACCCGGCCGCGACGCCGACAAGTCCCCCTTCTGCCCGGCCGACCAAGGCTCCCCCAACGACCCCGACCAGCGCAAGCAATCCGATCGCAGTTATGCTCCACGTCGCGCGTTGCGCCAGAAGCATGCGCATACCGACCATGTGAACCATTCTCGCGGCTAGTCCCGGGGCCAGCCAAACCAGCGCTGAAGAGACGAGAGCGATCTGATGGGGTGGGAGGCGGCCGTTACCGAAAAGGACGTCCGTTATCGGCACGGCAAGCCAAATCAGGCTCACAGCCGCAGAGATTGACAGAGCAGTTGCGATCAGAATTGCCCGACCTAACGGCAATCTCGCGGGACCGACGCGCACCGCGTCCTCGCTCCAGATCGTAAGGGCGACCGCCAACGAACCCGCCGTGAGGACCGACTCCATCGCCGTAGTTAGGCGCGTGGCGTAATCCAAGCTTGCTGCGTCACCGGGCCCGCCGAACGAGGCAATTGATCTGACCGCGAGGCTACTCAGACCCATGAATCCGAACGCGATTGCCATCGGGGCGGCGGCACGCACCAGAGGGACGATCAAGCCGCGCGAGAAGGCAGGCACGGCATCCCGACCCCAACCATTTCCTAGAACGGTAAGTAGAGTGATTTGCGCCACGATGCCGATCGAATAGGCCGCAGCGGTTCTTTCAACTGTGGGCGGTGGGATGAGCACCAGGGCCACAATGATCGGCAGAGAAGGAACTACGGTCGACGCAGCCGCGAGCAAGAATTGTCCACGAGCGTTCGCTAAGGCAGTCGTGGCAACAGCCACGATCCACAAGACATGAAGCGGCGCCGTGATCCGCAGCAGTCCTTCTAGGGCGTGGCGCGTGGAGCTGTCCGATCCGGGCAGCAGTATTGGCGCAATCTGTGGAGCGAGGCCGAACGTAACGGCCGCAAAGATCAATCCGATGCCGAATGCGACGGCATTGGAATTGCGAGCAATCGCGGTTGCCCGGAGAGGGTGGTTGTGCCGGGCCGCGATGTATGTCGGCACAACGACGCTCATTAGTGTGGTTCCCACGAGGCCAGTAGTTGCAACCGCCCAAGCCAGGGCGACCGCGAGGGCGTCGGTATTGGAACCGATACCGAGTCCTCGCGCGTAAAGGACCTGTTGCGCAACCGTCGCCGCGTATCCGACGATGGTGGCGAAAGTTGCGACGGTCGCAGACTTCGCTATCGATGTGGTTTTGGATCGTTGGGCCACGCGAGGGCGATCCGGTCGACTACCGTCGGCCGAGGGCGATGTAGTTGAGACCGGCCGCTCTCACGCGCGCAGGGTCCAGCGCGTGCCGACCGTCCACGAGAATGTTGCCGGCCATCACGTCCGCGATTGCGGCGGGGTCGAGATTGACGTAGATAGGCCACTCGGTCGCAAGCACTACAACGTCGGCGTCCTGAACGGCCGACATTGGCGACTCAGCGATCTCGAGCCATGGCTCTTCTCGGCGGACATTATCGCCAGCATGAGGGTCGCAACCGACGACTGAGCAACCGCGGTCGCGTAGCGCTCGCGCTAGGGCAAGTGACGGCGAATCTCGAATGTCGTCGGTATCCGGCTTGAACGCCAGGCCCAGTAGCGCGACCTTTCGGCCAGACAGTTCGCCACCGACAGCCTGCTCGAGAACGCGAATGAAACGGATCGGCTGATCGCGGTTCACCGAATCGACCGCAGATGCAAGCACCATCGCCTGCCCGTGTTCCGTGCCCATGGAGATGAACGAACGAACGTCTTTTGGCAGGCAGGACCCGCCATAGCCGAGCCCGGGCCTGAAAAATTCGCCACCAATGCGCGGATCTGCGGCCACGCCGCTGATCACGTCATCGATGGACGCCCCCGTCGATTGACACAGCTGAGCAAGCTCATTCACGAAGCTAATTCGCGTCGCCAAGAATGCATTGGATGCATTCTTGATGAGTTCCGCGCTCTCGGATTCCGTAACGATGATTGGCGCCTCGATCGCCTGATACATCGTGGCGACGACCGCCAAATCCGCGTCCGTTGTCATTTCCGTTCGGCCCACGACGATTCTCGTCGGACGGATGAAGTCGTCGAGGGCTCGCCCAGTCCGTAAGAATTCTGGGTTGGCGATCACCGGAATCAGATCTAAATTACCAGCTCTCCGGGCCGCCTCAGCAAGGCGGCGCTCGACTCGGCGGGTCGTTCCGACGGGGACAGTGCTACGGAGTAGAACAATGGGCCGACCCACGGATTCATTCGCGATGGTGTCCGCCACATCGAGCACATGACGTAGATCTGCCCTGCCGCTCGCATCGGCGGGGGTGCCCACGCATATCAGAATGACCTCCGCTCCGTTGATGGCAACGCGGGCGTCGCCGGTAAACCGGAGGCGACCCGACTCGATTTGGGCCGCAACCTCGGCTTCAAGGCCGGGCTCGTAGTACGGGACGCGCCCTTGCAACAGTGTTTGTGTTCGGCGCTCGTCCTTCTCCAACCCGATGACATCGTGACCGAGGCGAGCGATGCAGGCTGCGGTCACAAGACCGACATACCCTAGGCCGACAACAGTGATTCGCATCGATGCTCCGCTTTGGGTCCAGCGACGAGAGCATAGACGCGCGAGACGTGACATTGGGTCTCAACTCGGAGGTTCGATGAAGATCGCGATCGTCGGCACCCGCGGCATCCCGGCGGCCTACGGCGGCTTCGAGACGCTGGCGTGGGAGCTCTCGTCGAGACTCGCGGCGCGCGGCCACCAGGTCACCGTCTACTCGCGCCGCGGACGGACCGACGAGACGCGATCCCTGCCACCCGGCGTCCGGCGGCGGTTCGTCCCGTTCCTGCCCGGCAAGTACCTCGAGACGGTCAGCCACACGGGCATGAGCGCGCTCGACAGCGTGCTGCGGGGCTACGACGCCATGTGGGTCGGCAACGCGGCGAACGCGGTGTTCTGCGCCATTCCTCGGGTTCGACGGACGAAGGTCGTCCTGAACGTCGACGGCATCGAGGGGCAGCGGAAGAAATGGGGTCTCGTCGGCCGGGCTTGGTACGCGGTGGGAGAGCGGCTCGCCTTGAGTTTGCCGAACGAGATCGTGTCGGACGCCGACGTGATCGCCGACTACTACCGCGAGCGATACGGGAAGTCGACCGCGGTCATCGCCTACGGCGCCGAGCTCCTGCGGCGCGATCCGGCTCCCGACCTCGCTCGCCTCGGCCTCCCCGGCGTCGAGCCGGGCGGCTACATCCTCTATGTCAGCCGCCTGGAGCTCGAAAACCAGGCCGATCTCGTGATCCGCGCCTATCGCGACGTCCCCGGCGACGCGCCGCTCCTGATCGTCGGCGACGCGCCGTATGCCGGCGCGTACAAGGCCCGGCTGGCCGAGCTCGCCGCCGCCGATCCGCGGGTCCGGCTGACCGGCGGTATCTATGGCGACGGCTACCGCGATCTGCAGCGCGCGGCGCTGGCGTACGTCCAGGCGACGTCGGTCGGCGGGACGCACCCGGCCCTGATCGAGGCGATGGGCGCAGGCAACGTCGTGCTCGCCTATCGGACGCCCGAGAACGAGGAGGTCACCGCGGGCACCGCCCTGCTCTTCGCTGACCAGACGGAGTTGACCGCCCACCTCGCCCGCGTGATCGCCGAGCCGAACGCGCCTGCCCTCCAGCTGATGCGTGCGGCAGCGCGGGACCGAGCGGAGCAGGCGTACTCGTGGGACGCGGTCACCGAGGACTATCTGGCGCTTTGGCGCCGGCTCGGGGCCGAATAAAGTGACGCCATGCGCCTGAGCCTCCCGCGCGCCTCGGCCGCGAGCACCGCCCCGGATCGCGCGGCGGCCGTCCGCCACGGCCTCGTCCTCACCGGGCTGATCATCGCGGGCTGGATGTACCTCGTGGTTGGCGACCGGACGTGGCAGCACATCGGTGCGGACGGCGTCATCTACTGGGCCGTCGATCCGGCGAACCCCTACCCGGGCGCGGAAGTCGGCGGCCTCGGCGCGTATTTGTACTCGCCGGCGTTCGCGCAGGTCTTCTGGCTCGTCGGCCGGCTGCCTCACGAGGTCTTCATCGTCGGCTGGACGGCGCTGCTCGCCGTCATCGCCGTGTGGCTCGCCCGCCCGTGGCCGACGGCCCTCCTCGTGCTCGCCCTGCCGGTCAGCCAGGAGATCCTGATCGGCAACATCCACCTGCTGCTCGCCCTTGCGATCGTGCTGGGCTTCCGCTGGCCGGCGACGTGGTCGTTCGTGCTCCTGACGAAGGTCACGCCGGGGGTCGGGCTGATCTGGTTCGCCGTTCGGCGCGAGTGGCGGTCGCTCGCGATCGTGCTCGGGACGACCGCCGCGATCGTCGTGGCCAGCCTTGCGATCGGCGGGCTCCAGCCGTGGCAGGACTGGATCGCGCTCCTCCGCCACGACGGCACGGGCGAGTCGTGGCGTCTCTACATCCGGCTCGCGATCGCGGCCGCGCTCGTGGCGTGGGGCGCGCGCACGGACCGGCGGTGGACG
>Ga0207646_10004675_pt1 | contig 14754 bp, 15 predicted proteins | sample KBSK5502metaG_FD_184343 | JGI IMG/M metagenome (GOLD analysis project Ga0207646, IMG submission 184343) | Corn, switchgrass and miscanthus rhizosphere microbial communities from Kellogg Biological Station, Michigan, USA - KBS K5-50-2 metaG... | ecosystem: Host-associated > Plants > Roots >... | reverse complement strand
TGGGGTAGAATCCCTGCGCGGCGCGGCCGACACTCCCGCTGATTCGGAGGCTTGATCTTCATGGTGGATCTCGCATACGCGATGGCGCCGGGGCCTGCCGGCGGCAACGGGGGCGGTATTCTTTCCGTCCTGCCGCTCATGATCGGCATGTTCGCGATCATGTACTTCCTGATCATCCGGCCCCAGCAGAAGCAGAGGAAGGACCGCGAGGCCCTGCTGGCCGCGGTCAAGAAGGGCGACCGCGTCGTGACGTCGAGTGGCCTGTTCGGGACGGTGGTAGGGCTGTCGGAGCACACCATCACCCTGAGGGTGGCCGACCAGGTGAAGCTCGAGTTCGAGCGCTCCGCGGTCGCGCGCATCGTGCCCGCGCAGGGCGACAAGGAGTCGGCCGCCTAGATGCCCCGCCGCCTCGGCCTCCGCATCGCCCTCGTCGCAGTCGTCGTGGCCGTGTCGGTGTGGTATCTCTACCCGCCGGGCAAGACGATCAACCTGGGGCTCGATCTCCAGGGCGGCATCCATCTCGTGCTCGGGGTCGACGTGGACAAGGCGCTCGAAGCCCAGGTGGAGCGGGCGGGCGACACCGTGCGGGCCGAGCTCGAGAAGAAGGGCATCGGGGTGACCCGGATCGAGCGGCGGGGCACCAGCGAGCTCGTGATCCAGCTCGCGTCGGCACAGAGCTGGGACGCCGCGGTGGCCACCGCGAGCGAGGTCCTGGGCGGCTTCGACCGCAAGGAAGCCGATCCGGCCGCGCGCCGAATCGTCCTGGCCCTCAAGCCGCGCGAGGTCGCGACGATCCGGGATCTGGCGGTGCGGCAAGGCCTCGAGACCATCCGCAACCGGGTCGACCAGTTCGGGGTGGCCGAGCCCTCCATCCAGCAGCAGGGCGAGAACCGCATCCTGGTCCAGCTGCCGGGCGTGCAGGATCCCGATCGGGCCAAGGCCCTGATCGGCAAGACCGCGCTGCTCGAGTTCAAGCTCGTGGACGAGCGCACGGATCCCGAGACCGCCCTGCGTACCGGGGTCCCCGACGGCGACGAGATCCTGTACCAGCGACGCGTGGACAAGGAGACCCGCCAGGAGCGGAAGATCCCCTTCGTGGTGCAGAAGAAGGCCTACGTGACGGGCCGCGACGTGGCCACCGCGCGGGTGTCCATCGACCAGAACACGAGCGAGCCCTACGTCTCGGTGGACTTCAACGCGGCGGGGGCCAAGGCCTTCGCCGATCTGACCGACGCGAATGTCGGTCGCCGCCTCGCCATCGTGCTGGACGGCAGCGTCCACTCCGCGCCGCAGATCCGCGAGCGGATCCCGTCCGGGCGGGCGCAGATCACCGGCGGGTTCACCACCCCGGAGGCCACCGACCTCGCCATCGTGCTGCGGGCGGGCGCGCTGCCGGCGCCGGTCCAGGTGCTGGAGGAGCGGACCGTCGGTCCCTCGCTCGGCGCCGACTCTATACGAAAGGGGTTCGTCTCGACGGTGGCGGCGGCCCTCGCGGTCGTCCTCTTCATGCTCATCTACTACCGTCTCTCGGGTCTCATCGCCGACGTGGCCCTCGGCCTCAACCTGCTCCTCCTGCTGGCCGCCATGGCGGGCTTCCACGCGACGCTGACGCTGCCGGGCATCGCGGGGGTGGTGCTGACGATCGGGATGGCGGTCGACACCAACATCCTGATCTTCGAGCGCATCCGCGAGGAGCTGCGCTCCGGCAAGACGGTCCGCGGGGCCATCGAAGCGGGATTCGCGCGCGCCTTCCGTACCGTCATCGACACCCACGTGACGGTGCTGGTCTCGGCGGCCATCCTCTACCAGTTCGGCACCGGGCCGGTGAAGGGCTTCGCGGTGTCGCTGGCCATCGGGATCCTCGCCAGCTTGTTCACCGCGGTGTTCTTCACGCGCCTCGTCTTCGACCTGATCTACATGGGATCGCGGCGCGTGGATCGCATCTCCATCTAGGCGCCCGATGTTCCAGATCTTCGTCAATGCGAACTTCGACTTCGTGGGCAAGCGGCGGTGGTTCTACATCGGCTCGGTGGGCGCGGTCGCCCTCGCGCTCCTGTCCATCGCGCTCCACGGCGGGCTCAACTACGGCATCGACTTCACCGGCGGCGGCCTGATCCAGGTCCGCTACGACAAACCGGTCAAGGTGGACGACGTGCGCCGGGGCCTGGACGAGCTCAAGCTCGGCACCGGCGTCATCCAGCAGTTCGGCGACCCGCGAGAGTATCTGATCCGGCTGCCTCCCGCCGAGCAGAACGCCGAGCAGCTGGGCGCCCGCGTCCGGGACGCCCTCGCCAAGGCGGCGGGCGCGAGCGTGGAGGTCCGTCGCCTCGAGTTCGTGGGGCCTCAGGTCGGGCGCGATCTCCAGATCCAGGCGCTCTATGCCGTCCTCGCGGGCATGGCGGGGATCCTCATCTACGTCGCCATCCGCTTCGACTTCCGGGGCGGCTTGATCGCCATCCTCGCCCTGGCCCACGACGTCATGGTCACGCTGGGGGCGCTCTCGGTGTCGAGTCTGGAGATGTCCCTGCCGGTGCTGGCCGCCCTGCTCACCATCGTCGGCTATTCGATCAACGACACCATCGTCGTCTTCGACCGGATCCGGGAGAGCCGGGGGAGGGGTCTGCGCCGGGGACAGGGGCTGGCCGACCTGATCAATGGCGCCATCAACCAGACCCTGTCCCGGACGATTCTCACGTCCTTCACGACCTTCCTGGCCTCCCTGGTGCTCCTCGTGTTCGGGGGCGAGGTGCTGCGGGACTTTGCCTTCGCCCTGGTGATCGGGGTGGTGACCGGCACCTACTCCTCGGTCGCGGCGGCCGCGCTGGTCATGGACTGGGAGCTCTGGACGATGCGGCGCCGCTCGAAGGGGCCCGCCACCGCGACCACCCGGGGTGGCGCGGGCCGGGCCGCTCCGAAGATGGCCGGGAAGGGCAACGGGCAGACCGCCAGAAAGCCCTAGCAAAAGGCTGATTTTAGTGGCAGAATTTGAGGTCAACCTTGAGGAGGGGTGAGGTTGACCCATCTGCAGACGCTCATCGAGGAGATTCCCAAGTACCAGCCTGCCGCTGACTTGGCTCTCCTGGAGCGCGCCTACCGCTTCTCCGAGCGCTCCCATCAAGGTCAGCAGCGGGCGTCGGGAGAGCCCTACCTCTCCCACCCCCTGGAGGTCGCCGGCCTCCTGGTCAACTTCAAGATGGACGTGACCACGGTCACGGCAGGGCTCCTCCACGACGTCCTCGAGGACACCAAGGCCACCAAGGGCGATCTCCAGCGGGAATTCGGCGCCGAGATCGCCGACCTCGTGGACGGCGTCACCAAGATCGGCAAGCTGGCCTTCTCCTCGCGGGAGGAGCGCCAGGCCGAGAACTTCCGGAAGATGCTGGTCGCGATGGCGCGCGACCTCCGCGTGCTGATGATCAAGCTGGCCGATCGCCTGCACAACATGCGGACACTGCAGTACCTGCCCAACGACAAGGCCCGCAAGATCGCCCAGGAGACCCTCGACATCTACGCCCCCCTGGCCCACCGCCTCGGGATGGCCAAGGTCAAGGCCGAGCTGGAGGACCTGGCCCTCCGGGTGCTGCACTCGGAGGACTACCAGGACCTGATGCGCCGCGTCGCGAAGCGCCGCCTGGAGCGCGAGGCGGAGATCAACCACCTCATCACGCTCCTGCACGAGAAGCTGGGCGAGGTGGGCATCGGGTCCAAGATCGGGGGGCGCCCCAAGCACTTCTACTCGATCTGGAAGAAGATGCACGAGGGCGGGCGGGAATTCGACGAGATCTACGACCTCACCGCGGTGCGCGTGCTGACCAACACGGTCCGCGACTGCTACGGGGCCCTCGGGGTCGTGCACTCTCTGTGGAAGCCGGTGCCCGGACGCTTCAAGGACTTCATCGCGATGCCCAAGGTCAACATGTACCAGTCGCTGCACACGACGGTCATCGGCCCCAAGGGCGACCCGGTCGAGATCCAGATCCGGACCTCCGAGATGCACCGGATCGCCGAGGAGGGCATCGCGGCGCACTGGCTCTACAAGGAGAAGCGGACCGACCGCGACAAGTTCGACGACGCCTTCACATGGCTCCGCCAGCTCCTCGAGTCCCAGAAGGAGACGAGCGATCCGAAGGAGTTCCTCGACAGTGTCCGGCTCGACCTGTTCCCGGACGAGGTCTACGTATTCACCCCCCGCGGGGACGTAAAGGCCCTGCCCGAGGGGTCCACGCCGGTGGACTTCGCCTATACGGTCCACACCGACGTCGGCCACCATTGTGTGGGCGCGAAGGTGAACGGCAAGCTGGTGCCGTTGCGCTACACCCTGCGCCAGGGCGACATCCTCGAGATCGTCACGTCGCCCACCCAGCACCCCAGCCGCGACTGGCTCAAGATCGTAAAGTCGAATCGCGCCCGCGCCAAGATCAACCAGTGGCTGAAGGTCGAAGAGCGCGCCCGCTCCCTCACCCTCGGCCGGGAGCTGTTCGAGCGCGAGGCGAAGAAGTACCGGCTGTCCCCGGCGACCCTGCTCGCCTCCGACGAGATGAAGAAGCTGGTGAGCGAGCTCGGCTTCCCCTCGGCGGACGATCTCCTCGCCTCGATCGGTTACGGCAAGACCTCGCTCCAGCAGGTGCTGGGCCGGGTGGCCCCGTCGGCGGTCCGCGACACCGAGGCGACGGAGACCAAACCGGCCAAGGCGGCCCGGAAGGGCGACGGCCCGGCGGTCCGGATTCGCGGGATAGACGACCTGCTCGTGCGCTTCGCCAAGTGCTGCGCGCCGGTGCCCGGCGACGGGATCGTCGGCTTCATCACGCGGGGGCGCGGGCTCACCGTCCACGGGCGTGACTGCCTCACGGTGGCCAAGAACGTGCTCGACAAGGAGCGCCTGGTGGCCGTCGAGTGGGAGGCCGGCGAGCCGGCCAAGCGGCCCGTGCGCATCGCAGTCTACATCGGCCGCGACCGCCCGGGCCTCCTGGCCGAGATCACGACCGCCATCTCCTCTCGCCAGGGCAATATCATCAAGGCCGAGATCACGGTGACCGAGGACCGCAAGGGCCTCAACCACTTCGTGGTGGAAGTGGACGATCTGCGCCAGCTGCAGGAGATCATGCAGGCCATCCGCGAGGTGAAGGACATCGTCAACGTCGAGCGCGTCCGCGGCGTCTAGCCGCGGCCCCTCATATGCCCCCGCAGTCGGCATGACCCGTCGGGAGTTCGAAGCCCTCGTCGACACCGCGCTCCGAAAGCTGCCCCGCGCATTCCGGGAGAAGCTCGCCAATATCGCCGTCGTGGTAGAGGACTGGGCCGACGACGACACCCTGGAGGAGATGGGCATCGAGCCGCCCGACACCCTCTACGGGCTGTATCGGGGCGTGGACCTCACGCGGCGTGACACCTCCTACGGTAACGTCTTGCCTGACACGATCCACATCTATCAGGGCCCCATCGAAGAGGACTGCGCCGACCCGGAAGCAATGGCGGACCTCGTCCGCGAAGTCGTCGTGCACGAGGTGGGCCACTACTTCGGTCTCGACGACGAGACCATGGACGACATCGAGCACGATCAAGGTCGCGAGTAGACCGCGGTCGCTCTACACCGCCTCCTGGAACACCCCGCCGCTGTTCTACCTCGTCCCACGCGCGTAAGTTTTTTGCTTGACAGGGTTTTCAATTGTTCTTATGGTTTCAGCAGATGCTGAAAACGAACGAACAAGTGAAACCGAAAGTGAAGGAATGGGGAAAGCAGACGATATCAGGACGCTGGCGGCGCACCGGGTGCGCGAGCTCATGTCGAAAGCCAGCGGTTGGGAGCAATCTGCCGACGTGAAGGTCGGTGGCCAAACTGTTGATCTGGTGTTGAAATTCAAGATGGGCGACAAGCCGCACGCCCTTGCGATCGGTGTGACTTCGCTCGGCCAACCCCGGCAAATCCGCGAGGCGGTGACCCGCCTTTCGGAGATCCGCCGGGAAATGCCCGAGGCCTACCCGATCGCGGTCTCCCCCTACATCAGCCCGCAGAGCGCGGCCCTGCTGAAGCGGAGCGGCCTCGGCTATCTCGATCTATCGGGCAATTGCTTCCTCAGCTTCGAGAGCGTGCTGATCGAGAAGGAGGGCAAGCCCAATCTGCGCCCGTCCACCCGGCCGCTGAAGTCGCTCTTCGCGCCCCGGGCCACCCGGGTCGTCAGGGTCATCTTGGTGGATCCCCAGCACGCCTGGCGACTGGAGGAGCTGGCGAAAGCCGCCGAGGTGAGTCTCGGGCACGCCCACAACGTGGTGAAGCGGCTCGAGGAGCTGTCGTGGGTCGAGCGCAACGGGCAGCAGCGCATCCAGCTCACGCGACCCGGCGAGCTGCTCGACGCCTGGGTGGATTCCTATTCGTACCGGCAGAGTGACGTGCAGGCCTACTTCTCTCAGGAGCGGATCACGCGGGGCCTGGTGTCAGAGCTGGGGCGGGCCGCACACGAAGCGCGGCGCCGCTACGCCTTCACGCTCCATTCCGGCGCGGCCCTGGTGGCCCCCAACGTGCGATTTCCCGCGATCCACTGCTACCTGGAGGGCGATCCCGAGCCGGTGGCGCGGGCGCTCGGGCTGAGGCCGGGTGAGGGCGAGGGCAACGTGCACCTGCTCGCGCCGTACGACCAGGGCGTCTTCTACGCTCCGATCGCCAAGGGAGGGCTGCCGGTAGTGTGCCTGCCTCAGCTCTACGCGGATCTCTACCACTACGAGCGTCGAGGCCGGGAGCAGGCCGCCCACCTCCGTCGCGAAGCGATGGGTTACTGAGTCTCGGACCGGAGGGAGGTGAGACCCCACATGCCGAAGCGCAAGAAGGCCGTCAAGAAGGGTGGCAAGAGGAAAAAGGCCACCAAGAAGGGTAAGCGGAAGTAGCTGGACGTGACGCGACTCCCTACGAAAGGAGGTGACGACCTCATGGCGAAGAAGAAGAAGGCGGCCAAGAAGAAGAAGAAGTAACGCGGTTGTCGTGCGGTGGGGGGTGGCGGCCTCCCACCGGGACTTGTTCTGCAGGGTACGGCGGGGGGTGGCGACACCCCCCGTCCCCTTTCTTGCGGCTGGGCCCTCAGACGACCTTGACGACCTTACCCGCTTTGAGGCAGCGCGTGCAGACCCGGAGGCGCTCCACCTTGCCCTTGACCAGTGCGCGCATCGAGACCAGGTTGACGAGCCACCGCCGCTTGGTCACGTTGTGGGCGTGACTGATCTTGTGTCCAACGCTCGGACCCTTCCCGCAGACATCACAACGCTGAGCCATGCTGATCCCCTGGTGATCCTCGGATCTGAGTGTGGTTTGCCGGATGCGGCCTCCTTTTATAGCATGAGGGTTGGCATGAGGCAAACCGTTGCCCCCGACTAGACCGGCCGGCGCTCCGGGCCGGCGCGCGTCGGAGACGACGCATCCGCTCGCGACGCCGCTCCAGTTTCTCAAGGGCGTCGGGCCCCAGCGCGCCAAGCTCCTCGCCAATCTCGGCCTGCACAGCGTCGAGGATGCCCTCTACTATCTGCCCGCGCGCCACGAAGACCGCAGCCAGCTCACCCCCCTGGGGAGCCTCAAGCCGAACGACGTGACCACGGTGAGCGGGACGATCCGCGCGGTGAGCCCGCCGCCGCGCGGCCGCCCGCGCGTACCCCTGTCGGTGCTGCTGAGCGACGGGACCGGCTTTCTCACCTGCGTCTGGTTCGGCCAGGCCTATCTCGAGCGCGTCTTCCAGCGCGGCCAGCGCCTGATCGTGCACGGCAAGGCGCAGCGGTACCGCAGCGGGCCGCTGCAGATGCAGGTGAAGGATTTCGAAATCGGCGAAGACGAGGCCGCGGGCGATCCCTCGGACGAGACACTACACACCGGCCGCCTGGTGCCGGTCTACGGGCTGACCCGGGGGCTCACCGCGCGGCCGATGCGCCGGCTGATGAAGCGGCTCGTGGACGGCTACGTCGACGGCCTCGAGGATCCCTTGCCCGACGGGCTCCTCACGCGCCATCGCCTCGAGCCGCTGAGCCTGGCCCTGCGCGCCGGACACTTCCCGAAAACGGAAGCCGACTACGCGGCGGCGCGCCGCCGGCTCGTCTACGACGAATTCCTGCTGCTCCAGCTCGGTCTCGCGATCCGCCGCCACCGGCAGGGGCGCCGGCCGGGGCTCCGCATGAACCCGCCCGGCGCGCTGGCCCGACGCCTGCTCGCCTCGCTGCCCTTCGCGCTCACCCCGGCCCAGGAGCGCGTGTGGCGTGAGATCCGGACGGACATGGCCGAGCCGTATCCGATGAACCGGCTCCTGCAGGGCGACGTGGGCTCGGGCAAGACGGTGGTGGCGGCGCTCGCGATCCTCACCGCGGTGGAGTCGGGGTACCAGGCGGCCCTGATGGCGCCGACCGAGATCCTGGCCGAGCAGCACCTCATGACGCTCGCCCAGCTGCTCGAGCCCCTCGCGGTGGAGGTGGCGCTCCTCACCAACGCGGTGAAGGGGAAGATCCGCGAGCGCGTGCTGGCCGGGGTGGCCGGAGGCGAGATCGCCTGCGTGATCGGCACTCAGGCGCTCGTTCAGGAGGCGGTCCGCTTCCACCGCCTCGGCGTGGCGGTGGTGGACGAGCAGCATCGATTCGGGGTGCACCAGCGCGCCACCCTGAAGCGCAAGGGGGAGAGCCCCGACGTGCTCGTCATGACCGCCACGCCCATCCCGCGCACGCTCGCGCTCACGCTCTACGGGGACCTCGAGGTCTCGGTGATCGACCAGCTGCCCCCGGGCCGGAAGCCGGTGGTAACCAGGGCGCGCCCGGGATCGGCCCGCGGGAAGATCTACCGCTTCCTGCGCGAGCAGGTGAGCGCCGGCCGCCAGGTCTACGTGGTCTGTCCCCTGGTGGAAGAGTCGGAGACCGTCGACCTCCGGGCCGCCACCGAGATGGCCGAGCGCCTGCAGCGAGAGGTCTTCGCCGAACTGCGGGTAGGGCTGCTCCACGGGCGGATGAGCTTCGCGGAGAAGGACCGGGTGATGCGCGACTTCAAGGGGGGCGCCATCCACATCCTGGTTTCGACCACCGTGATCGAGGTGGGCATCGACGTGCCCAACGCCTCGGTGATGCTGGTCGAGCACGCCGAGCGCTTCGGTCTCTCGCAGCTCCACCAGCTCCGGGGCCGCGTCGGACGCGGGCCGTGGAAGAGCTACTGCATCCTCCTCTCGGGCGCCTCCTCGCCGGAGGCCAAGCTGCGACTCGACGCGATGGCGGGTACGAACGACGGCTTCAAGATCGCGGAGGTGGATCTCTCGCTGCGCGGACCCGGCGATTTCTTCGGCACCCGCCAGTCCGGGCTGCCCGAGTTCCGCGTCGCCGACCTGCTCCGCGATGCGGCCGCCCTCGAGGCCGCGCGGCGGGACGCGGCGACGCTCATCCGCGAAGACCCGCATCTGGTTGCCCCCGAGCACCGGGCCTTGCGCGCGGCGCTGCTCCAGCGCTGGCGCGGCAAGCTCGACCTCGCCGGGGTGGGCTGATGACGCGTCGCTGGTGGCGGGCGGTGGTCGCCGGGCTCGCCCTCGGGGTGACGGGGGCACCCGCTCCGGTGAGCTCGCAAGACAACGCCGAGCTCGCTCGAGCCCGTCAGGTGCTGGAGTACTACCAGGCGTGCGAACGCACGCGCCACTTCGCGCCGTGCTGGACTCTGCTCTCCCAGCGCGTGCAGGGGGACTGGTCCAAGCAAGGCCGGGGGACGGTCGCCGAGTACGCCCTAGCGAAGGGATCCGGGGCGACGCGTTACTCGGACTTTCGGGTGCTTCAGATCCGGCGGAGCCCGTCGCGAGTCGTGTTCGTGGTGGAGGCGACCGGCGGCGGCGACGAGAGCCCGCTTCGCGCGCGCGTCGAATACGCTCTGCTCAGGGAGGGCGGTCAGTGGAGGATCGACGGCCTGCGGATTGGTCAGTCCGAGATGGCTCCGTGAGGGTGCTCGCCGGTGAGCTGAAGGGCCAGCGGCTGACCACGCCGCGCGGGCGCACCACCCGGCCGACCGCGGACCAGGTGCGTATCGCCTGCCTCGACACGCTGATGCCGTTCCTCGACGCCGGCCCCTTCCTCGATCTGTTCGCGGGCGCGGGCGGCGTCGGCATCGAAGCCCTCTCCCGGGGCGCGCCGTCGGCCGTCTTCGTCGAGCAAGACGGAGCGGCGTTGCGCGCGCTCCGCGACAACGTGGAGCGCCTGGGCCTGCGGGATCGCGCGCGTGTGGTGCGAAGCGAGGCGGTGCGGGCGGTGGCGGAGCTCGGCGCGGCCGGCGAGCGCTTCGCGGTCGTCTTCCTCGATCCGCCCTACGATTCGCCGCGCTCGGCGCCCGCTCTCGAGGCGGTGGCGGCCGCCGACATCCTGATCGGGGGCGCGGTGGTCGTGATCCAGCACGGGACCAAGACGCCACCCTCCGAATCGCCGGGCGCGCTCGCGCGCTGGAAGACGCGTCGCTTCGGGGAGTCGACCTTGACTTTCTTTCGATCCGACGCGTAGACTGAGCAGCGTTTTCGAACGTTTTCGAGGCGGCGCGACGGGGGCGAGCGTGGGCAAGCGTGCGGTGTATCCCGGAATGTTCGATCCGATGCACAACGGGCACCTGGATCTCATCGAGCGGAGCCTGCGCATCTTCGACGAGCTGATCGTCGCGGTGGTCGCGAACCCCTCGAAGGAGCCGCTCTTCACGGTCAAGGAGCGCCTCGAGCTCATCGACGAGTGCACCACCGGTCTCGGCATGGGCCGGATGCGCTTCACGTCGTTCGACGGGCTCCTGATCGACCTGGTCGAGCGCGAGGGCGCGGACTGCATCGTGCGCGGCCTGCGGGCCGTCTCCGACTTCGAGTACGAGTTCCAGATGGCGCTGATGAACCGCAAGCTCCGCCATACCGTGGAGACGGTGTTCATGATGCCCCACGAGCGCTATACGTACATCTCCTCGCGCCTCATCAAGGAGGTGTCCTCGCTCGGGGCGCCCGTCACCGGCCTGGTGCCGCCGCTGGTGGAGGAGCGCCTCGCCCAGAAGTTCGCCAGCCGACGGTAAGGAGCCCGATGCTCGCCGACCGGATGAAGACGCTGGCCCCGTCGCCGACCCTGGCGATGCAGGCCAAGGCCAAGGCCATGCGCGCGCAGGGAATCGACGTGATCTCCTTCGGCGCGGGGGAGCCCGACTTCGATACGCCCCGTCGGATCAAGGATGCCGCGGTCCGGGCCATCGAGGGCGGCCAGACGAAGTACACCGAGGTCGGCGGCATACCCGAGCTGCGCGCCGCGGTCTGCCAGAAGTTCAAGCGCGACCACGGCCTCGACTACGGGCCGGACGAGGTCACCGTCTCGTGCGGGGCCAAGCACACCCTCTACAACATCGTGATGGCGCTCGTGAACCCGGGCGACGAGGTGTTGATCCCGAGCCCCTACTGGGTCTCGTATCCGGAGCAGGTGCGCCTCCTGGGCGGCGTCCCGGTGCCGGTGATCACGCAGGAGGCGACCGGCTTCGACCTCGACCCGGCGGCGCTGCGCTCAGCGGTGACGCCGCGGACGAAGATCATCGTGCTCGATAGCCCGGGCAACCCGACGGGGGCGGTGTTCTCGCCGCCGGCCCTGGCCGAGGTCGCGAAGCTGGCGGTGGAGCGCGATCTCTGGGTGATCTCGGATGAGTGCTACGAGTCGCTGACCTACGAGGGCCGCCACGTCTCCATCGCGTCGCTCTCGGCCGAGATCAAGGCGCGCACCATCGTGGTGAACACCTGCTCGAAGGCCTACGCGATGACCGGCTGGCGGATCGGCTACGCGGCCGGGCCCAAGCCGATCATCCGCGCCATGACCGACGTGCAGAGCCAGGTCACCTCCAACCCCACCTCGGTGGCCCAGTGGGCCGCGGTCGAGGCGCTGGGTGGGCCGCAGGACGAGGTGGCCAAGATGGCGGGCGAGTTCGATCGTCGCCGTCGCGTCATCATCGCGGGGCTGAACGCGGTGCCCGGGGTGCGGTGCGTGATGCCGAAGGGCGCCTTCTATGCGTTCCCCAACGTCTCCGGTCTCTTCGGCAAGCGCGGCAAGGGCGGGGTGCTCCGCGGCTCGGCCGACGTCTGCGCGTTCCTGCTGGACGAGGCCCGCATCGCCACGGTGGCCGGGGTGGACTTCGGCTCCGACGCCCACATCCGCCTCTCGTACGCGACGGGGCTCGACACCATCCAGGAAGGGCTGCGGCGGATGGACACCGCCGTCCGCACGCTCTCGAGGGCTGAGACATGAAGATCGAAGGCTCCGCCGATATCCCGGCGGCGCGTGACGCGGTGTGGGCGGCGTTCCTCGATCCCAACATCCTCGCCCAGGCGCTGCCCGGGTGCGAAAAGCTCGAGGCGATCGGACCGAACGAGTACAAGGCCACCATGAAGGTGGGGGTGGCGGCCATCAAGGGCACGTTCGAGGGCAAGGTGAAGCTGAGCGATCTCGAGCCGCCCCACCGCTATCGCATGGCCGTCGAGGGCAGCGGGGGGCCGGGCTTCGTGCGCGGGGACGCGGGCATGCAGCTCTCCGACGTCGACGGCGGCACCCGCGTCAGCTACGACGCCGACGTGCAGGTGGGCGGGCTCATCGCGAGCGTCGGGCAGCGCATGCTCGGCGGCGTCACGAAGATGATGCTCGATCAGTTCTTCACCCGCATGACCGAGCTGCTCACGTCGCAAAAAGCGTAACGCTGTTCACCCTGCCTCCGTTCCTGCTGGCCGGTCTGCTTTCGATCGCTGAGGCCGCCACGCCTCAAGCCGTCCCCGGTGACTGCGCGGGGGGCGGCCCCGAACAACCCTCGCGCTGCATCTACCGCTCCGCGTTCCCCAGCACGGGCCTCGTCGCCCACTGCCGCTCCGATCGCGACTGCCGCGTCGGCTACTACTACGGCGACCCCGAAAAACCCGTCTGGCTCGACCCCCCACCCGGTCTCACCACGCTTCCGAAGCCCGACGTGATCTGGCATCAGGCCACCTTCGCCGAGATTCGCTTCGACTGCGGCCCACCCTGCCGCGTCAGCTACTTCTTCGAAGCCAAGCGCCGCCGTCTCTCCCCGCCGCGATCCCAGGTGCTCGACGTCGATACGCGCCGTCTCCTGGTGGCCCAGGCCGACACCCGCACCCTCGTCGTCCGCCAGATCTTCTCAGGTCGCGAAGTAGCCCGCATCGACCGCGACTGGGTACCCGGCCCATCGCTCGAGGTGGCGCTGACCACGATCCACTTCGACCCCGACGGCCGCCTGACATTCACTTGGCTGAAGGGAGCCGACCGAACACCGGTCAGCGAACGGATATCAGTCCCGAGCATCCCTCGCTAACGGTAGGCGCGAGGCGGGGTGGGGGAAGGGGGCCAAGACCTCGCGCCGGGCCAGCTAGGCGGAGTGAGGCGCAGGAACCGAAGCAGGCTGGCGGAGCGGAAGGGTGAAAGGCAGGGTCAGGAAGACGACGAGGCCGACGACGGTCAGAGTGAGCCGCACCCCGCCCCAGTCACTCAATAGACCATAGGCGAAGGGGGAGAGGGCGGATGCGCCGACGCCGAGCGTGTAGAAGATGGCGTAGCTGCGGGCGCGGCGGTCACTCGAGACCAGATCGGCGACGGTGCCGTAGAGCACCGACGAGGTGCCGTTGAGCGAGATCCCGAGCGGCGGCAGGGCGAACAGGCACGCGCCGAGTGGCAAGGTCAGCAGCAGCAGGATGCCCACGCCGGTGGCCGCTTCCGTGATCACGACCGTGCGGATCACGCCGACCCGGTCGGCGAGTGCCCCGCACGCGAACTTCCCGATCGCGCCGCCGATGAAGACCAGCATGAGAGCTAGCCCCACCGACTGCACCGGCGCGCCCTTGGCGATCAGGAGGAAGGGCAGGAAGGTGAGGAAGCCGGTCCGCGTGGAGTTGTCGATGACATGGATGACCGAGAGCGCGCGGTACGCCCGCGCATCGCGGATGCCCCAGCCGCTCGGGCGGGTCGTGGTGGCGTCGGCCGGCGGTGCCTCGACCCTTCGCCCCGCGCGAAGCCGCGCGAGCAGCAGGAGGATGGCGCCGGCGGCCAGAAGGCCGATCAGCGCGTAGACCTCCACGGCCCGGCGCCAGCCGATCCACGGCAGCGCGAGCGCCACCGCGGCCGGGACCGCGACCTTGCCGAGATCGCCGGAGAAGTTGTAGGTGCCGAGCGCGGTGCGCCGCGGGCCGGTCTCGTAGGCCTTCGCCACGAGCGAGGAGGAGAGCGGATGCTGGCAGCCCGAGCCGAGCCCGCTCAGCACGAGGCAGGCGAGGAGAGCGAGGAAGCCGCCGGTGAGCCCCGCGGCCAGGAAGCCGAGCGCGGTGATCGCGGTGCCCGCCGCGAGCAGGCGGGCTTCACCCCGTCGCTCGGCGAGGACGCCGGCGGGAACCTGGAAGCTCGCCATGCCGCCGGTGTAGAGCGTCTTGAGGAGTCCCACCTGCGCGAACGTGAGGCCGAACTCGGAGGCCCACACCGGGAGCAGCACGTAGAGAATGTCGGAGAAGCCGTCGTGGATGAAGTGCGCCCCGCAGGCGGTGGCGAGGACGGCGCGGGCGCGGCGGCTCACGCCGCGATTGTTTCACACCTGTTACGATCCGGGCAATGCCCGGCGCGCGCGGTCAGCGGGGATGCCGGACCAGCATGCGGAAGATCATGAGATGCGTGATCACCAGCGCCGGCACGATGAAGGTCGGGATGTAGTAGGCGGCGCCGAGCAGCACGTTCTTCGACAGCCCCTGGTAGAACGCGTTGATGAGATCGAGGAGG
>Ga0207646_10004674_pt1 | contig 14756 bp, 19 predicted proteins | sample KBSK5502metaG_FD_184343 | JGI IMG/M metagenome (GOLD analysis project Ga0207646, IMG submission 184343) | Corn, switchgrass and miscanthus rhizosphere microbial communities from Kellogg Biological Station, Michigan, USA - KBS K5-50-2 metaG... | ecosystem: Host-associated > Plants > Roots >... | reverse complement strand
GGGGTTCCTCGTGCATCCGGACGATCACTTCGACGTCACGCTCACCGTACCCGGAGTCTATGACTACTACTGCATGCCCCACGAAGCCGTGGGGATGGTGGGCCGAATCGTTGTGGGGCAACCGCTCGGGCCGGGCGCCGAGCCGTTCGACTACTGGGTGGGTAGACCAGGAACCGACACCTGGCGCCACGTCCCCGACGCGGCCCGGCAGACCTTCCCGAGCGTCGCGCAGATCCTCCACGAGCGCCGAGTGCATCCGCCCGGGCCGCGGAGGTGAGATGGGTAAACACAACGAGTGATCCGTGCTGTGTGTCGTGGAATCTCAACTCTACGGAAGGATGTGGAACAATGTCTAGACTCGGTAGTGCGCCGCCGGCCGGCAGGTGGCGCCGGGCAACGACCGTGGGACGGACACTCGCGGCGATGGTGGGGTTAGTCACCGTTTCGCTCGCTGCTCCCGCGATTGCCCAGCAGCAGCGGGTGGATCCGACCTGGCTGACCTTTGATACGGCCGCGAAGACCGTCCGTTTCGAGTTGATCGCTGGGCTCACCGGGCTGAACGGTGCCCTGAACTTCAACGGGTTCCGCGATGGGGGACTGACGCTCGTCGTGCCCGTCGGGTGGAAGACGGAGATCGCCTTCCGCAACCACGACGGGATGTTGCCGCATAGCGCCGAGGTGATCGCTCCGCAGACGCCACTGCCGACGCAGCCCCCCGATCCTGCGATTGCCCGTGCCTTCACGCTCCAGCTCTCGACGGGACTTCCCTCGGAAGCCAGGGACGACATGCGCTTCGCCGCGCAGCCCGCCGGGGAGTACCTGATCTTCTGCGGCGTGCCCGGACACGGCGCCGCCGGGATGTGGATCCGGCTCCGAGTCAGCGCGACGGCCACGACGCCGGCGTTGCTGCTCACGCCAGCACCAGGCGCAAGTTGAGACTTGGCGACCGAGAGAAAGGAGCATCCCATGATCAGGCTCAAACGCGCCTACGACCCCGCGACGGGTGACGATGGCGCGCGTTTCCTAGTCGAGCGACTCTGGCCGCGGGGCGTCAGGAAGACACGCCTGAAACTGGACGGGTGGCTCAAGGACGTCGCGCCGAGCGCGGATCTGCGGAAGTGGTTCGGCCACGACCCGAAGAAGTGGCCGGAGTTTCGGCAACGGTACTTCGCCGAGCTGCGCGCGCATCGCGCGGCCTGGCAGCCGCTCGTCGCGGCGGCCCGGCGCGGGCGGGTCACCTTCGTCTACGCCGCGCACGACGTTGCGCGCAACGGCGCCGTCGCGCTGAAGGCCTTCCTCGATCGGCGGTTATGAGCCTACTCCATCGTTCACCGGGATCTGGAGGGGCTCCGCGCTGAAGTTGAGTTCGAGCAGACAATCCGAGGCGACCCGTCATGAAGAGAACATTCAAGGTTGGCGATCACGTGGCCTGGAACTCAGAGGCTGGACGCGTCACCGGGACGATCACCAAGGTGCACACCAAAGATGTTGATTACAAAGGGTACACCCACCACGCGAGCAAGGGTGAGCCACAGTATGAAATCCAGAGCGACAAGACCGACCACATCGCCATGCATAAGGGTGCGGCGTTGAAAAAGGCGAAATGATTGTGAGCTCTCCGACCGCACGATCGCGGGGCCATTGGAACGTCTATCCGAGCCTTGACGTCTTGCTGGCAGCCGTGCGTAGCTGCCGGGCGTGCGAAGCACATCTCCCGCTCGGCCCGCGGCCGGTGCTGCGCGCTGGTGAAACGGCCCGGATCCTGGTCGTCGGGCAGGCGCCCGGCATGCGCGTGCACCGAACCGGGGTTCCGTGGGACGACCCGAGCGGGGAGCGTCTGCGCGTGTGGATGGGGGTGGACAGGGACGTCTTTTATGACGAATCGCGTATCGCGATCATTCCCATGGGATACTGCTACCCCGGGCGAGGCAAGGGTGGAGATCTGCCGCCGCGCCGTGAATGTGCGACGTTATGGCTCGACGAACTGCTGGCCCGGCTGCCCCGGATTGAATTGACTCTGCTCATCGGGCAGTACGCCCAGCGTCACTTTCTAGGGAGCCGCCGCAAGCCGTCGCTCACCGCAACGGTCCGGGCCTGGCGGGCGTACGCTCCGCGTTATATGCCGCTGCCCCACCCATCGCCGCGTAATCGTCCGTGGTTCAAGCATCATCCCTGGTTCGAGCGGCAACTCGTATCGGTGCTGCGCAAACGGATCAACACGCTGGTTGAGCGCTGAACCGGCGTAAGGGCACCCGAACAAATCGAAACGTTCGCAAAGGAGCCAACAGCTTGCTCTATTGAGACTTTTGTCGCGCCCGGCTACCTTCCCCCGGCCATGAACGTAATCCCCCAGAACGTGCGAGATGGCTTCGGGAAACTGATCGATCCGCTCGCCGCCCTCTTCATTCGCCTGCACGTTCGGCCCAATCTCATTACGACCCTCGGTACCCTGGTGGTCGTCGCCTCGGCGACGGCGTTCGGCCTGGGGTGGATTCGCTGGGGTGGCTTGCTACTGCTGGTGTCCGGCATCTTCGACCTGTTGGACGGCCGCGTGGCGCGCCGGGCGGACATGACCACGACGTTCGGGGCGTTTTACGACTCGACGCTCGACCGGGTGGGCGAATCGGCGCTGTTCTCAGGCATCGCGGTGTTCTTCCTGCGGGGTGGGGTGCCGCCCGAGCGCCTGACGCTCGCGGTGGTCGCGTGCCTCGTCGCCCTCGCGGCGTCGCTCATCGTGTCGTACACGCGGGCGCGTGCCGAAGGGCTGGGCCTCACGGCCAAGGTGGGGATTGCGCAGCGCGCCGAGCGGGTGCTGCTGCTGGGCGCCCCGACGCTGTTTTTCGGCGCTGGGAACCACGGAATGTTGTTGTTCTGGATCGTCGTTGTGCTGGCGCTCGCCACCTCGGTCACGGTAGTGCAGCGCGTGCTCTACGTCGCGCGTGCGGCTCGGGAACCCTCCGTGAGGCGCCCCTCTCGCCAGCGCGACACGCTCCCCGGCCATGCGGCCGCGCTACAATCTCGGAAAGGACCGTAATAGTGGCAGTCGAAGCCGGTCGGGACATCGCGCCCGCCAAAGGAAAACTGGGCGTGATGCTCGTGGGACTGGGTGCCGTATCCACGACGTTCATCGCGGGTGTCGAGACGGTGCGGCGGGGCAGGGGGTTGCCGATCGGGTCGCTGTCGCAGATGGGGACCATCCGTCTCGGGAAGCGTACCGAGAAGCGGAGTCCCAAGATCAAGGAGTTCGTACCCCTCGCCGACCTGAAGGACCTGGTGTTCACCGCCTGGGACCCGATTCCCGATGACGCCTACACCGCCGCGGTGAAGGCCGGCGTGCTGGACCGGCACGAGCACCTGGACCCGATCAAGGACTTCCTCCAGGGCATCAAGCCGCTCCCCGCCGCGTTCGACCAGTACTACGTCAAGCGCCTGCAGGGCACGAACGTGAAGCGCGGCAAGACCAAACGCGAGCTCGCGGAGCAGCTGCGGGAGGACATCCGCAGCTTCAGGAAGACCGCGGGGGTGAGCCGGGTGGTGCTCGTGTGGTGCGCGTCGACCGAAGTGTTCATCACGCCGGGCCCGGCGCACCAGTCGCTCGCCGCGTTCGAGCAGGCGATGGAGCAGAATGATCCCGCCATCGCGCCGTCGATGCTGTACGCCTACGCCGCGCTCATGGAAAACGTGCCATTCGCGAACGGCGCTCCCAACCTCACCGTCGACGTTCCCGCGCTCGAGCGCCTGGCCGAAGAGCGCAGGCTCCCGATCGGCGGCAAGGACTTCAAGACCGGCCAGACGATGATGAAGACCGTGCTCGCGCCCGCGTTCAAGGCACGGATGCTCGGACTCGCGGGCTGGTACTCGACCAATATTCTGGGCAACCGGGACGGCGAAGTCCTCGACGATCCCGAATCGTTCAAGACGAAGGAGGAGTCCAAGCTCGGCGTGCTCGAGTACATCCTGCAGCCGGACCAGTATCCCGAGCTGTACGGCAACGTGTTCCACAAGGTGCGGATCAACTACTACCCGCCCCGCGGCGACAACAAGGAAGGGTGGGACAACATCGACATCTTCGGATGGCTCGGCTATCCGATGCAGATCAAGGTCGACTTCCTGTGCCGCGACTCCATCCTCGCGGCGCCGATCGTCCTCGACCTGGCCCTGTTCTTCGACCTGGCGCAGCGGGCACGGCTCTCAGGGATCCAGGAGTGGCTGTCGTTCTACTTCAAGAGCCCGCAGACGGCCCCGGGGCTGTATCCTGAGCACGATCTGTTCATCCAGCAGACCAAGCTCAAGAACACGCTGCGGTGGTTGATGGGCGAGGATCAAATCACCCACCTCGGCATCGAGTACTACGAGAAGGCGTGAGCCTCTCGCAGTACGTCGTAACGGCCGTCGGGCTTGCCGCCATCGTCTGGGTGCTGTGGTATTTCCTGCTTGCGAAGGGGTCGGCCACGGGGGCGCCCACCGTCGCCGGCGTGCAGGAGGTGCGGGTGGTCGTGAAGGGCGGCTACACTCCCGATACCATCGTGGTGCGGGCCGGCGAGCCGGTGCGGCTCCAGTTCTACCGCGACGAGACCGCGGATTGCTCGGACCGCGTCGTGTTCGAGGACTTCGGCATCGATGCCGCGCTCCCGCCGTTTCAGACCACGGCCGTCGAGTTCACACCCGAGGAGGCGGGCGAATTCCGCTTCCGCTGCGGCATGAACATGCTGAAAGGACTCCTCGTGGTGGAGCCCGCCACCGCCGACCGGCGGCCGTCGTCCTCCCCGCACAAGTTCCATGAGTAAGGCCCGCATCGTCCTACCCATCGAGGGGATGAGCTGTGCCTCGTGCGCCGCCACGGTCCAGGAGGCGCTGGGGAGCGCCGGCGGCGTCGTCACCGCCGCGGTCAATTACGCCACCGGGAAGGGCGCCGTGGACTATGACGACGCTCAGACGAATGTCGCCGAGCTGATCAAGACGGTCCGGGCGGCGGGCTACGACTGCGGCCAAGCCGGGGTGACGTTCACCGTCGAGCAGCTGCACTACGCGTCGAGCGTCGCGCCGCTCGAGCAGGCGTTGCGAGGCGTGCCGGGCGTGATCCGCGCCGCCGCCAACCAGGCGACGGAGACCGTGACCGTGGACTACATCCCCGGTGCCACGACCGCGGAGGCTCTGGAGCAAGCCGTCGCACGCGCGGGCTTGCGGGTCGCGGAGCCGATCGCCGCCGAGGATCCGCTCGAGCGGGAGCGGCTCGCGCGCGAGCGCGAGGTCCGGGCGCTCACGTGGAAGTTCGCTCTCGCGGCCGCCGTCACGGTCGTGAGCATGCTCGGCTCGATGCTCCTGATGGCGCACGATGCCGATGCCACCCTCAAGCAGGTCGATCTCCTCGGGCGGCTGCTGATGCCGGTCGCCGTGCGACTGCAGCAGGCGCTCGCCGGGCGTGGCGCGCTCGACCCGCAGTGGATCAGGGTCGGACTCGCCGTCCTCACACTGCCGGTGATGATCTGGTCGGGCGGCCCGTTCTACCGGGGGGCCTGGAGCGGCTTCAAGCACCGCACCGCCGATATGAACACGCTCATCGCCGTGGGCACGGGCGCGGCCTACCTGTATTCGCTCGTCGCCACGTTCGCCCCCGGCGTGTTCGCCGGAGCCGGACACCCGGCGGACGTCTACTACGAATCGGTGTCGGCCATCATCGCGCTGATCCTCCTCGGCCGGCTGCTCGAGGCCCGCGCCAAGGGCCGTACCTCGGAAGCGATCCGGCGCCTCGCCGGCCTCCGGCCTCGCGCCGCGCACGTGGTGCGCGAGGGCAAGGAGACGGATATCGCGGTCGAGGCGGTGGTCCCGGGCGATCTCGTGATCGTGAAGCCCGGCGAAAAGATCCCCGTGGACGGCATCGTCACCGATGGCGCCTCGGCGGTGAATGAATCGATGCTGACTGGAGAACCCATGCCCGTCGCCAAGAAGATCGGCGACGAGGTGATCGGCGCAACGCTGAATACGACGGGCAGTGTGACGTTCCGCGCCACCCGGGTCGGCAAGGACTCGGCGCTGGGCCAGATCGTCCAGCTGGTCGAGGACGCGCAGGCGACCAAGGCGCCGATCCAGCAGCTCGCCGATCGGGTGGCGGGCGTGTTCGTACCGATCGTCATCGCCCTGGCGATCGTGGCGTTCGTGATCTGGTACGACCTGGGGCCCGCGCCGGCCCTCGTGTTCGCGACCGTGGCGCTCGTGACCGTGCTCATCATCGCCTGCCCCTGCGCGCTCGGGCTCGCCACGCCCACGGCGCTGCTCGTGGGAACGGGCAAGGCCGCCGAGTACGGCATCCTGATCCGGAGCGGCGAAGCGCTCGATCGACTCGCCAAAGTGCGCTCCGTGCTGCTCGACAAGACCGGCACCATCACTGAAGGTCGTCCCAGCGTGACGCACATCGTCACGGCCAAACGGCCGGACGGCACACCGCTCGCGCCGGGCGAAGTGCTCAAATGGGCCGCTTCCGTGGAGCAGCGCTCGGAGCACCCGCTCGCGCTGGCCGTCACCAAGGCGGCCAAAGACCGGCAGGTCGACGTCTTGCCGGTCGAGAAGTTCGCGGTCATGGAAGGACGGGGAGTGCGCGGCACCGTGGACCGGCGCATCATCGAGGTGATCTCCTTGCGCCACGCGCGCGAGCGCAGCCTCGAGCTCGGGACGCTCGGTCCGGACGCCGACCGCCTCGCGGCTGAGGGACGCACCCCGGTGATCGTGGTGGTGAACAACACCGTGCACGCGGTGATCGCGATCGCCGACCCCATCAAGCCCACCGCGCCGGCGGCCGTCGCGTCCCTGAAGCGTATGGGGCTCGCCGTGATGATGGTGTCGGGGGACTCGAAGCGTGGCGCGCAAGCGGTGGCGAAGGAGGTCGGGATCGACGAGATCCTCGCCGAAGTGCTGCCGTCGCAGAAGGCCGACATCGTGAAGAAGCTGCAGCGGCAGGGCACGCGGGTCGTGATGGTGGGCGACGGGATCAACGACGCGCCCGCCCTCGCGCAGGCCGACGTGGGAATCGCCATCGGGACGGGGACCGACATCGCCATGGAGGCGTCCGACGTGACGCTGATCCGCGGCGATTTGCGGGGCGTGGTGACCGCGATCCAACTGTCGCGGCGCACCATGGGGACGATCAAGCTGAATCTCTTCTGGGCCTTCGTCTACAACGTGATCGGCATCCCCGTCGCGGCCGGGGCGCTGTACCCATGGCTCCACGTGCTGCTCTCACCGGTGCTCGCGAGCGCGGCGATGGCGTGGTCGAGCCTGAGTGTGGTGCTGAACAGCCTGACGCTGCGGCGCTTCAAGCCTGCATGGGAGGGGAACCTGTGAGGTATTTCCATCGGACCACCCTGAGCCCCGACGACGTGCTGGCACAGGCGAAGGCGTTTTTCGGCGCGCGCCTCGCGCCGGCGGACGAGGCGGCGCGGCGCCGCACCTACGCGGGCGCGCTCGGCAAGGTGACCATCACCGCCCGCGCCGAGGGCGGGCACTACACGTTGGTGGAGGTCAGCACCGACCAGCTCGGCGAGTCGGAGCTCGATCGCCTCGCCAAGCGCTTCCTCGCGGAGGTGCACAAACAGGTGGAGCCGGGCCACGAGCTCCGGGGCGCGTACTAGCCCGCAACCTTCGCGCCGTACCCCGCCTTCGCGACCGCCGCGATGATCTGGTCCGTCGTCGCGGCGTCGTCGTTGAAATCCACTTCCGCTTCGCCGGCCGAGAGGTCGACGACCGCGGAGTACACGCCGCCCGCGCCCAGCAGCGCCTTCTCGACTTTCATCTGGCAGTGCCCGCACGTCATCCCCGTCACCCGCAACTTCAACGTCGCCATACGGCCTCCTCACGCCGGAGCTTGATTTGCCCGCCCCGTCCAGCCAAGTTTCACGCCCACTACAATTTACGTCATGCCATCGCGCGCCGCATCGATCACGCAGTCGCCGCCCATCCCGGCGGGCCTCACCCGCGACCAGCTGCTCGAAATCTATCGCTATCTGCGGCTCACCCGGACCCTGGAGGAGCGGCTCACCGCCCTCTACCGCCAGAGCAAGGTAATCGGCGGCTTGTTTCGCTCCCTCGGTCAGGAGGGGGAGTCGGTCGGGTCGGCATACGCCCTCGCCCGAGGGCCGAACCCCGACATCCTGTCACCGCTGATCCGCAACCTGGGCTCGATGCTCGTCATGGGCGCCGAACCGATCGCGATCCTGCGCCAGTACATGGCCAAGGCCGACGGTCCGACCCGGGGGCGCGAGCTGAACGTCCATTTCAACGATCTCGAGAAGGGGTACCTCGGCCAGATCTCGCATCTCGGCGACATGGTTCCGGTGATGGCCGGGATCGCGCTGACCTTCAAGCTGCGGGGCGAGCCGCGGGTGGGGCTGGTATATGTCGGCGACGGCGCGACCTCGACCGGTACGTTCCACGAGGGGCTCAACTTCGCCGCGGTGCAGAAGGTCCCCCTCGTCGTGATCGCGGAGTACAACCGCTGGGCCTATTCGACGCCTCCGGAGAAGCAGTTCGCGGTGAAGGACCTCGCGGAGAAGGCGAAGGGCTACGGCATCCCGGCCGTCACCGTGGACGGGAACGACGTCCTCGCGGTATACGAGGCGACCAGGTTCGCGGTGGAGCGGGCCCGGCGCGGTCACGGCGTGCAGTTCGTCGAGGTCAAGACGTACCGTCGCAAGGGCCACGCCGAGCACGACGACCAGCACTACGTGCCCAAGGACGAGCTCGACTGGTGGGCCAAGGAGAACGACCCGGTCGACCGCTACGTGAAGCAGCTGGTGCAGCATGAGTGGGCCGAGCAGCGCGAGCTGAAGGCGATCGACGACGGCGTGAAAGTGGAAATCGATCAGGCGACCGATGCCTGCATCGACGAGCCGCTGCCGCCGGGGGAGTCGGCGCTGGGGCGTGTGTACGCCGACCCACCGGCGGCACCGCGACACTGGTACCGCACCCTCTGATGGCCGAGATCACGTACCTCGAGGCCCTGCGCCAGGGGCTGTGGGAAGAGATGGAGCGCGACCCCAACGTCTTCATTTTAGGAGAGGACGTGGGGGCGTACGGCGGCGCCTTCAAGGTGACCGAAGGCTTCGCCCAGAAGTTCGGCGAGGCGCGCGTGATCGATACGCCGATCTCGGAGGCGGCGATCGTCGGCGCGGCGGCCGGCGCGGCCCACATGGGCATGCGCCCGGTGGCCGAGATGCAATTCATCGACTTCATCTCCTGCGCGTACGACATGCTCACGAACTACGTCGCCACCGCGCGCTATCGCGCCGGTCTCGCGACCCCGATCGTGGTGCGAGGCCCCTGCGGCGGGTACGTGCGGGGTGGCCCGTTCCATTCGCAGAACCCCGAGGCGGCCTTCTTTCACACTCCGGGCCTGAAGATCGTGTATCCCGCCACTGCGCGGGACGCGAAAGGCCTGATCAAGGCCTCGATCCGGGACGAGGACCCGGTGATCTACCTCGAGCACAAATGGCTGTATCGCCGGATCAAGGAGGCGCTGCCGGAGCAAGAGGAGATCCTCACCCCGATCGGCGAGGCGCGGCTCGCCCGCGAGGGGAAGGACCTGTCCATCGTCACCTACGGAGCCACGGTGTGGAAGTCGCTCGAGGCGGCCGACCAGCTGGCGAAGGACGACGGCCTCTCGGTCGAGGTGCTCGACCTGCGGACGCTGTTGCCGATGGACGACGCCGCCATCATGCGGACGGTGCAGAAGACCAACAAGGTGCTCATCGTACACGAGGACACGCGCACCGGTGGGCTGGCGGGCGAGATTGCCGCGCGCATCAACGAGCAGGCCTTCGCATGGCTGGACGGCCCCATCATGCGGGTGACGGCGCACGACGTGCCGCTGCCGTATGCGCCGACGCTGGAAGATTTCGTGCTGCCCCAGACGGACGATATCGTGAAGGCCGCAAGATGGCTTGCGGCGTATTGATGGAGACTCTATGGCGCGCGTAGACGTCCTCATGCCCCAGATGGGCGAGTCGATCGCCGAAGGCACCTTGAGCAAGTGGCTCAAGAAGCTGGGCGACGAGGTGAAGCGGGACGAGCCGCTGTTCGAAATCTCTACCGACAAGGTGGACGCCGAGATCCCAGCGCCGTCGGCCGGGGTCCTTGCCGAGATCAAGGTTCAGGAGGGACAGACCGTCCCGGTCCAGACGCTCGTGGCGGTTATCGAAACCGACAAGAGCGCCTCCACGACCGCAGCCCCCTCCGCAGCAGCCCAGCGGGCGCCCGCTGCGTCGGGGGCTGCGGTCGCGTCGTCGCCGCCGGCTCCGAAGCCCGCACCGGCTGCGGCGGCAACCTCCCCCGTCCTCCCCCAACCTTCTCCATCCTCCCCCGTCGCCCCGAAGGGCGACGGGGCAGAGACCGCCGAGGAGCGCCTGCGCCGCAAGTCCACTCCCTTGGTCCGCAAGATCGCCGCCGAGCATCAGGTGGATATCTCGACCATCCCCGGAACCGGCTTCGCGGGTCGCGTCACGAAGCAGGACATTCTCGGGGCTATCGAGCGCGGCGTACCGGTTCCAGCTGCTCCCGGCTCCCGGCTCCCGGCTCCCGCGCCAACCGGTCCCGTCCAGCATCCCGTCGTCGAGCCCTGGCCCGGTGACCGGGTCGAGCCGTTCTCGAAGATCCGCAAGATCACCGCGGATCACATGATCCTGTCGCGCCGCACCTCGGCGCACGTGACGAGCTTCTTCGAGGTCGACTACAGCCGCGTGGCCGAGCTCCGCCGCAAGCACAAGGCGGCGTACACCGAGCGCGGCGTGAATCTCACTTACCTCGCGTTCATCGCGAAGGTCTGCGCCGAGAATCTGCGGAAGCACCCCGTCGTGAACGCCGCCGTCTCGGGCGACAACATCATCTACCGTGGCGATGTGAACATCGGGATCGCGGTGGCGCTCGACTGGGGGCTCATCGTGCCGGTCGTAAAGCGCGCTGACGAGCTGTCGCTCGGCGGCCTGGCCCGCGCGATCAACGACCTGGGCGAGCGGGCGCGGACCAAGAAGCTGTTGCCCGACGAGATCCAGCGCGGCACCTTCACCATCACGAACCCGGGCGTGTTCGGGTCGTACGCGGGGGCGCCGATCATCAACCAGCCGCAAGTGGCGATCCTCGGCGTGGGGACGATCGAGAAGCGTCCCAAGGTGGTGACGCTGCCGGACGGCACCGACACGATCGCGATCCGCACCATGGGCATGGTGTCGATGTCCTACGATCACCGCGTCGTGGACGGCGCCGACGCGGACCGATTCCTCGCCGACGTGAAGCGCGCGCTCGAGGACTTTCCCGAGGGAGCGATCTAGCCATGCCCAAGGTGCTCACCGCGGCGCGGGTACGTGTCCCCCCGACCAACGAGGCCGACTACCTCGCCACGCTGCGGGAACTGTGTCAGTTCGCCGACGCCCGCGGCCAGCGGATCTGGGTGTTCCGCAACGCCAAGGACCCGCAACTCTTCACGGAGTTTTCCGAAAGCCAGACCGAAATGTCGCACCGGGCCCAGGCGTCGCGGCTGCCCGAGGAGATCAAGCTCGAGAAGCGGCTGCAGAGCCTCGGGACCTACGCGCCGGATGCATGGGAGCTGTGGACCGAGGTGTCCCTCGCCACTGCCACCGAGGCGTAAGGGAGCGGCGATGGCGGGGCGAACGATCGCCGTGGACGGGGAGACGTGGGAGGTGGCCCCGGCCGGGCGCGTGACGGTGTACGACCGGGACCAGTTCGGCGTGGTGTTCGAGCAGGGAACCGGCCCCGAGCGCCGCCGTCGCTACACGCGCTACGCGCCCGTGGGCAGCCGCAGTCCCGACGCCGCGCTGGCCGAGCTCTCCGAGCGGGAGCTGGTTGAGCTGTTCCGGCAGTCGCAGCCTGCCTGGACCGCGCCGGAGGGTGCCTACGGTGCGCGTTGACCTGCATTGCCATTCGACGGCGTCGGACGGGGAGTATCCTCCGGCCGAAGTCGCGCGGCGGGCGCACGCGGCGGGTCTGGCCGCGATCGCCCTGACCGACCACGACACGACCGGCGGCGTTCCCGAAGCGACCCGCGCGGGTGAGGCGCTCGGCGTGCGCATCGTGTCCGGCTGCGAGTTCAGCGTGAAGGCGCCGTGGGGCGAGCTCCATCTGCTCGGCTACTTTCTGCCGCCGGGTCATGCCCGGCTCGAGGAATTCCTCGCCGGCACGCGGGCCGCGCGGCAGCGTCGCGCCGAGCAGATCGTGACGCACCTGCGGCGGCTCGGCGTCGTCATCGAGCTCGGGGACGTCGTGCGAGCGGCGGACGGCGGGGCGCTGGGACGCCCCCACGTGGCTCGGGTTCTGGTGCAGCGCGGCGTGTGCGTCGACATGAACGACGCGTTCGCGCGCTTTCTGGGCCGCGGCCGGCCGGCCTACGTCGAGAAGCCTCTCCCAACGCTGCAGCAGGTTGCGGAGCTGGTGCATGCCGTGGGCGGGATCGCCGTCGCCGCCCACCTTGGCGATCACGGCACCGAAGGCCAGCTCCGGCAGTTCCAGGAGCAGGGTCTGGACGGCCTCGAGGTGCGGCACCCGAGCCATTCTCCCGGCATCGAGCGGCGTCTCACCGGGATCGCGCAGCGCCTCGGACTGGCCATGAGCGGCGGCTCGGACTGGCACGGCGACATGGAGCTCGGGGATTCGCACGCGCAGCTCGGTGGGCTGGAGATCCCGATGGAGTGGCTGGAAAAGCTTGAAGAACGTCGAGCAGCGACGTCACGCGAAAACGTTGCACAAAACCGTAGGGGAATCTCATGAGCGAGCTTCTGGTGATCGGGAGCAAGGCGCCCCTGTTCACCGCCGCCGCGTCGGATGGCAGGACCTACAGCCTGGCCGACGTGCTGAAGACCAAACAGGTCGCGCTGGTGTTCTATCCCGGAAACAACACCCCCGGCTGAAACCGCCAACTCTCCGCCGTGCGCGACGAGATGGCCAGGTTCCAAAAAGCGGGCATCCAGCCGTTCGGCGTCAACCCCGCCGACGTGGCGAGCCACGCGAGCTACGTCCAGAAGCTGCGCTTCAATTTTCCCTTGCTCTCCGACCCCGACCGCGCGATCGCCCGGGCGTACCACGCCCTGAAAGACGACGGCAAGGGTATCCAACGCTCGGTGTACGTCGTGCAGCGGGACGCCACAGTCGCCTTCGCGCAGCGCGGCGCTCCTTCCGTGGACGAGATCGTCGCGCATGCCTCCTGACCTTCGCGGCAAGGTCGCGCTCGTCACGGGTGTGGGTCGCGTGGGTCAGATCGGCCACGCGGTCGCTCGGGGATTCGGTCGCGCCGGCGCGCAGCTGGTCATCGCGGACGTCAACGCGGCCGGGCTGGCCGACCGGGCGAAGGAGTTCACGGCGGGGGGCTTCGCCGTCCACGCCGTGGCGGGTGACCTCACCACGCCGGACGCGGCCCGCCGGGCGGTCGCCGGGGCACGCGAGCGCTTCGGGGGTCTCGACGTCGTGGTGAACGTCGCCGGCGGGCTCGTGAGCTATGGCCCGGTGCTGGATCTCAAGCCCGAGCGCCTGGAGCTCGAGCTCGCGATCAACATCAAGACCGCGTTTTATGTGTCGCAGGCCGCGATCCCGGCCCTGCGCGAGCGCGGGGGCGGGGCCATCGTGAACTTCGCCTCCGCGGCGGTCCTGAAGCCGCAAAGTCAGCTGGCCGCCTACACGGCCGCCAAGTCTGCGGTCGCCGGGCTCACCCGCGCGTTGGCGAAAGAGCTCCGCGACGACCGCATCCGCGTGAACGCCGTCGCGCCCGGCACCATGAAAACGGCCGACAATCTCGCGCAGATGCAGGGCGACAAGGTCCGCTGGGTGGAGCTCGATGAGCTCGTGGCCGCCGTGTTGTACCTCGCGAGCGACGAGGCGCACGGCGTGACCGGCGAAATCCTCGCGGTGACGGGCGGAGACGTCTAGGCGTGACCGAGGCGGTCGTCATGCGCGACGTGGCGGTCGTGGGTGGCGGCTGCTACGGGACGTTCTATGCCGGGCAGCTGGCCAAGGCCAAGGAGCGGGGCAAGGCCTGGTTCCGGCGCGTTGTCGTCGTCGATCGTGATCCCGCCTGTCGGGCACGGGTTGAGCTGGCCGAGGCTGCGGACCGCGTCTTCGTGGCGCGTGAGTGGGACGACTATTTCCGGGAGCTTTTGGGCAGAGCCGCACCGGCTGCGGCGGGCGAGCCGCAGGATTACATCGTGCCATCGCCGCACATGCCGCACCTCATGTTCCAGTGGTTGCTGGCCCGCGCGCGCGAGCGGTGGCCGGGGCGTGGCGTCGGCGTCGCCCCCGTGCCGGGTGACCCGGGGACGCCATACGACCGCATCGGAGCCGACCGGACGCGCTATGTCTCGTTCGCGGACTGGATCTGTCCAACGCACTGCATCGAGCCCGCCGTCTGCCCGGCCATCGGGAGCGCGCGGACGTGGGAGATGGGGGACGCCGTGAGAGGCCTGGCGGAGCGGTTGCGGGCGGCGGGGGAGCCGGTGCATGGCCCGGCGCTGTTCGTGTGCCGCCATCATGTGTTCGGCGTCGGTACCTTCGCCGTGGACGCGGTGCTCGAAGGCGACGCGCTGGTGCGGGCCGCTGGCGAGACAGGCTCGGCGGCAGCGGTGTTGGTGGGGACGATTTCGAGCTGCCATGGAGCGCTGAACCTGTTGAGAATAGGGGCGGTAGAAGACGGAAGAAGTCGGTAGAGGGGGATGCTCATGCAAGCGTCCGCCCTCTACCGCCTTCTACCGTCCTCTACCGTCTTTTAC